>Ga0256892_1000142_pt1 | contig 14267 bp, 15 predicted proteins | sample MC6MC0515MT_FD_186339 | JGI IMG/M metagenome (GOLD analysis project Ga0256892, IMG submission 186339) | Metatranscriptome of enriched soil aggregate microbial communities from Iowa State University, Ames, United States - MC6-MC0515-MT... | ecosystem: Environmental > Terrestrial > Soil >...
GAATTACTTGCAATAATGTCGGCCCTTTGTTCTTCTCCGCTCGCCTCGCGCCAGCGTGACGCTTTGAGAACGAAACACCTTTTTCATATCAGGTCGGGCCAGCATGACACGTACTCAATCCCCCGCTTCGTCAATCAACTCTTCGGGTCTGCCACGTGCAGGGCGCGCGCTTGCAGCGGTGCTGTTCAGCCTGATGCTGGCCCCTGTCGCACTCGCCGACTCCACCGCCCCGACACAAGCGCCAGCGGTGCAATCCGCAGCGCCAGCCGCCACCCCGGTTGACACCAGCGCAGCCTCTGCCGTTCAGGACCCTGCCGCACCGGCCGAGTCGATGGAACCTGCCGCCGAAGACAACAGCCTGGGCATGTCGCACGACCTGTCGCCGTGGGGCATGTACAAAAACGCCGACATCGTCGTCAAAGCCGTGATGATCGGCCTGGCCATCGCCTCGATCATTACCTGGACCATCTGGATCGCCAAAGGCTTCGAACTGCTGGGCGCCAAACGTCGTCTGAAAGGCGAAATCGCCGCCCTCAAGCGCGCCCGTACGCTGGACGAAGCCAGCGCCGGAGCCAAGAAAGAAGGCACCCTGGCCAACCTGCTGATCCACGACGCCCTCGAAGAAATGCACCTTTCAGTCAACAGCCGCGAGCGCGAAGGCATCAAGGAGCGCGTCAGCTTCCGTCTTGAGCGTCTAGTTGCAGCTTGCGGTCGCAACATGAGCATGGGCACCGGCGTACTCGCCACCATCGGTTCTACCGCGCCTTTCGTGGGTCTGTTCGGCACCGTGTGGGGCATCATGAACAGCTTCATCGGCATCGCCAAGACCCAGACCACGAACCTCGCCGTCGTTGCTCCCGGCATCGCCGAAGCCCTGCTGGCAACCGCACTGGGCCTGGTTGCGGCCATCCCTGCGGTGGTTATCTATAACGTCTTCGCCCGCTCCATCGCCGGCTACAAGGCGCAGGTATCCGACGCCTCGGCACAGGTTCTGTTGCTGGTCAGCCGAGATCTGGATCACCAGCCCGCAGCCGAGCGCGCCCAACAACCGCACATGGTAAAAATGGGGTAAACCATGGGCCTGCATCTTAACGAAGGTGGCGACGATCTCGCCGAGAACCACGAAATCAACGTGACGCCGTTCATCGACGTCATGCTGGTGCTGCTGATCATCTTTATGGTGGCGGCGCCTCTGGCGACGGTGGACATCAAGGTCGACCTGCCCGCCTCCACGGCGAAACCCGCGCCTCGACCCGAGAAGCCCGTCTTCCTGAGCGTCAAAGCCGACCAGAGCCTGTACCTGGGTGATGAAAAGGTCGCTCGCGAGCAGATCGGTTCGGTGCTGGACGCCAAGACCAAGGGCAAGAAAGACACGACGATCTTCTTCCAGGCCGACAAAGGCGTGGATTACGGCGACCTGATGGAGGTGATGAATCTCCTGCGCGGCGCCGGTTACCTGAAAGTCGGTCTGGTGGGTCTTGAGACGGTTGGTAAGAAATGATCAATACGCGCCAAAAACTGACGCGCTATAGCGGTAGTCTGTTGTTGGTGCTGGCGATCCATGCCGTGGCGATTGTCGTTGCGTTGCACTGGTCCGCCCCGCAGGCCATCGAGCTGCCACCGGCCGCGATGATGATCGAGCTGGCGCCTGTCCCCGAGCCTGCTCCGCCGCCACCGCCGAAAGTCGTTCAACCGCCGCAGCCCCCTGCGCCGCAAGAGCAACTGCCGATTCCGCCTATCGCCGAAGCGCCAAAACCGGAAATCGCGATTCCGAAACCGGTCAAACCAAAGCCCAAGCCGCAGCCGCCAAAACCGGTGAAGAAGGTCGAGCCGCCGAAGGAAGAGAAACCTGCCGATGAAAAGCCGGTAGACACTCCGCCGTCCAACGCCAAACCGGAAAAATCGGCTGCACCTGAGCAGGCTCCGCCAGCGCCACCGAGCACCGCGCTGCCAAGCTGGCAGGGTGATCTGCTGCGTCACCTGAGCAAGTACAAGAAGTACCCGGAAGACGCGCGTCGTCGCGGCATGCAAGGCATCAACCGTCTGCGCTTCGTCGTCGATGGCGAAGGTCGCGTGCTGTCGTACGAAATCGCCGGCGGTTCGGGGAGCGCGGCACTGGATCGGGCCACACTGGAAATGATTCGTCGTGCCCAGCCGTTGCCCAAGCCACCGGCCGAATTGCTCAACAATGGCACGCTGGAAGTCGTTGCGCCCTTCGTTTATTCCCTGGATAAACGCTGAAACGTTGATTTTGCCACGACAGAGGGCTTGATAACGTGCGTCTATCGATTGCACCCGCTATGCTGGGGCCGCAACTTCATGGACGCACGCTATGACCCTCACAGAATTGCGCTATATCGTTACCCTCGCTCAAGAGCAGCATTTCGGCCACGCGGCCGAGCGTTGCCATGTCAGCCAGCCGACCCTGTCGGTAGGCGTGAAAAAGCTGGAAGATGAACTCGGTGTGCTGATTTTCGAGCGCAGCAAGAGTGCCGTACGTCTTACGCCCGTTGGCGAGGGCATCGTGGCTCAGGCGCAGAAAGTGCTCGAGCAAGCTCAAGGCATTCGTGAACTCGCCCAGACCGGCAAGAACCAGCTGACCGCCCCCCTCAAAGTCGGCGCGATCTACACCGTTGGCCCTTACCTGTTCCCCCACCTGATTCCACAGCTGCATCGGGTCGCCCCGCAAATGCCGTTGTACATCGAAGAGAACTTCACCCATGTGCTGCGCGACAAGCTGCGCAACGGTGAGCTCGACGCGATCATCATCGCCCTGCCGTTCAACGAAGCCGACGTACTGACCATGTCACTGTACGACGAGCCGTTCTACGTACTGATGCCCGCCGATCACCCATGGACGCAGAAGAGCACCATCGATGCTTCAGCGCTGAACGACAAGAGCCTGTTGCTGCTGGGCGAAGGTCACTGCTTCCGCGATCAGGTTCTCGAAGCCTGCCCGACCCTGGTCAAGGGCGGCGACAGCGCCAAGCACACCACGGTCGAATCCAGTTCGCTGGAAACCATTCGACATATGGTCGCGTCGGGCCTCGGAGTCTCGATCCTGCCGATGTCGGCGGTCGACAGCCACCACTACGCCCCCGGCGTGATCGAGGTTCGCCCACTGTCGCCACCGGTACCTTTCCGCACTGTGGCGATCGCCTGGCGCGCCAGCTTCCCGCGACCCAAAGCCATCGAAATCCTCGCCGACTCGATCCGTTTGTGTTCCGTCGCGCGTCCTAAAGCCCAGGCTCAAGCGAGTTAAGTGGCGGTATGACGGAGCTGTCCCACGTCTCGGTCACGGCGCTCAAGGGCGTCGGCGAGGCCATGGCGGAAAAGCTGGCGAAGGTCGGCCTGGAGAATATTCAGGACGTCCTCTTTCACCTGCCCCTGCGCTATCAGGATCGCACCCGCGTAGTGCCCATCGGTGCGTTGCGGCCCGGGCAGGACGCAGTGATCGAAGGCGTGGTCAGCGGCGCCGACGTGGTGATGGGCAAGCGTCGCAGCCTGTTGGTGCGGCTGGGCGACGGCACTGGCGTGCTGAGCCTGCGCTTCTATCACTTCAGTAATGCGCAGAAGGACGGCCTCAAGCGTGGCACCCATGTGCGCTGTTACGGCGAGGCACGGCCGGGCGCATCGGGGCTGGAGATCTATCACCCCGAGTACCGCGCGATCACCGGCGAAGAACACATCGCAGTCGAGCAAACGCTCACGCCGATCTACCCGACCACCGAAGGCCTCACCCAGCAGCGCTTGCGCCAGCTGTGCCAGCAAAGCCTCGGCATGCTCGGCCCCAGAAGCCTGCCCGACTGGCTGCCCGAAGAGCTGGCGCGGGATTATCAGCTGGCGCCACTGGCCGACGCCATTCAATACCTGCATCACCCGCCTGCCGACGCCGACGTCGAAGAGCTCGCGCTGGGCCATCACTGGGCGCAGCATCGACTGGCCTTCGAAGAACTGCTGACCCATCAACTGTCGCAGCAACGTCTGCGCGAAAGCCTGCGTTCCCAGCGCGCGCCTGCCTTGCCGCTCGCCAAACGCCTGCCCAAGCAGTTCCTGGCCAATCTGGGCTTCCCGCCGACAGGCGCTCAACAGCGCGTCGGCAAGGAAATCGCCTACGACCTCAGTCAGCAAGAGCCCATGCTTCGGTTGATCCAAGGCGACGTGGGCGCGGGCAAGACCGTGGTTGCCGCCCTCGCCGCCTTGCAGGCGCTTGAAGCGGGTTATCAGGTCGCGTTGATGGCGCCCACCGAGATCCTTGCCGAGCAGCACTACATCAACTTCACCCGCTGGTTGGAGCCGCTGGGCATCGAGACCGCATGGCTGGCCGGCAAGCTCAAGGGCAAGGCGCGCGCGGCGTCGCTTGAGCAGATCGCCAGCGGCACCCCGATGGTGGTCGGCACTCACGCGCTGTTCCAGGATGAAGTGCAATTCAAGAACCTCGCACTGGTGATCATCGACGAGCAACACCGCTTCGGCGTTCAGCAGCGTCTGGCCCTGCGCAAGAAAGGCGTCGGCGGTCTGATGTGCCCGCACCAGCTGATCATGACCGCCACGCCGATTCCGCGAACCCTGGCGATGAGCGCCTATGCGGACCTCGACACCTCGATTCTCGACGAACTGCCGCCGGGTCGAACCCCGGTCAACACGGTGCTGGTTGCCGACAGCCGCCGCATCGAGGTGGTCGAGCGCGTTCGCAATGCCTGCGCCGAAGGGCGTCAGGCCTATTGGGTGTGCACGCTGATCGAAGAATCCGAAGAGCTGACCTGTCAGGCTGCCGAGACCACCTTCGAGGAGCTGACCAGCGCCTTGGGCGAACTCAAGGTCGGGCTGATTCACGGCCGCATGAAGCCTGCGGAAAAAGCCGCGGTCATGGCCGAATTCAAGCAAGGCCATCTGCAGCTGCTGGTGGCCACGACCGTGATCGAAGTCGGCGTGGACGTGCCCAACGCCAGCCTGATGATCATCGAAAACCCCGAAAGACTGGGCCTGGCGCAACTGCACCAGCTGCGCGGGCGAGTCGGGCGGGGCAGCGCAGCCAGCCATTGCGTGCTGCTTTACCACCCGCCACTGTCGCAGATCGGCAAGCAGCGGCTGGGCATCATGCGCGAGACCAACGACGGTTTCGTGATCGCCGAAAAGGACCTGGAGCTTCGTGGTCCGGGTGAAATGCTGGGAACCCGACAAACGGGCTTGCTGCAATTCAAGGTTGCCGATTTGATGCGCGACGCCGACCTGCTTCCTGCCGTCAGGGATGCGGCCCAAGCGCTACTGGAGCGATGGCCGCAACACGTCAGCCCCCTGCTCGAGCGCTGGTTGCGCCACGGGCAGCAATATGGGCAAGTGTGAAGTGGTCAGCATTAAAAACGTGTCTCACCAATAGAACAACTAAGCTGGTTATACTTCGGTAATTGTAGGAATCTGGATACAGGCCATGACAGAAGTTGCCCAAATCGACGCAACCCAACACGCCCCGTCTGTCATCCGGCAGTTGCTTGGCAAAGCTGCCATCGACTACCGCGAAGTCATGGACGACGAAACGCTCCCCACCGCGCAAAAAGTGCAGGCCATCCTGGTTCATGACACCGTGGGCGCGTTGCTGATCCTGTTTCCGCAAAATCAACTGCTGGACCTCAACCGCATCACCGAGTTGACCGGTCGCAAGCTGACAGCGGTCACGCAAGATCATCTGGACCAGATGCTCAGCAAGAACAATCTGCGCAGCCTGCCTGCCCTTCCGGCGCTGACCAGTTCGCCGTGCCTGTACGATGATCGCCTCCTGCAGGAGCCGTCCGTACTGATCGAGTCGGGCGAGCCAGGCCTGCTGCTGGAAATCAGCAGCGACGACTTCAAGACCCTCCTGAGCAAGGCCAGCGCTGCAACGTTCGGCCAGCTGGTTGCGGCAGTCACGCCGAACCTCAAGCGCCCGGACGACGATCGCGAAGAAATCACCAAGGCCGTGCAGAACTTCACCGCGCGCCGCATCCAGCAACGTCTGGAAGCGACCGTGGAGATCCCGCCGCTGGCCGATACCGCGCAGAAGATCATCAAGCTGCGGGTCGACCCGGACGCCACCATCGATGACATCACCGGCGTGGTCGAAACCGACCCTGCGCTGGCGGCGCAAGTGGTGAGCTGGGCGGCATCGCCATATTACGGTTCAGCCGGCAAGATTCGCTCGGTCGAAGACGCCATCGTGCGCGTGCTGGGTTTCGATCTGGTGATCAACCTGGCCCTGGGCCTGGCGCTGGGCAAGACCCTGGAGCTACCCAAAGACCACCCGCAGCACGCCACGCCGTACTGGCAGCAGTCGATTTACACCGCAGCGGTCATCGAGGGCCTGACCCGCGCCATGCCGCGCGCCGAGCGCCCGGAAAGCGGCCTGACGTATCTGGCCGGTCTGCTGCACAACTTCGGCTATCTGCTGCTGGCCCACGTGTTCCCGCCGCATTTCTCGCTGATCTGCCGCCAGATCGAGGTCAACCCGCACCTGCACCACAGCTTCGTGGAACAGCATCTGCTGGGCATCACCCGCGAGCAGATCGGTGCCTGGCTGATGCGCAACTGGGACATGCCGGACGAGCTGTCCACGGCCCTGCGCTTCCAGCACGTCCCGCATTACGACGGCGAGCACCACAAGTACGCCAACCTGGTGTGTCTGGCCGTGCGCCTGCTGCGCAAGGAAGGCATCGGTTCGGGCCCGATGGAAAGCATTCCGCAGGAGCTGTTCGAGCGCCTGCAACTGCCTCGCGAGAAAGCTGAAGACGTGGTGCAGAAGGTGCTGGAAGCCGAGGTGCTGCTGCGCGAACTGGCTTCGCAGTTTCATTGATAGGCGGCATCACATCCGCACCTGTTCGCGGATGTGATGTCATCTGTAGCAAAGGCTCTTAGGCCTTGTTCTTCCTCGGTTTCAAATACTTCGTCAGCCCCTGAAACCACATTACCAGGCCCGTATTCCCGGTGACCTGGATGTTCTTGTCCTGAATCCCCTGCATGAACGCCAGCTGCTTGTTCTTCGCCTGCATCGTATCGAAGCCGTAAGCCGCATCCCGAAACGAAATCGCAAAGGCAGGTGACGCCACCGCGCCACTCCGGCTGCTGACCCGCTGATCGCGCACCACAAAATGCCGCGCGACCTTGCCGTCGCGGGTCTGCAGCTGAAAGGTCAGGTCCTTGCCCGCCAATTGTTGCTGGAACGCCGGGTTGTTGCGACTGGCGCGGGCCATCAGCAGGCCCAACATCCACAGTAGAAAACGAAACTTCATGTTCAGGGCCTCTCCCGATCCGGTGCGAAACGCGCACCCAGCGGCAGTGTAGCGAGCTTCACGATGAGTTGAACGAACAGAACTCACCGGTCGCAAAGTGGCGAAATAGACAGCCCCTCAACAAATCGCAGGCAATAAAAATGGGCATCCCGCTTTTCGGGTATGCCCATCTGTGCGCCGTTCGCCTTCCGCAAGACGTCCAGCGTGTTTATTACGGGTTGACGCTGTCTTTCAGGAACTTGCCCGGCTTGAAGGCAACCGTGTTACTGGCCTTGATTTTCACGGGCTCGCCAGTCTGTGGGTTTTTGCCCGTGCGTGCGCCGCGATGACGTTGCAGGAAGGTGCCGAAACCGACGAGGGTCACGCTGTCCTTCTTGTGCAAGGCGTTGGTGATTTCGTCCAGGACAGCATTGAGGACGCGGTTGGCTTGTTCTTTGGTGAGATCTGCTTTTTCAGCAATAGCGGCTGCGAGTTCTGGTTTACGCATATGAAGCCTCTTTTACGGTTTTTGTTTTTATGTCCCGTGCAGCCCTCGTGGGGCCGCGAGCAGGTGCCGCGACGGCTCTACGTAGCGGCAGACCGGAATGAGGATGGCATGCCGCACAATCGCGCGCCAGTGCGGCAGCGACGTTTGTACCCTGAAAAACGTGCCTTATCCGACAGAACGACAAGTATTTACGCCAACAGGGGCGGCAACACCTTATTCAGGGCCAGTTTGTCCATGACCGCAGCGCCGGTGAGGGCGTAGCCCAGCAGGTTTCCGTCTGCGTCGCGGCACAGCGCCTTGATGTCGGCACCCTGCCCTTCAACGCTCCAGATCCCTTCCAGACCTTTGGGCACAGGCGAGACCACCAGCGGGCAGACCGGGGTTTTCACGGTCACCGGCATCGGGCCGTATTTCACCGCCGTCGGTGTGCCGGCCAGGGTCTGCGCCAGCGCGCGGGCGCAGCTCATCAGCGGCATGACGTACAGCAGGTTGAGGCCATCGACCTCGGCGCAGTCGCCCAGCGCGTAAATATTGGCGTGAGAGGTCTGCAGATGACGATCAACCACCACGCCACGGCCCGTCTCAAGGCCAGCGGCTGCCGCCAGATCGACCCGTGGGCGCAGGCCGATGGCCGAGACCACCAGATCGCAATGCAACACTTCGCCATCGGACAGATGCGCTTCCAGGCCTTCGGCAGTGCGCGAAAGTCGGGTCAACACCGGCCCCAGATGAAAGCGTGCGCCCAGGCTTTGGAGCCCGGCTTGAACCGCTGTCGCCGCCGCAGGGTGCAGCAAGGTCGGCATGACCTGCTCGCACGGCGCCACCAGATCAACCTCGTAGCCCCCCAGAATCAGGTCGTTGGCAAACTCGCAGCCGATCAGACCGACGCCCAGAATCAGCACCCGACGCTTGCCCGCTGCCGCTGCACGAAAGCGCGCGTAGTCTTCCAGATCGTTGATCGGGAAGATCGCATCGCCCGCATCGCCGTCCACCGGCACTCGCACGGTTTCGGCGCCCCAGGCCAGAATCAGGTCACGATAGTGGACGGACTCTTCGCCAATCCACAGGCGCTTGTGGCCCGGATCGATACCGCTGACGCGCGTGTGCGTGCGCACCTCGGCCTTCAGCTGTTCAGCCATCGCGCCGGGCTCGGCCATGCTCAGGCCGTCGGCTTGCTTGTTCTTGCCAAAGCCGGTGGAGAGCATGGGTTTGGAGTAGGAACGGCCGTCATCGGCAGTGATCAGCAACAGTGGCGTTTCGCTATCGAGCTTGCGAAATTCGCGGGCCAGGTTATAGCCCGCAAGGCCAGTACCGATGATCACCACAGGTGCGTTCATGCATGTCTCCAAATCAGTCAGAGGAAGGTGTATCAGGCGATTTCGATCATCTCGAAATCCATTTTGCCGACGCCGCAGTCAGGGCATAGCCAGTCTTCGGGCACGTCTTCCCAGCGGGTGCCCGGTGCAATGCCGTCATCCGGCCAACCATCGGCTTCGTTGTAAATCAGGCCACAGACAATGCATTGCCACTTTTTCATCGGTCGGTTCTCTCGGTTCTCAGGCTAAACGTGCCCAGACGCTCGGCTGTTGTCGCGCGCTTTTTTCGAATGGGTCAGGGCGTTTTACTGATCCAGCGCCTGCGACGCAAGTTTCATCGACGAGGACCGACGGCTCCGGTCGTCGGTCAGAATCATCAATCATGCTAAGCTCGCCGCCTCGATTGCTGCCAATAATTGCTCACTGTGATCCAGCAAAATCCTGCATGTCCGTCACCCCAATGGCTGTCGCGCGATCAACTGATCGACGCGCCCGAGCCTGTCGTTCTTGAGTGGCTGTTCCACGAAGACTCCCTGACCCGCCGCCTCACCCGGCTTTCCCACGATGGCTTTAGCGTCACGCCGCTGTTCGAGGGCTGGCAACGCCTGCGCGCCGATGAATGCGCTGCGCTGCATTTGCCTGAAGGCAGCGAAGGCTGGGTGCGCGAGGTGTATCTGCTGGGGCATGGCGAGAAGTGGGTGTTCGCCCGCAGCGTCGCCGGTCGCGCGGCGCTTGCGCACGACGGCCTGCACATGGACGAACTCGGCACCCGCTCGCTGGGCGAGTTGCTGTTCAGCGACCGAGCCTTCGCTCGCGGCCCGTTGCAGATCTGCCAGTACCCCGCGCCGTGGCTGCCCGAGGCCGACACGACGCCCGAACTGTGGGGCCGTCGCTCGTGCTTCAGCCGCGGGCCGTTGAGCATTCTGGTGGCCGAAGTGTTCTTGCCAACGGTCTGGCGCGCCATCGATCAGGCCGTCGATTTCCATAAGGAGCGTCACTGATGTACCTGTCGCTGCTCAAATCCCTCAACCGCCTGCACCCGCGCGCCTGGGATTTCATTCAACTGATGCGCATCGACAAGCCCATCGGCATTTATCTGCTGCTGTGGCCGACGCTGTGGGCGCTGTGGATCGCGGGCAAAGGCTCGCCGTCGCTGGGCAATGTGCTGATCTTCGTGATCGGTGTGTTTCTGATGCGCGCGGCGGGCTGCGTGATCAACGACTTCGCCGACAGAAAGGTCGACGGCCACGTCAAACGCACCGAGCAACGACCGCTGGCCAGCGGCAAGATCACCTCAAAAGAGGCGCTGGTGCTGTTTGCCGTGCTGGTGGCGCTGAGCTTTGGGCTGGTGCTGCTGACCAACGCAACGACCATCTGGCTGTCATTCGGCGGTCTGGCGCTGGCGGCGACTTACCCGTTCATGAAGCGTTACACCTATTACCCGCAAGTGGTGCTGGGCGCGGCGTTCTCGTGGGGCATGCCGATGGCGTTTACCGCGCAGACCGGCGACCTGCCGGCCGCCGCGTGGCTGCTGTACATCGCCAACCTGCTGTGGACCGTGGGCTACGACACCTATTACGCGATCACCGATCGCGAGGACGACCTGAAGATCGGCGTGAAATCCACCGCCGTACTGTTCGGCGATGCCGACCGGGTGATCATTATCACGCTGCAGGGTCTGGCGCTGCTTTGCCTGATGCTGGCCGGGGCGCGTTTCGAGCTGGGGCTGTATTTCTTCCTCGGCCTGCTGGTGGCGGCCGGTTGCTTCGCCTGGGAGTTCTGGTCGACGCGGGACAGAGATCCGCAGGCCTGCTTCAAGGCGTTCCTGCACAACCATTGGGCGGGTCTGGCGATCTTCGTGGGGATCGTGGTGGATTACGCGATGCGCTGACCCGTCAGGGCCAGCGCAGGTTAGAGCGGCGTATCAACAGACGTCAGATCAAGGCTTGGCGACGTGCCAGACATCGCCCTTGCCGTCGCCGGTCTTGTCGCCAGCGGCCTTGTCGTTCTTGAAGGTGTACAGTGGCTTGCCTTTATAGACCCACTGCGAGGCACCGTCGTCGCGCTTGATGATGGTCCAGTCGCCCTCGGCCTTGTCGCTGGCTTGGGCGACCAGCGGCGGCCAGTTGGTGGCGCATTGATCGTTGCACACGGACTTGCCGGCGGAGGTGTCCTTGTCGAAGGTGTAGAGCGTCATGCCCTTGTGATCCGTCAGCACGCCACCGGTGGTCATTGCCGGCGCCGCGGCGAAGGCCATTCCCGACGATGCCAGCGCGGCAGCCGTCATAAGGCCCATGAAAGCAGTAGACATTTTAGTCATAAGATAAAGCCCCTTCTTGTAGTGGTTGTTTGGACAATCCTTGTAGGACAGGTCGACAAGCATAGCGCTAGGCTGTGCGTTTCGCCTTCGCCCAACTAACCTGTCACACGACTGCAATAATTCCGTTATCTAATGCGCCCCAAGACAGTTAAATGACATGAGGTTCGAGGCATGGTTGGCAGGAGCATTCTGATCGTCGACGACGAAGCGCCGATTCGCGAGATGATCGCCGTCGCACTGGAAATGGCCGGCTATGACTGCATGGAGGCAGAGAACTCTCAGCAAGCCCACGCGGTGATTGTCGATCGCAAACCCGATTTGATCCTGCTCGACTGGATGCTGCCTGGCACGTCCGGCATCGAGCTGGCGCGTCGTCTCAAGCGCGATGAGCTGACCGGCGACATCCCGATCATCATGCTGACGGCCAAAGGCGAAGAGGACAACAAGATCCAGGGTCTTGAAGTCGGCGCCGATGACTACATCACCAAACCGTTTTCCCCTCGCGAGCTGGTCGCGCGCCTCAAGGCCGTGCTGCGTCGCGCAGGCCCCAACGATGGCGAGTCGCCTATCGAAGTCGGCGGCCTGCTGCTCGACCCGATCAGCCACCGCGTGACCATCGACGGCAAACCTGCCGAGATGGGCCCGACCGAATACCGCCTGCTGCAATTTTTCATGACCCACCAGGAACGCGCCTACACCCGTGGCCAGTTGCTGGATCAGGTCTGGGGCGGCAACGTCTATGTCGAAGAGCGCACCGTAGACGTGCATATCCGTCGTCTACGCAAAGCGCTCGGCGATGCTTACGAAAATCTGGTACAAACCGTCCGCGGTACCGGCTACCGATTCTCCACCAAAAGCTGAAGCGCTTTTGGTGGGACGTCAGCCTTACGCTGAAAGACAAGGACGCGTTAATTGAATCACAACTGGCATGGCACCCTGATCCGCCACTTGCTGCTGCTGGTCACGGCTTCGCTGCTGGCCGGGCTCGTCAGCGGGCATTACGGAGGGTGCCTGGCAATCGGCCTGGGTGTTTACCTGGCCTGGACCCTCAAACAGTTGCTGCGCCTGCACGACTGGCTGCGCAATCACAAACCCGATGAACCGCCGCCCGACGGCTACGGCCTGTGGGGCGACGTCTTTGACAGCATCTATCACCTGCAACGCCGCGACCAGCGCGTGCGCGGCCGCCTGCAAGCCGTTATCGACCGGGTTCAGGAATCCACGGCAGCGCTCAGGGATGCCGTGATCATGCTCGACAGCGAGGGCAACCTGGAATGGTGGAACCGCGCGGCCGAAACCCTGCTGGGCCTGAAAACCCCGCAGGACAGCGGCCAGCCTGTGACCAACCTGGTGCGCCATCCGCGCTTCAAAGAATATTTCGCCCAGGGCAACTACGCCGAGCCGCTGGAAATCCCCTCGCCGGTCAACGACCGCACGCGCATTCAGATGCTGATCACCCGCTACGGCAACAACGAGCACCTGATGCTGGTGCGCGATGTCACGCGTTTGTATCAGCTGGAGCAGATGCGCAAGGACTTCGTCGCCAACGTTTCCCATGAACTGCGCACGCCGCTGACGGTGATTTGCGGCTATCTGGAAACGCTGCTCGATCACGTCGAGGAAGTGAACCCGCGCTGGGCTCGCGCGCTGCAACAGATGCAGCAGCAAGGCGGACGCATGCAGACGCTGCTCAACGACCTGTTGTTGCTGGCCAAGCTGGAAGCCACCGATTACCCCTCGGACAACCAGCCCATCGGTGTGCCTGCGCTGCTGCAGAGCATCGTCAACGATGCGCAGGCGTTGTCGGGCAGCAAGAATCAGCAGATCACCCTGGACATCGAAGACCACGTCAATCTCAAGGGCAGCGAGGCGGAGTTGCGCAGCGCGTTCTCGAACCTGATCTTCAATGCCGTGAAATACACTCCGGCCGAAGGCAAGATCCGCGTTCGCTGGTGGGCCGACAGTCGCGGCGCGCACCTGAGCGTGCAGGATTCAGGCATCGGCATCGACAGCAAACACATCCCTCGCCTGACCGAACGCTTCTATCGCGTGGACTCCAGCCGCGCCTCCAACACCGGTGGCACAGGGCTTGGTCTTGCGATCGTCAAACACGTGCTGCTGCGCCATCGCGGCGTGCTGGAAATCAACAGCGTGCTGGGCAAAGGCAGCGTGTTTATCTGCAACTTCGCGCCCGCACAGATGACCAAGCCCTAGCAATGGCGGCAGATAGCCGCTAAATTGCGCTGCTTAGGCCCTCCATTTGTGAGGGCTTATTTCATCTCTTTTTCAAAACGGAACCTGCAAAACTCCATCATGGACCCTTCCCCTGGTATTAGCCTGGCTTCAATCTTCGCCGACTTCGGCATGATTCTCTTCGCAATGATTCTGGTCCTGCTCAACGGTTTCTTCGTTGCCGCAGAGTTCGCCATGGTCAAACTGCGCTCGACCCGCGTGGAGGCCATCGCCGAGAAAAACGGCTGGCGCGGCCGCATCCTGCGCACGGTACATAGCCAACTGGACGCCTATCTGTCGGCCTGCCAGTTGGGCATCACCCTCGCCTCGCTGGGCCTTGGCTGGGTCGGTGAGCCGGCGTTCGCACACCTGCTGGCGCCGCTGCTGGAAGCGATGGGCGTGGGCTCGCCTGAAGTGATCAAAGGCGTGTCGTTCTTCTCCGCCTTCTTCGTCATCTCCTATCTGCACATCGTGGTGGGTGAGCTGGCGCCCAAATCCTGGGCGATCCGCAAACCCGAGCTGCTGTCGCTGTGGACGGCGGTGCCGCTGTACCTGTTCTACTGGGTCATGTACCCGGCCATCTACCTGCTCAACGCCAGCGCCAACACCATCCTGCGCATTGCTGGCCAGGGCGAGCCAGGCCCGCACCA
>Ga0256892_1000154_pt1 | contig 13901 bp, 14 predicted proteins | sample MC6MC0515MT_FD_186339 | JGI IMG/M metagenome (GOLD analysis project Ga0256892, IMG submission 186339) | Metatranscriptome of enriched soil aggregate microbial communities from Iowa State University, Ames, United States - MC6-MC0515-MT... | ecosystem: Environmental > Terrestrial > Soil >...
GAGGGATCGAATATTTAGTTTAAACCTTATTAAGTCAACATTCCACCGTCAACATTTAAAACCTGACCGGAAATATAAGATGACATTTCACTTCCTAAGAATACGCATGCATTTGCCACGTCTTCAGGTTGTCCTCCTCTTTTCAAAGGAATACCGTCTCTCCATCCCTGAACTGTTTTTTCGTCTAAAGCAGCCGTCATTTCAGTTTCAATAAATCCTGGAGCAATTGCGTTGCAACGGATGTTTCTTGAGCCCAATTCCAATGCAATAGATTTAGTAAATCCGATAACTCCAGCTTTAGAAGCAGCATAATTTGCCTGTCCTGCATTACCTTTAACCCCTACAACAGAAGTCATATTGATGATAGAGCCCGATTTAGCCTTCATCATTGGCTTAATTACAGCCTTAGTAAGGTTGAATACAGAATCTAAATTTACTTTGATAATAGTATCCCAATCGTCTTTTGACATTCTCATCAAAAGATTGTCTTTGGTAATTCCCGCATTGTTTACTAAAATATCAATTTTACCAAACTCAGCCATTACATCATCTACCAACTTTTGTGCAGCATCGTAATCTGATGCATCAGACTGATAACCTTTAATCTGAGTTACAGAACTTAAAGCAGTTTCCAATTCTTTCGCTTTTTCTACAGAACCAGCATACGTAAATGCTACTTTCGCTCCCTGTTGAGCAAAAATTTCGGCAATACCCTTCCCGATTCCTCTTGTAGCTCCGGTAATTAGCGCTACTTTTCCTTCTAATAGTTTCATATAATGATTATTTATTTTAAAAATCCAAATAACTTGAGTGGTTGAAAATTATTCAGATTGCAAATATATATATTTTGTTTTTGCGAGTTTTAATTCACTAATTAAACATTGTTTTAAAACATCACTTTGTCTTCTGAAGAACTAAAATCAATCACTTCCGATTCTTTATCTTTTGTCAGCGTAAGCTTTTTATTATCTGCCGAATATTTGTCGTAAATAACGTCTTTAAGCGGTTCATTTTTAAGATTGGTAACCCCAAACTTATCTCCTTTCTGTACCACAACTTCATCGCCAGAAAGAAAACTTACAATATCATCATACATGAACGGAACAATTTCCTTTCCTTCTTCATCAAGCATTCCGTAAAGGTTTTCTTTGTTTTTACAGATAATTGCAGGGTAAAACTGAAATGGTTTTATAGAAACAATATCTTTAATCGGCGTGTAAGATTTATCTGTTGGTGAAAACTTATAATAAACCTCGTCTTTTTTAACAATTACATTATTAAAGAAGATTTTCTCGATCTGAAAGCCTTCATCTAAAACGCTCTCAAAATTTTTATCTAAAAGCTTTTCTTCATTGTCTTTGCTTACAAAAACATAATCTTCGCCTTTTATTTTAAAACCTTCTACAACGTCATATTCTTTAGGTAAAACAACTTCCCCACTCTCTTTAATAACTGCAATTTTAGGATTTTTATAATCTTTTAATGTTTTAAAATTTCCATTAAACAAATGATTTACATAATGATATTCCGTAGGAAAAACTTTTCTTTCTGCTTTAGAAAAAACGCTTACTTTATTGTCTTTGATAAGGTAAATATAATTTCTTCCTACAAAAGCCTGTTCGTAGATATTTTCCGCTAAAACCTGCTCATTTTCATCTACAATTCCATACTTATTTTTGGCAATGTCCTTCGTAATTAAAAAGGGAAAACCATTAATATCCTCAATATAATGATTTGAAAACTGGCTCACCGTTTTACCATCGATATCTATCACATCTCCGGTTTTAATTCCGGTATTTAAATAAACTTTTCCTTTGTAAAATCTCAAGTTTTCCTTGAATTCTCTATCAGAAACCTGTTGTCCGTCAAAATTATATATAAACCAAAGCTTATCTTTTTTAATAAAAAATCTGCTATCGTTTGCGAATTCTATTTTATCCTGAGACGGAATAATCTGTTTCCCATTGTAATCGTAAACACCGTCTTTTCCATCTTTTGATACAATTAAACGATCTCTATTTTCCCAAGTTTTATATTTAAATTTATCTAATGGAATCAACTGGTTTCCGTTTCCGTCAATTAAAGCAGTTTTTCCGTTCGATTCACCTTCTTTTACTTTCAAAATAAATCTGTCTTTCGACAAACGGAGAATTTCACTTTTAAAAGGATAATTAAAAGAAATAGTTCCTAAAGAATCTACTATAGAAGAGTTTCCGGTATTCGGATCTGAAATAATCCCATAGCCGTTGTTATAAAAGCGTACTTCTTTGCCAACTTGTTTAGATAATAATATCTCTTTATACTGATTGGTCTGTGCTGAAAAAATACCTGAAAGCAGAATGAAAACTAATTTTTTCAATGAAATTACTTTAAAGAATTATTAACGATTAAAACAATTTCACCTTTTAAAGTTTTACTTTTAGAGAATTCAATTAATTCATTGATTGTTCCTCTCTTAGTTTCTTCAAATTTTTTCGAAATTTCACGGCTTAAACTTGCTCTGGTCTCTTCACCAAAAAATTCTTTTATCTGTTCTAAAGTTGTATTGATTTTGTGTGGACTTTCGTACAAAACGATTGTCTTCTTTTCTTCTGCAAGCTGTTTAAGCTTCGTTTGTCTCCCTTTTTTCTGAGGAAGAAAACCAGCAAAAAGAAACTCATTATTTGGCAAACCTGAAACCACCAAAGCCGGAATCAAAGCAGTTGCACCGGGAAGACAAATCATTTCAATATTGTGATCTGATCCCGCTTTCGCCAACAAATATCCCGGATCTGAAATTCCGGGAGTTCCTGCATCGGTAATTATGGCAATATTCTGACCGTTTTTAAGATCTGCAATCACTTTTTCAGTGGCTTGATGCTCATTGTGAAGATGATAAGATTTCAAAGGTTTTGAAATTTCATAATGCTTCAATAAAATTCCCGAAGTTCGGGTATCTTCGCACAAAATATAGTCTACTTCTTTCAGCGTATTAATCGCTCTGAAAGTCATGTCTTCAAGATTCCCGACCGGTGTCGGAACAAAATACAAAATACCGCTCAAAATTATATGAATTTATTTTCTACCAATACCCAAAGTCTTTGGGCATATTCATCTACTTTTTCCCATTTTTTATTATAATAAAGCTCACTGAGAAATTCTATTGCTTCATCAATATTTTTGCACCTGTTCAGCTCAGAAATTGCTTCATTCAAATCAGTCTGGCTTCCGTTAAATAGCACCTTTGTAAAAGCAATTCTGTCATTCAGATCAAGTCTGAATTCTGGTTTTGGCTTTTCGGCTTCCATAAATTGAGTCGGGATATTTGTTTTTATTAAACTTCCGATATCTTCTTTTATAACCGGAATTTCAACTTTTTCATGCTGAGTTTCTCTTTCCAAAGGATCGTCATCAAATAAGGTTTGAATATTTTTTAAACCTCTTATGTTGGCGAGCTTTATTTTCTTTTCCTGATGATAAGCATCCAGATTTTCAAAACTTTCGTCTGATTTTGGAATTTCTGCTGTTATTTCAGGTTTTGGTTTATCTATTTCAACAATTTTTCCTCTCCCTGAATCTTCTGTTTTAAGCTCGGCTTCTACTTCAGGAGTTTCAGTATCTTTTTTAATTTCATTTAAAATAGATTCTACATTTGAACTTTCTGAGATAATTTCATCATTTTCATGATTAAAAGTTGAAACATATTCATTTTCCGTCTCTTCAATTAAAATTTCATCTTCATCAAATTCGTTCTCGAAAATATCGGGAATAATATGAGTTTCAGCAGATACATTTTCAGAAATTTGATCTTCTTCTTTAATAATTTCATTTAACTGATCATTGAAAGTAACCTCTTCTTCAGTTGCCTCCTCATTAAAAATTTCTTCACTAAAATCATCATCACTTTCCGGCTGAGAATCTTCCAAAATTCTTTCTTCATCTACAAAACTCAAAACTCGATCAGGATTTTCCGATGATTCATCTTCGTCAATTTCATTTAACTGATTATTGAAAACTGCTTCTTCTTCAAGATGATCAGAAATTTCGTCTGACACAAAATTTATATCAGCTTCAGGCTCATTTTCTTCAACAAAATTGACCATATTTTCATGGAAATCACTTTCAATAATTTCATTCAATTGATTATTAAAAATGGCTTCTTCTTCCTCAATTTTATTTTCGTTTTCAGAAAAAGATTCGTTTCCGATTTCGTTCAGTTCGTTATTAAAAATCGCTTCCTCTTCTGTTACCAAATAATTAGAAACCAAAGATTCACTTTTCTGATAATCAGTAAAATTTGAATTTTGCTGTTGGTAATCGCCCAGATTTTTATCCAACAATTTTAAAAAAGCAATTTTTTCCACGAGATCATTCAAGAGATCTTGTTTCGAAATCAGTTCGTCAACGTTGTTTATTCCACCCAAAATATCAATGATATTCCTGGATTCAAAAAAAATCTTATCCTTTAAATCTTGAATGTTCTGCATCGTAGATTCTTATTAAAATTGCTTACTTTTGATCTTAAAATATTACGGCTAATTTAACAAATGTTTTTAGAAAATACAATTAATCATTCCAAACAAAGCGGTTGGATGGAAGTTATTTGTGGCTCAATGTTTTCCGGAAAAACCGAAGAGTTGATCCGAAGGCTGAGAAGAGCTGAAATGGCGGGGCAGAATGTGGAAATTTTTAAACCTAAAACCGATACGAGATATTCAGATGAAGATGTCGTTTCGCACAACAAAAACAAGATTCGCAGTACCGCGGTAGAAAATCCTAACGAAATTATTTTGTTGGGGTCAAATTGTGATGTTGTCGGAATTGATGAAGCACAGTTTTTTGATGAGAGTATTGTAGAAATTGCCAATCAGTTGGCCAACAGCGGAATTCGGGTGGTAATTGCAGGTTTGGATATGGATTTTCTGGGACGACCTTTCGGACCGATGCCTTATTTGATGGCAACTGCCGAATACGTTACAAAAGTACACGCCATCTGTAGAAGAACAGGAAATTTAGCCAATTATTCGATGAGAACTTCCGAAGGAAAAAACTTAGTAGAACTCGGAGAAACAGAATCTTACGATGCTGTAAGCCGAAGAGTTTTTGTAGATGAAGTTTTAAACAAAAAAGAAGTTTAATATCAAATTTATTTTTAATTTTGTTTAAATTTTAATAGTAAAAACTATCAAAAAATGATATTAGAAATTAAAAATTATATAAAAATAAGTAATTCTATTGATGAGATTCTGAAAAATTCTCCTTTCAAAATAAAATACATTATTGAAAAGACAGGAATTTCTGAGCCCACATTTTTTAGAAAAATGAAGGAAAAAAAATTTTTACCTGAAGAATTGCTGAAAATTGCTGAGATTATTGAACCTCAAAATTCTTTTTTGCAATCTTTAAAAGAGGCAGAAAGAGAATTGGATGAAGGAAAATATTATTCTCATAGTGATGTAATGAAAATTTATGAAGAACGTTTTTTGAAGAAATATGGAAATAAGATGGTCTAATTTTGCTCTTCAAGATCTCGAGCAAATTGAAGATTATATAGGAAATCGTTTTACCTACAAAGAGTATCAGAAATTCATAGAGATTCTTAATCGTAAAATTGAATTGATTTTAGACAGAAAAAAGTAATCTTTCAAAAATTAGAACAATCACCTGATTACAATAAACTTCTGATTACTGAACAGACCACACTTATTTACAAATTAGAAACTAAATACCTCAAAATACTAAGGTTATATAACAATTATCAAAACGAAGATAAAAAATTTGTGATTGATGATCTTTAAAATGAAATGAATTATACAGTAAGCCAAATCGCAGACATCACCAATGTAAAAATTATTGGTAACGAAAATCTGATTATCAAAAACATTGCTTTTGATAGCAGAATTATTTATTCAACCAAAAATACTGCGTTCATTGCCATTAATACTTCTAAAAATTCTGGCGAAAAATTTATTGAATCTGCCATCGACAGAGGAATTAATGTCATTATTTCTGAACATCACTACTCTCAGTTTGAAAATATAACCTGGATTATTGTAGAAAATTCTGTAGAATTTCTTCAAAAATTAGCCAAATTTCATTTCAAAAATTCTCACATAAAATCTATCGGAATTACAGGAAGTAACGGAAAAACTATTTTAAAAGAATGGTTGTATCAATGTCTTTGGAATGAATTTCCAACCGTGAAAAGCCCTAAAAGTTTCAATTCTCAGATCGGGCTTCCGCTTTCTTTGCTTCAAATAAATGATACCCATAAACTGGGAATTTTTGAAGTCGGAATTTCTAAACCGGATGAAATGGAAAAGCTGGAAAATATCTTCCAGCCACAAATTGGTTTATTAACCCATATCGGAACGGCTCATCTTGCTAATTTCAAGTCTGAAGAAGATTTGATCGATGAAAAAATACAGCTTTTTAAAGATTCTGAAGTAATTATTTACAACGGTGATAATCCATTGGTTGATAAAAAATTAAATGATTTATATTCAAGTAAAAAATTAATTCCTTACGGACTTATAGATTCTAACCAAGTTTACTTTAAAAATAATATTTCAAAAGACGAGAAGATTGTTGTACACTATTTTGGTGAAGAAATCTCCTTCCCTGTTCATCAAAGAGACGAAGCTACTTTAACCAATGTTTTAGCACTGATTACAGTCTTGAAAGAGTTAGGTATCGAAAATCAAAATATCATCGAAAAAATCAACGCTTTAAAAGCTGTCGAAATGAGACTTGAAGCGATTGAAGGACAAAAAAAACAATATTGTCATTAATGATTCTTTTAATCTTGATTTAGATTCTCTTAAAACCGCTCTTCAGTTTTTAAATGAATACAAAAAACCGAAGAAATCATTGGTGTTAACTGATATTGTTGGTGTTAGTTCCAATTCAAAAGAACTCTATGACGAAGTTTCGGAATTGGTAAACGAACAAAAATTTGATTCTGTTTTCTTAATCGGTGATGAAATATCAAAATTTAGTGATTTATTTAAAACTAAAACCCATACTTTTATTAATACTCAGGAATTAATTGACAGTAAACATCTTACAGAAATAGAAAATCAAATTATTTTACTTAAAGGAGCAAGAAAATTTGAAATTGAGAAAGTAAAAGATTTATTAGAGCTTAGAAAGCATGATACTGTTTTAGAAATCAATTTAAATGCACTTCTGCACAACATTAATTATCATAAATCTTTGCTTAAACCAGCCACAAAAATGATGGCAATGGTAAAAGCAAATGCTTACGGTTTAGGAAGTTACGAAATTTCAGAATTTTTACAGCATCATCATATTGATTATCTAGGAGTTGCTTTCGTTGACGAAGGAGTTGAACTTCGAAAAAAAGGAATTACCGTTCCTATTGTTGTAATGAATCCTGAACAACATAGTTATGACACGGTGATTCAATATAATTTAGAGCCAGAAATTTACAGTTTCCGTGTTTTAGAATTATTCTATGAAGCAATTCAAAAATCAGGATACGACAAAAATTATCCTATTCACATTAAGCTTGAGACAGGAATGCATCGTCTTGGATTTAAAGATTTTGAATTGGATCAATTAAGCCAAGCTTTAAATAAAACCAGCCTAAAAGTTCAAAGTATTTTTAGCCATCTTTCGTCTTCAGATATGCCGACCGAGAAAGAATTTACTTTAAGGCAGCTTGAAACTTTTGAGAAAAATTCAAACTATTTAATTGAAAAATTGGACTACACTCCTATTCGACATATCTTAAATTCATCAGGAATTACAAGCTATACCAATCATCAGTATGACATGGTGAGAATTGGTATAGGAATGCTCGGAGAATCACCAAATAGTGAAATACAAAAACAATTACAATCTGTCGTAAGTTTTAAAACTGTAATTTCACAAATTTCTTTAGTAGAAAACGGGGAATCAGTAGGTTACAGCAGAAGATTTAAACCTAATCAAGCGACAAAAATTGCCACAATTCCTGTAGGTTATGCAGATGGAATTCCAAGACTCATTGGAAACCAAATCGGAAATGTGGGCGTCAATAAAACTTTAGCGCCAATTGTTGGAAGTATTTGTATGGATATGATGATGATTAATGTTGATCATATTCCTAATGTAAAAGAAGGCGATACGGTGACTGTGTTCAATGCAAAACCAAGCCTAAAAGAATTCGCAGAATACTGCAAAACCATAACTTATGAAGTATTAACCTCCATTTCACCTCGTGTAAAACGGATTTATGTAAAAGATTAAATATGAGAAAACTCCTGACTTTGCTGTTTGTATTTCAGCTACTTTTGATACAGTCTCAGGTAAAGAAAGATTTAGTGATTCCTAAAAATCCAAAAATCGGACTTTCCCTTGCAGGTGGCGGAGCTAAAGGTTTTTCTCACGTAGGAGTGCTGAAAGTACTCGATTCTTTAGGCGTAAAAGTCGATTATATTTCCGGCACAAGTATGGGTGCGATTGTAGGAGGTTTGTATGCTTCAGGATATTCTGGAAAGGAAATTGAAAAAATTGTTATGGATACAGATTTCTATTCATTAATCAGAGATCCAAAATCAAGAAAAGAAAGTTCGTTTTTCAATAAATCTGTCGATAAATATCTTTTTTCTATTCCTTTAAAAAATGGAAAGATAACCCTTCCCTCTTCGATCAGTTCGGGGCAGAAGAATGTTTATCTTCTAAAAGAATTATTTAAAAATGTTTCGAACGTCAATGATTTTTCAAAACTTCCTATTCCGTTTATGTGTGTTGCCACCAATTTAGAAAGTGGAAATATGCAGATTTTTGAAAGCGGAGATTTGGTACAGTCTATTATGGCAAGTTCTGCATTTCCATCTTTAATGGATCCTGTAAAAATTGGCGACAGTATTTATATCGACGGCGCAATGACCGTAAATTATCCTTCAAAACCTTTAAAAGATAAAGGAATTGATATTGTGATTGGCGTAGATTTAAATCAGGATTTATCTAAAAGAGAAGATTTAAATAATATTATTTCAATTCTCAATCAGGTCATCGATTTCGGCATTCAGAAAGATACTAGAAGACAGTATAAACATACCGATATCAATATCAAACCTAATCTTACCGGAATGACCGCTACAAGCTACGATGACAAGAAAAAAATTCTCGATAGCGGATATGTTGAAGGTTTAAAATATACTGCAATACTGAATCAGTTACCAAAACGTGAATTCGACCGTCTCAGACAGGCTGTAAATCCTATATATTCTAATGTATATAAGATTGACAGTATTTCGATAGAAGGTGGAAAAATTTACGGGAAAAACTACGTTCTCGGGAAAATGGGACTTCGCCTTCCCTCTTTGCAAACTTACGGCAGCATCAACAAAGGTTTAGACAAATTGGTTGCCACCAATAATTACCGCTTTATTAATTACGATATCGTTACAGAAAATAATTTTAATTATCTCAAATTATATGTAACCGAAGACGAAGCCAGACATTTTCTGAAAGTTGGACTTCACTATGATGAAATTTTCAAAACCGGACTTCTTTTAAATTATTCAGCCAAAAGACTTTTATTTAAAAATTCAAATCTTTCTTTAGACGTAGTTGTAGGAGATAAACCCAGATATTACTTAAACTATTTTATAGATAACGGATATATTCCCGGATTTGGTATTTATTCTTCAGGAATGAGTTTCGATTTAAAAAATAATTTGAATATTAATGCAGATAAATGGGAATGGCTCCGTAACGAAGCTTATATACAGTCTGTTTGGAGAGATAAATTCGCAATAGGAACCGGAATTAGCCATGATTATTTTGAAGCCGAAATAAACGGTTTAAATAAGCGCTACAACCGTTTCCTCAACCCTTATGTATTTCTAAAGAGCGATACTCAAAACGACCGCGATTTTCCTACAAAAGGGTTCTACCTTAATGCCGAAGGAAAGGTAATCGACTTAATGAAATCTGAAGTTGAAAAAAGATTAATCCAGGTGAAAGCCGATGTGAGAGTTAATCTTCCAATTACAAAACAGCTTAGTTATCATCTTAATCTTTATGGCGGAATTACCATCGGCGAAAATTTACCCGAATATTATCAGTACAGATTGGGAGGAATATTTGAGCAGAATATTGTCAACTTCAAAAACTTTTCAGGGTTTTATTTTGCACAGCTCAATTCCAATAATGTAGTTTTAATTTCGAATGATCTTCAGTTTAAATTCTATAAAAATTTATTCTTAAGCGGAAATTTTTCTTTCGCCAATCTTTCAGACGACATAAGCTTTGAAGATGCTGTGAAAGTTAATTATAGCTCTGTAGGTGCTACTCTAGGCTATAAATCTCCGTTTGGACAAATAAAATTGAATTTCAGTCACTCATTAAAAAATAATCAAAAAGGCATATTCAGTGTAATTTTAGGACACTGGTTTTAAAAAAAATGATACAATTCTTTTACGAAAATTTACCCGAATCGGTAAATACAGAATACAATACATGGTTGAAAGACATCATTCTTTCAGAAGGTAAAAAGTTGGGAGAAATCAATTATATATTTTGCGATGACGAATATTTATTGAAGGTAAACCAGGATTATTTACAGCACGATTACTATACAGATATCATTACTTTCGACTATGTGAAAGGCAAAACAATAAGCGGAGAGATTTTCGTATCTTTGCAGCGCATTTCAGACAACGCTTCTACCTTATCCAAAAATTATGAAGAAGAACTCAGAAGAGTCTTGGCTCATGGCATTCTTCATCTTTGCGGGTACAAAGATAAAACTGAGGAAGAAGAAAAGTTAATGCGAAATAAGGAAGATTTTTATATAGCAAAGTATAATTAAATCTTTTTAGAGCTTATTCCCGCTCTCCGCACTCGCTATTTTCTTTAAAAAAGAAAATGAGCTCAAACAAATGCTACGATCGGGGCTAAAACAATCACACAGCAAGCCATTATAGCTTGTAAATTTAAATAATGTTTCACGTGAAACATTTTGATAAAAATAAAATTTAAGGCTTAAAACAAGCAATAAAAAATGATTTCAGAAATATATGATGTAATCGTAGTAGGTGCAGGTCACGCAGGTTGTGAAGCTGCTGCTGCTGCTGCCAATTTAGGTTCAAAAACTTTATTGGTTACAATGAATATGCAGACCATTGGACAAATGAGCTGCAACCCGGCAATGGGTGGAATTGCCAAAGGACAGATCGTAAGAGAAATCGATGCGATGGGAGGATATTCAGGAATTATTGCAGACAAATCTGCAATTCAATTTAAGATGCTTAATCTTTCAAAAGGTCCTGCAATGTGGTCTCCAAGAACACAGAATGACAGAATGCTTTTCGCTGAAGAGTGGCGTTTAGCGTTAGAAAATACTCCAAATCTTGATTTTTTTTCAGGATATGGTAAAGAGCTTAATTATCGAGAATAACAAAGCTGTTGGTGTTGTAACTTCATTGGGAATAGAAATCAGATCCAACTCTGTTGTATTAACAAACGGTACTTTCCTGAATGGTTTAATTCATGTTGGAGATAAACAATTAGGAGGTGGAAGAATGGGCGAGCCAAGAGCTTTCGGAATCACAGAACAATTGGTTTCTTTAGGTTTTGAAGCCGGAAGAATGAAGACTGGTACTCCACCAAGAGTAGATGGAAGAAGCCTTGATTATTCTAAAATGGAAGAACAAAAAGGGGATCAAAATCCTCAAAAATTCAGCTATTTAGATACTCCGAAGTTAACCAAACAATTAAGCTGTCACATTGTTTATACCAATGAAGCAGTTCACGATATTTTACGTGAAGGTTTCGATAGAAGCCCAATGTTCAACGGTACAATTCAAAGTTTAGGACCAAGATATTGCCCAAGTATTGAAGATAAAATCAATCGTTTTGCAGAAAGAAACAGACATCAACTATTTGTAGAGCCGGAAGGTTGGAAGACTGTAGAAATCTATGTAAACGGTTTTAGTTCGTCTCTTCCCGAAGATGTACAGATTAAAGCAATGAGACATATCCCAGGATTTGAAAATGTAAAAGTCTTCAGACCAGGCTATGCTATTGAATATGACTACTTCCCTCCTACTCAGTTAAAGCATACTTTAGAAACAAAATTAGTAGATAATTTATATTTTGCAGGTCAAATCAACGGTACAACCGGTTATGAAGAAGCAGCAGGACAAGGTTTGATGGCGGGTATCAATGCACACAATAAAGTTCACGAAAAGGATGAATTTATTCTTAACAGAGATGAAGCTTATATTGGGGTTTTAATTGACGATTTAATTACAAAAGGTACTGAGGAACCATACAGAATGTTTACTTCAAGAGCTGAATACAGGCTTCTTTTAAGACAGGATAATGCAGATATCAGACTAACTGAAAAAGCATATCAATTAGGTTTAGCAAAAGAGGAAAGACTAAAAAGAGTTGAAGAGAAAATAGCTAAAAGCCAGGAACTTGAAGCCTTTTTACGAGAAACTTCTTTAAAGCCAGGAATCATAAATCCTATTCTTGAAAGCATGGAAAGTAATCCTGTAGACCAAGCTTACAGAGCTTCTCAATTCCTTACAAGACCTAATATTACATTAGAAAAATTAGAAGAAATTGATGCAATAAAAGAAGTTTCTTCTCAATATAATGATGAAGTAAGAGAGCAGGCTGAAGTAAATATTAAGTATAAAGGGTATATTGAAAAGGAAAAAGAAAACGTTGCAAAGCTTAATCGCCTAGAAAATGTAAAGATTCCTGAAGATTTTGATTATTTAAAAATCTCAAGCTTATCTGCAGAAGCAAAACAAAAAATGAATAATGTAAGACCAAAAACTGTAGCTCAAGCAGGAAGAATAAGTGGCGTTTCACCGGCAGATATCAATGTTTTACTTATCTATTTAGGACGTTAAATACAAAATGTTTCACGTGAAACATTTATAAAATAAAAGCGAAAATTAAGGTATTTATGAGCTTATTCTTAACTCTGAATATCTTAATTTTTAATTTAAAAGAAACAAGCTAAATGAAAATAAAGGATCATTTTCTTTCACAGGAAATATTTGAAATTAAAGAAACAGAAACAAAAGGAGTTTTTAAAACCTCCCCTATTCCATCGAATATTTCTAAATATTATGAAAGCGAAGATTATATCTCTCATCATCAGGATTCGGGAAGTTTAAAAGAAAAATTGTACAAATTTTTACAGTCTTTTAATTTACAGTATAAAAAAACAATTCTTTTAGACAGAATAAAGAAAGGCTCAAGAGTATTAGATTATGGATGTGGAGCCGGAGAATTTGTAAAATATATAGAAAATGATTTTGAAGTTTTCGGTTTTGAACCAAATGCAGATGCAAGAAAAGCTGTACAAAATAAGATTTCCAAAGCTACTATTTTAGATAATATCAATACTATTGAAGATCATAGTTTAGATGCAATTACACTTTGGCATGTTTTCGAGCACGTGGAAAATCAGGATGAGATGCTTGAAATTTTCAATAAAAAATTAAAAGAAAAAGGCTTACTAATTATTGCTGTTCCCAACCCTACCTCTTATGATGCAAAACATTACAAAGAATATTGGGCTGCATATGATGTACCGAGACACATTTATCATTTCTCAAAAAATGGAATGGAAAATCTTATTACAAAGAAACCAAATTGGAAAATGAGAAAAATCAAGCCGCTGGTTTTAGATTCGTACTACATCTCAATGCTGAGCGAAAAATACAAAAAATCTTCCCTATTTTGGTTAAAAGCAGTCATCTACGGAACGATTTCTAACATAAAAGCCCTTTTTTCTGACGAATTTTCAAGTTTGATATACATTGTCGAAAAAAAATAGAAAATTAATTTTTAAGCCATTTATGAAGGTCAATTTTCCCTATTTTCACTAAAAAAATAAAAACTCGAGACACAATCTCGAGTTTTTTTATTTCATTCACTACTCC
>Ga0256892_1000159_pt1 | contig 13761 bp, 7 predicted proteins | sample MC6MC0515MT_FD_186339 | JGI IMG/M metagenome (GOLD analysis project Ga0256892, IMG submission 186339) | Metatranscriptome of enriched soil aggregate microbial communities from Iowa State University, Ames, United States - MC6-MC0515-MT... | ecosystem: Environmental > Terrestrial > Soil >...
ATATCTTAATGTAAAAATTCTTTAACAATAATCATTATAATTTACTAGCAATTCTATTTTATATTTGTTATAGTAATTCATGAAGAGTTCAACTCTCATCTTTTTTTCAGGAGGTAAACTAATATGACAAACGCAAATGATCGTAGCCGTCGTTTTACAACAGCAGGTGGTGCTCCAGTAGTAAGTAACCATGACTCTATGTCAGCAGGTCCACGTGGCCCTCTTTTACTTCAAGATGTATGGCTAGTTGAAAAATTAGCAAACTTCAATCGTGAAGTGATTCCTGAACGTCGTATGCACGCAAAAGGTTCAGGTGCATTTGGTACTTTTACTGTAACGCATGATATTACTCAATATACTAAAGCTAAAATCTTCTCAGAAGTCGGCAAGAAAACAGAAATGTTTGCACGTTTCTCCACAGTTGCTGGTGAACGTGGTGCAGCAGATGCAGAACGCGATATTCGTGGCTTTGCCCTTAAGTTCTATACAGAAGAAGGTAACTGGGATTTAGTAGGGAACAATACGCCTGTATTTTTCTTCCGCGACCCATTACACTTTACAGATTTAAACCACGTGGTAAAGCGTGATCCACGTACAAATATGAAAAATGCCAATTCTAACTGGGATTTCTGGACTCTATTACCAGAAGCACTTCACCAAGTGACAATTGTAATGTCCGACCGTGGTATTCCAACTGGTTACCGTAATATGCATGGTTTTGGTTCTCACACATATAGCTTTATCAATGCTGATAATGAACGTGTTTGGGTTAAATTCCACTTCCGTACAGAGCAAGGCATTAAAAATTTAACAGGTGCTGAGGCAACTGAGGTAATCGGTCAAGACCGTGAATCTTCACAACGTGATTTATATGAAGCAATTGAAAAAGGCGACTTCCCTAAATGGAAAATGTATATTCAGGTAATGACAGAGGAGCAAGCTCGTGAGCTGCCATACAACCCATTTGACTTAACAAAAGTATGGTATAAGAAAGACTTCCCATTAATTCCTGTAGGTGAGTTTGAGTTAAATAAAAATCCGGACAACTACTTTGCAGAAGTTGAACAAGCTGCATTTGCACCATCTAACATCGTTCCTGGTATTAGCTTCTCACCTGACAAAATGTTACAAGGCCGTATCTTTGCATACGCGGATGCACAACGCTACCGTTTAGGCGTAAACCACTATACGCTTCCTGTTAACGCACCAAAATGTCCATTCCGTACTTTCCACCGTGATGGCGCTATGCGTTTTGATGGCAACCTTGGTTCAACATTAGGCTATGAACCAAATAGCTATGGTGAATGGGAGCATAATTTAGACCATAAAGAACCTGAGTTACGCATTGATGGTCATGCAGGTATTCATGACTTCCGTGAAGATGATAACAATTACTTCGAGCAACCAGGTAAGCTTTTCCGTCTAATGACTGTAGAAGAAAAACAACGTCTATTCGAAAATACGGCTAATGATATGGCTTCTGTTGAAGAATTCATCAAACGTCGTCACATTCTTCACTGCTATTTAGCTGACCCAGCATATGGTGAAGGTGTAGCAAAAGCGATGGGTCTTTCATTAGAAGGTATGGATCTTACAAATCCATACGTAAAACAAACAACAAACGTTTAATATTCCACTTATTATTGATATCCAAATCCAACTTTTACTCCATGTGAATTGATCATTCACATGGAGCTTTTTTTATGTATCAATTGCGATTTTCCAAACTCATTCAAACTGCCCGCTTCAAATTTGTGGCATCTGCTAGAGACATTAATTTTAATTCGGCTAACCTCCTCTTTAGAGGTAGTGAATCATTATAAATAAGGCTTGTGTCTAGTTGATCGACACAAGCCTTGTACTTCATTATTGATAAATTTGACTACCCGTTTTTTTAAACTCCTCTGCTTTTTCCCTCATGCCTTGGTGGATTGCTTCTGTTGTATTTTAATCCTTTTCTTTAGCATAATTACGTATATCCTGTGAAATTCTCATACTACAGAATTTAGGGCCACACATTGAGCAAAAATGCGCCGTTTTGGCACCCTCTGCTGGCAATGTTTCATCGTGATATTCTACTGCACGTTCTGGATCGAGCGATAGGTTAAATTGATCACGCCAGCGGAACTCAAAACGCGCTTTTGACAGGGCATCATCCCGTTGTTGTGCACCCGGATGTCCTTTCGCCAAATCTGCAGCATGTGCAGCAATTTTATAAGTAATAACCCCTACTCGAACATCCTCACGATTAGGTAAACCTAGATGCTCCTTCGGTGTCACGTAGCAGAGCATTGCTGTACCAAACCAACCAATCATTGCCGCCCCAATAGCAGATGTAATATGGTCATAACCCGGGGCAATATCTGTTGTCAATGGGCCTAATGTGTAGAATGGCGCTTCCTTACAAACCTCTAATTGCTTGTCCATATTTTCTTTAATCAGGTGCATCGGAACGTGACCTGGTCCCTCAACCATTACCTGGACATCATGCTTCCATGCAATTTGTGTTAGCTCACCTAGTGTTTCAAGCTCTGCAAATTGCGCTTCATCGTTAGCATCTGCGATTGAACCTGGGCGTAAGCCATCTCCTAATGAAAAGGCTACATCATAAGTTTTCATAATTTCACATATTTCCTCAAAATGAGTATAGAGGAAGTTCTCTTGATGATGGTATAAACACCACTGCGCCATAATCGATCCACCACGGGATACAATGCCCGTCACACGGTTCGCCGTAAGGGGTACATAGCGTAAAAGAACACCTGCGTGAATTGTGAAATAATCAACTCCTTGCTCCGCTTGTTCAATAAGCGTGTCACGGTATACCTCCCACGTTAAATCCTCAGCCACACCATTTACTTTTTCTAATGCCTGATAAATCGGAACCGTTCCAACTGGTACTGCAGCATTTCGAATAATCCATTCTCTCGTTGTATGAATATGCTTACCAGTCGATAGATCCATAATATTATCAGCACCCCAGCGTGTTGCCCATGTCATTTTTTCGACTTCCTCTGCAATCGAGGATGTTACTGCAGAATTTCCAATGTTCGCGTTAATTTTCACATGAAAATTACGTCCAATAATCATTGGCTCTGCCTCAGGATGATTAATATTAGAAGGCATAATAGCTCGTCCTGCTGCAATTTCTGAACGTACAAAATCAGGTTCCATATTTTCCCGTATCGCTACAAACTCCATCTCTGGTGTAATAATTCCCTTTCGAGCATAGTGAAGCAGTGTGACATTTTTGCCCTCTTTTGCACGTAAAGGCTTTCTCACCAATTCAGGAAAGACATTTTCATGGATACGTGGATCATCAGTGCGGCGGAAACCATTGTCCTCAGGTTTAATAGTACGCCCCCCGTATTCCTCAACATCCCCTCGTTCTTGTATCCAGGCACTTTTTAAAGCTGGTAAACCCTTCGTAATATCTACTTGATAGGCAGGGTCTGTATAGGGTCCACTCGTATCATATACCCGAATAGGGGCATTTTCCCCATCCCCAAAGCTACCAGTTGTCGGACTTAATGCAATTTCACGCATAGGTACTAAAATATCTGGTCGTGATCCTTCTACATATACTTTTTTACTTCCTTCAAAGCTGGACATAATCGTAATATTCTTTTCACTAATTGCTGACATGAGCTACTTCTCTCCCTTAAATGTATTTTAAGTAAGGACCGATCTAGCTCACCCCAACAAACAAATAAATAAAGGCCGAATCCAAAATGTTTTTTTGGATCCGGCCATGAATGTAAAGGGTCTATTGATTGCACGTAAAAATGCAATAGCTTCTTAACTTTCCCACGCTGGTATGAGCCAGATCAGGTCCAAAGGGTCAAGAAACCTCTTTGCGTTTCCCTCTCAGCCTGACTCATCAGACTCCCCTAGTTAATACTATTCAGTTTGATGCTAGTGTAGCAGATATTGCTAAGAGATGGAAGTTTCTATTTAAATATTTTTAACTTCCATCCAACTAAGCAAACAATACTTCAGCTATATAAATCACAATAGTTACCGTTATACAGCTCACAATGGTTGAAAATAAAACGGTTTGTGCAGCTGTTGCCGATTCCACATCATATTCTAAAGCTAGACTAGAGCTATTGCGGGATGTTGGGAAAGCACTAGCTATAAACAGTGATTGTGCCACTACTCCATCTAAACCAAGCAAAAAAATAATGACTAAAGCAACGGCTGGTCCGATAATTAATCGTGTCAAACAGCTGACGAAGACTGTTTTATTAAACATCGCTTTGATCTCAAGCTGAGACAATTGCGCGCCTAAAGTGATTAATGCAACGGCAATAAAGCCATCTGCCACATGGTCTATTGGTATTTTAATAAACTGCGGAATACCAATATCAAAATAATTCAATGCTACACCAATTATTAACGCATGAATAATGGGCATTTTTATAAAATCTTTGATAATCGTCATACCCGATTTAGTGGAAGAAATTAAATTGTATAAACCATATGTATAAGTTGTCATGTTTTGAAAGATTACAAGTATAACCTGAATGGCTACCCCTATAGGCTGTGCTACAAAAATCATTTGAGCTACCGGAATGCCATAATTTCCAGAGTTAATGAGTACTACACTATTTTTAAAAACAGCTGCCTCCGTTTTGGCTAATCCAAGCCCTTTGGCTAAAAAATGACTGAGTAGCATTTGACTGCCGATAAAAAGCACAATAAACAATCCGACTTCTCCCAGGACAGATAGCTTTACACTCGTTTCATATAAATTTATAAAAACAGCTGCTGGCATAAAGCAATATGTAATAAGCTGAGACAATGCTTTTAAGTTAAAGCGAAATTTCTTTTGTAGGATAGCACCTAGTACAAGTAACACTAAAATAGGTGCCACAATTTGAAAGAAAATCATTCCGAGATACATCATTTGGATGTCCCCCTTCCCTACTTATAGTAGTGTTGATATTCGGCAAGGTCAATACCACTTACTTTCGCATACTAAACAATTAGCATAATTCAGCGAGCGTTTTAAAAACAAAGTAGCATTCATCTACTGCCTAATTGAAGGGGCGTCATCTACCTGACACTTCGCTTTCGGTAAATAAAAAAGACTGCCCTAATTAGGCAGCCTTCCCTTTTATGCAAGCTTAAATCGATTAACTACCTCTTGCAGTTCATTTGATATATCGTTCATGTTTTGCATAGACTCTGCTACTTTTTGTAACTCTGCTTGTTGGTCCATTGCAGAAGCACTTACTTGCTCAGCAGAGGCCGCTGTTTCCTCTGATATAGCTGAAATACTTTGGATCGACATAATTGCTTGATTTTTATGTTCTAACATAGTAGATAGCTGAGCCATTAGTTCATTGATGGAAGTTGCAATTGCACGTGACAAGTCACTGTTATCTTTAAAGGCCAGTTGTGTGCTTTGTACAGATTCATTTTGAGTTTGCATTAAATCAGCATTCGATTCAATAACAGCAACTGTTTGATGAGAATTTTCTAGGATGCTTTCTACAGTACTCTTAATAATTTCTGTTTCACTTTTTGATTGCTCTGCTAGCTTTCTTACTTCCTCAGCAACGACAGCAAAACCTTTTCCATGTTCGCCAGCACGCGCAGCCTCGATACTTGCATTTAAAGCTAAGAGATTCGTTTGCTCTGAAATGCTTTGAATGGAGGCAATGATCTGATTAATATTCGCAATATTAGAAGCTAGCGATTCCATTTGCTGTTGGATACGGCCATTCATCTCGTTTGTCTCTATATTACGTTCGTGTAAACTTTCAACCTCTTGCATCCCTTTTTCTGTTGTCGCACTTGTCTTGTGAGATAGCTTGTCCATTTCATTTGAAAGTCCAGTAATAGTATCGATTTGATCAGATAAATCCATCATGCGATAGTTCGTTTCTTCTGTATCTTCCGATTGCTTCGATGCTCCCTGTGCAATTTCATTGATGGCTACTGATACCTCTTGACTCGAAGACACTATTTCATTAAATGCTTCATGTACCTGGTTTGAAGATTGGTTCAATAAAGTCGTGGAGTTTAATACGGCTTTAATAGCACTATTGGTTTTATCCAGCATGTTATTATAGGCCAATGCAACTGCTCCGATCTCATCAGATTTAATATATTTCTCCTCTACCTTTTGCGTTAAATCACCCGCTGCCGCTGTTTCAATAGACGCACGTAAAAACTTGAGCGGTTTTAACTGTTTGTAAATGAATAGTACACTTGCAGCAGTCATCAAAACTACCATAATAATGGATGCGATAATCGTATAGACAAATACGTGGTTATACGTCTCTAAAATCTTTGACTCAGCTAACACGATTTGAACAGTCCAAGTTTCGTCAATGTCCTCTAAAATCATTGGAGCAAACACATTATAGGCCTTGTCCTTCAGTTGATTAGAATCGATGTACATACTTGTTAGTTCGCCGTTTTCCATTGTCTTACTTATACTTGTCCAAGCAGGATCCTCTTGCATGTTTCGTCCATCCAACTCTTTACCGAAACTGTTGGCAGTTAGTACACCACTATTTGTGATAATTGCAGCGTATCCACCTTCTGGTGCGACAGACTTTGTTAGCTCATTTAAATAATCAATGGATACATCCGCTGTCAATACACCGAAAAATTTCCCTGCAGCATTGACTAATGGTACAGAAATTGTTGTCATTAGCACGGACTGACCGTTTACACTATATTCATAGGGTTCAGTTAAAACTGTACGTCCCTCTTCTTTTGGCACCCAGTACCATTGAGAAAGATTTTTATCATCTACACCTTCAAGTAGAGCGGTCGTTATTCCATTTCCATTTTTGCTTAGATAAGGACCAAAACGTTTTTTGAAATCTACTAAAGTAGCTTCATCATTTGGATCTACAATAATAGAACCTTGTTCAAAGATAGCTCCTACCCCAAGTAAATCATCATTATTGGCTAAATTCCTTTCCATTATGTCTAAAATGCCTTTGGTAGATAGAGCTTTATTCTTTTCCATACTTTCAACTATTCTTTTGGTTGTTTGTAAAGACGTATTGGCTTTCTTAAAGCGCTCGCTCATTATAGCTGCTGAAGATTCAGCTGTTTGCAATGTTCCATACTCTGCGTCTTTGACACTTTGTTTTTTTATGATAATCCCCGTTGTCACTGTATAGGATAAAAATAAAACTAGAAATAATCCTATTATTAGGGAAGATAGTTTCAATGCAATTCCTCTCGATTTCTTCATCACAAACACCCCCGCTTTTATAAATAATCATAAAGGATGAATGGTCGTATCACAATAAAATATTTAGCGAATAAAGTAGATATTTACATAAATATAGAGATAAATGCGGACATATTAACATATTTTCATCACTTTATTAAAAGGACTTATGACTTATTTAAATTGCATTCCATAGTAAAACAGACACTTTGAATTCTAAATTATAGAAGAATATGATATATTAGCTATTAAATAAGATGATTGGAGTGACTTACATGAAAAATAAAGCGCTATCAACATTAATGGCCACGGCTATTACAGCGACACTAGTATTACCTGTGTCCACTGCACATGCCTCTTCTTCTCTAAATCAATCAAATTTATATGAAGCTCAGGTAGCGGCAGTAAAAGTAACAGGTGAATCAGTAACAATAAGAAATATTACAAAGGATACGGTTATAACTTCAAACGGTACATTCAGAATTCATCAGGATTTGAAGCCTCTTTTTCAAACTTCAAATAAAACAGCTCTAACTAATGCTCGGGCTACAATTGTAGTAAAAAACGGACAAATTACGGACGTTACGGCACTAACTTTAAACAAAGCTGGTACCAGCAGCAAAGCTGTTTATTTTGACGGAGATGACGCGCAAATCTCTGGGGATCTTACTGTGAACGCGGACTATGTAAAGGTTCAAGACGTTAATATTGATGGTCAACTGATTATTACAAACCGAGTAAAAAAGGCCATTACACTCGATGAAGTTGCAGTGGGTAATACAATTACACTAAAACCACTTGTATCAAAAAAGATAAATTGGCTATACGTTACTTTAATAGATATGAAATCATCAAATATCAGTTTGGAGCGTAATAAAGTCAATTTATCTTCTGATCAAACACTTTCGAAAGTTAATATTGAAGGCAAAGTTACTTCTTTTGATGTGATGGCTGATATAGAAAAACTTACTATTGATGTGGAGAAAGATTTCAACCTTTATGGAGAGGGTAAAATTGAAAACATCATTGTAAAAGGTGGAACTAGAGTAGCTTTAGATTCAGGACATCTGGTCAATAATGTACAGGTGGACAATAAAAATGTCTCTGTTACCCTACCTGTTATTGATAAAAAAGAGCTGAATACGCTATTAACATCACAAGTATATGTCCAAGTATCTGTAAACGGCTATGATATTTTAGCAACTGATAAATGGACAACACAAGCAGAGCGTACAGCGTTTGAATCTGCAGTAGCAAGCGCAAGAGCTGTAGCAAACAACAACAGTGCTTCACAAGAACAAGTGAAGAACGCCATTCTTCAGTACAAAAATGCACTGGCAGTCTACCAAGCTGCTCAAAAAAGTGGAATAAAGTATGGCTATGGCGATAAAGCTTCACTACAAACTTTAATCAATTCTGTTCAATATGTAACAGTTTCTTGGGATGGTTATAATGTTCCGTATAATACACCTTGGACAACGCAAACTGATAGAAACGCATTAGCTTCTTCTGTTTCATCTGCTCAAGTGGTTGTAAATAACGTTTACGCTACTCAAACTGAAATTGCCAATGCCATTAATAATTTAAATAATGCCATCTATACTTATAAAAATGCTTATAAGTACGGTAGTAATGGATCTTATGTTGATAAAGCTAATCTAAAAACACTTATTACAAACGCTTCAAGCGGAATTGTGGCAACTTCCTACGATGGTAGTGAAATCTCTCGTTACTCAAAATGGACTACTCCAGATGATTTGAGTATATTAAATTATTATATTGAGCAAGCGAGATCAATCGATAACAAATATGACGCAACTCAAACTGAAGTCACAAATGCTTACGATAATTTAACAAGAGCAGTAAACAATTACGACTATGCTAAGCGTGATGGTTTACAATAACAAAAAGGACTCTGCGTTAAGCAGAGTCTTTCCTATGATATAAAATGTATACTAATTAACATTCACTTGCGATATAGCGTTTGCCTGTTTCCATCTTTGATACCAATCCTCAGTTTCCTCACTTGGCTCCACTGCCAAATGCTCCTTGAGCGCTTTTTTTAATAGCCAATATTGCTCCTGGACAGCCACTGTATTATTTAGTAAATCGTAAAGCTTCATCAAGGTGAAATAGTTTTCCTCCTCATCAGCGAACAGTGCTTGAACTTTTTCCTGTACTTTTATAGCCGCAGGATAGTTTTCATTTTTTATATAAAAATCAGTTAGCTGATGGGCATGGTGTAACCATAGCCGCCTTAAGCGTTCTCTCTCACTTTCTGCCCATAGATAATCACAATCTCCTAAATAGTCACCTGTATACATTTGGAATACTTGTTCATGCTCATCCAATGTCGCAAGTTGTATAGATGGTAATGATTTTAAGTTGGACAGCCACTGTTCTACATCAACAACAGTATTTTCAACCAAAATTTTATAACCTGAGTTGAGTAAAGGACTCGAAATTTGGACGCCATCCATCCCATAGTTTTTTAATGTTTGACGTATTGTATAAATGGCTGTATAAAGCTGTTTGGATGCTTTATCTATATCAGACTCTGGCCAAAATAACTCTAAAATAGTATCACGGTAAATCATCTCATCACGGTGATTGAGCAAGTAAGCAAATAGCTCCTTTGCTTTGGATGTTCGCCATTTCATAATTTGTGTTTGACCGTCTGGCGAAATGACATTGATTCCTCCAAATAAATTAATAATCGTATGTTTAGCCATACTTTTTTTACGTTTATTATTAATTTGTTCAAGACGTTCTAAGGTCTTTTCTAAACGTGCAATTTGTACTGGCTTCAATAAATAATCAATGGCATGTAAATTAAAGGCATCTATTGCATATTGATCGAACCCTGTTGTAAAAACGATTTCAACATCCGGCAATAATTCCTGAATTTTTTCCCCCAATGCTAACCCATCCATATCAGGCATGACTATATCTAAAAATACAACATTTGGTTGTAGGCTCTGTATCTCTTCTATCACTTTTAGAGAATCGGTGTATTCTCCAACTATTTCAATCCCCGAGACATCACTTTTTTCAAGTAAGGTTTTTAGTCTCGTTAATGGTAAATGTTCATCATCTACTAGCACGATTCTCATCTATACTCCTCCTTAAAAACTATTCCTTTACTTATTATCGTTTACTTTTTAAAAGAATTGATAGAGAAACCATTACTTTTGAAGGATAAATAAGCCTATTTGTCGAAATCTATTATTTATAATGAAAAAGAAAATATTATCCAAAAAAACTTACAATTTTTATAATTGTTGGTTTATTTTTTTGTTTTCTTACACTTCTCCGATTTACTTGGTTGAATTTTACCAATATTTCAGACGAAGTCGCAGCGATACATGGGAAGATTGAGTTAGCATGCTCTAACCGTCTATTCCAGAACTCTATCCGTCACTTTTTGAGTTCTATCCGTCAGATTAGTGACTTTATCCATCACTTTTTTAATTCTATCCGCTTTATCTATCAAGAGAGACTAGGCTCACAAGGAAGCCTAGTCTGCAGCCGTCTTGATTCTCCATTTGCTCTTTCCCACCTTCATTAATTAAGAGTGATTTAAACACCACGCATTTTGGGTGAAGTTTCCTTTCTAAGGACCTTTAAAGCAATGCCAGTCTTCACATCACCTGTTTTTCTCACTATATTTCTATTAACTTTACAAGTCCTGTTGCTTTTATAGGTACCGAAGTTATATGTTCCTCGTTATAAAAATATAACCAATCTACCTATTCAACCAAAAAATGCATAAAAAAAACCTAGGCTATGATAAAATTGATATAACACCAGATCTTGGATATATTTTTGTTTCAAATAATAAAATAGGAGGCATCTCACCGTATGAATAACAAAAAAAAGTTGGCCTTGCTATCTTTAGTGGCAGTCCCTTCGCTTCTTTATAGTGCACCAGCATCTGCAGCTGATGTGACTGGACATACAAATATGGCATACATATACAATACTTCTTACTACAATGCTAACGTGTCGAATGTTGTGCAAATGATTAACAATATAAACAATACAACCGCTACCTTCCAAACAAATTTAGAGGCAGCACTTAAGGCCTACAATGCTTTAACGGAATTAGAAAAACAGTATGTGACGAACTATTCCACATTGTCAGCACATCAACAGACAAGAATCACTTATCGTAAACTAGCTGCACAAATTGAGGAAAAATTAAATTCCGTAGAATCTACTTCCGTTAATTATTATCAAAATGTTATTGAAACAAGAGATTGGTATAATACCTTAAATGCAGCACAAAAGTCTTTTGTTAGTGCATCTGCGCAAAAAATATTAACATCCTATATTGCGCCCAATACTACTGTTGATAAAGTGGTTAATAAAATCCGACTAATTAATTCATCACGCCTAACTTTTCATAAAGATGTAGCCGATGCCAGAGCAGAGCTGAATGCGTTGCGCAAATTTTCAAATGTGTCTTTACCCGTGGGCGTTGAACAGCTTCTCCTTGATGCTGAACAACTTGTTTTGACAGATAAGGCTGCTGCCAAGGAAGTTGAAAACGCAATTGCCGCATTATCGCCAAAGACATCCACTGTCCAGGATGTACAGGTAGTCAAAACAGCTTTTGAAGCTTTAACACCTGTTCAACAGCAACTCGTGCCAAATGTCTGGACTTTAGTTGATTTTGTACAAGGGAAATATACACTCCCTACAAAAGATAACGTACCTAAAACACCTGTACTATCGGATATAGCGGCTATACCAGGCAAAACTACGGCTATGACAAAGAGCAAAAACACTTATAAAGCCAAAATAAATGTTGCTGGATCAGAGATTGATACGGAACGCTTTATTCTAACAACAAAAGACAAAATGACTATTATCATCCCTCCGCTTTATACATTAGTTAATGAGGATGAAGGTGTAATGGACATTCAAGTAACAAAAAAGGGCAATCGTGTTACACTCCAGGCAACACTAAATAAAGAACCAGTAACATTCGATGCAAATATGGAAGTTATTATCGAAGGTTTATCAGCGAATTCATCCATCTACCGCACAAATGATTTTGGCAAGCGAGTACTCGCCGATTTCATCGTAAGTGGAAATCGTCATATTATCCAAACAACTACTCCTGGGACATTCCAAATCATTAGAAATTAAACTTTTTAAGGCACTAAAGATAGCAACGATTTATGTTGGCTTCTATAGTGCCATCTTTTTAGACCTCTCATCTGATGAGGTGTCTCTAAAATGAATGTGCCCCATAAATGGACAAACAATTATGGGGCACATTCATTTTTATTTTATTGTAGCTAATAGACGTTCAACGATGAAATCTAACTGTTTTGTTAATGAATAAATATCGTTATAGTAACAAAAACCAAAATCAATCTCAATAAGCCTTCCTTCTTTAATAGCTGGAATAGACGACCAAACTGGATGGTCTGTTAAATCTACCATCCCTTCATAAGATGATCGAAAAACATAATCTCCTGCATACTCCGTTAATACTTCTAGGGATACATCCATCGCCTCCTGGGTATTAGCCTTGTCATCCATTTTCTGTTGAATAATATCAGGGGCTTTCATTCCTAAATACTCGTATAAAGCTTGCGAACCACGTCCAAAGGTGTAACTAGTCACAACTGACATTTTTCCTTTGCCACCTTCCATAATACTAACCGTTTTATCTAAAATGCCTGCCTCTTTTAACTTTTCTTGACTGTCTTCTACTTTTGCATAGAAATTAGCTAAAAGCTCTTTTGCTTCTTTCTCTTTCCCTAGCACTTCACCAATTTTCGTTAAACGTTCATCTAGTGATGTTGAGAAGTCTATCATGACAGTAGGTGCAATCTTTTGCATTTGATCATAAAGTTCTTCCTTACTTGGGATTATGATGACATCAGGTTTTAATTGAATCACTGCCTCGACATTTGGCTCGAACCATTCACCTAAACTTTCAACTGTTTTTAATTCTTCCTCAAATGCTGCTCCCTCTTGTATTTTGGAGGAGCCCACTGGTGTCACATCAAAAGCTAGGACATCACCTGTATAATACATCACCACTACTCGCTCAGGGTTAACAGGTATTTCAACGTCACCTTTCATAGTGGATACAATTTTTGTTTGTGATTCGCTGGCTGTTTGTGTAGTAGAAGCCTGTTTTTCTCCACCTCCTATATTGGTAGATGCTCCGCTGCTACAAGCGCTTAATAAAAGTGTTAGACATAGAAAGAGTGTTGCAATAGTTGATAATCCTCTTTTATTCATCGATTCATACTTCCTTCCCTTATATTGATAACCATTCTCAATATAATCTTGGAAGTTCCAATCGACAATGGAGTATCTTTCAGACATTGAAGGACTATCTTTTACTAGATGATTCACCTGCTCCATTTGACGAAATTTTGTGGGTGAAACGCCTACTCTCTTTTTGAATAGTCTACTAAAATAATAGACATCGCTATAGCCGACACCCATTGCGATATCGCGTAAGCTAGCGTTTGTCTGCTCAAGCAAAATAGAAGCCTTTTCAATACGGAGCTGAATTAAATACTCAATCGGAC
>Ga0256892_1000185_pt1 | contig 13130 bp, 15 predicted proteins | sample MC6MC0515MT_FD_186339 | JGI IMG/M metagenome (GOLD analysis project Ga0256892, IMG submission 186339) | Metatranscriptome of enriched soil aggregate microbial communities from Iowa State University, Ames, United States - MC6-MC0515-MT... | ecosystem: Environmental > Terrestrial > Soil >...
GTTTATCAAAACCTGAACAGAAAGATTCAAATTCTGGAACAGAAAATTTCTGATTTATCAAAAGATAAAGCCAATATTGAAAAACAAGAACAGAGTTCTACAGAAACCATTAAACTTCAAACCTTGTCTAATGAAAGAATCGAGGTTGGGCAAACTGTAAAATCAGAAATCATTGAAGAAGATTCAGAACCGGAAAAAGACTGGCTGACTCCGCTTTTTGATTTTATTAAGCAAAATGTTCTTACAATCATTGGTATATTTACTTTGGTTTTAGGAATAGGTTATTTTGTAAAATATGCCATCGATAAAAACTGGATTGGTGAAAGCGCAAGAATGGGAATTGGTTTCTTGGCAGGATTTATTCTTATCATCATTGCTCATTTGATCAGGAAAAATTATACTATTTTCTCGTCTATCATTATGGGTGGCGGAATTGCTGTGCTTTATTTTACAACAACCATCGCATTCAGAGAGTATCATTTGTTTACACAGAATACGGCATTTGTAATTACTTGTACGATTACTCTGCTTTCAATTTTCCTTTCTTATCGCTACAATAGTGAGACGCTGATTATTTTTTCATTGTTCGGAGGATTTCTTGCGCCGTTGATGATCAGTACCGGACAAAGCAATTATATTTTCCTTTTCACGTATTTATCTCTTTTAAATATCGGAATGCTGATTACCGTTTATTTGAAAAACTGGAAAAGTGTAGGCTGGATTGCATTTATTTTCACGGCGATCTATCTTTATTTCTGGACTATCGAGAAAACTGATCTTACAAGTATCATCTTTTACATTGTAACGTATATTATATTTTACGCTTTTGCACTTCAAAATTATTTTAAAACAAATCTGCTTTCTAAGCTTGATATTTTAATGTTGGTTCTGATTAATTTCTCAAGCATCATCGGATTGGTTTATATCTTTTCTATTTTAAAATATGAACCTTTAAGTATCTTCCCGCTCAGCTTCGCGTTTATCAATATCTTTTTCGCGTTCAGAGAATATCAGAACAAAAAGTTTGAAAGAAATTATTCTGTTTTTGCAGGAATTGGAATCAGTCTTTTGACTTTGGCTGTTGCATTACAGTTTAAAACCCACCTCATCACGAGTGTTTGGGCAATTGAAGCTTCTCTTTTATTATATATATGGAAAAAAACCGGTCACAGTATTTTCAAAATATTTTTCTATCTGCTTTTTCCGTTGGTTATTTTATCTCAAATGATGACTTGGACTGAATATATAAATAATGAAAAACATTTAACTCTAATTTTCAATCCTGTTTTTCTGACGAGTTTAGTCGTTATTGCAAGTTGTTTTTTCAATTTAATTTTATTGAAGAAAGAATCCAAAGAAAAAAGCGATGCCGAGTTTTTTGAAAATGCTTTTAAAGTTTTATGCTTTGGCGTGATTTACTTTTCCATTTTATTTGAATTGATTTATCAGCTTTCGTCACTAAATATCGTTATTATTCTTACTTACTGCCTTTTGTTCAGTATTGCTTTCACTAGTTTATTATTAATATTAAAGAAAAGATTAAGCATTTTTCAAGACTTAGAAAATCTGTTGATTTATGGTTTGTTGTTTTTATTTATTGCACATATTACCAATTCACAAATTATACACGCAGTAATAACAAAGGAAATAGGACTAAGTTTCTATTGGATTCATTTGATTTATTTGGCGCCACTTCTATATTTAATTATAAAACTGATTCCACCATCACAGTTTTTAAAGCAGAAAGCCGGTTATTTACTTGTTTCTTTTGTCTTCATTCTTTCTGTAAGTTTTGAACTTTACCGAATTTATATTTTTTCGAATAACACCACTTATAAAAATGTTTTTCAATTGCAGGAGCATTTCAGCATTCTGTATCTTCCTATTATCTGGGCAGTTTTATCTTGTGGATTTATTTTTACAGGTTTGAAAAAGAACATTCCTGAACTTAACAAAATTGGTTTTAGCCTACTTGGTATTACCATTCTCAAATTATACCTATATGATGTTTGGCAAATGGATAACGTTTCCAGAATTATCGCTTTTATTATTTTGGGAATTATTTTATTGCTGAGTTCATTTATGTTTCAAAAATTTAAAAATGTACTTAAGAACCTCGTAGAAAAGAATGAGAATTCAGCCAATGAAGATATTTAAAATCCTTTCAAAAACTATTATTCATTAATATTTTAGAATTAATTTAAAATCCCCCTTGATATTTTATAAAAAGTAAGTATATTTATCACGTTTTTAACGTTTATATTATTAATTATGAAAAAAGTCCTATATTCCTTATTCATCTTTGCTTCTGCAACATTATTTGCTCAGAAAAACACAAAAATAAAATTTGCTGTTGCGGGAGATATGGTGGGTACAACAACTTTGTTTGAAAACCAAAAAGCGTATGTACAAGGTACACAAGCTTACAAAGCTGCTAATTTACCTCAAAAACTTAAAAAATTTAGTTTTATAGCAGATCAAGGTCTTACTGAAGTTAAGTTAAAAAACAATGTAGGTCCTTTAGATAATGCAAGCTTAGCACAATATAATGAGCAGCACAATCTTCCTAAAGAAACTCCTGTCATCATCGAAGGATATGAGTTTAAAGATACCGCTATGAGAATATATGCAGAAATTGCACAGCAGGTAGAAGTTAAAGACTACAACGGTGTAAAATCTGTATTCATAACGACTACGGCAAAATAAAATTATAAAAAAACGGATATTCTTTTGAACATCCGTTTTTTTTATGACTAATACTTGTTATTCCATTTTTTCTTAAGCTCGTCGTAGATTTTCTTTTCGGTGGCGTTATTTCCGGGCTCGTAGAATTTGGCATCTTTTATTTCTTCCGGCAAAAAAATCCTGATTCACAAAATTCCCTTCAAAAGAATGGGCGTATTTATATTCTTTACCATAATCTAAATCTTTCATTAACTTTGTTGGAGCATTCCTCAAATGTAAAGGAACAGGAAGATTTCCGGTTTTCTTCACAAAAGCCAAAGCATCATTAATTGCCATATAAGCTGAATTACTTTTTGGTGAAACTGCAAGATAAATCGCCGTTTCACTCAGTAAAATTCTCGATTCTGGATTTCCAATAACGTTAATCGCCTGAAAACAGTTATTGGCAATAACCAAAGCATTCGGATTTGCCAAACCAATATCTTCAGAGGCAAGAATAAGCATTCTTCGCGCAATAAATTTGATATCTTCTCCGCCTGCAATCATTCTCGCTAACCAATACACTGCACCATTCGGATCGCTTCCACGCATCGATTTTATGAAAGCCGAGATAATATCATAATGTTGTTCGCCATTTTTATCATAAAGCGCCATCGTTTCCTGAAGAACCGACATTACATCATCGTTGGAAATTTCTTTATTATCAGAATTTTTAAATTGATTGAGTACTAACTCCACAGAATTAATCAGCTTTCTGCCATCACCACCGGAATACTGAATGAAAGCTTCTTTTTCTTTAATCGTAAAATCAGTTCCTTCATCTTTATTAAATCTATTTGATGCAATATCAATAAGCTCTTCCAGTTTTTCATGACTCAAAGCTTTCAATATATAAACCTGACTTCTTGAAAGGAGTGCCGAAACAACTTCAAAACTTGGGTTTTCGGTAGTCGCACCAATAAGAACCACCCAACCTTTTTCTACGGCATGAAGAAGAGAATCCTGTTGAGATTTATTAAAACGGTGAATTTCATCAATAAAAAGAATGGGAGATTTTCCTGAAAAGAGGTTTTGCTTTTTCGCATCTTCAATCACATCGCGCACATCTTTTACCCCTGAAGAAACTGCCGAAAGTTTAAAAAATTTTCTACCAGATTTTTCCGAAATAATTTCAGCTAAAGTCGTTTTTCCTGTTCCTGGAGGTCCCCAAAGAATAAGAGAATTTAAGGTATCGTTTTCCAGCATTTTCCGGATCGTACCTTTCTCACCGGTAAGATGCTCCTGCCCTAAAACTTCATCTAAGGTTTTTGGTCTTAATCTTTCTGCTAAAGGAGTGTTGTGATTCAAGATTTTATCTATTTGAATTTTAAATATTTGGCGAAAGTAAACAGAATTGATAAAGCTATCAATTTATCCGACGGATCATCCGTTTACTCTCTGAAACTTCAAACAAATTTAAACTAAATTTCAATTTTTTACCCTACTTTTGCAATGTTTTGAAACTTTCATTTAACAAAATCATCACTTCACCTTTGGTAATTCTCATTAAATTTTACCAATGGTTTATTTCGCCCTTACTTCCGAAGAATTGCCGATACGAACCTACCTGTTCACATTATATGGTAGAATCTCTGCAGGTTCACGGTATTTTTAAAGGATTTTGGCTGGGTGTAAAAAGAATTTCAAAATGTCATCCTTGGGGCGGAAACGGTTATGACCCTGTTCCTCCAAAAAAATAAAATATTCAATAATAAACAAATAAAAATGAGTAATATTTTCTTCCGAATTTATTTTGTGTTATTCGCATTGGTTACCCAATGTTTTTTTGCACAGAATCATCAAGACAGTTTATCTGACGGAACATTAAAAATTAATTCTGCCGAGTTACCTGTAAAAATTTATGCAAGTACAGAATTTAGAAACATCAATAAATTTGCTGATGTAGTGACCAATGACAATACTTTGGTTATTTTCACCAAAACCAATGTTGAAGCAGATCCTTATCATTCTAATGCAATTCTTATCAATAGTTACAAGAGCGCAAACTATCAATTTTTTGATAAAGATTTCAAACTTGTAGAAAATTCAAATATTTCTGAAGATAAAATTGAAACACTGAAATATGCATTAAAAACTAAAAAACCAGTCGCTCCAACCGACACTGTTTTATTAGAAACTCCATTTAAAATTTGGGATATTAGTCCAGGAATCAAATTGGGACCAGTTACACTGCATTTTTATAGCTTGATGTTTATTTTCGCATTCGGGATTGGATATGTTTTAATGACAAAAATGTATCAAACTGATAATGTGAACCTGAAATATGTAGAGCCTATTTTTACCTGGACTTTAATCGGTACAATTCTGGGAGCAAGAATGGGGCACGTTATTTTTTATCAGCCAGAATTATTTAAAGAAGATTTCTGGAGCGTTTTCTTACCAATCAGTACAAAAAATGGTTTAAAATTTACCGGTTTTTCCGGATTAGCAAGTCACGGAGCTACAATTGCCGTGATTTTAACAACGCTTTATTATTCATTTAAAATTATCAAGAAAAATCCGTTTTGGGTGTATGACAGATTAGGAATTGTAGTTGCAATAGGTGGAGCTTTTGTAAGAATGGGGAATTTTTTTAACTCCGAAATCATTGGTAAACCAGTTGATCCTAGTTCACCATTTGCCATTCTTTTTCCACAACAAAGTAGTGAATATGGTGTAACAATACCGCGTTATCCTACTCAGTTATTTGAAGCAGTAGGTTATGTTTTATTGTTTATTTTACTTTGGACTTTATACAGAAAAACTGACAAAAAATATCAGCAAGGATGGTTATTTGGTTTATTCTTTATCATTTTGTGGGCAATCAGATTCTTTGTAGAATTCCTGAAAGAACCTCAAGGTGACGAATTTATTTCTTTTGCAGGATTAAATACTGGACAGATTTTATCAATTCCGTTTATGATTGCAGGATTTATTATTATGCTTTATTCTAAAAATTTAAAAATTACAGAAGTTGAAAACGCAAAACCTGAATAATTTTTAAAACACATAAAAATCTGAAAGTCACAACTGAGTTGTGGCTTTTTTGTTTAAATAAAGAAAGACATTACCAATTTCATCGATTACATCTGTGGGCTGCATCGCTTCTTTAGAGTATTTTTCGGCAGCAAAATCTGCAGCTTTTCCGTGAAGCCAAACTCCTAAAATCGCAGCTTCTTCTTCAGAATATTTTTGAGCTAAAAGAGAGGTAATAATTCCGGTAAGAATATCTCCGCTTCCGCCTTTTGCCAAACCCGAATTTCCTGTGATATTGTAGAAAACTTTTCCTTCTGGAGTTACCATTTGCGTATGGTGATCTTTCAAAACAATATAAATCCCCAATTCTTTTGCTTTTGTTTTGGCTAAATCTAACCTTTCAAATGAGTTTTCAGTTTTTCCGAAAAGTCTTTCAAACTCTTTCGGATGCGGGGTAATAATTGATTTTTTCGGAATTAATTTTAAATAGCTCTTATGTTTAGAAATAATATTTAAAGCATCTGCATCCAAAACTAAAGGAGATTGATGATTTTCAATAAATTCCAGCAAAGCTTTTTCTGTTTCTTTTTCTGTACCTAAGCCAGGACCAATCCCATAAACAGTATTTTCCACTTCTTCAATTTGATTGATAAATTTTTCACCACCATACATAAACATTGTTTCCGGAATACTTGTCTGCAGAATTTCATAACCACAATTGGGAGCCAAAACAAACGTTAACCCTGAACCCGTTTTCAAAGCAGATTTTGTAGCCAAAACTACAGCTCCGATTTTCCCGTAACTTCCGCCCACAATAATTGATTTGCCATAAGTTCCTTTATGAGCGAAATCTTGTCGTACTTTAAAAATATTCTGAATGACTTCACCATCAATTACAAAATCATCAGTTGAAGTTTTTTCAATAAATTCTTGAGATAAATTTATATCTAAAACAATAACTTTCCCAGTAAAACTTCCAGTTTCAGGATGAAGAAAAGTTTTTTTCCAGAATTGAAAAGTCAATGTATAATCAGTTTTAAATATGGTTGAATTTTCATCGTTGATCTGATCAGTAAATAGTCCCGAAGGAACATCAATCGAAATTTTAGGATTACTTTTTGAGTTTAAAACTTCAATCACCTCTTTAAAAATACCTTCAGGATTTCTTGATAATCCGGTTCCGAAAAGCGCATCAATGATTACTGTTTTTTCATCAAAATTATATTTTGAAATTTCATGAAAATCTATCACTGAAATCCCAGAAATATCTTTCAGCCTTTTATAATTAATTAAAGCATCATCAGAAAATTTCAACTGCTCTTTATTGATAAAAACGTCTAGATCAAAACCTTTCAGATAGAGCATTCTTGCAACGGCAAAGCCATCACCGCCATTATTTCCGTTTCCGCAAAATATTGCAAATTTTGTATGATGTTTACAATTTGAAAAAATCCATTCTGCACAAAGCGAAGAAGCTCTTTCCATTAATTGAACAGATGAAATCGGCTCATTTTGAATGGTATAAAGATCAGCCGATCTGATATTTTCTACAGTAAAAATTTTCATTTTGATCGTTTTTTTTCAATTAATTATAATTTCTGATAATTTAAAGCAAAAAAAATACCCAAAACATTTAAGATTTATTATTTTTAAATGATACTTTTGTGTAAAACAACTAAAAATATAAATTATGGGATTTATTAAAGAATTTAAAGAATTTGCCGTTAAAGGGAATGCTTTTGATTTAGCAGTCGGTGTAATTATCGGTGGAGCTTTCGGAAAAATTGTAACGAGTATGATTGATGATTTAATCATGCCTATCGTTGCAGCAATCGTTGGAAAGCCCGACTTTAGCAGTATTTATTTCGCAATGGGAAAGGGTTCTGAAAATATTCCTGCAGGATCAACACTTGCAAAAGCTAAAGAACTTGCTCCGGATGCAGCAATTTTTGCCTACGGAAATTTCATTACGGTAGCGATCAATTTTATACTTCTTGCGTTTGTTGTTTTCATGCTTGTAAAAACAATTAACAGAATGAGAAAAACTGAAGCTGAAACTCCTGCAGAACCTGCTGCACCAACAACAACAGAACAGTTACTTTCTGAAATTCGTGATGAATTGAAAAAGAAATAATAAAAATCTTATATAAAAACGAATCCGCCACAACTTTTAGTTGTGGCGGATTTTTGATCATGATAAAACAATATTTTTACTGAATTTGTAAAATACTTGAAATCTGCTCTGCCAAAGAAAGTCCGATTCTATCCTGAGCTTCTAAAGTTGAAGCACCCGTATGCGGAGTTACAGAAATTTTAGAATGCGTAATAATTTCTTTTGAAGGAGTCGGTTCGTTAATAAAAACATCAAGTCCTGCAAATCTCACTTTTCCTGAATTTAAAGCTTCAATTAAAGCCGCTTCATCAATCACACCACCTCTTGAACAGTTGACAATGGCAACACCGTCTTTCATCATTTCAAACTCAGATTTGCCGATCATATAACCTTCTTTCTGAGCCGGAACGTGAAGTGTGATAAAATCTGAATGTCTTAAAACCTGTTCCAAAGGTTCAGTTTCAATCTCAACATTGATGAATTGATTGTTATAGAAAGTTACTTTAATACTTGCTTTCCCAACCATATTATCCGCAGCAATGACTCTCATTCCTAAACCTAAAGCGATTTTAGCAACTTCCTGACCGATTCTTCCCATTCCAACGATTCCGATGGTTTTTCCTTTCAATTCAATACCTGCAGCGTAAGCTTTTTTCAGCGATGCAAATTCTGTATCTCCGACCAAAGGCATTTTTCTGTTAGAATCCTGCAAAAATCTGGCTCCCGAAAATAAATGGGCAAAAACCAATTCTGCAACCGATTCTGAAGAAGCAGAAGGAGTGTTGATCACATGAATTCCTTTTTCTCTTGCATAATCTACATCAATATTATCCATTCCTACTCCACCTCTACCGATAATTTCCAATGACGGGCAATTATCAATAATATCTTTTCTTACCTGGGTCGCACTTCTTACCAAAACTGTACGAATCTTGTGCTCGTTGATGTAATCTAAAAGAAGCTCCTGCGGAACTTTTGTGGTAATTACTTCAAAGCCTTTTTCAGTTAATGCATCAATCCCAGATTGATTTAAACCGTCGTTTGCTAAAACTTTCATAACTAACTTATAATCTATTTAAAATGTAAAAAGATTTAAAAATTAAAAGAATTTCTGGTTTTCACCTTTCGTTTAATCTTTAAATCTTCTCTATGATTTAATCTTCTTTAAAAACTTCTATTGTAACTTGCTTCTCTACCAAATCGGTAAATTTACCTTTGTATCTTGTAGCTCTTACCAGGTGATTATCAATCCAGTGATAATTTCCACCTCTTGGTTTTCCGCACAAAACGCTGTGATATTTGAAACCGTGTTTATCTAGCCAATCTATAGTAATTTGTTTTAAATTTTCAGTTCTTGAAGTAAAAAAACAAATCTGATGTCCCTCGTCATACCATCTATTAACGGTTTCTAGTGCATCTGGAAATGGCTCACAAGTTACCATTCTTTCCGGTTCTTCGTTGGGAACATCTTCTGTAATTGTTCCGTCGATATCTATCAGATAATTTTTAATTCCGTCTTTTAGAATCGGACTGATATGCTCAATATAATCTAGTTCCATCGCTTCAAAATTTTAAAGTGCAAAGTTACACTTTCTCATCCAAACAGTGACGTTAATCTTAGTTTATGTTAAAAATTTAACACAAAATCAAATTTAAAATTAACGAAACTTTATATTTCATTGCATTTTTCATAAATATATAGAATGTTTTTCGCATTCAAAAAAGCCAATATTTCATAAATAATTAAAAAAACTAAACATTTATTTTACAAAATCACGTTTTAAACTTAAATTTGTAGGAATGGAAGAATTGGTAGTATTAGTAAATCCCGAGGATAAAGTTTTAGGTTTGATGGAAAAACAGCAAGCTCATATTAATGGACTTCTTCATCGTGCTTTTTCGGTTTTTTTATTTAATGAAAACGGAGAAATGCTTTTGCAGAAACGCGCTGCAGAAAAATACCACTCTCCTCACCAATGGACCAATGCAGTTTGTTCGCATCCCAGAATTGAAGAAACCTACCTTGAAGGCGCAAAAAGAAGGCTGAATGAGGAATTGGGAATTGATGCAGAACTTTCAGAAAAATTTCATTTTATCTATAAAGCTGATGTTGGCGGCGGACTTTGGGAACACGAACTCGATCATGTTTTTACAGGAACTTACAATTCGGATTTCAATCTGAATAAAGATGAAGTGGCAGAAGTTCGCTATATTTCGCTGGAAAATTTAGATAAAGAAATTTCGGAACATCCCGAACAATTTACAGAATGGTTTAAAATTATTCTGGAAGAATACAAACATCATTTTTAAACACACACTTATGAAAAAAACCTTTTTTATTACCGCATTTTTGTTCAGCGTTTTCTCGTTTTCGCAGAATTTGGGAAAAGAGCTTTATGAAAGCGAAAACTATTCAATCGCTATGCCCGATACATGGAAAGCGACGAACGATGATGGAATTGTAAACATTTTCCCAACCAATGAAATTGGCGCAATTACCATTTCAGAATATCATAATCTGGATTTGCCAAAAGCAGAAGTGAAAAAATTTATCCTTGCTTTGTACAATTCTCCTGATGACGAGAAAAAAAGTAAAAAATACAGGCAGCAAAAAAGGATATTCAGAATATCAGTATGAGTATTTTGATGAGAAAGAAAAACTATTCTGGGTTACAAAATTGTATCAGAAAGATAAAAATATGTTTCTTGTAAGCATCAATTGCCAACAGAAACACTGGAACGGAAATTATATGAAAGTTTTTAACGAGACTTTTGAAAGTTTTAAAATTAAAAAATAGAAATAAATCTACCTATGAAAAAAACAGCATTGTACGACAAACACGTTTCTTTGGGAGCGAAAATAGTACCTTTTGCAGGATTTGAAATGCCTGTACAATATTCCGGAGTAACGGAAGAACACTTTGCAGTAAGAGAAAAAGCAGGATTATTTGACGTATCTCACATGGGACAGTTTTTCGTTGAAGGATCAGGCGCAAAAGATCTTTTGCAGTTTGTAACGACAAACAATGTTGATGTTTTAGAAAACGGAAAAGCTCAGTACTCTTGTCTTCCGAACGAAAACGGAGGAATTGTAGACGACCTTATTGTTTACAAGATGGCAGATGAAAAATATTTTGTAGTTGTAAATGCTTCAAACATCGATAAAGACTGGGATCATATTTCAAAATACAACAGTTTCGGAGCAAAAATGACCAACGCTTCAGACGAAATGTCTTTATTGGCAATTCAGGGACCAAAAGCAACTGAAATTCTTCAGAAATTAACAGAAACTAACCTTTCTGAAATTCCATATTACAACTTCACTGTTGGTTCTGTTGCCGGAGTAAGCAATGTGATTATTTCAAACACTGGTTATACAGGAAGTGGTGGTTTTGAAATTTATTTCAACAACGAATCTGCAGAAAAATTGTGGGATGCTATTATTGAAGCGGGAGCTGAAGAAGGTATTATTCCTTGCGGATTGGCTGCAAGAGACACTTTAAGATTAGAAAAAGGATTCTGTCTTTACGGAATGGATATCGACGATACAACGTCTCCTATTGAAGCGGGATTAGGCTGGATTACAAAGTTTGATAAGGACTTTGTTTCTAAAGATATTTTCGCAAAACAAAAAGAAGCTGGCGTTACCAGAAAATTAGTTGGTTTCGAATTGACAGACAAGGGAGTTCCAAGACACGATTATCCTGTGGTAGATGCTGAAGGAAATGTAATTGGAAAAGTAACTTCAGGAACTCAGTCGCCAATGAAAAAAATCGGTTTGGGAATCGCTTATGTAGACAAGCCTCATTTCAAATTGGGAACTGAAATCTTTATTCAGGTAAGAAACAAAAATATTCCGGCGAAAGTGGTGAAAATGCCATTTGTATAATCGAATATTCTTTAAATATAGAAAAAACCGCTTTATCATTTTGATGAAGCGGTTATTTTTTAGAAGCTATTCCCGCTTTTCGTTGCAATCTTTTTTTTGGAAAAAAAGGATTTTCACTTCAATCGGGGCTAGAATTTCCGTCTTTTGTTTAACGTTTTTCAGTAAATAAAAACCTTGTTTATAAAAATAAATTATTTTGAGATTGCTTCGTCGCTTCGCTCCTCGCAATGACAATAATTAATTAACTCCGAAAAACACTTTCAAAGCTTCTACATTCTTCTTATCATTTCCTACAAAAATCTCTTTATCTGTAAGGAAAACCGGACGTTTTAGGAAAGTATAATGATCTAAAATAAGATCTTTAAAATCGTTTTCTTTTAAAGATTTCACATCCAATCCTCTCAGTTTGATCTGAGTAGATTTCTTGCTGAATAATGCTTCATAAGACTTTGTATGCTCATACATTTCAGCCAATTCTTCTTTGGTGATCTGTTCTTTTCTTATTTCTCTTTTTTCCCAGTCAGAAAGATCAAACTGTGCTAAAACTTTTCTGCAGGTATCACAAGTATTGAGGTGAAAAACTTTCTTCATAAATTAAATTTTCCCCAAAAGTAAGGCTAAATATAAAATTCTGAAAATTATTAAATACCTTTATTAAAATTAAAAAAATGGATAACAAACCTGTTACTTTTCAGTTTATCTCTGAACCTTCAGATGTAAATTACGGCGGAAATGTACACGGCGGAAGTGTAATGAAGTGGATCGACCAAGCTGGTTACGCGTGTGCAACAACATGGAGTGGGAATTATTCTGTAACAGTCTATGTTGGTGGAATTCGTTTCTACGAACCTATTAAAATCGGTGAAATTGTAAAAGTGGAAGCACAGGTAATTTATACCGGTTCTTCGAGTATGCATATTTCAATTAATGTTTTTTCAAGAAATTTGAAGCAGCCTACTTTTGACAAGAAAACGCATTGCATCATTGTATTTGTAGCCGTAGATGAAAATGGAAAGAAGCTTCCCGTTCCGAAATGGATTCCTGAAACTGAAGAAGAAAAACAACAGGAAAAATATGCAAAACGTCTTATGGAGCTGAGAACTCAGATTGAAGACGAAATGAAACCTTTTTTGTAAAGGTTTATTGTTAAAAGTAAAAACCCTTCCAAAGATAATTTGGAAGGGTTTTATTATTTTAGTCTTTACAGTTATAAACTTGCGGACAACCGATGTACTGTGTGCAATATGAAGGTCCGGTAACGGCTCCTGTGCAACTGCATCCACAAAGAGATAAATCTGGGTTTCCAACTTTAATTCCTCCTACGATGTTTTTAAGGTCAGCCTGCTTTAATTTTTTAGCGTTTTTTAAAATGTTTGTCATGTGATTTGTTTTTTAATTAAATAATATAGTTTGATGATCAAATTTAAA
>Ga0256892_1000194_pt1 | contig 12927 bp, 1 predicted proteins | sample MC6MC0515MT_FD_186339 | JGI IMG/M metagenome (GOLD analysis project Ga0256892, IMG submission 186339) | Metatranscriptome of enriched soil aggregate microbial communities from Iowa State University, Ames, United States - MC6-MC0515-MT... | ecosystem: Environmental > Terrestrial > Soil >...
CGCATGCAACGCAACACAACACACACACGGGGAACACACACGCATGACGCTCGGGCAGCGGGGAGCAGGGGACACGGGTGCGGGAACAGTGGGGACCGTCGCTGGGGAAACTGCTCGCCGCTCGTTGATCTGCCACGCACCAACGGCGCGGCACACGCGCGGGAAAGTGACGGAAATTGACACTGTGCATTCGGCATGCATGTGTTTTCCCCAGTGTCGTCGTTCGCGAGGGGTCTTTGTCCCACTCGCTCGTCGACTCGACCCGCCGCCGCCCCTCCGCGCCGCGCGGAGTGTGCAGCAGCGTCCGTCGGCTCTGGAGTTAGCACGCGCGGGAATCACCCGCCGTTGCGCTTTCGGAATGCGCCGCGTCAGCATGATGCTGGTTCTGGCGCTGGTGTCCGTGCTGGCCGCCAGTGTCGCGCCCGTGTCGGTGTCGGGCGCCGTGATTTCGGCCATCTACCCGCGCTCGGGCAGTCTGCTCGGCGGGCAGCAGCTCACCCTCTCGGGAAGTGGATTCATGCGCGCCGAGGAGGAGGGCGCCACGACCGTCTACATCGGCAACAACAAGTGCACGCAGATCGAGTACTACTCCACGGACACGCAGTTTGTGTGTGTCACGCCCCCCGCGTTTGGCGGGCTGGAGGGCACCTACACCGTCCAGATGGTCCTGGAAGGCGTCAGCGCCAACTCGTACGCGGCCTGCCTGCTCTCGGCATGCCAGTTCGCGTACCGCGACCAGTACACCTCCACCGTGTCGTTCTTCCCCGTCGCAGCTGGCGGCGGCGCCATCCTGCCCTTCCAGGGCTCGTTCGTGGATGCCTCCCTGTTCGCGCACCTGTCCGTCCGCTTTGGCCAGTACTGGTGCGACATGGACTACGTCATGCAGTCCGAGTGGATCCAGCACTACGGAAACAACTCGGCCGTGCAGGCGAAGGGATACCTCAGCAATTACCTCGAGGAACCCGTGAACACCAACGATCTCCGCTGCTGGGTGCTGGACCAGCCGGCCGGCCGCTCCAACCTCACCGTCGCGGTCAACCCGCCCAGCGACCCGTCGGCGCAGGTGTGGGTCGATCAGCACGGTGGCGGTTACGCTGAGCTGCCGCACACGCAGTACCGCGTTTCGCTCGATGGAGCTGATGAGGTCTACACGTTCACCACTTTCCCCGTCGTCACGACGCTGTCGTCGGTCGCCGGTGGCGAGCAGGGCGGTAGCATCCTTACCATCCGCGGCAGCGGTTTCGATCCCGAGTGCCGTGCCACCGAGGTGAAGCTGGCCGGCCAGCCGTGCAAGATTCTGTCGTGCTCCGCCGATCAGCTGACCTGCGTGCCCTCGGCGGTCGACACCATCCCGCAGCCAAACCAGCCCGGTGCCTTCTCCGGATCGCGCGGTCTGCACACCGAGGTCTGGAAGAGCGCCGGCGGCTGGAACACGCTGCCGATCATGTTCAACCAAGCGGCAGCCACGGGTCCCGCGCCCATCACGACTGCGCAGGCGGCGTCGCTGCGCGGACCCTACATGCCCGCGAACCAGTTCTACGCTGCGCAGAGCCAGGGCGTCTTCACGGCGCCCTTCACGGCCACCTACAACTTCCTTGTGGCCGGTGGTGACAAAGCCGAGCTGTCGCTCGGCTCGAACTCGGATGCGTCCACCCTGGCCCGCATCGCTTCGTGCGACGGCGACTGCTCTGCCTTCTTCACCGGCGCGAGCCAGGTGTCGGCGGACGTGCAGCTGCAGGCCGGCGAGAACTACGCTATCAAGCTTCGCTCCATCAAGAACGGCGGCTCGATCGACACCGCCGTCACGCTGCGCATGGATCCCGCCACCGTCGACAACAGCACGGGTCCTGCGCTGCCCGAGGGCTACCCGTCGTCGAACGTGCTGAGCTACAACTCGCTCCCGACGATCATGCGCGTCGCCGTGGCCACCGACGTGCGCCGCGAGATCCAGAGCATCGCCTTCTCGGGCATCAGCGGAGGAGAGTTCAAGCTGCAGTACGGAACCAAGGTCTCTGACTCGCTGTACCTGCAGAACACCACGACTACCCTGATCCGCAACGCACTGGCTTCCACCCTCAGCGACGCCGGAGTGTGCAGCTCCCTCACGGTCACGCTGCAGCGCTTCGCCGCTGAGACGCGCTCGGTGATCAACGTCACCTTCAACTGCCCCGGTGCCACTGCGCGCAACCTGCTCAACGTGCAGAACGTTGCGCTTAAGGCGGACAACTCGGCCGGCCTGGCGTTCAACATGCGCGTGACGCGCGTCCAGACGCCCTCCATCCCGGCGTCCGGCTACTTCCAGCTGGCCTGGAACAACGTGGCCGGCGACGTGCTCAACACGCCCGAGGTCAACCTCGACCGCGAGTACTCGCCCCGGATTAATTTCGACGCGTCGGCCACGGCCATGGAGCAGGCGCTGCTGCAGATCGCCGGGGTGCGCAAGGTGCAGGCTTCCATCTCGGGAGACACGCGCGATGGACGCACCTGGACGCTCACCATCTACACGCCGCATGGACGCATCGAGCCGCTCCAGTCGCTGTTCAACAACACGCTGCTGGGCGAGAACGCGCGCGTGGAGATTACCACCCTGCGCGAGGGCGACTCGAGCAAGCACTACTGGCTCGAGCTGCCCGGCGACTTCCTGTCCCAGGCGGCTCCGGTGTCGCGCGTCGAAGTGTCCGTTGCGGGCGTCAAGGCCGTGTGCGGTGCGGGCGCGGCTGCCACCTCGTCCTACGCGGTGCAGGGCACCAACAGCAGCATTGACTGCGTCTACGCCTACACGCCGAGCCTGACGCCGACGATCACCAATCTGTCTCCTGCCGACACCATCGCGGCCGGCACGGTGCTGACGGTGACCGGCACGAATTTCGATGTGTCGGGGATGGATGGCACCAACGTGATCGCGTTCGCTCGCGACACGGCCGCTCTGGCTGCCGACTTCGCCGCGCTGCCGTCCTGCTTTGCCACGGTGGTGTCGTCGACGGAGCTCACGTGCGAGGTGCCGGAGCTGTCGGCGGGTAACTATGTTGTGCAGGTTAACGTCCGCAACAAGGGTATCAACGCGCCGCATGCGCTGCCGACGCTCGCGTTCGCACTGCGCGTCGACGGCGTGTCACCGGCACGCGGAAGCCAGGCGGGAGGCACGCTGCTCAAGCTGGCCGGATCGGGTTTCCAGACTGTGCTGTCCGGTGCGGGCGCCGATGTGATCACCGTTAACGGTCTCCCGTGCGCGCTGGAGGATGTGACCACGACCGCTGTGCTGTGCCGCACCCCTGCGCTGCCCGCTGACGACGCCACCCCGACCGACCCGAAGGACGTGCTGGTGAATGCCGTGAGCGCGGGCACCTTCACGTACGACGCCGCTCTGACGCCGTCGATCAGCACCGTGACGCCCAGCGTGGTGTCGTCCGCTGTGACGAATCTCATCACGATCACGGGAACCGGCTTCGTGGCCGACGAGAACAGCGCGCCGGAGCGGCCCTCGGACTCGGACAAGCGCACGCTGTTCGACCTGTTCTCCGTCAACTTCGGCGACCGCGAGTGCGCCGTTGTCAGCTCGGAGGCCACGCAGATTGTCTGCCGCCTGGCACGCGCCGCGCCGCCGAACCTGCATTCGACCAGCAACGCGCGTGCGCCGACGGTGTACGTCGCTGGCCAGGGCTATGCGGCGAACCCCTCTGACCTCACCGTCGACATCGCACTGCGCGTGCACTCTCTGTCCGCGTCGCATGGCTCTCTGGCCGGCGGTCTGGTGCTGACCATCGCGGGCCAGGGCTTCAAGCCTCAGCGCAAGCTGGTGACGGACCACAGCGTGTCGATCGACCCCGAGTACATCAGCGTGAAGCTGACCGTCAACGTGTCGCGCCCCGACCCAGCCACGGGCATCGAGCGCCCCACGCTGGTCACCTTCCCCTGCGCCGTGTCCTCGTACGAGATGGCGTGGGTGGAGTGCCGCATCACGAACACCAACATCAGCGCGGCGTCGCTGGGCGCTGGGGGCGCCATCGTTGCGCAGGTGAACGTGTCGATCAACAATGTCAACTCGGTGTGCGGCGGCGCAACCGACGAGGGGTGCCAGTTCGAGTTCCGCGCGGACGACACGCCGAGCATCGCGTCGATCCTCCCCATGGCGGCGCTGGCCGGAGAGGAGATCACGATCACGGGCGAGGGTCTCGACCGCCCCGACGCGCGCGTGTACATCGGACACGCCGACTGCCCGATCACGGACCAGAATGACACGGCGATCACATGCACAGTGCCGGTGAGCGCAGCGGCCACCCTGCCCGTCTACGTGCACTTCAATGCTACGGGATTCGCGGAGGCGCCCCAAGGCCTGCTCCGCTTCACCACGAAGCAGCAGATGGAGTCGCTGGACGTGAACGCGGGCTCCGTTGCGGGTGGCAGCATCGTCGTCATCACGGGCAGCGGCTTCTCGCCGGTGCCCGCGCAGAACAACGTCACCTTCAACGGCGCCAAGGCGTACGTGCTGGCCGCATCGGAGGGTTCGCTGCAGGTTCTGACGCCTGCGGTGACTCCCTCGTCGGTGAGCACTGCCGGTGGCGCTCTGTCCGTCGACGTGCGTGTCGTGACCAAGTCTTACCTGTACCTGGCTGATTTCTTCGCAGCCGACATCGTGCTGGCCAACGTCAACGAGTTCTACACGCTGCGCGCGTCGCCCTCGTCGATGCTCACGGGGGCGTTCAGCTACCAGACGGCCCTCACGCCGGTGCTCACCAGCGTCACGCCGCTCACGGGCAGCGCGGGCACGGCGATCACGATCGCAGGATCGGCCTTCGGCGCGTCGCAGCCGGCTGACAGCAACGTTGTGGTCGGTGGCGCCATGTGCGTGATCACGTCGTGGACCGACACGGCCGTTGTCTGCACGGTGGGCAACACGCCCGCTGGACAGCACGCCGTGCTGCTCACCGTTGGAGGAAAGGGATTCGCTGGCACCACCTCGGGCGCTCTGATCCGCTTCACCGCCGCGCTCACCATCACGGGCGTTGCTCCTCTCCAGGGAGGCTACGGCGGCGGCACCGTGCTGACCGTGTCGGGTACGGGCTTCAGCGGCGTCGCGGCGGAGACCGTTGTCAACGTGTGCAATGCTCCCTGTCTTGTGCAGTCCAGCTCGTACAATCAGCTGACCTGCGTGACGACTCCGCTGGTGACGCTGGACCGCCTGCGCCACTTCGGCGGCACGCTGGTGTTCCAGGCGCAGGGAACGGCGTCGGGCACCAATGCGCAGTCGGCGTCGGGACCCAACGGATATGCGGCGGCCTTTGACGGAAACGTCGAGACTGGATTCATCGGCAACAGCGGGGGTGTCAGCACGCTGCGTCTCGACACCGGCGCACTGACCAACGTGGCCCTGACGCGCATCCGCTTCTACTCCGCCTACCAGAAGGCGCAGTTGCTGCTGGGCGGTGAGTTCGCTGTGTCCGATGACGGCACCGCGTGGACCACGGTGGCCACCATCACCACCGCGCAGGAGGGCTGGAACACCATCGACCTGATCGACACCAACACCCCGAACCCCGAGGTCACGCGCAGCTACCGCTACTTCCGCTTCAGTGCTGGCAACGGAGCGCGCGTCATGGAGGTGGAGTTCCAGGGTTACCGCGTGGCGGCTGGCTTCAACACGCTGTCGGATCCCCCGATGGACACGGCGTCCTGCCCTGTGTCCGCGCAGGTGACGTCCATCCCCGCCAGCAACCCCGCTGGTGCCGACCTCGCGTCCCCGCTCACCACCGCCTCGACGAGCCTCAACTTCGCCTACTCGCTCGTGGCGACGCCCACGGTCATCTCCATTGCGCCGGAGTTCGCCTCAGCGCTCGGAGGGGAGACCGTCACGATCACGGGAACGGGATTCGTGGCGAGCAACGCCGCGGCGCATGAGGTGCGCCTCAACGACTACCCTTGCGCCGTGCAGAGCGTCAACGCGGAGGGCACGCAGCTGACTTGCGTCACCGGCGAGCGCATCGAAGCGCGCATGTCGCCTACGGGACGCGAGATCAGCGTGCAGGTGAACCCTGCGTCGGGCGTTCCGCTGACGACCCCGTCTGGCTTCGCGCTGCTCGTCCCGAATCCTGACCTGAACGTGAGCCCGCTGGCCAACCAGGCGGTGACGGCGAGCTTCCGCTACCTGGACCGCTGGTCGGCGCTGACCACCTGGCGCTTCCAGGAGCCGCCGGTGGAGGGCGACTTCGTGCAGATCCCGCAGGGCCAGGCGGTGTTGCTGGACGTCGACACGCCTGTGCTGAGCTTCCTGCTGATTCAGGGCCTGTTGGTGTTCGAGGCCAAGGACCTGCATCTGCAGAGTGAGTACATTTACGTGCAGGGAGGACAGCTGCAGGTCGGAACGGAGACTCGGCCCTTCCTCAACAAGGCAACCATCACGCTGCACGGAGACCGCTGGAAGAGCGTCGAGCTGCCTCACTACGGCAGCAAGGTGCTCGTCAATGGTCCGATCAACTGGAGCATGAAGGACGGTGTGGGTGCGGTCAAGACTACCCCGGGTCTGAAATCGGGCGTCATCCCCTCCACGCTGCAGAACTTCTACACGGACCCGCTGGACGGTCGCGGCCGCCTGGACCTGCACGGTATCCCGCGCCTGCGGACTTGGACGAAGGTGGAGACCACCGCGCTGGCTGGCACTTCCACGCTCACCACGTCGGAGGATGTGGACTTCGCCCCGGGCGAGGAGGTGGTCATCACCTCTCACCGCATCTGGAGCCAGACGGAGCGCCGCATCGTCGCCTCGCTGGGCGCCGACAAGCGCACGGTCACTTTCACTGAGCCGCTTAGCTACGATCACGTGAGCGAGCGCCACACCTACCCGGGCCACAGCGAGGTCGACATGCGCTACGAGATTGGCTTGCTCACGCGCAACATCGTCGTGCAGGGAGACTCCAACTCGCACAAGCAGCAGTTCGGAGGTCACGTCATGAGTCTGGCAAATGCCATCATGCGCGTGGAGAACATCGAGATGCGCTTCATGGGACAGTCCAACAACCTTGGTCGCTACAACATCCACTGGCACCTTGCGGGACAAGTGCCCGATAGCTACGTGAAGTCCAACTCCATTCATGACTCGTTCCAGCGCGCGTGCACTGTGCACGGCTCGCACTACGCTCGTGTTCAGAATAACGTGGCCGCATTCATCAAGGGCCATACCTACTTCGTGGAGGATGGAAATGAGAAGTTCAACGTGCTGGAGGGTAACCTCGGAGTCCACACCACGCGCCTGACCTCCATGCTGCGCTCAGACACCAAGCCCGCCACCTTCTGGACGAGCTCACCGGAGAACTTCTGGCGCCACAACGTCGCAGCCGGATGCATCAACGACGGCTACTGGCTCGAGCTGCCGGGCAGCCCGGGCGGACCGAGCTACAGCCCGACCATCTGCCCGGTCCACGGTCACCTCGGAGAGTTCTTCAACAACACTGCCCACGCTAATGGAGTGCACGGCCTGCGCGTGTACCCGGTCTACCTGCCTCGCCTGAATCCGTGCGACGGGAATTCCGGCCCTGCGCCGCAGACGTTCACCAACTTCACCTCGTTCCACAACGGCGACAACGGCATCTTTGGCAAACACAACGGCGACCTGCACCACCGCCACGCGAAGCTGGTGGAGAACGGCAACTCCGAGATCGCGTGGGTGAAGCTGGAGGAGATCGACTGGGAGTCTGCGCTGATCCCTCACATCCAGGACAGCCTGTTCGTCGCGACGACCGACCCGGACAACCGACCCTTCCGCGCGACGCACAAGCACGCCATCTGGTCGCCGCAACGCGAGCACTTCCACATCGATGGCGCCACATTCGTCAACTACGCAGACGCCGGCGCCATCGCGGGCTGCTTCGAGTGCGGTGAGGACGACACGCTGTCGCAGGGTGGCTACACCATCCGCACGGGCAACCTGAACTTTATCAACAGCGCCAAGCGCGTGAAGCACACGCTGCCCTTCAAGGAGATCTGGTTTGACAAGGACGGCTCGCTGACCGGCATCGTCAATGGCTCGGTCACCTACGCGCGCGACTTCAACAAGTGGGCGGAGTGCAGCGTCGACACGACGGGCGAGCTGGACTTCGGCATCAAGTGCGATGCGTCCGTGCGCATCCGCCGCATGCAGTTCGACGGAGTCACGCCGCAGGAGATGGACTTCCTGTACATCGCCGCCACGCAGGCGAACGGACCGGGCCAGATCTCGGCCATCCCCGCTGGTCAGGCTGCCGGCCGCTCCACCGTGCCGTTCCTGGTCAAGGAGATCTACGGCTGGGTGCTGCCGATGGTGACGTCTCACTGGTACGATCTGACGTGGGTGACTCGCATGGACTGGCGCACGCTGCGCATCCGTCATAGCGACCCCGACCTCGTGCGCTATTTGGGCGTGCCCGGCCAGGCCGAGAGCGAGTTCATGGGCTTCAACCTCAACTACACGGATTACCGCTACAACTTCGCAGTGGTGTCCTCGGACAACCGCATGCGGCCGTGGAAGGAGACGCCCGTCACTGGCAGCGACGACACCGGAGTGGGCGCCATGGGCAACGCCGTCGGCGGACGCAACGGCACCTGGTCCGTTGTGTCCTCGTCGCGCAACTCGTCGCTGTTCGACAGTGCCGTGGAGGACCCGTTGGTGCTCAACATCCGCGCGCTGCAGTGCCCGCTCAGCGGCTGCCCTCTGCCGCCCAAGCCTGACATCGGCAACCTAACTCGCTGGAGCGATCCGCTGACCTGGCCGTCGGGCCGCGTGCCGACCACCGGCGAGCACGTGACGATCACCAACACGATGAATGTGCTGTTTGACCTGAGTGGCGACTTCGTGTTCGAGCGACTGGACGTGGAGGGCGCGCTGACCTTCGAGGACGGTCACGATATTAACCTCGCTGCGGAGGCGATCGTCGTGCTGGGATCGCTGCAGGCCGGTACGCCCGAGCTGCCCTACTCGTCGAAGCTGACCTTCACGCTGCGCGGTGAGCGCTCCACGCCCACGGTCGTCGTGAGCAACAGCCTGTTCCTCGGCAACAAGGTGTTCGTCGTGCTGGGCAACTGCACGTTGTACGGCACCCCGCGCGTTGCCACCACGGCCACGCTGTTCACCACGCTGCTGCAGGGCAGCACGGAGCTGACGCTGACGGAGTCGCCCGACTGGAAGATCGGCGATGAGATCGTCGTGTCGCCCACGTCGTATGCGAGCCAGCAGGCGGAGAAGTTCAAGATCATCGCGATCTCAGGCTCCAGCGTCATCCTCGACCACGCCGCGCAGTATGACCACTTCGCGCTCGACGTCAACACCGCGGCGCCCACCAACCCCACTGGACCTGCCAGTGTGCATCTGGCCGCCTCGGTCGGACTGCTGACCCGCAGCATCACCATCACCAGCGACCTGTCGACGGAGGCGAACTATGGCGGGCACGTGGAGGTCGCTGAGGTTCCCTCGGAGCCCGCCGGATCGACCAGCCCGCTCATCGGCACTTTCACCGCCAGCTTCGTGGATTTCCGCAACCTCGGCCAGGGAGAGATGGAGGCGCCCGCGCTGCACTTCACCTACTTCCCGACGCAGGCTGGCACTGCCTACGCCGTGGATCCCAAGCTGAAGCTGAACCAGGTGGTCGGCTGCGCGTTCACCGAGGGATTCAACTACGCCATCAAGGGCGAGGGCTCGCCGAACCTGCTGATCGAGCGATCGGTCATGTACCGCACCTACCGCTCGTCGGTGTTCCTCGATGACCAGTCGCCCGGCGTTGTGCTCAAGGGCAACTTGATCATGGACACCCGCCGCAGCCTGGACTACACCGGACTGTGGCTGCAGCCCTTCGCAGGTATTTACGTCGATGCGCCCGTGGCCGAGATGCGCGACAACGTCGTCAGCGGCAGCGAGGACGGCGGTATTGTGTACCATCCTGAGGCGTGCGGCTCGTCGGCGGCGGTTGTGACCGGCAACCGCGTGCACTCGAGCAAGATTGGTGTGTGGCTGCTGAGCAACGGACGCTGGGGCTGCGTGCGCGCCACCGGCTTCACTTCGTGGCTCGCGTCGCACCTCGCCTTCACCACGATCGACCAGACCAACGTGCTGGAGGTGAGCAATCTGGTCACCGCGGACTCGCACATCGGCGTGTCGCTCAACTTCTACGGCGGACTGCCGGACTCCAAGGCCACCATCAGCGACAGCGTCATCCTCGGATCCACGCCGGCGACCGCCACCTCGTGCAGCGTGAACAGCGTCTGCATGGCGGCGACCGGAGAGGATCGCGCCGGTGTGGGATGCAACAGCGTCTACGGCGCTGGCGTGCGACGCATCGGTCTGATGACTACGCAGTACACCAACCGCGGCAAGACCTGCTTCATCGACGGCATGTACGGCGAGGGTCTGCCCGTTTGCCGCCCGCCCACGACGCCCGAGCGCGAGTGCGGCCTGCCGTGGGAGAAGCGCTACGGACTGCCGAACGACGGTGGATTCGGTGAGCTGCATGTGCTGCGCACGACCTTCGCGCACTTCGCTGTGAGCGACTGCAGCCAGCGCTCCGCCGCATTCGCCTGGAACCCGAGCTCGCGCGACCTCGTGCCGCCGATCTTCATGCGCGGCATCGGCTGGGGCCCGAACGTGGACGAGGATGCGAAGTTCGACCTCGCGTACCGCCCGGAGCTGCCGGGCAGCGAGAGCGACTGTGCCACCGGATGCGATGGACTGAACCAGATCAACATTGCCGATCTGGACGGTACTGCCATGACGCGCAGCATCGCCGCGCCTACCAGCAGCTACACGTCGCGTGGCCACACGCTTCTGTCGCGCAACGTGCTGCTTGCCAACCCGGGCTCGGCGTGCATGGAGCACCCGGCTTGGGGCGCGATCGAGTGCCCGGACCTGACGTACCGTCAGCTGGTCGTGGAGAACATGGACTTCGATCGCGGCATGCGCAAGGTGGGACCGCTGCACTCCACGCATCTGCTGATGTCGGAGAACCGCACCGATCACAGCTGGGGACCGATTGACGACAGCTGCCCCATGCGCTTCTTCTTCGGCCAGTACTACACGCAAGTGCAGCCGGGCTCGGCGTACCATCTGGAGTTCGCTGGCAGCAACCCCGCCATTACGCGCATCACGCTGCACTCGTCGGACCCCACTGACGCCGTGCTGGTGCGCTTCTTCTACACGCAGCCGCTGGTGCTCGACGTGCTGATCGACGGCCAGGTGGTGGACCGCAACAACCTGGTGACGCCGACGCTGGATTCGGCTGCGGGCGCGTCGCAGTTCTCCGCACAGGAGCGTCACATCACGCTGCTGTTGCGTGGTAACGCCGATCTGCGCAAGCAGGTGTACTCCATCGTGCAGAAGCCGATCGTGCAGGTGACGCTCACGCTGGCTGTCGATATCAGCACCTTCTACGGCCCGACGCTGGTGTCCAACCTCGCGCTGTTGCTGAGCATCGACCCGTCGCGCATCAAGATCGTGAGCGTGCAGCCCGGTTCGACCGTCGTGCAGATGCAAATCGCGGACGCGAACCCGTCGCCGGCCAACACCACTGAGAACAACGCACAGGTGGGACGCCTGACGGAGCTCAGCTCGTCGATCACCCAGCTGGCCGCCGACGGCTACCTGAACCGCGACACCATCGGCTACGACCTGATCAGCCTCTCCATGACGTTGCCCAGCGCGAACGGCACTGTGCCGACGCCGGAAGGCGTGACGCTGGGACCGTCGCGCGCGTCGTCAAAGAGCGACGGACTCAGCCCGCTGATCATCGGCGTCATCGTCGTCGTGTCCGTTCTGCTGGCGGGCGCATTCGCAAGTGTGTGCTACGTGATGCATCGCCGTCGCGTGCAGACGGCCGCCGCGCGCTTCCTGAACAACGGTGGAGTGCACGTGCACGGAGTCAAGAAGACGGCGAGCGACTTCCTCACCAGCCAGGACGACGAGGCGCCGAGCCACGCGCCCACCAACAAGATCGAGGTGGCGCCGCGCAGCCCGTCAGGCGTGGCTCCCTCAGCGCCTCCCGCGGAGATTGAGATGGCGGGACCCGGCGCGCTCAGCTCGACCGAGACGCACGAGAACGACATCCCCACCGTGCGCCTGCACCCGGGCGGTGCCCTGGCGGAGGGCCATCGCTTCGGCGGTCCGGGCGCACTGTCCAGCGGCAGCCCTCTGACGGTTGTGCCCGAGCTGGACTCCCAGTCGCGCGGTGAGAGCCAGTCCCAGTGGAAGAGCGCAGCTGCGGGCTCGGGTCCCTCTGACGCCTACCGCATGACCGACCTTCCCGAGGGCCACTACGTGTGCTCCCGTTCCTACGCGCCGAAGTTCGCCGATGAGCTGTCCCTGACCGCGGGCGACGTGGTGATCGTGCTGGACGGCTCCTCGGCCGACTGGTACATCGGCTACAATACGCGCACCGGAAAGCGCGGATCGTTCCCCAAGAGCGTCGTCTCGCGCAGCCAGCGCATCGCGAAGCCTGAGGGAGTGGCGGCCGCGGCTGAGGTGGATACTGGCGCGAAGAGTGCAAACAGCGCCAGCCTGTCACGCTCGCTGTCGGGCAACGAGTCCAATATGCGCGTCGCGTCGGTGCACGGCCGCGTGGCCTCGGTGGACGAGATCCTCGCCGCGCAGGAGCTGGGCCGCGCCGCCTCTAGCTCGTCTCACGGTGCTGGCGCTGCTGGCGCTGCTGGTGCCGCGGGCTGGTCTGCGTTCGAGCCAGCCGTCGCCTCGTACGCCCGTGGCAACCGCGTGGTGGATAGCCTGGTGCACGTGGACGCTGGGGTGCCGGGCGTGCCGCTGCCGGTCGGAGCCACTGTCGCCGGACGCGCCATCCAGCACAAGCACTCGGGCATGGACCGACAGCAGTCCCGGCGTTAAACAAGCAAGCAGCAGGGCAGGTGCTGCAGTCGTCGGCTTTTGTTATTTGTTTCCTTCATGACCTTCTTCCTGCTCGCCCC
>Ga0256892_1000255_pt1 | contig 11683 bp, 8 predicted proteins | sample MC6MC0515MT_FD_186339 | JGI IMG/M metagenome (GOLD analysis project Ga0256892, IMG submission 186339) | Metatranscriptome of enriched soil aggregate microbial communities from Iowa State University, Ames, United States - MC6-MC0515-MT... | ecosystem: Environmental > Terrestrial > Soil >...
CGATTGATGAACATTATTTAAATTCACTTCCTTTTCCTGCAATTATCATAAATCAAGATGGACAAGCCACTATCTGGGGAAAGAGCGCTGAACATCTGATTGGTTTATCAACTAATGATATTACAGGAAATACTACTCCATCTATACACGAAAATCTACTACGTCAACTTCCAGTAGAAACTTTTCAATCTATCTTACAGAATGAGGACAGTACGTATATAGAAAAAATTCAATTACACACATCTTCAAAAACAGAAATGTCGACAGCACTGCTTGCCAAGCCTTTTACAGAACAAGGAGAACGTTTTATTTTAATGATTTTTATGCTGCCAGAACTAATGACTACTGCTGTCTCTCATTGCAGTACATTTGTAGATCTTAAGCAAGGATTGGATGCTACATTTATGACTGTAACACTCGATCACGATGGTTTTATATTAGAATGTAATAATGAGTTTCTAAAAACAAGCCAATGGACACCAAAGCGTGTTATTGGCAAAACATTTTGGCAGTTGTTCCCAGATAATGAAACAAGTGAAAAAGTAACAAATACTATCTGGCGTAATTTAAACAACGGTCATACGTGGCAAGGTGAAGTTGAAAAAATGACGAAAGCAGGACAATCCTATTGGGTACTGCTAACGGCTATCCCAACCTTTAATCTGGAAACAAATGAACAACAATTTTTCTTAATTGAAAAGGATATTACTAAATCAAAAACTATCCAACACCAACTTGAGAAAATAGCTTATATCGACACAGAAACTGGGCTGATGAATGCCCATCGACTTGAAAAAGTGATTAGCAATATGATTGAGGATGACAGACACTTTTCTTTTGTCTATCTAAGTATTGATAAATTTTATACTTTAAAAGAACTGCACGACCAACAAATCGATCAAAGTTTGATTATTGAATTTACAAATCGTATAAAGATGTATTTCCAAGACAGCACGATGGCTCGTATTAATGAAAATGATTTTGTTGTCATCACACCTTTAAGTGAATGGTTTATTCAAGGCTTTTTATCATACTTGCAGCAACACCCTATTTATAGTGGCAATATTGCTGTACCCATTTCTATTAGTGGTGGTATCACAAGGTATCCAGAAGATCAAACAACCTTCTCTCAGCTAATGAAAGCTTCTATTGCTACTATTTCAACCGTGCGTGAAGCTGGCGGAGATAAAATTGTGTCACTATCAACAGCAACACATAAGGCTTTAAATCGTAAAGCATTAATTGAAAAGCGGTTACTACAAGCGCTTGATCAAAAGAATTTAAAGGTCCTTTATCAGCCACAAATTGATGTATACTCTGGCAAAATCACAGCTGTTGAGGCACTTGTACGTTGGGAAGATGAAGTAATTGGTGTTGTTTCACCAGATGAATTAATTCCGATCGCTGAAGAAACAGGACTAATTAATAATATTGGGTCCTTTATGTTAGAGAGAGCTTGCGAACAGGCGTTAATTTGGAAAAAAGCTGGCCATGATTTAAAGGTATCCATCAACTCTTCTGTACGAGAGTTCCGTGATAAAAATATGGCTAAATCCATTCTTGAAATGATTGCCAAAACAGGTTGTCCAGCAAATCTTTTACAAATTGAGATTACTGAAAAATTTGCTTTAGAGGCCGAAGCAGCCACTTTTATTGCTCAGCAAATGCGCAAACTTGAAAACGAAGGCATCTCCTTTATTTTAGATGACTTCGGCACTGGCTATGGATCCTTTAGATATATGCAAATATTACCAATCGATACAGTGAAAATCGATAAAACATTCACGAATTCTTTGTTAAAATCCGAAAAGAGCCAAAAGCTTATGAACGGTATGGTACAGCTAGGTAAATCTATGGAGCTTAAAGTCGTAGCTGAAGGTGTCGAAACGGCGGAACAGGCCGATTTGTTAATTACGTATGGTTGCGATGCTATTCAAGGCTACTATATTAGTAAGCCTATTACATCAGATGAAGTTGAAGCATTGCTAGTGAAGAAATTATAATTTAAAGAAGGAGGCAGCGTATACTATCATACACGTTGCCTCCTGTTATTTTTATTTTTTATAGACCTTTTGTATTTTCACTTTACTTGAACGGACTGAACGGAAAATGAGTTGAATAATTACTTCCGCAAAGACAAGTCCAATAACAATAGCCCCTGTTATTAAAAATGCTTTTAAGCCATATTGTAAGCCTTGTAAGTAATCATCCTCTACAACATTTCTCATTGCATTATAAGCCATGCCCCCTGGCACTAACGGAATGATTCCACCAACAATAAAAATAATCATTGGTATTTTAAAACGTCGCGCATATAAATGGGCCACAATTGCAATGACAAACGAGCCAAAGAAAGAGGCCTTTACAACGTCCATCCCTTGCTCTGTTAAAATATAATAAATAATCCAGCCAATTACCCCAACAAGACCACAATGAAGTAGTGTCTTTCTAGGAACATTAAAAATGATGGCTATCCCTGCCGTGGCAAAAAAACTAACAATTAATTGTATGATAATGTCCATTATATGCATGCTAATTGCCTCCTAAAATCCTAGGGTGACGGCAATAGCTGCCCCTATGGCAAAGGCAGTTAAAAAGGCCTCTGCTCCTTTTGCCATCCCTGACATAAAATGACCTGCCATTAAATCACGAACTGCATTCGTAATCAAAATTCCTGGTACGAGCGGCATAACAGAACTAATAATGATTTTATCGAGCTCTGTCCCGTAACCATACTTTACTGCAAAGAAGGCAACAAAGCCGAGGACGAGTGATGCTGTAAATTCAGAGAAAAATTTTACTTTTGTTAAATGATTAGTTAATACAAGCATTAGGAAGCCTAACCCCCCTGCTAAAACAGCGATAGGAAAATCGGACCACCCTCCCTTAAACATAATAAGGAAACAACCACTCGCAAGAGCAGCTGCAAAAATTTGTAAATAGGTTGGTAAAAAATAATTTGTTTTTTGTATCGACTTTAGCTCGTCATAAGCTTGTTCTAATGTTATCATGTGAGATGTGAGTCTCCGAGATACTGAATTTACCAAGGCTATTTTTTGTAAATCTGTAACCCTGCTGGAAATTGATGATATTCTCGTCGGCTGTGTCTTGCCTAACGAAAAAATGATTCCAGTCGGTGTGGCATAACATTGAGCATTTGGCATATTTTGAGAATGTGCCATCCTCAGCATTGTATCCTCCACACGGTATGTTTCTGCACCACTTTCAATCATAATACGCCCTGCAAGCAACAAACAGTCGATCGTAAGTTCATTATCCGCTTCTTGTAAGACCATTACTGCTATCTGCCTCCTTCAAAAGGTTCCTTGCCAATAGTATCGAACTGCCAATAAAAACACAACTGAAAATTTCAGCAAAAAATTGGGTTTTCTTTCAATTTTATTTTTACATAAATTGATCTTGGATTGTTCTATTTTAGTAACGTTTTTATACCCGCTAACAAAGAAGTATAACCACGTTTGATACACCACTTCAAGAAGGAAAGTTGGCTTGCAATAAATTCTATAAATTCACAATAAAAGTTTATAGATATTGTATAACTTTTTTGATGTCTGGCACGTCTGATTGTATAGAAAATAAAAAAGAGGGGAGCGTATCCAACACCATGCAGGAACGCAGAAAAAGACGCGGTCCAATAATAGATTTCTTATTACTTGGCCTCATTGTTACTTTAACAACTATTATACTTGTTATTATCCTATCAAAGGATGAATTTAAGTTTCAAAAAATTAGTGCTTCAAAAGAAACCGACACAGAATCGGTTAATAGCAATTTATCAACAGAAAGTTCTGCGTTTCCAGGGATACGAATTGTGACAGACGTTTCAAATGATAAACGTATACCATTTGCTATTCATTACCCTCAAACAGATAACGAAGTTTTTAATGATGCCGTATTACAATACATAACGGATTCAAAAGAAAACTATATAGCGTCTATGAAAAAAGATAAAGAAGCTATGGGTGAATTAAATATTAGTCTTGAAACGTTCCCATATCGAGAGCATTACTATTCCTTTGTGCTAACAAAAATGCTGTACCTAGGTGGAGCTAACCATGAGGTCACTACAAAAACATTCTTTATTAACAACGAAACTGGCGAGCAAATCACTATTCAAACATTATTACAAAATGACGAGAATAATTTGTCAACATTAGCTGCTAATGTGCGAAAAGATTTGCAGAAGAACCTCCAAATAAAGGATGAGCTTTTAACTGACGAATTATTGAAAGCTACTGAACCAAAATGGTCTAACTTCAATCGCTTTGCTATTGTAGATGATTCATTACAATTCTATTTCGATGAATATGAGATTGCTAGCGGAGCAGCAGGTGCCCCAATAGTGAAATTACCCCTTTCGCTAATTAACCCATTGTTAGCCTCTGATTTTCAAATCGCTATGGAGAATGTAAAACCAACAAATCCACCACCTACAGGTGATCCAAATAAAAAACGAATCGCGCTGACTTTTGATGATGGTCCACATCCAAAAGTGACTGAACAGATATTAAACATTCTCGATAAATATCACGCAAAAGCAACCTTCTTTATGCTTGGTAGTCGTGTACAATATTATCCTGATATTGCAAGAGATGTACTTGCACGTGGCCATGAAATAGGAAATCATTCATGGAATCACCCTGTTTTAACAAAACTTACGCAAGAACAAGTGATGAAAGAGTATAACACTACAGCCTCTGAAATAGAGAAAGCGATTAATCACGGTGCCACTGTTTTTAGACCACCATACGGAGCAACTAATGATACGATTAACGCTGAGATCCCTGTTCCGGTTGTGCTTTGGACGATCGATACATTAGATTGGAAGCATCGCAACGCTCAGCAATTATTGCCGCATGTAAAAAATAATTTACACAACAATGCTATTGTTTTAATGCATGATATCCATCAATCTACTGCAGATGGTCTCGATGCTGTTCTTGCTTATTTACAAGCACAAGGCTATGAATTTGTAACAGTTTCAGAGATTCTGCCCTATCGTCAAAAGTAAGAATTCCTGGTGTCATTAATAAAAGTCCAATGAATTTCACATTGAATTCATTGGACTTTTTCTGTTATTTAATGATTAATGTATCCAGAGGCTTGAAGTCTTTTAGCTGATAACTTTTCACTTCATTGCGTGCTACTGTATAGAGAGTATTATCTATATAGACTACTCGTTGCACAACCTGCTCCCAACTTTCATATGGCTCACCATTATTACCATTCACAATATTCCCTTTTAAAACAATTCCTTTATCTGCAGTAATTTCATAAATTTGGGCACCTTGACCTTTGTAAATAACGTTATCCCCTTTGCCCGCGTCGTATAGGACAACTGGGAAGCCAAAGTAGTTGTATTCCTTATTACGGAATAGTGCTTTGGGATTGTATTGTACCTCAGAATATGAACCTTTCCCGCCAATTTTTACTGTGGATTGCTCTTTTGGGTTTTTAAAATCAGATACATCAAACAATGACAGCTTCATATTGGTTGTCACTGTAAAGTTACGTTTCGTATACGTATCATAGCGTTGCTCAGTATCATACCCAATACCAATTAAATGTGTGTCATCTAATGGATGTAAGTAATTACTAAAGCCTGGAATCTTCAACTCCCCTAGGACAGCTGGTTTTTTCGGGTTCGCTACATCAATGACAAACAGTGGATCAACTTGTTTAAATGTCACCACATATGCCTTATCTCCCATAAAGCGAGCAGAATATATTTTTTCCCCAGGCGCCATATCTTTCACTGAACCAAGTGCTTTTAAATGTTCATCCAAAATAAAGAGATGGTTATATGAAGTGCTTTTCTCATCCCATGTATTACCTTCTGTTGTAAAGATTCTGAAATTACCCTTATATTCATCCATTGAATACTGATTTAACACAGTCCCTTTTACTTCAGTACTACCAGCGAAATTCAATGTTGTTCCATCTATATTCCACTTGAAAATTTGCGTGTCAGCTGCTCTTGGTATCCATATCATATCCAGAGCACGTTTTTCTGATGAAATGACGTTATTATTATCATAAGTTGGTGACGTTAAATATAGCGCATTTTCTGACATATAAAGTCCGCTGCTACCACCCAAATACCCTTTCGTATTAGCAGTTGTTGTAGCACCATTTTTTAAATCGACGGCTGTAATTAAACTATACATGCCATCCATTGTATTAGGTAAAATTGAGATTTTTTCTAGAGGAAGGCTGTTGAACTCTTTGTCTGTCAAACTATCAAATGTTTTCGGTTTTAAGTCTGCTGTTGGCTCTTGTTGTAGTACCCAATAATTCGGATACATATTACCAATTAAATATAATGTGTCCTTTGTAATCCGGATATCCTTTAAATATCCTTCTTGCCCTACATCGCGTATATGTTTCGGATTACTTGGATTGGAAATATCGTAAAACGAGGCTGTGACCATACTCGTGCCTGCTTTTTCAATATATTCATCCCCAATCACTATTAATAGATTGTCATATAGTGCTAGTTTAGAGATATATTTCGACTCTTTCATTTTAATGTTTGTAGCCATTTTCAAATGCTGAGGGTCTTTAGCATTTACAACTGTAATGCTTTGATCCTTTGCTGTGAAAATAAAGCCATCTTTTACAACAACAATATCACCCTCTTCTACACCTTCAACTTGATTATTAGTTGTAGACTCGTTATTGGCTGTTGCTTTATCTTCACTTTGTGTACTAGCAGCCATCTCTTCCTCTCTAATTTCAACCCTTTGAGTCGTTAACAATTTTTTAAAATATTGTTGTAGTTCTTTTTCAGATTTGACAGCTGTTAACGTTTCAATGATGGTAAATGGAATAACTTGTGAAGCTACATTAAGTCCACCCTGTGCAAAGGCTTCTTTTTTTACATGTAATTGATAACTACCTGGTACAAGCTTCTTTACTACTAATGTTTTCTGATCTTCTAACAATACAATTGTTGCAGGTATTTTTTTGCCTTTTTCCGTCGTGACGTAGACATAGTCCTCAGTAATTTTACTTTTCTTTAAACTTACGGAGAAAGAAGCTTGCCAACTTTGAGTAGACATACTCATACTAGCAGCCTTGGCAGTCACCTCTGTATTTATTGCCCATGTGAAAATACCAGGCACAATCGCTAAAACGACTATCAGCATTATTGCCAGCCATTTACTTTTCATCATTTTTCCTCTCTTTCATATACTTGTTTATCCATTAGACTATGAAAGTGTCGGAAAGTTACATTTTTCTGAATTTTTTTTAAAGATTGGTTATGACTAAAAAAACGAGAGGGAATAAATCCCTTTCGTTTATTTTTCAAACGTCCATTTTGGTAACATTTTAGCTAATGGTTTATCTTGACGTCTTCCCAATACATAATCCGCCTGCATAATGGTATGAATTTCTCGCGTTCCTTCATAGATAACGGGTGCTTTCGAGTTTCGCAGATATCGAGCAACTGGATATTCATCTGAATAGCCATAGGCACCATGAATTTGTACCGCATCATCAGCAGCCTTATTGGCAAAATCACACGCCTGCCATTTTGCTAAAGATGTTTCTCTGGTATTACGAACACCCTTATTTTTCAACTCACCTACACGATAAACCAATAGGCGGCTCATCTGGTAACCAGCTTCCATATTAGCAATCATTTGGCCAACAAGCTGATGCTCTCCTATAGGCTTGCCAAAGGTTTCTCGTTCATGACAGTATTTCACACTTGCCTCTAAACAAGCTTGAATTAAGCCTACAGCCCCCGCTGCCACTGTAAAACGTCCATTGTCTAGGGCAGACATAGCGATTTTAAAGCCTTCGCCTTCTTCACCAAGACGATTCTCAGCTGGTACACGTAAATCTTCAAAGAAGAGCTCACCTGTATTGCCAGCACGAATACCATATTTCCCTTTGATAGCCTTTGATGTAAAGCCTGCCATTGAACGTTCAATAATAAATGCACTAATACCATGATGTTTCTTCGACTTATCTGTATATGCAAAAACAATAAAGTGATCTGCTATATCACATAAGGAAATCCATGTTTTCTGCCCATTGATGACATAATCATTGCCATCACGGACAGCTGTAGTAGACATAGCTGCTACATCAGAACCAGCTCCAGGCTCTGTAAGACCAAATGCACCAATTCGTACCCCTTTTGCCTGTGGAACAAGATAGCGCTGCTTTTGCTCTTCAGTACCCCATTGCATTAAGGTCATACTATTTAAACCTGTGTGAACAGATACTGCCGTTCGGAATGCTGTATCTCCTCGCTCTAGCTCCTCACACACGATGGCAAGAGCGTTATAATCCATACCACTCCCACCGTACTGTTCTGGAACACAAACCCCCATTAAGCCAAGCTCGGCTAGTCTCGACCAAATTTTAGCATCAAAGCTACCTTCGGCATCCCACTTTGCAATATAGGGAATAATCTCTTCATCCACAAACTGCCTTACCGTTTTTCGTAGCATCTCCTGCTCAGTGGACATGTCAAAATTCATGGTCAACACCTACCATTTCACAATCATAGCAGACTTATGAGATGTCTCTTTTATCACTACACCACGTTTGGCCATCTCTTCAATATACGTATCGCCAGGCACTATCGATTCAGGTGGGAATACACCACGCTCGGTAATATCGCCTGCACCTATCATCTGCGCTACAACAGAGATTGTGTTAGCTGTAGCACGAGCCATTGCCGTTTCATTAATGGTCATATCCTTACGCACAACCATTTCATATTCATAGGTCACTTGTTGCTGCGCTTTCTCACCAGCTACAATGACACGTAACAGAACCGCATCGGGTTTTGTTCCCAGCTCTAGTTTCTTTTTAAGCGCTTCGCGCACTACGGAACGAACTGGCACTTCTTGATTATCCACTTCTACCTTATTCGCTGAATCAAGGAAGCCTAAATCTGCTAATAGCTTAAATTTCTCCGCATGCCCCTTATAACGAATTGTTTTATACTCCAATGTGCGGACATTTGGGAATGTCTTATACAATGTGGAAATGCCTCCAGATGTATAAAATGCCTCAAGCACACCGAAACCGTCAAAATAAATAGGTTCAACACCTGAAAGGGAAGGAACTTCTTGTAATTTGCCCTTTTGAATCGTTTTTGAAGGCTCCGTATAATGATCAAAAACGCCATCTAAAGAAAATACACGTGTATAGTGAAGCGGAGGCTTTGGTTCAGTTGGAATGCCGCCCACAAATAGCTTAATAGACTCAACGTCATCTAATTTAGAGGCACCATAGCCCGCTAGAATATTGATCATACCTGGAGCAACACCTAAGTCTGGGATAATTGTGACACCTTTTACTTTTGCTTCCTCGTGAAGATCTAATATATTCTCAGTAACCCCACCAATATGGCCACCTAAATCTACAGAATGTACACCTGCTTCAATGGCTGCTCTCGCAACTCGCTCGTTGAAGGAATAAAATAGTGCGTTGATAACAACATCACCTTTAGAGATGACCTTCATTAGCGAATCATCGTGTTCTGCATGAAGTTCTACAACTTCAACCTTATTTGTATTTAAAGTATCCACAAATTCCTGTGCCACTTTTACATCGATGTCACCTAAAAATACATGCTCAACTTTATCGTTTTTTATTAAGTCACGAGCTACCTCTTTACCCATCAAACCTGCACCTAATACAACAACTTTCATCAAGAACATCCCCTTTCGTTGATCTGTTACTCTGTATCGATTTGTGCTCTTTGTAATTTACCGCTGTAGTCTACGTAAATGCTCTTCCATTCTGTATATACATCTAAGGCTGCAACACCTGAATCTCGATGTCCATTTCCAGTTCCTTTGGTACCACCAAATGGCAAATGGATTTCAGCACCTGTCGTGCCAGCATTTATATAAACAATACCTGTGTCTAAATCACGCTGTGCGCGGAAAATAGTATTAACATTTTGTGAGAAAATTGAGCTCGATAAGCCAAATTTCACGCCATTATTTACTTCAATTGCTTCTTCTAAACTTGCTACCTCAATTAGAGAAACGACAGGGCCAAAAATCTCCTCTTGGGCAATAATCATGTCGGGCTTCACGTTTGTAAACAATGTAGGCTCGTAATAAAACCCCTTGTCATATGGTGGCTCATTTAAAATTCTGCCGCCTGCTAACAACGTGGCACCTTCCTGCTTGCCTATTTGTACATAGTGATTAATCTTTTCCAATGCAGCTTTATTAATCACTGGTCCAATTTTAACTGCCTCGTCTAATCCGTCCCCAATTGTTAACTGTTGCATTTCATCTAAGAGACGTTGTTCTAATTGTTCTTTTACATCTTTATGCACAATCACTCGACTACATGCTGTACATCTTTGACCAGCTGTACCAAAAGCACTCCATAAAATTCCCTCTGTAGCTAGCTGTAAATCTGCGTCATCCATAACAATGACAGCATTTTTCCCACCCATTTCTAAAGAAATCTTTTTCAAATGCTTACCGCCAAGCTCCGCCACTTTACTGCCCGTTGTTGTTGACCCCGTAAATGAAATCACCTTAACGTCAGGGTGTTCAATTAGTGCAGTCCCTACTGTTGGTCCTGTACCAAATACAATATTTGCGACACCATCCGGTAAACCCACTTCCTCAAAAATTTTCCCCATTTCATAAGCCATCATGGGTGTCTCATTTGATGGTTTCCAAATGAAAGTATTTCCGGCTACCATAGCAGGGAATGATTTCCACGTTGCAATTGCCACAGGAAAATTCCATGGCGTGATAAGCGCCACAACTCCAATAGGTGCCCTAACACTCATAGCAAACTTATTGGCGAGTTCAGACGGTGTTGTTTCACCAAACAACCTACGACCTTCACCTGCCATATAGTAGGCCATGTCAATGCCTTCTTGCACCTCTCCTCTTGCTTCTTCAATTACCTTGCCCATCTCTTTTGTTAAAACGGTCGCCAAATATTCCTTTTTTTCTTTCATTTTTTGACCGATGGCATATAAATATTCTGCACGTTTTGGGGCTGGTACAAGCGCCCAGCTCTTTTGTGCTTGTTTGGCAGCTACTACAGCCTCATCTACCTCATTAGAAGTAGAACGCGGTATGGTAGCAAGCTGCTCACCATTTGCAGGGTTCGTCACTGCTATACTTTGTAAATGCGAATGTGTGATCCATTTACCACCGATATAGTTTTTAATCTCCACTACATACACCCCCTGAAATACTCTATGATGCCTCGGCTATTGTACCAGTCGTATTCCTTAGGTACAGAATCTATGAATCTTAGTAGAATGAAATATGTCAATATTCCGAATTTTCAAGATGTGATATACCCTGTCATACTATTATTCAAATTATTATCGGTGACAACTGCCAGAGGCTTTATTTCCACTTAACTACCTTCCTCCGTATAGAGGATAACTCCAAAAAAGAGGAGTCGCTTAGAGTTATGTATATTCACAACACCCCTAGTTAAATGAAAATAAATAATACACATTCTAGTTTTTTATATTCGACATTTTCTAACTAATTCCCTTTTTTTCTAAATTATTTAATTTCTTATTGAAACCAATGTGATTTATAATCGTATACAATATCATTAAATTTACTTTTGGAGGAATCCCTTTATGAATAATCATGAAATTGACTACAAGTTATTTGGTGACGACATGCAATATGTGCAA
>Ga0256892_1000275_pt1 | contig 11449 bp, 14 predicted proteins | sample MC6MC0515MT_FD_186339 | JGI IMG/M metagenome (GOLD analysis project Ga0256892, IMG submission 186339) | Metatranscriptome of enriched soil aggregate microbial communities from Iowa State University, Ames, United States - MC6-MC0515-MT... | ecosystem: Environmental > Terrestrial > Soil >...
TAGAGAGTATTTTTTTTGGTTTACTTCAAAATATATAACATTTATTATTTACTATCTATTTCCTAACTTTGTGTAAAGTTGTATGTATTTACCTAAAATAAAATATTAATATTCGTGCATTCGTGGCAAAATACATAGTTTGCTATCAAAACAATCAATTTGTAAGCTTATTTATTTCTGGCTAAAAGTATTTCCTCAATTTCTTCCAGCGAAAAATTCTTAGCTTTCAGTAAAATTAAAAAGTGATATAATAAATCTGCTGCCTCATTTTTAAATAGTTTATCATTATCATCTTTAGCTTCTATCACCAATTCTACTGCTTCCTCTCCTACTTTTTGAGCAACTTTGTTGATTCCTCTTTGGTATAAAGAATAGGTATAAGAATCTTCAACTTTGTCATCAATTCGCTGGCTGATTTTTTCTTCTAATTCATATAAAAATCCTTTAGAATCTTTCTCTCCAAAACAACTGAAACTTCCAGTGTGGCAAACGGTATTTTTAGGAATGACCTTAATTAAAATGGTGTCGTTATCGCAATCAATATCCATATTTTTTACGGTTAAAAAATTTCCTGACTCTTCTCCTTTTGTCCAAAGTCTGTTTTTTGAACGACTGAAAAAAGTAACAATCCCTTCTTCTTTTGTTTTTTCAAAAGCCTCTTCATTCATATAACCCAACATTAAAACCTGTAAAGTTCTATCGTCCTGAATGATGACAGGAACAAGACCATTTGTTTTACTAAAATCTACTTTCATCTTACATTAATATTTTTATTTTTCAATTCCTTTTTTAACGCATCAATTCGAATTTCCCGAAAATGAAAAATGCTAGCTGCTAAAGCTCCTGTTGCTTTGGTTTGATTAAAAATAGTTTCAAAATCTTCAGTTTTTCCAGCTCCTCCAGAAGCAATCACTGGAATATTCACGTTTTCAGAAATTAATTTTGTGATTCTTAAATCGAAACCATTTTTGGTTCCGTCTCCATCCATTGAGGTTAAAAGGATTTCACCGGCTCCTATTTCTTCAACTTTTTTTGCCCAATCTAAAGTTCTTAAATCCGTCATTTCTCTTCCTCCTTTTACAAAAACCCAATCTAAATGATCAATCAACTTTGTGTCAATCGCAACAACGATACATTGACTTCCAAACTCTTTAGCCAAATCAGAAATAAGTTTAGGATTTTTCACCGCTGAAGAATTAATGCTGATTTTATCTGCTCCGGCTTCCAAAAGTTTTCTTACATCTTCTACAGAAGAAATTCCGCCTCCAACGGTGAAAGGAATACTCAGTTCTTTGGCGATGTTTTTTACCAATTCAGCGAAAGTTTTTCGCTCTTCGATTGTTGCGGTAATATCGAGAAATACCAATTCATCAGCGCCTTCATTTTCATATTTTTTCGCTAATTCTATTGGATCTCCGGCATTTCTCAAGCCTTCAAAGTTGATTCCTTTTACAGTTGTTCCGTCTTTTATATCCAGACATGGAATGATTCTTTTTTTAAGCATTTTATTTAATGGGTTACGCAGCGGCGCAAATTTTTTAATTATTTTTTGATAGGATTTTATCCTATCTTTTATTAAATCGTCCCTTCGGGACTTTCTCTGGAAATCTTTGAGTTGCTAAAACTTATTCGTTCTTATGTTGTAGCTAGTAGTAACTTAAAATTTCCTAATGTGTTTAAACTTTTGTGCCTTTTGTGGTTAATCAAATACCTCCAATTCTTTCAGTGAAATTCGCCCTTCATAAATCGCTTTCCCGATAATTGTTCCACTGCATCCGATTTCTTTCATTTTATAAATATCTTCAATACATGAAATTCCACCACTTGCAATAAGCTGAATTTTTGTTTTATCTAAAATTTCTTTGTACAAATCTTCTGAAGCGCCTTCTAACATTCCATCTTTTGAAATATCGGTACAAATCACATTTTGAATTTTTTTTTTTCTGATAGTAAAGAATAAAATCAATCACATCTTGATCACTTTCTTCCAGCCAACCTGAAGTTTTTATTTTTCTGTTCTCACAATCGGCTCCTAAAATAATTTTCTCAGAACCATATTTTTCAATTAAATTAAAACAGAATTCAGGATTTTGAACGGCAATACTTCCAATTGTAATTTGCTTTGCGCCTGAATTAAAGGCAATTTCTATATCTTCAATAGTTTTCAAACCGCCTCCGAAGTCGATTTTTAAAGAGGTTTCTCGGGCTATATTTTCCAATACTTTTTGGTTGACAATATGTTTAGATTTTGCACCATCCAAATCGACCAAATGAAGATATTTTATTCCGAAACTTTCAAATTCTTTGGCAACTTCTACAGGATTTTCGTTGTATATTTTTTTTGTTCCGTAATCACCTTTCGAAAGGCGTACACATTTTCCGTCGATAATATCAATAGCAGGAATAATTCGCATATCTAAAGTTTTAAAAAGTTTTGTAATAATTGACTTCCAATTTTCCCAGATTTTTCAGGGTGAAACTGCATCGCATAAAAGTTATCTTTCTGCAAAGACGCACTGAAAGGCAATATATAATCACAAATCGAACTTGTATCCTCTGACAGTTCACAATAAAAACTGTGCACGAAATAGACATCACTTTCTTCTTTAATTCCGGAATAAATGGTTGATTTAAGATCTGAAATTGTATTCCATCCCATGTGCGGAATGATATTTTCTGCAGGAAACTTTTTTACATTAATATCGAAAATCCCCATTCCAACCGTATTTCCTTCTTCGTTATTTTTGCACATCAACTGCATTCCTAAGCAAATTCCCAAAACAGGTTGCTTCAAAGTCGGAATTAACTTATCTAATCCTTTCTCCTTTAAGGTTTTCATCGTTGAAGATGCTTCTCCAACTCCAGGAAAAATTACTTTATCGGCATTTTTTATTAACTCAAAATCATCTGTAATAATCGATTCAGCTCCTAATCTGTTTAATGCATTTTGTACAGAACTTACGTTTCCGCCGTTGTATTTTATAATCGCAATCATCTTATAAACTTCCTTTTGTTGATGGCACATTAAAATTTTGATCAGATTGATTTATAGCCATTTTTATCGTTTTTGCAAATGCTTTAAAAACAGATTCAATCTTGTGATGCTCATTTTCTCCTTCCACTTTAATATTGAGATTACATTTTGCCGAATCGGTGAAAGATTTGAAAAAATGCTCAAACATTTCAGTTGGAACGTCTCCAATTTTTTCACGCTTAAATTTTGCTTCCCAAACCAACCACGAACGTCCTCCAAAATCAAGTGCAACCTGTGCTAAACAGTCGTCCATCGGAAGTAAAAAACCATATCTTTCAATTCCTTTTTTCTTTCCCAATGCTTTTAAAACTGCCTTTCCTAACACAATTCCTGTATCTTCGATGGTGTGATGTTCGTCAACCTGTAAATCACCTTTTACTTTAATCTTTAAATCTAAATTGCCATGTTTTGAGATTTGTTCAAGCATGTGATCGAAAAAGTGTAACCCTGTTGAGATTTCAGAATTTCCGCTTCCATCGAGATTGATTTCTATTTCAATATCAGTTTCGTTCGTTTTTCTTAAAACTTTCGCTGTTCGCGGAATTTGTTTTAAATATTGGTAAATTTCACTCCAGCTTTCTGTCGTTAAATCTGCATCTTCATTTTGAATTTTATTAATGAAGATTGATTTTGAACCTAAATTTTTTGCCAATTGAATATCCGTAATTCTGTCTCCAATCACGAAAGAATTTTCAAGATCGTAATTACCGTAAATATATTTTCCCAACATTCCAATTCCTGGTTTTCTTGTTGGAAGATTTTCACTTTCAAAACTTTTATCGATCAGAATATCATTGAAAATAATTCCTTCATTTGCAAAAGCTTTCAACATTTTTTCGTGAGGTTTTAGAAAAGCTTTCATGGGGAAATTTTCTGTTCCCAATCCATCCTGATTCGTCACCATGACCAATTCAAAATCCAGTTCTTTGGCAATTTTTGGAAGGTTTTGAAAAACTCCAGGATAGAATTCAAGTTTTTCCAAAGAATCAACCTGAAAATCTGCTTGAGGTTCTAGAATCAAAGTTCCGTCACGGTCTATAAATAATACTTTTTTCATGATTAAATACTTTTTAAAACCTGAATTAATTGAATATTTTCTTCTCTAGTTCCTACATTAATTCTGATACAATTTGGAATTTGAGGACTTCTTTTGCTGGTCAAAATTTCTTTTTCCAACAATTTTTCGTAAACTTTTTCTATATCTTCAAACTCAATCAAAAAGAAATTAGCATCTGTCGGATATACTTTTTTAATACAATTAACAGATTGAAATTCATGTTCTAACCATGAAATTTCATTTAAAATACTTTCTATGTTTTGTTTTACATTTTCCTGTTTATCGATGAGCTCAATTACTTTATTCGAACTTAAAGAATTCACGTTGTAAGGTGCCTTTATCATATTAATTAACTTGATAATTTCTTTGGAAGAATATGCAATACCTACTCTCGCTCCGGCCATTCCCCAAGCTTTTGAGAAAGTCTGAAGAACAATTAGATTTGGATATTTTTCTAATAACTCAATACAAGATCTTTTACCTGAAAACTCAATATAAGCTTCATCTACAACTACAATTCCATTGAAATTTTTAATGTAAAACTCAATATCTTTTATAGAATTTCCGGTAGGATTATTCGGTGAACACAGGAAAAAAACTTTAGATTTAAAATCTTTTGAAATTTTCAGAAAATCATCTTTTACAATTTCAAAATCTGAATTTAAGTCCAGCTTTATAACTTTATTTTCATTGATAGAAGCATAAAAACCATACATTGCAAATGATGGATCCATCATTAAAATTGAATCTTTTTTAGGTTCACAAAAAACTTTAATAATCAAATCGATGAGCTCATCGCTTCCATTTCCGACTGCAATTTGATCACCGGCAACATTTTTTATTTCTGAGAGTTTTTGCTTTAATTTTTTCTGAGTAGAATCCGGATAACGATTGAATTCTCCAAACGGACTTTCATTAGCATCCAATAAAACAGGATTTCCAAAATCATTGTTGTCCCTAAAACTGATGTAAGGCTGTAATTCCAAGATATTTTTTCTTACTAAACTATTGATGTTAAATTCTTTCATTTTCTTATTTTAATCTGATTGATACGGCATTTTTATGAGCAAATAATCCTTCTGCTTCGGCCATGAGTTCTATTGTTGTTCCTAAATTTTGAAGTCCTTCTTTTGATAGATTCTGAAACGTAATTTTCTTCACAAAACTGTCTAAAGAAACTCCGCTGTAATTTTTTGCAAATCCATTGGTTGGAAGTGTGTGATTGGTTCCGCTTGCATAATCTCCTGCACTTTCACAAGAATAATTTCCCAGAAAAACAGAACCTGCATTTTGAATTTTTGGAATATACTTTTCATAATCTTCCAAAGCTAAAATCAAATGTTCCGGAGCATATAGATTGCTGAATTCAAGGGCTTCACCTAAAGAATCCAACAAAATGAAATGACTGTTTTTCAAAGCTTCTTTTGCAAACTCATTTCTTGGAAGTTGCTGAAGTTGCTTTTCTGTTTCTTTAATAGTTTCATTAAAAATTTTCTCATTAGTTGAAAGAAAAATCACCTGACTGTCACTTCCGTGTTCTGCTTGAGAAAGCAAATCTGCAGCACAATATTCTGGAATTGCCTGTTCATCAGCAATGACCAAAACTTCACTTGGTCCTGCAGGCATATCAATTGCTACATTATATTTTTGAGCGAATTCTTTTGCTGCAACAACATACTGATTTCCTGGTCCGAAAATTTTGTAAACATTTGGAATACTTTCTGTTCCTAAAGTCATGGCTGCAATGGCTTGAGCGCCGCCAGTTTTAAAGATTTTTGTGACACCGCAAAGTTTTGCCGTATATAAAATGGCAGCATTAATATTTCCATTTTTATCAGGCGGAGTACATAAAATAATTTCCTTGCAACCAGCCAATTGAGCAGGAATTGCCAACATTAAAACTGTGGAAAATAATGGTGCGGTTCCTCCAGGAATATAGATCCCTACTTTTTCGACGGCTCTGTTTTCTCTCCAGCAAATAACTCCTTTTGTAGTTTCAATCTTTTGAATTTCAGGAATTTGTGAAGCATGAAATTTCGTGATATTTTCTTTTGCCTTTTGAATGGTAAGTTTCAATTCTTCACTTATTAAATTTTCTGAACTTTCTATTTCTTCTTCTGAAACTTGAATGTTTTCAACTTCTGCCCGATCAAATTTTTTATTGAAAGCTATTAAAGCCTGATCACCATTTTTTTGTACTTCATCAAAAATATCGGTTATTAATTCTGTTAACTCTTTTCTTTTTAAAACTGGTCTTTTAACTAACTCCGACCAAACTTTTTTTTGAGGATATTTATTAATTTTCATCTTAAATGACCATTTTATCGATTGGAATAATTAAAATGTCTTGTGCTCCTTTTTGCTTCAGTTCATCAATGACTTCCCAAAAGCGTTCTTCATCAATGACTGAATGAATACTGCTCCAACCCTTTTCAGCTAAAGGAATTACGGTTGGACTTTTTAAAACCGGAAGAACATTTGAGACTTCTGATATCTTTTCATTGGGGACATTCATCAAAATGTATTTTGAGTTTTTTGCCCTTAAAACAGATTGAATTCTAAATAGAAACTTTTCTAAGATTTTTTGCTTGTCATTATTTAGCTGGAATGTTTTTGCAAGAACAGCTTCAGACTTTAAAATGGTAACAGTTTCCCTCAAACCATTTTTAAAAAGAGTACTTCCGGAGCTTACAATATCACAGATTCCATCGGCAAGACCAATATTTGGAGCGATTTCTACCGAGCCGGAAATAACGTGTATATCTGCTGAAATATTATTTTTCTGAAGAAAACTCTTCAATGTATTCGGGTAAGAAGTAGCAATTTTTTTACCCTGAAAATAATTGATATCATCAGTTTCAACTTCTTTAGGAACTGCTATTGAAACTCTGCATTTTGAAAATCCTAAACTTTGGATAATTTCAATATTTTTTTGTTTTTCTGATAAAAGATTTTCGCCGACGATGGCAATATCAACCACTCCGTCTTCCAGATATTGAGGAATATCAGAGTTTCGTAGATACATGATTTCCATTGGGAAATTGTCTACAGAAACTTTGAGCTGGTCTTTTCCGTTGTTGACGAAAATTCCGCAGTCTTTGAGGAGTTGGAGCGATTCTTCGTAAAGGCGCCCGCTTTTTTGTATGGCAATTTTTAATTTACTCATTTTATTATTTTAAATCTGAGTAAACGAAAATGATTAATTGAAATAAATTGCCCGAGAAGAATTTAGAAACAAAAAAACCGTCTGGTTACTCAGACGGTTTTTAATTATTTTGATTTTTAACATAGTCATAGATCAACAATTCCGTCTAGCAGAGATGATGATAATAATGATGTACTGTTAAAAAATTCGGTTTCATTGTTGAAATTTTGTGGTACAAATGTAGGACTAATTTTTAATCCCGCAAGAATTTTATGAAATAATTTTTTGATAGAGATCCATCAGTTGACGTGCAATGGGTTCGTCATTGAACTTCTGAACGAACTCAAAACCTTTATCAGAACGGCGTTTCCTTTCAGATCCACTATCCCATAAAAGTTTTATTTTTGATTGAATATCCAAATGATTTTCGGGATTGATATAAACAGAATCTGAACCTCCTGCTTCAGGAAGACAACTTGTGTTGCTTGTAATGGTAACTGTTTTTGAAAAAAGAGCTTCAATTACAGGAATTCCAAAGCCTTCAAAAAAACTTGGATAAACAAAAATATCGGCTGATTTATAAATGACAGCTAACTCATCCATTGAAACATTTTCTAAAAAATGAATTTGCTTCTCCATTTTATTTTTCTCAATAAAATGCTTTATTTTTTGAAAATACTTTGTTTTCTTCCCAACTACGACTAAAGGAATTTCGGTATCTTTTATTGCTTTAACGATATTGAAAAGATTTTTACGCTCTTCAATAGTTCCTACATTTAAAATAAACCGTTTAGGAAGATTAAATTTTTGCTTTGTTTGCTGAATAAGTTCTTCAGATTGTTGCTCTTTAAAAGCTTTGTGACAGCCTTGATAAATTACTTCAATTTTGCTTTCCGGCACTTTCAGATATTGAATGATATCTCTTTTGGTTTGTTCTGAAATGGCAATGATTTTATCTGCAGTATTTGCTGCTTTTTTGAATTTCCAAAGATGAATTTTTCTGTCAAAAAAAGAATAATATTGAGGATATCTTACGAATATCAAATCGTGAATGGTGACGATTTTTTTAATCGGTTTTTTATCCCATTTTAAAGGTAATTCTCCCGATAATCCATGGAAAATATCCGCATTTTCTTTTTGCGCATCTTTTCCCATTTTAAACTGTCGAGACATTGTTCCTTTGGAGGTTTCTACAAAGGTAACATTAGAGTTTTCTAAAATATCTGAACCTCTTTCCGATTTGTTTTTATTGAGTAGTAAGTATTGATTTTCAGGATAATATTTAGACAAAATTCTGACTAAATCTCTTGAGTAATTCCCTAATCCTGAAGTATTATGAAAAAAACGTTTGGCATCAAATGCTATCTTCATTCTCAGGTTTTATAATGTTTTGGGTAAGCTGTTTTCTCTTCCAGTGTTCAGATTTGTCACTGTAAAGGAAGAATTTCCCGAGCTTATATTTAAACTGCATATTATTGTCATAATGCGGTCCCATAAATCGATGCGGAATAGTTGGATCTTCTTTTAAACACGCTTTAACTGCGTCTGTATAAACGGTTGGTCCGGTTGTTTTATGTACATTATGAGGATAAGGATTGTTTTTGATATTATCTAAAATCATCTCCAGAGTTCTCTGTAAAAATGGGTGTCCTGCAGCATATGCAAGACCCCATTGTACATAATATGTGTGTGGAATTTCATCCGTTACCAAAGCTACATCGTCTTCACGAATAAACTTTTTAATCGGCTTGTTGATTCCGCTGTCTACATCTAGATAAACGCCACCTTTTTTATAAAGAATGGCATATCTGAAAAAATCTGCTTTGGCAGCTCCTATCGTCAGTCTGTTGTAAGCTTTCAAATATTCAGGTGGAAACTCGTCTTTAAAAAAAAGTCTGAATTCTGTTATCATCGTAAAAATGATATTCGTACTCAGGATTTTTTTTGAGCATTCTTTTGATATGAAACTTCGTAAGCCAAGGAAGCTTATCGGTTTTAAACGTCTGAAAAATTTGTTTAGGAATTGCCATTTTGCAAAGATTTAAACAGCTACGTTATTTTCTCTTAAAGCATCATTAAGAGATGTTTTTTTATCTGTAGATTCTTTTCTCTGACCGATAATCAAAGCACAAGGAACCTGATATTCTCCTGCAGGATACTGCTTCGTATAACTTCCAGGGATTACAACAGAACGGGCAGGAACTCTACCTTTAATTTCGATTGGAGTATCTCCTGTAACATCGATAATTTTTGTAGAAGCCGTCAATACAACATTTGCTCCCAAAACAGCTTCTTTTTCAACGTGAACTCCTTCTACAACGATACATCTAGAACCGATAAAACAGTCATCTTCAATAATAACCGGAGCAGCCTGAAGCGGTTCTAAAACACCACCGATACCAACACCACCACTCAAGTGAACGTTTTTACCAATCTGTGCACAGCTTCCCACTGTTGCCCAAGTATCAACCATTGTACCTGAATCTACATAAGCACCAATATTTACATAAGAAGGCATCAAAATAACACCTGGAGCAATATAAGCTCCTTCTCTTGCAATTGCATGTGGTACAACTCTTACACCTTTTTCAGCATAGTTTCTCTTCAAAGGCATTTTATCATGAAATTCAAACGGACCTACTTCAATAGTTTCCATTTTTTGGATCGGGAAATACATTACGACAGCTTTCTTTACCCATTCATTTACCTGCCATCCGTTTTCTGTAGGCTCAGCTGTACGAAGTTCTCCTTTGTCAACCAAAGAAATAACCTCTCTAATCGCCTTTTGGCTGTCTTCATTCTGCAATAAATCTCTGTTGTCCCAAATATTTTCAATAGTTTGTTGTAATGACATAATAATGTATAAAATTTGTTTTAAAAAATCACTGCCAAATATACAAAAAAGTTGGGCAAAAGTGATGATTTAGAATAGATCTAAGTGATTAAAATTTTATTAAATATTTCTATAAAAATCTTCTTACTTTGGCTTTGTACCGGAGATAAATTTTATCGTGTTGGTTTAATAAAAATTCTTCTTCCAATCTGATTTGGGTTTGAATCAGAATATAACTAATCAGGAAAAAGCTTAATGAAATTAACGTAGGTAATGTGAAAAACAAACCTATTAAACTTACTAAAATGCCCAGAAAAATAGGGTTTCTCGAATAATTGAAAAGTCCGGTTGTGATCAATTCAGTTTTCTGATCTTGATCAATTCCTATTCGCCATGAGTTTTTCATATGAAACTGAGCGATAAGAATCCATATCAAACTTAAAATTAACAAGGCAATTCCTATATATTTAAAGAAGCTTTCTTTGGGTAAATTGATTTTAAAACTGCTGAAAATATCTTCAGGAAAAATGAAAAGTAAAACGGTATAAATAAAAATAAGGAACAAGGTATATTTAAAATATCTCCCAATCAGTCCGTAAGCGGAATCATCTTTTGGAAGAACATTTGGATTTTTACCAATTCTTTTTGAAACGATAAAACTTGTTCCAAAAAATGCGGTCATAAAGAAAATGATAAAGAATAGAGGAATGAAAACTCTGATAAAATCTGTCATAATTATTAATTTTTGACAAATGTAGAGTTCCGTTAAATGCAATTCTATTGCAAAGTTTAAATTTAATTATAAAACTCTCTGAGCGTGAAGATATGCTTTGTTCCAGTATTTTTCGTTTAAAGAAGAGATAATCACTCCTTTAGAAGTTGATGCATGAATAAATTTTATTTCGCCATCATTTTCAATAGTATGAACTATTCCTACGTGCGAAACGCGACTTCCGCCTGAAGTGGCAAAAAACAGAAGATCTCCTGGTTTTACTGTTTTGATATCAATCGATTTTCCTGCATCTGCCTGATCTGAAGATCTTCTTGGTAAGTTGAAATTGTTATCCTGAAAAACTTTTACGGTAAATCCCGAACAGTCAAAACCTGAAGAATTATTACCTCCAAATTTATACGGAGTTCCTAAATAAGTTTCAGCATCTTTTAAAAGACTTTTTATAGAACCTGAAACCTTCCCATCAAAAGAAGAATCTAATTTTCTCAGATTTTCAGATTTTACAACATTTTTTGAAGGACTTTTCTTAGAAGAAGAGACATTTTTAGAACTTCCGCAAGAGATAATAATTGTAGAAGCTATCGCTAAAACAGCAAGATTTTTATATAATTTAATTTCCGAAAAACGCATTTCCATATTCATTTGAA
>Ga0256892_1000276_pt1 | contig 11437 bp, 9 predicted proteins | sample MC6MC0515MT_FD_186339 | JGI IMG/M metagenome (GOLD analysis project Ga0256892, IMG submission 186339) | Metatranscriptome of enriched soil aggregate microbial communities from Iowa State University, Ames, United States - MC6-MC0515-MT... | ecosystem: Environmental > Terrestrial > Soil >...
GATTTTTCCGGGACTAACCAAAGATTATTCATTTAGGAGCGTAGGAAAAATGGAAGCAGCCACTGAGAATCAGGGCCGTATTCTGCTAGTGGATGATGAATCCGCCATCCTTCGCACCTTCCGCTATTGCCTGGAAGACGAAGGCTACAGCGTCGCCACCGCCAACAGCGCGGCGCAGGCCGAGGCACTGCTGCAACGCCAGGTGTTCGACGTGTGCTTTCTGGATCTGCGTCTTGGAGAAGACAATGGTCTGGATGTATTGGCGCAGATGCGCATTCAAGCGCCCTGGATGCGTGTAGTGATCGTCACCGCGCATTCGGCTGTGGACACCGCCGTGGACGCCATCCAGGCGGGCGCGGCGGATTATCTGGTCAAGCCGTGCAGCCCGGACCAGTTGCGTCTGGCCACCGCCAAGCAGCTGGAAGTGCGTCAGTTGTCGGCACGACTCGAAGCGCTGGAAGGCGAAGTGCGCAAACCCAAGGACGGCCTGGATTCCCACAGCCCGTCGATGATGGCGATCCTGGAAACAGCCCGCCAAGTGGCCAATACCGACGCCAACATCCTCATTCTGGGCGAGTCGGGCACCGGTAAGGGTGAACTGGCGCGGGCCATTCATGGCTGGAGCAAGCGCGCGAAGAAAGCCTGCGTGACCATCAACTGCCCGTCGCTAACCGCCGAGCTGATGGAAAGTGAGCTGTTCGGTCACAGTCGTGGCGCGTTCACGGGCGCCAGCGAGAGTACGCTGGGCCGGGTCAATCAGGCGGACGGCGGTACATTGTTCCTCGATGAAATCGGCGATTTCCCGCTGACCTTGCAGCCAAAACTGCTGCGCTTCATTCAGGACAAGGAATATGAGCGCGTGGGCGACCCGGTCACCCGCCGCGCTGACGTGCGCATTCTCGCCGCCACCAACCTGAATCTGGAAGACATGGTGCGCGAGGGCCGTTTCCGCGAAGACCTGCTGTACCGCCTGAACGTCATCACCCTGCATCTGCCGCCCCTGCGCGAGCGCGGCGAAGACATCCTGACCCTAGCCGACCGCTTCCTGGCGCGCTTCGTCAAGGAATACGGCCGACCGGCCCGGGGTTTCAGCGACGATGCCCGCAATGCCCTCATCAACTACCGTTGGCCAGGCAACATTCGCGAGCTGCGCAACGTGATCGAACGGGCGAGCATTATCTGCCCGCAGGAAAAAGTAGAAGTCAGCCATCTGGGCATGGGCGAACAGCCCACCAACAACGCGCCACGGGTCGGCGCCGCGCTGAGCCTGGACGAGCTTGAAAAAGCCCACATCGGCGCAGTGCTGGCCACCAGCGACACCCTCGATCAAGCGGCCCGGACCCTGGGCATCGACGCCTCGACGCTGTACCGCAAACGCAAGCAGTACAACTTGTGATCGAGCGCCCATGAAGTTCACGATGAAGTTGCGAACGCGGCTGTTTCTCAGCATTTCGGCGCTGATGACCGTCGCGTTGCTGGGCCTGATTCTGGGGCTGGTCAGCGTCGTGCAGATGGCCAGATCCCAAGAGGACTTGATTCATCGCAACTTCGTGACCCTTGATATCGGCCTCAAGCTGCGGCAGAACCTGGGCGATCAACTGGTGATGCTGCTCAGGAACAAACCCGACCAGACGGCCCTCAAGCGCAATCAGGAACAATTCGAGGAGCTGCTGGACCAAGGCATTGATCACGAGCAGCAGACCCGCACGCAGAGCGGTTTCGAAAAGGCGCGGCTGGACTACGAGCAGTTTCTCAAGGCCCTTGCCGAGGCAGGCGACCCGGCCGACGCAATGGACGATGACAAGGCTGTAACCCTTGCTTTCAACACGCTGCGCAACGGCCTGCTCGACGCCCATCGCCAGGCGCTGGAGAACATCAGTCAGGCTGAAAGCGCGTCTCGCGAACGCGCATTGTGGGTCGCGGGCTTACTTGGGCTCGTAGGCCTGGCAGTACTGGCGATCGGTTTTGTCACCGCCCACGGCATAGCCCGACGTTTCGGCGCGCCGATCGAGGCGCTGGCCAAGGCGGCGGACAAGATCGGTCAGGGCAATTTCGAGGTGACCCTGCCGATTTCCTCGTCCGCCGAGATGAACCTGCTGACCCGCCGCTTCGGCATCATGGCCGAAGCCTTGCGTCAGCATCAGGTCACCAACGTCGATGAACTGCTCGCAGGCCAACAACGCCTGCAAGCCGTGCTCGACAGCATCGATGACGGCTTGCTGATGATCGACAGACAGGGGCGCCTGGAGCACTTGAATCCGGTGGCGCAACGGCAATTGGGTTGGGAAGAAGGGCGCCTCGGGCAAGGTCTGGGCGAAGCGCTGCAACGCCCCGAGCTGGACGAGCAGCTATCTCTGGTGCTGCGCGGCGGCACGCTGGAGCGCGCGCCGGAAGACTTGTCTATCGAAGTCGACGGCGAAATCCGCCTGCTCACCTACAGCCTGACGCCGGTCAGCCACACCAAGGGCCACATCCTCGGCGCCGTGATGGTGTTGCACGATGTGACTGAACAGCGTGCGTTCGAGCGTGTGCGCAGCGAATTCGTGTTGCGCGCCTCCCACGAACTGCGCACCCCCGTCACCGGCATGCACATGGCGTTCGGTCTGTTGCAGGAGCGCGTGCACTTCGCGCCGGAATCCCGCGAAACCGACCTGCTCAAGACCGTCAACGAAGAAATGCAGCGCCTGATGCAGCTGATCAACGACCTGCTGAATTTCTCCCGCTACCAGAACGGCCTGCAAAAACTCACGTTGGCACCCTGTGACGTCGGTGAGCTGCTCAAACAAGTGCGTGAGCGTTTCGCTGAGGCGGCGCAAGAGCAGGACGTCATGGTGCAGCTGGAGATGCAGGAACCATTGCCGCGTCTGCAAGCTGACAAAGCTCAACTGGAGCGGGTGCTGGACAACCTGCTGGACAACGCCCTGCGCCACACGCCGCAGTCCGGGCTCATCCGGCTGCAAGCCCGCCGTCACGGCGAGCGTTTGGTCATCAGCGTCGAAGACAACGGCGAAGGCATTGCCTACGGCCAGCAGGCGCGGATTTTCGAGCCGTTCGTGCAGGTGGGGCGCAAGAAGGGCGGCGCCGGCCTGGGATTGGCGCTGTGCAAGGAGATCGTGCAACTGCACGGCGGGCGCATGGGGGTGTATTCAAGACCGGGGCAGGGCACGCAGTTCTATATGGCGTTGCCGCTGTAAAAGCGCCTCAGGCAACATCATCCGCCCGCCGTGGCGAGCTGCGCCGCCCGCCGGTCACCAGCTCGGTGAATTTGGCGGCGCTCAGCGGCCGGGCGAACAGCCAGCCTTGGCCGTAGACCACGCCCTCGCTCTTGAGCAGCAGCGCCTGGGATTCGAACTCGATGCCCTCGGCGATCACTCGCAACTGCAGCGCATGCGCCATGCGGATGATGTGGGGCGCCACCCCACTGCTGGCAGCATCGTGGCCCAGCGCATCGATGAACGCCTTGTCGATCTTCAGGCAGTCCACCGGTAGCGTCTGCAGGTAAGCCAGGCTGCAGTAGCCTGTGCCAAAATCGTCGATCAACACCTGATGCCCCCGATCACGCAGCGCCTGCAGGTGATTGCGAGCGACCACAACGTCGACCAGGCCACGCTCAGTGACCTCAAAAGCGATCTGCCGAGGCGCGACCCGATGCAGCGCCAGCAGCTTGGCCGTGACCCGACCGATACGCGGGGCCATGACATCGCAGGCCGCCAGATTGACCGACACATAAAGATGCGGATTGGCGCGCAGCAACTGGCCAAGTTGTTCGAGCAACTGCTGCAGCACGAAGTCGGTGATCTGCCTGATCTGCCCGGTGTTTTCCGCCAAAGGGATGAACAGGTCGGGGCTGGTCAACGTGCCGTCGGGTCGTCGCCAGCGCACCAAGGCCTCAGCCCCCACGCACAACCGGGTGTTGAGGTCGAAAATGGGCTGATACAACACCTTCAACTCACCCCGACGCAGCGCCCCATGCAGCTCGCCTCCCAGCGACTGACGCTGGCGTATTAGTTGCAGCACCAGAATCCCGATGCACAGCGACACCAGCAAACTGGTCGGCACCAGCAGCCACCAGGCGCCGGTGATTTTCTGTTGCAAGCCATTACGAGGGGTAATCAGCACCAGTTGGTATTCCGGGCTCTGGGTCGGCATCCGGTAAATCAGCTTGTCCTGGGTGGTCATCAGCGTTTCGACGGAGGTCGACGTCCAGTCGGGCGTAGGCGGCCAGGTTTGCGCCTGTCCGAGCACCGGTACGGCCTTGGTGCCTTTATCCAGCACCACCACCAGACTGCCGCCAGCGGGCAGGTCGACCACGTCAGTGAGGTGTCCGCGAGAGGTCGATACACGGAAATCCCCACGACCCAGCATCAGCGAGGCCAGGTTGTCGTCGGGTTGTGTCGAGGTGTTGAGCCAGTAATCGTAGGTCGGCCCGCGGATGTCCGGAGGTCGCGGTTTGCCGATCATGCTCTGGCGGGTCCAGCTGGAGCAGAACTGCCTGTCGTCGACGTACGCGACTTCATAAATGAAGCGGTAGCGCGAGTTGACCTGACGCAATTGCTCGATCATTTGCGGGCTACAACCCCGTAGCGGCTGCGCTTCCAGTTGATCAAGCCCTGTGCGCAACTGGCCGAAAAGCTGCTCAAGACGCACAAGGAACCGCTCGCCCTGGGCATTCATTTGCGCGCTTTCTTCCTGCCGGGCCTGGTGCATCGCCAGCCCGAAACTGCCCGCCAACAGGACGACAGCACTCAACAACGCGGCCAGCAGAGCCAGGAGCGAAGGGCGATAAAAGACTGAACGCAGCTGCGGTGACGCCGTGAACATCGGCCAATATCCAGATGAATGCCAATGAGGTATAGCAACAAGCGCGCAAATAGCCCGCCGAATACCGATGCCACGGGGAATTTAATGCCTGAGGTTAAGCACCTGAAGCATAGCTGCACTTTGCAGATCCGGCTCACCGTCGAACTTTTGCGGGCGATAGTGCATCTGGAACGCCGCCAGCACGTGGCGGGTAGCGATGTCCCACTCGCCGGTTTGCGGCGTCGGATAACCCAGCAACGCCAGTTGCTGCTGGAACCAGGTGACATTCGGGACCACGCCCATCAGCTGCGTCTGTTGCTGCGCGACTTGCTGCTCGTCCGGCCAGATGCCCAAGCCCTGCTCGGCGAGGCGTTTCCAAGGGAACAGCGGGCCGGGATCGAGTTTGCGCAACGGCGCGATGTCGCTGTGACCGATCACATGGCGCGGTTCGATCTTGTTGCGTTTGACGATGTCCTTGAGCAGAACGATCAGCGACTGGATCTGCGCCTCGCTGTACGGATACCAGAGGCGGCCCGTTGGCGTGTCGCGGTAACCCGGATTGACGATCTCGATGCCGATGCTGCTGGAATTCAGCCAGGTGCGGCCATCCCACTCGCTCTCGCCGGCATGCCAGGCGCGCTGGCTCTCATCCACCAGTTTGTAGATCGTGCCCGGACCGTCGCCGATCAGGTAATGCGCACTGACTTCGCCATGGGTAAGCAGGGCGAGCGAGCGATCCAGCGACGCAGAGGTGTAGTGCACCACAACAAACTGCGCGCGGCTGTCGAAATTGACGGAGGGATGGCTGGTGTCGAGCTTCGGCCCGCTGGAGCAGGCGGTCAGCAAAAACATCAGCATCAGGACAGCAAACGGTTTCATCGGATCGGGCCAGGCAAATTGATCTGCATGATAACGTAATAATGTACGGTCGTAAAAAATCCGCCCCCACAGCCGCAAACAAAAAAATGCCCCGTCATTGTCACGGGGCATTTTGCTTTATTAGCGAATGCACATCAGCTGAAAGCCTTGGGCAGAGTCACCTGAGGGACCACTCTTTCCAGGCATAAGTGCAATGACATTAACCTTCTGCGCGGTTGCCGCACCGCTTAGTTTAACGTGCCCATAGAGCAGGCGATCAAGGTCGCTCGTGTCTATAGACGACACCGAACAGAATGCAGGGGCTGTCTTGAAATTGCCATCGGCGAAGGAAACTTCGTACGTGGCAAAGTAGTTTTTCTGATTAATGAGGTTAACGTCCTTAATCCAGGTAGCATCCTGACGAACCACCTTGCCATTAGGGTCGACCGTTGCGGTGTAGAGCTTTGGCGCTGCCAAAACCTGACTGGACATCATGACGGCACAGACGCCCAACAACAGTACTCTGAGGGTATTCATGGTATTTGCGCTCTCTTCCTTGAAATGATCTCGCCATGGGCGAGCATGACCTAAGTAATCATTATTAATTGATGGCACATCGCTTAACCCGACATACCAAAAACAACAAACTCAGGTAAACGCATCAACATCAAATAAGCAATAGAACAATGGCATTCACCAAACAACCAGAGCAGCGCTACAAATTCGATAGAAAGTTCCTACCTGAGCAAGTACGTAAACTTACTGTATTAACAGCACGAGCGTTAGCCCTGCTCTATTCGATTACGGCCCTGATCCTTGGCACGGTACAACGCCTGGTCCGCGCGCTTGAGCACCAAATCGCTGCGCTCCCCCGGTCGGAAAGTGGTGATGCCCATCGACACGGTGATGGTCACCGGCTCGCCCTTGAAGTGAAACGGGCACGCTTCGACGGTCTGGCGCAGGCGTTCCAGCAACGCCAGGCCGTCCGCCATTTGCGTATGGGGCAGCAGGATGACGAACTCTTCGCCACCGAAGCGCGCGAGGAAATCCGCAGCGCGCAGGTGTCTTTTCAGCTGCGTGGCAACGATCTTGAGCACCTTGTCCCCGGCGAGGTGGCCGTAACCGTCGTTGATGCGTTTGAAGTGGTCAAGGTCAAGGATGCCAAGCAGCAGACTGGAGCGGCTTTTCTGCAACTGATCGATTTCCTGATCCAGCCGCTCGTTCCACGCGGCGCGGTTAGGCAGGCCGGTAAGAGTGTCGATCAGGGCTTTTTGTCGCTGTTCTTCCAGATGCGCGCGAAAACCTATGGCTTCCTGCTCCATGGTCGCGACGCGACTGGCCAGCGACTGCAGACGTGACGCGACTTCCTGCTCGCGCTGATCACGTTGCTTTTGATGCTCGTCCATCGTGCCGAGCAGCCCTTCCAGACGGCTTTCCAGCACGTTTTTCAGGCCGTCGAGATCGGCGGCTTCCTGCACGCTGTTTTGCAGATCGCCTACGTGTTCGCGTAGCTGCTCGTTGAGCTCCCGCGACGCCGACTGCTGACCGGCGTGGTCGTCGCTGGCGGCCTGCAGATTGGCCTGAAACGACTCCAGCCGCTCGTTCAGTTGCTTGAGGTAAAGCTCGAATTCGTGCTGCCCGCTGTCGGTGATTGCCAGCATCAAGACAGCAAGATCGTCGAGAATCGGCAGCAATTCGTACCAGTTAAGCCCATGTTCCAGCCGAACACGCATGGCTTCGGCTTGTGGACGATGATGCTCGGGCAGCGTCAGGTCATTGAGCAGGCCCAACAGGGTTTCTTCGATGTGGGCCGCGACCGAGCTGTAGCTGGGCTCAGGGGATGAAGGCAGGGCGTAAGGGCCGTCTTCTTCAGCCTCGGTGGCTTCTTCAGCCTCTTCTGTTTCGGGGGCCTGCTCCGTGGCCTCCTCGCCGGCATTGTCGTCGGTCAGGTTGTCTTCGGCTGCGTCTTCAGCAGGTTCGTCCGGCGTTTGCGCCTCTGCGTGTTCGATCACCAGCTCTTCGCTGAGCGGCGCTTCTTCAGGGGTGCCTGGGGTGGACTCGGCTTCGGCTTCGGCGATGACTGCGGGGGCTGGCGACTCGACGGGCTCAGGAACGGCCGAAGGGGGTGCCATTTCAATCACCGCAACGCCAGGAGCTTCAGCCCCCGCAACGGTTGCAGGCTTCTCCAGGACGATGGGAGCATCAGGGGGCGGCGCCTCGTTAGTCCACTGGGCCTTGGAAGGCTCGTGTTCGGGAGCGTCAGGCTCATCGTCGTCATCGGTTTTTGCAGCTGGGGCGAGCGGTGGCTTGGGCGCCTCGGGAGCGGGGTGAGTCGTCGGGGGCGCATCGGCTTCTTCGGCCCCATCACGACCACCGAAAAGGCGTTGGAGAAATCCGGGACGAGCAGATTCTTCAGGGTGCTCGATCTCGGCCAGCGCCTTGCCCTGCAACCCACTCAGCTCGCTCAACAGCAGCGGGATCTCTCGGGCCTGATTGACCCGGTCTTCCAGATTCTTGGCGAAACGCTTGAGCGGCTTGGCCACTTCGCGCGGAAGTGGCAGCGCTTGCAACTGGGTCACCAGCGACGTCAACGCCGTGCCCATCTGCTCGATACGCTGCTCGCGGCGCTGCTCGGAATCCAGCACGGCCTTTTCGAGGCGAGGAATCAGGGCCGAAAGACCGGCGTCCATGTCGTCCTTGCGCACGATCTCGCGCATTTCCTTCATGCACTGGTCGACCGCCTTGTCAGCCCCCTCCGCCGCCAGACTGCTGCGCACCAGACCACGCCGCAGCAAGTCGAGGCGGGCATTCCAACGCTTCTCGAGCTTGTCTTGTTGCTCGATGCTCTTGAGGTACTTTTCTTTCCAGCGTTGGGCTTCGTCGCTCATTCCGAGGGTCCGAGAGGAGATGTGCTTGTTATCGGCAGCGAGTCCCCGGTTAATGAGGCCGGCAAGCGAATCTCCACCGCAACCGGCAGATGATCGGAAATGGGTTGGGCCAGCACCTGCACTTTTTCAAGGGTCAGGGTCGGGCTCAACAGAATATGGTCCAGGCAGCGCTGAGGGCGCCAGCTGGGGAAGGTGGCTTCGATCTGCGGCGCTAGCAGGCCCAGATCACGCAAGGGAGAGGTTTCCAACAGGTCGGCCGCATGGGTGTTCATGTCGCCCATCAGCACCTGATGCTTGTAGCCACCGATCAGCTCGCGAATGTAGGCCAGCTGGCGGGTTCGCGTACGCGCACCGAGCGCCAGGTGCATGATCACCACGATCAGCGCGTCCTTGCCTTCGCCGAAGCGCACCAGAATGGCTCCGCGCCCCGCAGGCCCAGGCAACGGGTGGTCTTCGATGTCCCACGGGCGCAAACGGCTCAGCACGCCATTGCTGTGCTGGGCAAAACGTCCGAGGTTGCGATTGAGTTGCTGATGCCAATACGGAAAGGAACCGAGCTGGGCGAGGTGTTCGACCTGATTGACGTAGCCCGACCGCAGGCTGCCGCCATCGGCTTCCTGCAAGGCGACCAGATCGTAGTCGCTCAACAGGTCGCCGATCTTTTGCAGATTCCCGGCACGACCATTGTGGGGCAGCAGATGCTGCCAGCCACGGGTCAGGTAATGCCGGTAGCGCTCGGTACTGATGCCCACCTGGATGTTGAAGCTGAGCAACCGGAGCCTGCCATCGGCGGGCAGTCCGGTGTCTTCCAGGTGGCGCTCGTTGACCTTGGGTGTATGCCGGGCAACGGTGCGTTCACTACCCCAGCGCATCATGATGCGCGCTTACTTGGCAGCGCCTGCGGCGCGCTCTTTGGCAATCAGTTGATCGGCCACGTCCAGCGCCTGCTCCGCACCACCCGCAGAGGCGAGGTCGAAGCGGTACTTACCGTTGACGATCATGGTGGGAACGCCACTGATTTCATACTTCTTGGCCAGTTCCTTGTACTGGGCGATCTTGCCCTTCACAGCGAACGAGTTGAAGGTTTCGAGGAATTTCTGCTTGTCCACGCCCTGAGTGGCGACGAATTCGGCCATGTCGTTCGGGTCGGTCAGACGTTTGCCGCCCTTCTGGATGGCATCGAACACGGCAGTGTGGATCTTGTGCTCAACGCCCATGGTATCGAGAGTGATGAACAGCTGGCCGTGGGCATCCCAAGGACCGCCGAACATGGCAGGAATGCGCACGAAGTGAACGTCGGCCGGCAGTTTTTCAATCCACGGATTGATGGTCGGCTCGAAGGCGTAGCAGTGAGGGCAGCCGTACCAGAACATTTCGACGACTTCGATCTTGCCTGGCTCGGAAACAGGAACGGCGCTGCTCAGCTGGACATATTGCTTGCCAGCTTCGATCGGCTCTGCAGCCTGGGCGGTCAGACCGAACAGGCTGGTGAACACCAGAGCGGCGCTGAGAATCAGATTACGCATGCTTAACTCCTGGGCATGAAAAGTCACCTCGACGGCCGCAGTTGGACCGGGGGAGGTGATACGAGTTCGCAAGTGTAACGCCTGTGAGAGCAAAAAAGGGCAGCCGTTTACGACCCTTTTTAGCCCGTCGGAGAGAGAAACGTATTCAATCATTTCCGGCCGTCGATTAGTCAAAATCGGGGCCTGCGCGTTAATCCGGCTTTAATGCAGACCCTGTATGTAGGCCGACAACGCATCGATGTCCTTGTTGCTCAATTTGGACGCAATGCTGCGCATGACCATGGTGTCGCCATCATTGGTGCGCTCACCTTCGCGGAAGGCGGTCAGCTGTTTTTTCACGTAGTCGGCATGTTGCCCACCCAGGTGTGGAAAGCCCGCCGCGGCATTGCCGGCGCCGTTGGGCGAATGGCAACCCGTACAGGCGGGCATGCCCTGATCGAGCTTGCCGCCGCGAAACAACGCCTCACCTTTGGCGACCAGATTGGCATCGGCAGCACCGATGCTGCCTTTCTGGCTGGCGAAATACGCGGCGATGTCGGCCAGATCCTGCTCGTTGAGGTTATTCAGCAGCCCGGTCATCTCCAGCACGACGCGCTTGCCGTCCTTGATCTCGTGCAGCTGCTTGAGCAGGTAGCGCTGACCCTGGCCGGCCAATTTTGGAAAGTTGGGCGCCGGACTATTGCCATCCGGGCCATGACAGGCGCCGCAGACGGCGGTTTTGGCCTGACCGGCGGCGGGGTCTCCTACGACGACATCAGCAGCTTGCGTGGGCCCGACCAGGCCCAGGATCAACAGCAGACTCACCAGTAGTTTGTTCATCGGCTAATCCAACACGGCTAAAAGTGGAAGGTGCACTACGTTTTTGTACGTATTGTTGTAGGTCTAATGGTAGTTCCACTTCCGCGAACTTCATCCCGAGAACGGGACAAAGCACACACGAAATCTGCGGCAATATATACTTGGGCCCATCAAACGGAAAAAGACACCCCGTTGCCGCGCCTCTGCCGCAACGCCCTCACCGGATATCCCATGCAACTCAAGAACCCGATCCTCGGTTTGTGCCAACAAGCCAAGTTCATGCTCAGCGCCGCCAAAGTCGATCAATGCCCCGATGACGAAGGCTTTGAAGTGGCCTTCGCCGGGCGTTCCAACGCCGGCAAGTCCAGCGCGCTGAACACCCTGACCCACGCCAGCCTTGCGCGCACCTCGAAAACCCCGGGCCGCACGCAGCTGTTGAACTTCTTCAAGCTAGACGACGATCGCCGTCTGGTCGACCTGCCGGGTTACGGTTACGCGAAAGTACCGATCCCGCTCAAGCAGCACTGGCAACGTCACCTGGAAGCCTACCTGGGCAGCCGCGAGAGC
>Ga0256892_1000298_pt1 | contig 11162 bp, 9 predicted proteins | sample MC6MC0515MT_FD_186339 | JGI IMG/M metagenome (GOLD analysis project Ga0256892, IMG submission 186339) | Metatranscriptome of enriched soil aggregate microbial communities from Iowa State University, Ames, United States - MC6-MC0515-MT... | ecosystem: Environmental > Terrestrial > Soil >...
GTCAACACGCATCTGGGCGATTTTCATCCGGGCGACGACACCTTGCAGCGCCAGATCACGGCAACCGCCGAACTGCTGGACGGCTTCGAAAAGAGCGGCACACCCTGGATCAGCGGTGGCGACTTCAACCTGCTGCCCCAAGGGCAATACCCACGCCTGCCCGCCGAACAGCGTGAACGTTACGCACCGCAAAGCGAGCTACACGTGCTGTGGGATAAATACCCGATGATCCCCAGCAACGACGACGTCAACGGTGAGGATCGTCGCACCTGGTACACGCGCTTTCCCAACGACCCACGGGTGAGCGGGCCGGATCGTACGCAGGATTACCTGTTCTACAGCCCGGCGCTGAAGCGGGTCGATGGGCATGTCCGGCAAGGGGATACGCTGTTGATCTCCGATCACCTGCCGGTGATCGGGCGCTTCCTTCTGCCGGCCAAGGAATAGGCACTCACTTGCGCGGTTTGGCTCGTGCGGTCGGCTCTGCAATCAAAGGGTCATCCGGCCAGTAATGCTTGGGGTATCTGCCCTTCAAATCCTTCTTTACCTCGGCATAGGTGCTGCGCCAGAAGTTGGCCAGATCCTGCGTCACCTGCACAGGTCGACGCGCCGGGGACAGCAAATGCAGTTTGACGATCTGCCGACCACCGGCGATGCGTGGCGTGTCGGACAGCCCGAACAGCTCCTGCAAGCGCACCGCCAGAATCGGCGGGCATTCGCTGTAATCCAGGCGCACCGATGACCCCGATGGCACACTCAGATGATGAGGCGCCTGCTCGTCCAGCTGCTGGGGCAGAGGCCAGGGCAGCAGGTTGTGCAGGATCGATGACAGATCCAGATTGCCGAAATGGCTCAGCCGTGTGACTTTGCCCAGATACGGGAGCAGCCAGTGTTCCAGCTTCGCCAGCAAGGCATCGTTGCTGACGTCCGGCCATTCGCTGCTGTCCTGTTTCTGCAGATCCAGCTGACGTAACAACGCCACGCGCGCCTGCCACTGACGCAACTCCGGCGTCCACGGCAGCAGCTCCAGACCTTTGCGGCGCACCAGTGCCAGCAAGGCCTGGCCTCGGGCAGAATCATCGAGCCCGGTCAGCGGCTCGCGGCTGATGATCAGCTCACCGGCCTTGCGCTGGCGTTCAGCGCGGAACACGCCTTCGCGCTCGTCCCAGTCCAGTTGATCGAACTGCACGACCTGCTCGGCGAGCACAGAATCGAACAGCGCCGGATCGAACTCGGCGGCGAGATAAATCCGTTCCTCGCGCTGCCCCTGACGACTGCCCAGATCCGCGACCACCAGCCACGGCTCCTTCATCAAGGCATCAGGCTCGGCAAACAGCGCAGCCCGCCCATTGGCCAGCCGGTATTCGGCGCCACCGGCCTTACGCTGCTGCGCGACGCGGTCGGGATAAGCCAGGGCGAGCAAGGCGCCGAGCCAACGAGGGTGATCAGGATCGGCAACCGCCTGCTTGGGCGCGCCCTTCAAATAGCCCCGATATTGCCGTACCAGCTGTTTGGCCCGCTGCACCCCGCCTTGAGCAGAGCGCCCGGCCCGTTCGGTGCCTGCCAACAACGTCAAACGGCTGTGCAAATCGGCGCCCGCGCCACGCAGAATGTCGCGCTCGCCGAGCAGTGCAGCGACATCACAGGCCAGCGCACCCAGGCCCAGTTCCTGCCCGCGCAACAGCAGATGCGCGATGCGCGGATGGGCCGGCACTTCGGCCATCTTCTGGCCGTGAGCTGAAAGCTTCCAGTCTTCGCCCGGCTCGCGACTCAACGCGCCGAGACGCCCGAGCAAATCCTGCGCCTGTGCGTAGGCAGCGGCGGGCGGCACGTCCAGCCACACCAGTTGCGCAGGCTCGACGCCCCAGCGCGCCAGTTGCAAGGCAAGCCCTGCGAGGTCGGCCTGAAGGATTTCCGCCGCGCCATAGGCGGCCAGTTGATCGTGCTGCGCTTCGGACCACAGGCGATAGCACACGCCCGGCTCAAGACGCCCTGCCCGGCCAGCACGCTGAGTGGCGCTGGCACGGGAGATGCGCTGAGTATCAAGGCGCGTCATGCCGCTGCCCGGATCGAAACGCGGCACTCGCGCCAGCCCTGCATCGACCACCACGCGCACGCCGTCGATGGTCAGGCTGGTCTCGGCGATGTTGGTCGCCAACACCACTTTGCGCGTGCCCTTGGGCGCGGGTTCGATGGCGGCGCGCTGTGCGCTCAGGTCGAGTTCGCCGTGCAGCGGGCACAGCATCACATCGCGGCGCTCGCCCAATGCGTCGGCCAGTTGCTGGTTGACCCGACGAATCTCCGCCTGCCCCGGCAGAAACACCAGGAGGCTGCCGGTCTCGTTGCCCAAGGCATCGAGCACGGTCTGCACCACCCGCGGCTCGATAAATTCTCCTGGCTGAAACGGACGGCCCCACCGCATCGCCACCGGGAACATGCGCCCTTCACTGCTGATGACCGGCGCGTCATTGAGCAGGCTCGACAGCCGCTCGCCCTCCAGCGTCGCCGACATCAGGAGCATCTTCAGGGGTTGCTCATCACGAAACAGCGCCCGGCCGTTGAGGCTCAGGGCCAAGGCCAGGTCGGCATCCAGACTGCGCTCGTGGTATTCGTCAAAGATAAGCAGCCCGACGCCTTCCAGCGAGGGGTCTTCCTGCAGGCGACGCGTGAGGATGCCTTCGGTTACCACTTCGATGCGCGTGTTGGGGCCGACCTTGCTGTCCAGCCGAATCCGGTAACCCACCGTCTCCCCGACCTTCTCGCCCAACTCCGACGCCAACCGCTCAGCCGCCGCACGGGCCGCCAGACGCCGGGGCTCAAGCATCAGAATCGTCTGCCCCGCCAACCACGGCTCCTGCAACAGCGCCAACGGCACACGGGTGGTCTTCCCCGCACCGGGAGGCGCTTCAAGCACCGCTTCATCACGATCGGCAAGGGCCTGGCGCAAGGCAGGCAGGACGGCATCAATGGGCAGAGAAATCATGGGGGCTCCAGAAACAGACTGGCGATTATACGGGGCGGCGCCCAACCTTTGTTTCCCCTACACAGAACCGTCTCACTCACTGGATAGTCTTATTGATTAGGCATTTGCCTTGTATAGTTGCGGCTTGCTCTGAGGAGATCTTCATGCGTACTCATTCCCGTTTGATTGGCGGCGCCCTGATTGTCACTTTTCTGGCTCAACTAACGGCCTGCGGCAGTATTTTCTACCCTGATCGTCGTGGTCAGATTCAAGGCAGCGGGCGCATGGACCCGGCGATTGTGGTGCTCGACGCCATCGGCCTGCTGTTCTACATCATCCCTGGCGTGATCGCCTTCGGCGTCGACTTCGCTACCGGTGCGATCTACCTGCCCGAAGGCAAGCAGGCGCAGATCGATCCGCAGAAACTGCAACCGGCCGTGCGCACTGATGGCTCGGTGGACAACAGCAAACTGCAAGCCATCATTCAGACAGAGCTAGGCCGTAGCCTGCCGCTGGATGACCCGCGCCTGATTCAGCACAAAGGCAGCGTGGAGCAACTGGCGTCGCTGGGGCTGGTTCCGTCGGCCTGATGTTTTCGATGTTCTGTCTGAAGGAAGCGCCATGAGCACCCGCCCTGAACACGCCCGGTTATTGCGTCTGGCGACGCGGGCATCGCTGGCGGTCGCCAGTATTCTGATCGTCGCCAAGGCAGTGGCCTGGTGGCTGAGCGGTTCGGTCAGTCTGCTGGCGGGCCTGACCGACTCGCTGCTCGATGGCGCGGCGTCGCTCCTCAATCTGCTGGCGGTGCATTACGCGCTGCGTCCGGCCGATGAGGATCATCGCTATGGTCACGGCAAGGCCGAAGCGTTGTCGGGGATGGCGCAGTCGCTGTTCATTGCGGTGAGTGCGTTTCTGATCGGTTTTCAGGCCATCGAACGCATCCAGCATCCGCAAGCGCTGAGTGCACCGGGCCTCGGCATGCTGGTGATGGTGCTGTCGATCGCCTTGACGGTCGCGCTCCTGACACTGCAAAACAAGGTGGTGAAAGAAACCGGTTCGGCGGCGATTCGCGCCGACTCGCTGCATTACCGCTCGGACCTGCTGCTGAACATCAGCATCATGGTGGCGCTGGGGCTGGCGTACTTTGGCTATGACCAACTGGACGCGTATTTCGGCCTGGCCATCGCGTTCTACATTCTGTGGAGCGCGATTTCCATTGCCCGGGAAACCATATCAGTGCTGATGGATACCGAGCTGGAACCAGAGGTCAGCTCGCGCATGCTGGAGCTGGCGCAAGGCGTACCCGGCGTGCTCGGCGCCCATGACCTGCGCACGCGCATTTCCGGCAATCACTGGTTCGTGCAGTTGCATCTGGAATTGCCCGGCGCGTTGACCTTGTTGGTCGCGCACGATCTGTGCGAGCAGGTCGAGCGGGCGATCATGGCTGAATTCCCCAAGGCCGAGGTGCTGGTGCACGCCGATCCTCAGGAAGTGGTGAAGCGGGCGGGTAGCCCGGTGTTGAACTGATCGAAACGCTGTAGCCGTACGGCTTGCCGGCGGTGGTGGCTTTCAAATTGCCACCGCCGGCAAGCCGTGCTGCTACAAGGCGTCAATCACCTGCAGCCGGTCACTGCTGCACGCTGTACCCACGACTCGCATAACACCCCGCCATGGCCTGACGGAAGATCCCGACCACTTCCGGCGCGGGCTGATAGGTCGCGGCCGCCGGGTCGAAATTGCTCTGCTCAACGGCGTAGCGGTAGCAGTCATAGCGGTCCTGATCGATCTGCTGCTGGGTCTGGCCGTTGGCCGGATAAGCGATCACGTCGTAGGGGCTGGACGCCTGTGTCGGTTGCTCAGGGCTGTACACCGGCTCAACGCCCTGAGGCGGTTCGGCCACGACGTATTCCTGGGTGCTTTGCTCGTAGGTGTAATACGTGCCGGCGGCGAGGAAGAACAGCGCGCTGCCCAGCCAGACCTGCTGCGCGTAGTCAGGCAGGTAACGCACGCGAACCCCACGTGGCGGCGCGACAACTACATAACGCGGGCCTTGCGGGCGATACCAGTAGCCGCCTGAGTAGAAGTAGTCGCTGCCGTGGTACGGCACTCGGGAATACCCGCCCGGCATGCGATCGACCTGATAACCCGGACGATAACGCGGACCACCGCCCCAACCGTCGCCATGGCCATCGGGGCGACCGTTGTTGCCGGAGCGATTGTCACCGCCACGCCACGTATTATTTGGCTGGTCGCGGTAAAAACCCTGACGGGGTTGCTGGGTTTGCACGGCGGTGTCCGGACGGCTTTGAATCGGCAGGTTGCCCTGGCGATCCTGCAACTGGCGCTGCTGCAACTGTTGTTGCTGCTGGCGTTGTTGCTGCTGAAGCTGTTCCTGACGCTGCTGTTGCTGCATCTGCTGCTGCGCCTGATTCTGGCGTTCGCGGTCCTGCTGCTGGCGCTGCTGATCGAAGCGCTGCTGTTGATTCTGCTGGATCTGACGCTGCTGGTTCAGCTGCTCCTGTTGGCGCTGTTGCTGATATTGCTGTTGTTGCTGCTGGCGTTGTTGCTGTTGCTCGCGTTGGCGGTCCTCATTGAAGCTGCGTTGCTCGCGCTGGCGATCTTCGTTGAAGGTGCGCTGCTGATTCTGTTGCTGCTGGTGCTGCTCGAAGCCACGCTGCTGTTGTTGGCGTTGCTCGTTACGCTGCTTTTGTTGCTGTTGATTGTTATCGTCGGCCAACACCTGAGCACTGATGCTCAAGGCCAAAAGACTGACACCTGCCAAACGCCAGATGCGCGTGTTCATGCTTTCCTCACTGCGGCGCGGATACCTGATGATAGGACTGCATAATGGGTGCGCCGTTCTGCGCACTCTATCAGCGAGGGGCCTGGCCTTGAAACCGCTGCACGGGCGTCGCAGAAGAGATAAATCGCGGGCATAAAAAAAGAGGGCTCGTCAGCCCTCTCTTGGAGACTTCGTCCTGGCTCGGCGCTTTTGACGCCGGCTCACCTCGCATCGTCTTCTGGACAGTGCGTAGCCCGGTGGCCTGGTCAACCCTGTCGGATTGGAGGCCGCGGCTGGCCTGATTCGGCGGGCCGCGCTGGACGCTGTGTCCGGGCAGTGATTCTGGTTAAAAGAATAGGCCTGGGCGGGTGACACAGGATTGCGAATGTTGCTGATGAAAACACTGCTTGCGCAATTTTTCACTTCAGATGAATAATTCGGCGCAATTGATCGAATAAAGGAGCCCGTCGTGAGCAAGCTCGATAGATATGACCTGAGTATTTTGGCCGAACTGCAGCGCGATGCGCGGATTTCCAATCAGGAGCTGGCCGAGCGCATCGGATTGTCGCCCTCCCCTTGCTCGCGGCGGGTCAAACAGCTCGAAGACGACGGCTATATCGTTCGTCAGGTCGCGCTGCTCGATCGCAAGAAGCTGGGCCTGAGCCTGACCGCCTATGTGCTGATCGGCATGGACCGCCATACACCCGACCGTTTCGAAAACTTCGAGCAGCAGATCCGCAGCCTGCCGCAGGTGCTTGAGTGCAGCCTGGTCACCGGTGTCGACGCCGACTATCAGCTGAAGGTCGTGGTGCCGGACATGGACCACTACCAGAAATTCCTGCTGGGCCACCTGACCCGCATCGACGGCGTCACCAGCGTGCGTTCGAGCTTCGTGCTCAATCAGGTACTCGCCAGCACCGAACTGCCGCTGGTTCACCTGCGCAGTTGATCGGCTGCCAGCGTTCTATACTCGCAAGCCCGCCTGACTGGAGATGACCATGGAACCCGAACTGTTCGAAGAATGGATGATGACCATTCTGGTGACCGTGCTGATCGGTTTCATGGGGTTCATCGTCTGGGATCTGGCGAAGAAGTCCAAGGCCGGGCGCTTCGGCACGATCATTCTATTTGGGGTGCTGGGGTTGGGCGTGCTGGCGTTTGTGATCAAGAGCGTGGTGATTGCTTATATCGAGCAGCATAAATAGCCTGGCTGGACACAGCTCACTCCTGCAATGGACGGCGTGGTGTTGATCGCAGCAGCGAGACGGCCAAATCGCCATTACAACTTCGCCGGCACTTCCCGCCACTGCCCCTGATCCAGCCCCTCGATACTCCAGTCGCCAATCCGCACCCGCACCAGTCGCAACGTCGGCAAACCCACGGCTGCCGTCATCCTGCGCACCTGACGATTGCGCCCTTCCTTGATGACCAGCTCCAACCAACTGGTCGGCACGCTTTTGCGAAAACGTACAGGCGGATTGCGCGGCCACAGCTCAGGTTCATCGAGCTGCCGGGCCTGGGCGGGTAAGGTCGGGCCGTCGTTCAACTCGACGCCATCGCGCAGCTTTTGCAGTTGCTCTCCGCTCGGTTCGCCTTCGACCTGCACCCAATACGTCTTGGCCAGCTTGTGTTTCGGATCGGCAATGCGCGCCTGCAACTGGCCGTCGTTGGTCAGCAGAAGCAGGCCTTCGCTGTCGCGGTCAAGGCGTCCGGCCGGATAAATGCCGGGGATTTCGATGAAGTCCTTGAGCGTCGCGCGCCCTTCTCCGTCGCTGAACTGGGTCAGCACGTCGAACGGCTTGTTGAACAGGATCAACCGGGGCTCGGCAGGCGGCGCCTTGGCCACGCGGCGAGGCGCGCTGGATGCATTCGGCGCAGGGCGGCGGGAAACGGGACGTTGATGACGGGGCATGACCACTCAAAGCATGAAAACAGAAAGGGCCACTTTAGTGGCCCTTTCGCTAAACGCCTAGCCTCAACGGAACGGTGGCTCGTCGAAACTGCGCAGTTTGCGCGAGTGCAGCGAGTTGAGCTGAGTGCGCATCAGGTCCAGCGCGGCGATACCGATCTTCAAATGCTGGGTTACGGCGCGCTCGTAGAAAGCGTTGGCCGAGCCCGGCAGCTTGATCTCGCTGTGCAGCGGTTTGTCCGACACGCAGAGCAGCGTCCCGTACGGCACGCGCAGGCGGTAACCTTGAGCGGCGATGGTGCCGCTTTCCATGTCCACGGCCACGGCGCGGGACAGGTTGATCAGCGGACGCTCCTGAGCCCAGCGCAGCTCCCAGTTGCGGTCGTCGTAGGTCAGCACGGTGCCGGTGCGCAGGCGCTTTTTCAGATCATCGCCGCGCTCGCCGGTGACCTGTGCAGCTGACTCCTGCAGCGCCAGTTGCACCTCGGCCAGGGCCGGAATCGGGATGTTCGGCGGCAATACGCGGTCAAGAATGCCGTCGCGGCGCATGTAGGCGTGGGCCAGCACATAGTCGCCGATGGTCTGCGACTGACGCAGGCCGCCGCAGTGGCCAATCATCAGCCAGCAGTGCGGGCGCAGCACAGCGAGGTGGTCGGTGATGTTCTTGGCGTTGGACGGGCCGACGCCGATGTTGACCAGGGTCACACCGTGACCATCTTCGGCGATCAGGTGATAGGCCGGCATCTGGTAGCGGTGCCAGACCACGCTGGAGACGATGGCCTGGGCCTCGCCGTGATCCATGCTCTTGTCGACGACGACGTTGCCCGGCAGGACCATCTTCACGAAGCGTGGATCGTCCCGCAGTTTTTCCAGGCCATGGACGATGAACTGGTCGACATAGCGGTGGTAGTTGGTCAGCAGGATCCACGGCTGCACATGGCGCCAGTCGCTGCCGGTGTAATGCACCAGACGACGCAGGGAGAAGTCCACGCGGGCGGCATCGAACAGCGCCAGCGGCAGCGGGTCGGTGTTGGCCCAGTCATACAGGCCATCGGCGATGCCGTCGGTGGCGGCAGACAGGTCGGTGCTCGGGAACACTCGGGCCAGGGTCGCTGCAGTCACGCCGGTGCCTGCCAGCTCATCGCCTTGCTCGACCACGTACGGATACGGAATATTCTGCTCGCTGACGCCCACCTCGACCGTGACCGTGAAGTCGTTCATCAGCGGCACGAGCTGTTCGATCAGGTATTTGCGAAAGGCCGCCGGGTGGGTGACGGTGACGCTGTAGGTGCCCGGCAGTTGAACCTTGGCGTAGGCGCGAGTGGTCAGCGGCACTTCGCCCTGGCAATGGTAGGTCAGGCGTAATTCGGGGTAGCGAAACTGCAGACGCTCGGCGGCGTCGGGTTCGATGCGGTCTTTGAGGTAACGCTTGAGCGCCTGGCTCAAGGCGCTGGTTGCACGGCCATGCAATTCGGCAAGCCGGTCCACAGCTTGCTCGGCGGTTTCTACGACAATGAAAGCTTCAGTCACGATGCGCATCCTTCTGATCTTGCAAGGCTCCATCTTGCCTGCAACGGCGGGGGAAGGCACGAAATGAGTAAGGTGGACGCGATCCGATTCTGGCCGAAGGCCGTGGGAGCCGGCTTGCTGGCGAAAGCGGTGTGCCCGTCGACTGACCTGGTACTGACACACTGCCTTCGGCAGCAAGCCGGCTCCCACAAGGAAAGATCAGCGGGGCGCCCAGTTATGCGACCTGCGGAGAAGAACGCGCCACCAACGCCTCGACATCCACCCCACGGGGCAGCGCGCCGTACACGCGCCCCGGCTGTTGCAGGCGCCCGGCAATAAAGCCGTCACTGACCACCGAATTTCCCGCTTCCAGCAGCAATTTCGCCTGCAGGCCGACAGCGATGTCTTCGGTCAATTGCCGAGCACGGTACTGAATATCGCGGGTGTCCTTGAACGCCACCTTCAATTGACCGATATGCGCAGCCAGTCGCGCATCGCCATGGCCGTCACCCAATTCGTCGAACAGCGCATCGAGCACGCCGGGCTCCTTGGACAGCGCCCGCAGCACGTCCAGGCACTGCACGTTGCCCGAGCCTTCCCACGTCGAGTTGACCGGGGCCTCTCTGTACAAACGCGGCAGGATCGTGTCCTCGACATACCCTGAGCCGCCCATGCATTCGGCGGCTTCGTTGATCATGGCCGGGGCGCGTTTGCAGATCCAGTATTTGCCCACCGCTGTCACCAGCCGGGCGAAACGCGCTTCGTGTGAGTCGTCCAGCCGCTCCAGCGAGCGGCCCATGCGCAAGGTCAACGCCAGCGCCGCTTCGCTTTCCAACGCCAGGTCGGCCAACACGTTTTGCATCAAAGGCTGCTCGCTGAGGACACGTCCGCTGACACTTCGGTGGGCGCAATGGTGAGCGGCCTGGGTCAGCGCCTGACGCATCAAGGCGCTGGAGCCGGTCATGCAATCGAAGCGGGTCATGGCGACCATTTCGATGATGGTCGGCACGCCGCGCCCTTCCTCGCCGATCATCCAGGCCAGCGCGCCCCGGAATTCGACCTCGCTGGAGGCGTTGGACCAGTTGCCCAGTTTGTTCTTCAGCCGCTGTATGTAGAACTCGTTGCGGGTGTCGTCCGGGCGATGTCGCGGCAGCAGAAAACAGGTCAGGCCCTTGTCGGTCTGCGCCAGCGTGAGAAAGGCATCGCACATCGGCGCCGAGCAGAACCACTTGTGGCCGACCAGCTCATACGCCTGACCGGGACCGGGCTGGCCAACGGGGTAGGCGCGCGTGGTGTTGGCGCGCACGTCGGTGCCGCCCTGCTTCTCGGTCATGGCCATGCCGATGGTCGCACCCGCCTTGTGGGCAATGCCGACGTTGCGCGGGTCGTATTGAGTGGCGAGGATTTTCGGCAGCCAGATCTCGGCCAGATCCGGTTGCAGCTTCAACGCCGGAACGCTGGCGAAGGTCATGGTCAACGGGCAGCCGCTGCCGGCTTCGGCCTGAGTGTGCAGGTAACTCATGGACGCGCGGGCGACGTGGGCGCCTTCACGCGGGTCGGTCCAGGGCAACGAAGGAATGCCGTGCTCGACGGCGGTTTGCATCAACTGGTGATAGGCCGGGTGAAACTCCACCAGATCGATGCGATGGCCATAGCGGTCATGGCTGGCGAACACCGGTTTGTTCTGGTTGGCGAGAAAGCCCGCCTCCATCAGCGGCCCGCCAGCCAGTGCGCCGTAGGCGTCGATTTTCGACTCGGCCCACCCGGCACCGAAACGTTTGGACCATTCCTGCAAAGGCACGTCGATGCGGTAGAGGTTGGTGCCGTCCAGCGAGGGCGGCTGGTTGGTGACGTCGTGGGTCTCGGCGAACTGATGCAGGTTCATGAAGGGGGCTCCGGTCCGTGCGCAGATAAAGGCCAGTGAATCACGCACCCGGAGCTGAAAAAAGCGCCAAAGAAGACTAAATGACGGCGCTTTGGCCCTCTTTGACCTGCTGAAC
>Ga0256892_1000310_pt1 | contig 10977 bp, 11 predicted proteins | sample MC6MC0515MT_FD_186339 | JGI IMG/M metagenome (GOLD analysis project Ga0256892, IMG submission 186339) | Metatranscriptome of enriched soil aggregate microbial communities from Iowa State University, Ames, United States - MC6-MC0515-MT... | ecosystem: Environmental > Terrestrial > Soil >...
CCCTGGCTATCTGTCGATCAGGATTCACGATTTGAAGCACACGTTTGGCCGTCGCCTTCGAGCGGCGGGAGTAACCGAAGAAGACCGAAAGGCTCTTCTGGGTCACAAGAACGGCAGCATCACCAGTCACTATTCGGGCGCTGAGCTCGGGCATCTGATTGAAGCTGCGAACATGGTATCAGCAACCGATTCGCGTGGGCCGGTGCTGACAATCTTGAAGAGGAAGCAGGCGTGAGAGATGGAGAAGTCACGCAAATGTCACGCGCATGAAAAAGGCCAATGCTGCGAACACTGGCCTAAGTCATTGAATTATATGGTCGGGACGGAGTGATTCGAACACTCGACCCCTAGCACCCCATGCTAGTGCGCTACCGGACTGCGCTACGCCCCGACTAGGCGTGAATCTGTTTGGGCTTCTTGCGAAAGCGTCGAGGAATATAACCTAAGCAACTGAAAGATGGAAGTATTTTGATCTGCATATCACGTATGCAAAACCACCAAAACGTCTTCCAGCTCGGTGATCATCTGCTTGATCAGCTGTTTGTATTGCAGGGAATCATCCTTGACCTCATCACTGGACATGCGCAAACGCGCGCCGCCAATGGTGAAACCCTGATCGTACAGCAGCGCGCGAATCTGCCGGATCATCAGTACGTCCTGTCGCTGATAATACCGGCGGTTTCCGCGGCGCTTGACCGGGTTGAGCTGAGGAAATTCCTGCTCCCAATAACGCAGAACGTGCGGTTTGACCGCGCAGAGCTCGCTGACTTCACCGATGGTGAAGTAGCGTTTGCCTGGAATGGGCGGTAGCTCGTCGTTATGACTTGGTTCCAGCATAAGCCTCAACTCGGGCCTTCAGTTTCTGCCCTGGGCGAAAGGTGACCACACGGCGAGCTGTAATCGGAATTTCTTCCCCTGTCTTGGGATTTCGACCCGGTCGCTGGCGTTTATCTCGCAGGTCGAAATTGCCGAATCCGGACAATTTGACCTGCTCGTTATCCTCCAGAGCGTGCCTGATTTCCTCAAAGAACAGCTCAACCAGTTCCTTGGCTTCTCGTTTATTCAGGCCTAGCTCTTCGTACAGACGTTCGGCCATCTCAGCTTTCGTCAGAGCCCCCATACGCTACTTCCTTAACGTGGCGTTTAACCTTTCCTCAAGCGAGGTGAGAATTTGCTGCGTCGAAGCGTTTACCTCATCGTCAGTAAGAGTGCGCGATGGATGTTGCCAGGTCAAGCCAACTGCAAGGCTTTTTCTATGCGGATCAATGCCTTTACCCTGATAAACATCAAATAGCCTGAGGTCTGTCAGCCATTGCCCTGCATTTTCACGAATTACGTCCAGTACGGCAGTGGCGGCAACGTCGCGATCGGCCAGCAATGCCAGGTCGCGGCGTACTTCCGGGAAGCGCGACAACTCGTGGAATGTCGGCAGACGCCCTTCAACCACTTCAGCCAGCACCAACTCGAAAACGAACACCGCGCGGTCCAGACCCAGGGTCTTGACCAGTTCAGGGTGCAGCGAGCCGATGTAACCGACTTCGCGTCCATCGCGCTCGATGCGCGCGGTCTGGCCAGGGTGCAAGGCTGGATGTTTGCCCGGTACGAAACGGAAATCATCCAGTGCACCGGTGAAGCCCAGCACTGCTTCCACGTCAGCCTTGACGTCGAAGAAATCCACGCTATCACGGCCTTGCGCCCAGCCTTCCGGCAAGCGAGTGCCGCAGATCACACCTGCCAGCATAGGCTCTTGTTTCAAACCGTCCAGTTGACCCACGAAACGCAGGCCACTTTCGAACAGGCGTACGCGATCCTGCTGACGATTGAGGTTGTGCTGCAGCGCCTTGACCAGGCCCGGCCACAGCGACGAGCGCATGGCCGCCATGTCAGCGGAAATCGGGTTCGCCAGCAGCAGCGGCTCGGCACCCGGATTGAACAGCTCGAACCACTTCTGATCGATGAAGCTGTAGGTGATCGCTTCCTGATAGCCGCGAGCCACCAGCAGACGGCGCAGCGCAGGCAGATCGCCGCGCGCTTCAGGGCTGGCTTGCGGGGCCAGACGGGCTTGCGGGTAACGAACCGGCAGGCGGTTGTAACCGTACAGGCGCGCCAGCTCTTCGATCAGGTCCACTTCCAGGCTGATATCGAAGCGATGGCTTGGCACTTCCACGCGCCATTGACCGGCCACTTCGGAGGACACCTTCAGACCCAACGCGGTCAGCAGACGCTCGACTTCGGCGGCATCCATCGTCATGCCGAGCATTTGCTCGATACGATCGGCACGCAGTACCACCGGGGCGATAGACGGCAGGTGTTGTTCGCTGACGGTCTCGATGATCGGACCGGCTTCACCGCCGGTGATTTCAAGCAGCAGGCCAGTGGCGCGCTCCATGGCTTCACGGGCCAGTTGCCAGTCGACGCCACGCTCGTAGCGGTGCGACGCGTCAGTGTGCAGGCCGTAGGAACGGGCCTTGCCAGCGACGGCGATCTGATCGAAGAACGCGCTTTCGAGGAAGATATCGCGAGTGGTCGCGGTATCGACACCACTGTGCTCGCCGCCCATCACGCCGGCGATGGCCAATGCGCGTTGATGGTCTGCAATAACCAGGGTATCAGCACGCAGGCTGACTTCCTGACCGTCGAGCAGCACCAGCTTCTCGCCCTCTTCGGCCATCCGCACGCGAATGCCGCCGTTGATTTCAGCGAGGTCGAACGCGTGCAGCGGCTGACCTAGCTCCAGCATGACGTAGTTGGTGATGTCGACAGCGGCATCGATGCTGCGCACTTCGGAACGGCGCAGACGCTCGACCATCCACAGCGGGGTCGGACGCGACAGGTCGACGTTACGGATCACACGACCCAGATAACGCGGGCAGGCCGCTGGAGCCAGCACCTCAACCGGACGCACTTCATCGTGTACAGCTGGGATTTGAGCCACCGCCGGACGTGTGACCTTGGCGTCGTACAGCGCGCCGACTTCACGGGCCAGACCAGCAACCGACAGGCAGTCACCACGGTTTGGTGTCAGGTCGACTTCGATGCTCGCGTCGTCCAGCTCCAGCCAGGCACGGAAATCCTTGCCCACAGGCGCGTCGGCCGGCAGCTCCATCAAACCGTCGTTGCCCTCACCCACTTGCAGCTCGGCTTGCGAGCACAGCATGCCGTTGGACTCGACGCCGCGCAGCTTGGCCTTCTTGATCTTGAAGTCGCCCGGCAATTCGGCGCCGATCATGGCGAACGGAATTTTCAGGCCGGGGCGCACGTTCGGCGCACCACAGACCACCTGCAAGGTTTCCGAGCCATTGCTGACCTGGCATACACGCAGCTTGTCAGCGTCCGGGTGCTGCTCGGTGCTCAGCACCTCGCCAACGACCACGCCACTGAAAACACCGGCAGCCGGGGTCACGCTGTCGACCTCAAGGCCGGCCATCGACAAACGAGCCACCAGCTCGTCGCGGGAAACTTGCGGGCTTACCCAGCCACGCAGCCATTGTTCACTGAATTTCATCCTGCTCTCCTAATAAGTTCTTGACGGGCGACCTAGCGAAATTGCGCGAGGAACCGCAAGTCGTTGTCGAAGAACAGGCGCAAGTCATTGACGCCGTAACGCAGCATGGCCAGACGCTCTGCGCCCATGCCGAATGCAAAGCCCTGGAACTCTTCAGGGTCAATGCCGGACATGCGCAGCACGTTCGGGTGCACCATGCCGCAACCCATGACTTCCAACCAGCCGGTCTGCTTGCAGACGCGGCAGCCTTTGCCGCTGCACATCACGCACTCCATATCGACTTCAGCGGACGGCTCGGTGAACGGGAAATAGGAAGGACGGAAACGCACTGCCAGCTCTTTTTCAAAGAACACGCGCAGGAACTCCTCGATGGTCCCTTTCAGATCGGCGAAGTTGATATCGCGGTCGATCAGCAGGCCTTCGACCTGATGGAACATCGGGGAGTGAGTGATATCGGAGTCGCTACGGTACACACGGCCTGGACAGACAATGCGGATCGGCGGCTTGTTCGCTTCCATGGTGCGGACCTGTACCGGCGAGGTATGGGTGCGCAGCAACATGTTCGCATTGAAGTAGAAGGTGTCATGCATCGACCGGGCCGGGTGATGGCCTGGGATGTTGAGCGCCTCGAAGTTGTGATAATCGTCTTCGACTTCAGGGCCTTCGGCGATGCCGTAGCCGATGTGGGTGAAGAATTGTTCGATGCGTTCCAGAGTCCGGGTGACTGGGTGCAGACCGCCAGTGGTCTGACCGCGGCCAGGCAGGGTGACGTCAATGGACTCGGCGGCCAGCTTGGCGGCAAGCTCCGCCTCCTCGAACGACGCCTTGCGCGCATTGAGAACCTCTGTGACACGCTCCTTGGCAACGTTGATCAGCGCACCGACTTGCGGACGCTCTTCAGCCGGCAAATTCCCCAGGGTCTTCATCACCTGAGTCAATTCACCCTTCTTGCCGAGGTAGTGAACCCGGATTTGCTCCAGGGCGTTGATATCTTCGGCGCTTTGCACAGCCTCAAGTGCTTGAGAGACCAGCGCGTCCAGGTTTTCCATGTACAGACTCCAGATACGAAATAGGGGAAGAGCTTACAAGGCTCTTCCCCTATTTATGACGTTTAACACCGGACCCCGAGTGGGGTCCGGTGATTGCCGGGGACTTAGGCCAGAGTGGCTTTAGCTTTCTCGACAATCGCAGCAAACGCCGCTTTTTCGTTCACTGCCAGATCAGCCAGAACCTTACGGTCGATTTCGATCGACGCTTTTTTCAGGCCAGCGATGAAACGGCTGTAGGACAGACCGTTGATACGCGCACCAGCGTTGATACGAGCGATCCACAGAGCGCGGAACTGACGTTTTTTCTGACGACGGTCACGGTAGGCGTACTGGCCTGCCTTGATTACCGCTTGCTTGGCAACACGGAATACGCGTGAACGCGCGCCGTAGTAGCCTTTAGCAAGTTTCAGAATTTTTTTTGTGACGCTTACGGGCAATGACGCCACGCTTTACACGAGCCATGAGTTACTTCCTCTATCTTTGATCAAAATTAACGAAGGCGCAGCATGCGCTCGACTTTTGCCACGTCGGACGGATGCAGCAGGCTGCTTCCGCGCAGTTGACGCTTACGCTTGGTCGACATTTTGGTCAGGATGTGGCTCTTGAAAGCGTGCTTGTGCTTGATGCCATTCGCGGTTTTCAGAAACCGCTTAGCTGCACCACTTTTAGTCTTCATCTTTGGCATGTTCGGATACTCCGCATTCAGTTGATAAACATAACCGCAAGGCCTGCCGTGCCCTGGTGGTTATTTCTTCTTTTTCGGGGCGATGACCATGATCAGCTGGCGTCCTTCCATCTTAGGATGCTGTTCGACGGAGCCGTATTCGAGCAGGTCACCTTCAACCCGCTTCAACAGCTCCATACCCAGCTCCTGGTGGGCCATCTCACGACCGCGAAATCTCAAGGAAATCTTGGCCCTGTCCCCGTCACTCAGGAAACGTACCAGGTTGCGTAGTTTTACCTGGTAATCCCCTTCCTCCGTCCCTGGACGAAACTTGATTTCTTTAATCTGAATCTGCTTCTGATTTTTCTTCGCTTCGTTGGCCTGCTTCTTCTTCTCGAAGAGGTGCTTGCCGTAGTCCATCACCTTGCAAACAGGCGGGACGGCGTCAGCGGAGATTTCCACCAGATCCAACTTCGCTTCTTCAGCAATTCGAAGCGCTTCATCAATCGAGACGATGCCAATCTGCTCGCCGTCAGCGCCAATTAACCGAACCTCGCGTGCCGAGATATTCTCGTTGATCGGGGCTTTCGGTGCAGCTCGTTTATCTTGTCTCATTTCACGCTTAATAATAATTACTCCGAATCTTGGCGACCACGCCGGGAAACCGCTTGCGCGAGGAGCTCGGTGAACTGGGCGACCGGCATCGAGCCAAGGTCTGCGCCTTCACGAGTACGCACAGCGACAGTTTGCGTTTCAACTTCCCGATCTCCGATGACGAGGAGATAGGGAACCTTGAGCAAAGTATGCTCGCGGATTTTAAAGCCGATCTTTTCATTTCTCAAGTCAGACTTGGCACGAAATCCGCTTTCGGTCAGATTTTTTTCGACCTCAAGGGCAAAATCGGCTTGTTTGTCAGTGATATTCATCACCACTGCCTGAGTCGGCGCCAGCCACGCCGGGAACACGCCAGCGTAATGCTCGATCAGCATGCCGATGAAACGTTCGAAGGAACCGAGGATTGCACGGTGCAACATGACGGGACGCTTGCGGTTATTGTCTTCAGCGACATAGCTCGCATCCAGACGCTCCGGCAGGTTCGGATCGTACTGCAGAGTACCACACTGCCAGCTACGGCCGAGGCAGTCGCGCAGGGTGAACTCGATCTTCGGCCCATAGAAGGCGCCCTCACCTGGCTGATATTCCCATTCCAGGCCCGATTCATTCAGCGCATCAGCCAGCGCATTTTCAGCGCGGTCCCACAATTCCTCGGAGCCCACTCGCTTGGCCGGACGAGTCGACAGCTTCATGGCGATATCGCTGAAACCGAAGTCCTTGTAAACATCCAGGGTGAGCTTGATGAAGTCAGCCGCTTCCTTCTTCACCTGTTCCTCGGTGCAGAAGATATGTGCGTCGTCCTGCACGAAACCGCGCACGCGCATGATGCCGTGCAACGCGCCGGAAGGCTCGTTGCGGTGGCAGGCGCCGAACTCGGCCAAACGCAGCGGCAGGTCGCGGTAGGATTTCAAGCCCTGGTTGAAGACCTGCACGTGACATGGGCAGTTCATCGGTTTCACCGCGTAATCGCGACTCTCCGAAGAAGTGGTAAACATGTTCTCGGCATAGTTGGTCCAGTGACCGGAACGTTCCCAGAGAATCCGGTCGACCACTTGCGGGGTCTTGATTTCCTGATAGCCGTTCTCGCGCTGCACCTTGCGCATGTACTGCTCAAGCACCTGATAAACCGTCCAGCCGTTGGCATGCCAGAAGACCATCCCCGGCGCTTCTTCCTGCAGGTGGAACAGGTCGAGCTGTTTGCCAATCTTGCGGTGGTCGCGTTTTTCGGCTTCTTCGATGCGCTGAATGTAGGCGGCCAGCTGCTTCTTGTCAGCCCAGGCCGTGCCGTACACACGTTGCAGCTGCTCGTTCTTGGCATCACCGCGCCAGTAGGCACCGGACAGCTTGGTCAGCTTGAACGATTTGAGGAAGCGCGTGTTCGGCACGTGCGGGCCGCGGCACATGTCGACGTATTCTTCGTGATAGTAAAGGCCCATGGCCTTTTCGTTCGGCATGTCCTCGACCAGGCGCAGCTTGTAGTCTTCGCCACGGGCCGTGAACACATCGATCACTTCCGCGCGCGGAGTGACCTTTTTGATAACGTCGTAATCCTTTTCGATCAGCTGCTGCATGCGCTGCTCGATCGCCGCCATGTCGTCCGGAGTGAAAGGACGCTCGTAGGCGATATCGTAATAGAAGCCATCGTCGATGACCGGACCGATGACCATCTTCGCCGTCGGGTACAGCTGCTTGACCGCGTGACCAACCAGGTGCGCACAGGAGTGCCGGATGATTTCCAGGCCTTCCTGATCTTTCGGGGTGATGATTTGCAGGCTCGCGTCGGCGTCAATGAGGTCACTGGCATCGACCAGTTGACCGTTGACCTTGCCGGCCAGGGTGGCCTTGGCCAGACCTGCGCCAATGGACGCGGCGACCTCGGCTACGGAAACCGGGTGATCGAAAGAACGTTGACTGCCGTCGGGAAGAGTAATAGTTGGCATGGCGCCTCCTCTCCTAGTGGTGACCCCTACCAAAGGTCACGTGGGTTGGGATAGAGCCAGTACGCGATTCGGCGGTGTACCTGCCTCACAGTGGCAGGAGCCCTAAGGCCAACCAATGACCGAACCAGAGTGACTGGAATGTACGAAATCGACAGGCTTGAATGCAGCGGAGCCTGACCCGCGAGACGCGAGCGAATCTGCAGGACGGGCATCCTAGCACAGCCGAGATGCTCTGCGTCAGGCCACACGCAAGCGATTGCGAACAAAGCGGCCAACAAATGTTGTGGGAATGATCCTGATACTGAACTGGCAACCGTCCCTGCCGTCAGATAATCCGAGACATCCGTTAAAGGCCCCTCGTCTAAGGGCCCAATCGACAAGAAGGAAACCACCATGAAGCTTCTACGTGTTGCCGCCCTCCTCGCACCGATGGCGTTGGCTCTGCCTATCAGCGCTCATGCCGCCATGGATGCGAAAACCAAGACCACCTACATGAATGAGTGCACCGCTGCGGCGACTCAGAACAACCCTGGTATGGACGCCAACGCGGTGAAAGCGCATTGCGAATGCGGCGCCCAGCAGATCAACAAGAATTTTTCGGACAAGGAAATCGCGTCACTGAATGACAAAACGACGCCACCGAGTACCGAAATGACCTCTCGCCTGCAAAAAGCCGTGGGTGAGAACTGCCTGAAAGGCAAAAAATAAAAAATTTACATTGCGAGCTGTCAGCACCCTGGCGTTCGACAGCGAGTAACTCGTGAGTCCAGCTGGAGCCCGCTAATTTAGCGGGCTAAAGCCACCCTGGCGTGACACCGAAAGGCGAATTGAAGCAGCACAACGGACACGATACGGCATCAATATTCCGTATCTATTTGCGGCACTGACGCAAAGTTCTTACTGAAAAAGTCCTGCACTCACACAATTCGACTATGATAGCCCGCGTGTGCCCAGTTGGCCTGAGCAGCACAGTACTGAATATTATGTTTTTGGAGATACACCATGTCTAATCGCCAAACCGGCACCGTAAAATGGTTCAACGATGAAAAAGGCTTCGGCTTTATCACTCCACAAGGTGGCGGTGACGACCTGTTCGTACACTTCAAAGCTATCGAAAGCGACGGTTTCAAAAGCCTGAAAGAAGGCCAGACCGTTTCCTTCGTGGCTGAGAAAGGCCAAAAGGGCATGCAAGCTGCTCAGGTTCGTGCGGAGTAATCCAGGCGCGCTGAAAAAACCCCGTCACTGACGGGGTTTTTTTATGCCTGCAGGAAAAACCTCAGCCGCAATTCACGCGGTTGATCGTGGCGGCCTGATCGGTGTTGAGGTTTAGGCGATCGGAGCGGTATTCCAGCGTCACCATGTCATTGGGGCTCAGGACTCGCGCCGTTTGAGCTCCCGCCTTGACCCGCGCCTGCTCCAGCAAGGCAGCAGAAGCCGGTTTGCCGACCACAAACTGCGCAGCGGCAGCATCACAACGGGAATAGCCTGTATCTGTCACCGCAGCGCCTTGCGACGGTTGCGACGATTCGGACGTGCTGCTGCACCCCGCCAGCACGGCTGCGACCAGTACCAGACCCGATGATGCGTATTTCCAGGGCATACAGCCTCCTTGTGTTTAACGTGAACCAGCACCTCTGCGACAGCGCATGGCCCGCTTTGTTTCGCAGACAGCATCCAGGCAGAACAGGCGATGCGGAAAACAGACTCGAAGTCTGCCCGAGCCTTGCGTCGCGATGACAAACAAATCGTCACAAAACATGTGGCTACAGGCCGTGAAGCGCCAAGGAGCAGGCCATCGAAAGCGCGCAGAACGTCATGAACCAAGTGATTCTGCGCTACTCCACCGCGGCGCTGAGCAGCGCCTGAGACACCGTTACTTCAACTGCCCGAGACGCTGGGTCAGCAGATCGAAGAAGCCTTGCGCGTCACCGTTCTCGACCCAGAACACGTTCTTGGGCTGGCCCAGCGTGTCGTACCAGTCGGCAACTGTCTGGCCGAAGGTCGCCCCTTCGCGATTATCGACCACCACATTGATCAACTTGCCACTGAACAGCTCCGGCTTGAGCAGCCAGGCAATCACGCTGGCATCATGAACCGGCCCGCCCGGCAGCCCGTAATGCACCATATCCGCTTTGACGTACTCGTTGAGGATATCGCCCACCAGCTTGCCCGCCCGGTTGTTCAAGCCTTCGATCTTGCTGATGCGTTGATCGCTGGTGAGGATCTTGTGGGTGACGTCCAGCGGCACATAGGTCAGCTTGACGCCACTGGCGAGGACAACCTTGGCGGCGTCCGGGTCGGCATAAAGGTTGAACTCGGCCACAGGGGTGATATTGCCGCCATTGAAGTGCGCCCCGCCCATGACCACGACTTCCTTGATGCCCTGGGTGATTTCCGGCGCCTGAATCAACGCCAGCGCCAGGTTGGTCTGCGGACCGAGCATGGCAATGGTGATGCTGTGGGGCTCGGCCTTGCGCAAAGTCTCGACCAGGTACTGCACGGCGCTCCCTTGGGCGAGCCCCTTCTTCGGCTCATGCACCTGGACACCCGGCAGCCCTTCCTTGCCGTGAATGTTTTCCGCGTAAATGGGCGTGCGCACCAGCGGTTTGCCCGCGCCGGCGTACACCGGCACCTCTTCACGACCGGCCCATTCACGGGCCAGACGCGCATTGCGCGAGGTCTTGTCGATCCGGACGTTGCCGGCCACGGTGGTAATGGCCATGACGTTCAACTCCTGAGGCGAGGCCAGCGCCAGCAACAGCGCGACCACGTCGTCCGCGCCCGGATCGGTGTCGATGATCAGGTCACGCTTTTCGGCCGCATGGGCCGCTGTGCTGGCAAAAATGGCCACGAGAGCAACGCTCCTGATCAGTTGAACGACAGAACGAAGACGGTTTTGCATAGGAAACTCCCTGTTCCGAAAATGTGAAACATCAAATGGCAATCAGAAGACCACACCTGCCACCAGCGCAATGTTGGTGTACGGCTGACACTCGCCTGTTCGCACGATTGCGCGGGCAGTGCGACTCAACTGTTTCAGCGCTTCATGGCTGACCGAACGTTGCGCCCCCAACTGACCTGCAGCGTTCAGCGTTTCGATCACTGCCAACGCCGGGGGCTGCTTTTCATACATTTCATCTGCCAGCACATGGCTTTCGACCTGCATCTCAGCCAGCACCGTGTTGAGCACGCTGACAAAATCAG
>Ga0256892_1000321_pt1 | contig 10779 bp, 12 predicted proteins | sample MC6MC0515MT_FD_186339 | JGI IMG/M metagenome (GOLD analysis project Ga0256892, IMG submission 186339) | Metatranscriptome of enriched soil aggregate microbial communities from Iowa State University, Ames, United States - MC6-MC0515-MT... | ecosystem: Environmental > Terrestrial > Soil >...
CGGCTGTCCGGCGGCGGGTTGAAAGGGCTAGCCATCGTTTACTTGGGCAATGGCCGCCCGCGGCTGTCTGCGACCCAATCGAGCACCAGGCTGTACGCCACGGCGAGCAACGTCGGGCCAATGAACAGGCCGATAAAGCCAAACGCCAGCAATCCGCCAAACACCCCGAGCAGCACGATCACCAACGGCAAATTGCCGCCCCGGCTGATCAGGTATGGCTTGAGCACGTTGTCGACGCCACTGACGATGAACGTCCCCCACAGCCCGAGAAACACCGCCATCCCGTACTCGCCCTTCCAGGCCAGCCATGCCGTGGCCGGAATCCAGATCAGCGGCGGGCCCATGGGGACCAGGCTCAGCAGAAAGGTGCCGATGCCCAGTACCAACGCACCCGGCACCCCGGCAATCAGGAAGCCGATCAACGCCAGAATGGCTTGAGCCGCCGCCGTGCCGATCACGCCGTTGACCACCCGCTGAACCGTGCCGGCCACCAGATCGACGTAATACTGCGCCCGGTCGCCAATCAGACGCTCCAGCAGACTGAGCACGAACGCCGCCAGTCGCGGGCCATCGCGGTAGAAAAAGAACACGAAGACGATGCTCAGGGTCAGCTCAAGAATGCCGCCGCCAATCTGCGCGCTCCGCGCCAGCAGCCAATTGCCCACCTGCCCCAGGTACGGCTTGAGGCTGGCGAGCAAGGCCGCGCCCTGCTGATCGATGGTGGTCCAGTAGCCCACCAACCGTTCGCCCACCAGCGGAATGCTGCCCAGCCAAGTGGGCGGATCAGGCAAGCCGTCGACCTGTACATCCTTGACGAACACCGTGGCATCGCGCACGTGATCGGCCAGGTTGAAACCCAGCCACACCAAGGGTGCGGCGACCAACAGCATCCAGCCCAGGGTCAGGATGCCAGCGGCCAGGGATTCCCGGCCTTTGAGGGCACGGGTCAGCAAACGCATCAGCGGCCAGCTGGCAAAGGCCAGCACCGCGCCCCAGAACAACGCCGACCAGAACGGCGCCATCACCCACAGGCAGGCACCGAGCAACGCCAGCAGCAGAATCTGCACCAAGAGGCGATCGTTATTGAGCATGGTTCATTCCGTAGAAGAGAAGTCCAGAGACTGGAGCATAACGGCGAACCTTGACGCTCGCCTCATGCCGATTCAATCGCCAGTGATAGAACACGCTTCAGCGAATGAGTTCGAAGGTCAGCCCCTGGGTCGGTTTGTTGCCGGCTTCCAGACGCGCCGCGCGCACGCCGTTTTTGACCAGTGCTTCACGCCAGGCCTCGCCCTGGGGCCCGGACAGCGTCACGCGCAACGTGCTGTCCAGATTCAGCCCGCGCGACAGCAGCGTGATCCACGGCTCCCGCGGTGCGCCGGTGAGCATCGGTAATTCAAGGTCGCCCGAGCTTTTCAGCTCACGCAGCAACGTGGCGGAGGTGGGCAGCAATTCGCCCAGTGGCGCGCTGGCCTGGAACTCCTCGACATGCAACAGCGCACGGCGGTTGCCCCGGGTGATGCTGTACAGCGCCACCAGCGTGTCGCTGTCCGGCTTGAGGCGCAGCAGCAGATAGGCCTGGCCGTTATCAGCGCCATACAGCCGGGAATTGCTGAAGACCTCGTTCGCCCACAGGCTGCTCTCGCCGCAATCGCGGGCCTGACACCAGAACAACAGCTGCGCGCCCTGCTTCTGGAACGCCTCGCGGGCAGCGGTGAAGGCCTCATCAGCCGAACGTTCGGGAGGCAACTGATAGGTCACGGAGCGAGTGGTGCCACGGGACGACACCTGGCCATCGAAGCGCAACTGGCCGCTGATCTTGCGAATCGAGCCCATCGGGAAAATGCGCTCAAGCTCCGATGCGGGCTTGTAGTCGACGATTTCCGCGTCGGTAGGCCTGGGTAAGTTGGGGAAGTCCTGACTGCCCGAAACATCGGCGGCCAGGCTCACCGAGCCATACGCGCTCAGGCACAGCGCAAGACCCAGAGCGAGCGACGAACGCATGACGGCGCTCATGGGAGGGTAATCGAGGGGCAAACAAAAACCGCACGAGCGTGCGGCCGGAAAAAAAGTGAAAGGGTCGAGCGTGAGCAGTGGTCCATCGTGCAGTCTCCTGTTTCAACCCGCCCAGCCTCGACAGTTGCGCTGCGCAAGTCAAGAAACGGCGAAGAAGCGATTGAAACAGTCTGCAACAGAGGTCGCGCCCGCCTCGTCATTCAGGTGCAGATGGTGCCCGCCGGGCAGCACAGTCACCTCGAACGGCACGCTGGCAAGCAGCTCCTTGTTCTGCGCCAACATGCCCTCCTCGGCCACCAGCAACTGTGCAGGACAGCGGATGGCGTTGACGAAGGAAAGCGCCTGCGCACGTGTCAGACGCGTCGCCGAGGCCAGGGTCAAGCGACTGTCGCTGCGCCAGGTGTAGCCGCCGGGCACGGGCATCAAACCACGCTGAGCCAGCAATTCGGCCGCCTCGCGACTGACGGCCACCACGCCCTTCATGCGCGCTTCGACCGCTCGGTCCATTTCGGCATAGACCGGTTTGCGCTTGCTCGACTGCGCCAGTTGCGCCTGCAACGCCGCACCCATGCGCTCGGCGGCGCTTTCCGGCTCGCCTAGCGGCGGAATCAAGCCGTCGATCAGGGCCAGCCGATTGATGCGGTCAGGCAAGGCGCCGGCGACGATCACCGAAACGATGGCCCCCAGGGAATGGCCGAGCAGGGAAAATGTCTCCCAGCCCATCTGCTGCGCCACCTGCAACACGTCGTGGGCGTAATCCGGCAGCGTATACCCGGCGCCAGGCGGACGATGATCCGAATGGCCATGACCGGCCATGTCCAGCGCCAGAATGCGCAGGCCTTTGAGCTTGGGCGCCAGGCGCGCGAAGCTGTTGGCGTTGTCCAGCCAGCCGTGCAGGGCAATCACCGGATGACCGTCCTGGGGGCCGAACAGGTGCGCTGCCAGTTCGATGTGCGGCAGGCTCAGGCGGACTTCTTCGACGGAACAGGTCATGCGCGGGCTCGCTGACGGGCCTGTGTGTCGTTGGCCGAGCGGGCGCGATCGCCCCAGCGGGAAAACAGGTCTTTGAGCATCTGCGCGGTGTCCTCGGGGTGTTCCAGCGGGAACATGTGCCCGCCCGGTACCGAAAGATACTCGCCTTCGCGCATGCTTTTCACCGACATCGCATGATGACGGCGCACCACGTCGCTGTGCTCGCCCCGCACCATCGCCAGTGGCACCCGCAGGTGACGAGCCATGCCGGGGCTGGTGTGGGGCACGCTGCGGTAGATGCTGATCTCGGTGGCCGGGTCGAAGCGCAGGCGCAATTGCTCGCCATCGGTTTGCAGGCCATGCAGCAGATAGGCCTCGAAACATTCAGGATCGAACCGACGGAACAGTGTCTTGCCGGAGAAGTAATGGCGGGCGGCGTCCAGGTCGCTGAACACCTCGCGACGGCCCAGGGTGCGCCCGGCCGGGGTGATGCGGTCGATGAAACCGAAGCGTTTGGCCGCGCGAATCATCCATTGGTCGAAGCGCGTGAGCACCGGCGAATCGAGCATCACCACGCCGCGATACAGCTCGGGATGACGCAATGCCGCGTGGTAATGCAGCACGCCGCCGAGGGAGTGCCCGACACCCCAGACCGGCTGGGGTTGTTCGCGCAGATGATGGATCAGTTCATCGACCAGATTCGGCCAGTTGTCGGTCACGGGGAAACGCGGGTCGTGGGCATGCTGAGCCAGGTGGGTGACCTGAAACTCGTCGCCCAGCGCGGCGAACAGCTTGCCGTAGGTGGCAGACGGAAAGCCGTTGGCGTGAGCGAAAAATACGTGTTGTGTCATGCCGGCGCGTCCAGAAATCCCGATCAGGGTGCCATTGTGCGCACCGGCGTCGGGTGCCAGCAATGACCGGAACTGCCATCGATGATGACACTCCGGTCATGTCGCGTCGCAATCAGCGTGTTGGCGGCTGTTCGCCCAGCGGTACGACTGCCACGGTCAGGCGCGAGATGCAGCTGGCCTTGCCGTCGTCGCTGGTCAGGCGGATATCCCAGACATGAGTGGTGCGACCGATGTGCACCGGATGCGCCACCGCCGTCACGCGCCCGCTGCGCAGACCGCGCAGGTGGTTGGCGTTGATTTCCAGGCCCACGCAAAAGTATTTGCTGGTGTCGATGGCCAGGTAGCTGGCCGACGAGCCGACGGTCTCCGCCAGCACCACCGAGGCGCCGCCGTGCAGCAGGCCATAGGGTTGATGGGTGCGATGATCGACCACCATACTGGCCGTCAGCGACTGCTCGTCGAACGCCTCGAAACGGATGTCCAGCACCTCACCGATGGTGTTTTTCTGCATCGCGTTGAGGGCTTCGAGATTGGGGGTTTCGCGCCATAAGTTCATGGTCATTCCTTGTTATTGATGCGTTCTAGGTATCCATCCGTCAGCCGCCGATCACGGATGCCAAACACCCTCAAGAGTCATGGCACCCGCTAACGGAAAATCCGCCTCCAGCTCAGCCAGGCTGGCCGTGTGCATGGCGTAGGCCTGTTGCAGGTTGCCATGCACCGCCAAGCCGATCAGCGAGCCTACCAACGGTTGATGGCTGACCAGCAGCACGTCGTCGGACGCATACAGGTCCAGATTGTCCAGCACCTTGCGCGGGTCGCTGTCCGGGGTGAGCCAGGACACGGTGACGATCGAATCGGCAAAACCCAGCGCCTGACGCACCAGCTCAGCGGTTTGCTGAGCGCGCACGTAGGGGCTGGCGATGATCCAGCGCAGCGGCTGGCCCATCAGGTGCGCAGCACTGGTCAGAACCTCTTCACGGCCGTTGGCGGTCAGCTCGCGTTCGGCGTCGGTGCGGGCCCGGTTCTGGGCCTCGCCGTGACGCAGAATCCACAACTTCATAGCTTGGGCTCCTCATCGCGAACCGGATGCGCGGCCGCAGGGACCTTGTGCGGTGCCTCGCCTTCCGGTGCGCGCGGGGCAGGCCAGTCGGCGAACGGCCAGGGTTTCTGGTCAGTGTGAAAAGTGCCGAAGCGGCCGATCTGCGCCAGAAACTGGCTCAGGCTGTCGCCAAAGGACATCAGGCTCAGGCTCGGTGCGCCGTAGAACAGGCGATAGGCCAGCTGCACCAGCACCACCACCGCCAGCACGAGTTCCGCGACCTGCCAGACCACCACAAACACCACCATCCACAGGATGCGCAGCAGGATCGATTCGTGTTGCTTGAATTCAGAGTCGTTCACGAGCGTCTCCACAGAGTTGAAAAGCCGGGCAAAAGGATCAGTTGAAGTCACCGATGGAAATGAAATCGACGTCGGTCTTGGGCTCGGCGCGCATCAGCAGCTCAATGACCTGCTCCAGCGTACGCCCTTCGAACAGGATCGCGTGCAGCCCCGCCACCAGCGGCATGTACACCTGTGCCTCCTGCGCCTTGGCCTTGAGCACCTTGAGGGTGTTGACCCCTTCGGCCACCTCGCCCAGACGGGTGACGGCCTCATCCAGGCTCAGTCCCTGACCCAGGGCGAAACCGACCTGATAATTGCGGCTCTTGGGCGACGAGCAGGTGACGATCAGATCGCCCACACCGGCCAGGCCCAGAAAGGTCATGGGGTTGGCGCCCTGGTTCACCGCAAAGCGGGTCATCTCAGCCAGCGCACGGGTGATCAGCATGCTTTTGGTGTTCTCGCCCATGCCCAGCGCCACGGCCATGCCGGCGATGATCGCGTAGACGTTTTTCAGCGCCCCGCCCAGCTCCACGCCGAAGCGGTCGGCGCTGGCGTACACGCGGAAGGTGCGGCCATGCAGCACGGCCTGCACCTTCTGGCACAGCTCGTCGTCTTCACTGGCCACCACGGTTGCGGTCAACGCGTGTTCGGCGATTTCGCGAGCCAGGTTGGGGCCGGACAGCACGCCGATGCGCGCCTTGGGCGCGATGTCTTCGAGGATTTCGCTCATCAGCTTGAAGGTCTGCGCCTCGATGCCTTTGGTCAGGCTGACCAGCATCTTGCCCGTGAGCAGTTCGACATGGGGGGTGAGCACGCTGCGCAGCGCACTGGACGGCAAGGCGACGAACACCAGCTGGCTCTGGCTCAGGGTGCTTTGCAGGTCGGTCACCGGCTCCACCGCATCGAGCACCTTGATGCCCTTGAGGTACCGCGGGTTCTCGCGGTTGACGCGGATCGCCTCGGCTTGCTCGGGGTCGCGCATCCATTGCAGGACCCGATGGCCGTTCTCGGCCAGAAGGTTGGCCACGGCCGTCCCGAAGCTGCCACCACCCAGAACTGCGATCGGTTGCTGTTGGGTCATAAAACAATCCATCTAGAGCCATCAGAACTGGCGATGGCAGCATTATACGGAGCGCCGTGCTCGCCACCAGCGGCAAAACACGACAGCGGGAAATCGACGGCAGACACCCGACTCTTCACAAGGAAATTCCCTGCGGCTCGGTTAAGATGCGCGCACCGGATGAAAATTCCACGGCGCCTTCGATGAGCTATCGTTAGGGCGCTTCCCGATGAGATCACTCGATGACAAAACCGTCTCCCCTCGCCGGACGTCGCCCGCAATGACCAACGCGGCGCTCAAGACTGCGGGCCTCAAACCGTGACGGCGCAGCGCGGCTGGAACATCAGCACCCGTACGCAGATCCTCAGCCTGGGGCCGGCCTTGCTGTTGACGTTGCTGCTGATCAGTTTCTTCACGGTGGTGCGTATTCAGGACCTGCGCCAGGAGCTCACCCACACCGGGCAGTTGATCGCCAATCAGTTGGCCCCGGCCTCCGAATACGGCGTGATCGTCGGCAACGACGATGTGCTGGAAAGCCTGATGAAGGCCACCATGAGCATTCCTCATGTACGGTTTCTGGAGGTGCAGGACAGCACGGGCAAGGTGCTCGTCCACGTCGAACAGGCCGCCGACAACGCCCGTGCGCGGCAACTGGAAGTGTTTCAGGCGCCAATTCGCCTGCAACAGGTCAAGTCCGACGGTAATCACCTGGAAGACGCCGAAGACGTTGCCAGCGTGCCCGTCGAGGACTACCTCGGCCGCGTGCTGGTGGGCATGTCCAGCGACGCCTTCAACCTGCGCGAACAGGAAATCCTGCTCAAGGCCGGCATCCTCGCCCTCTTTGCCCTGCTGTTTACCTACATTCTGGCGCGCCGCCTGTCGCTGAGCCTGTCACAGCCGATCAGCGCCATGAGCGATGCGGTCAAGGCCATCCAGCACGGCGATTACACGGTGCCTTTACCGGTGGCCGATGACGCCGAGCTGGGCGACCTGGCGCGGCACATCAATAACCTCGCGCTGGGGCTGGAGAAGGCCAGTCGCGAGCAGAAAAAAGCCATGGACGAGCTGATCCGCACCCGCGAAGAAGCCGAGCGCGCCAACAGTGCCAAATCGGAATTCCTGGCGATGATGAGCCACGAACTGCGCACCCCTATGAATGGCGTACTGGGCATGCTGCAGCTGATGGAAACCACGAAGATGACCGAGGAACAGGCCGAATACGCGGCGCTGGCCACCGAGTCTACCGAGCACTTGCTGCGGGTGATCAACGACATCCTCGATTTCTCGCGCTTCGAGCGGGACGCGCTGGAGCTGGAAAACATCGCCTTCAACCTCGCCGACCTGATCGCCACCTCGGTTCAGGCCTTCGCCCACAACGCCCAGCAGCGCGGCCTTGCGCTGGAACTGGATCTGCCGCCAGGGCTGGACCTGCTGCGGGTCAAGGGCGATCCGACGCGCATCCGGCAGATCCTGGTCAACCTGATCGGCAACGCGCTGAAATTCACCGAATTTGGCAGCGTGCGGGTTGAACCCTCATGGCAGCAGACCGACGCACAGCACATCCTGTTTACCTGCGCCGTGCGTGACAGCGGCATAGGCATTTCGGCGCAGCTGCTAGAGTCGATGTTCGATGCGTTTCAGCAGGCGGACAATTCCATTTCAAGACGTTACGGGGGCACAGGCCTGGGCCTGCCCATCGCCCGAAATCTCGCCGAACGCATGGGCGGCTCGCTGCAGGCCCAGAGCAGCGAAGGTCTGGGCTCGGTGTTCACCTTGCAGATTCCCCTGCAACGGGTTGCACAGGAAGAGCCCTCACCCACGACCGGCGCTGTGGGCGAAATGCCACAGGAGCGCGATGGCTGCGTGTTGCTGGTCGAGGACAACCCGGTCAACCGCACAGTGGTCGAGGCCATGTTGCGCAGCCTCGGTTTGCAGGTCAGCGTGGCGGGCGACGGCGCCGAAGCAGTGAGCATGGCGAGCAAGGAAAAATACGCGCTGATCCTCATGGACTGCCGCCTGCCGGTGATGGACGGCTATGAAGCCACCCGACGAATTCGTGAACTGCCCAGTCTTCAGACGCTGCCGATCATCGCCCTGACCGCCAACGCGCGACACGGCGACCGCGATCTGTGCCTGCAGGCGGGCATGAACGATTACCTGGCCAAACCCTTCAAACGCACTGATCTGCAGCAGGTTTTACAGCGCTGGTTGACCTTTAAGGCATCTGCGACTGGCGATAAATGATAAATTGCGGCAGTCTTGTGTGCCGTGATCGACCCAAGCGGTCGCGCGAACGGACAATTTCAGTGTACAGGTGTACATTCATTTCACCTGTGCTGTGACTTTCACTACAACGCAATAGTCTATGAGTAGGCTGCCAGCAGTGGAATGACCCGCTGGTCAGACTGGGATCTACCCAGCCGCACAGGATTATCGAGGAGCTCGCATGACCAAACAAAACGCCTTTACCCGGGAAGACCTGCTGCGCTGCAGTCGCGGCGAGCTGTTCGGCCCAGGTAACGCCCAACTGCCCGCCCCTAACATGCTGATGATCGACCGGATCACCCATATCAGCCAGGAAGGCGGCAAGTACGGCAAAGGTGAATTGGTCGCCGAACTGGATATCAACCCGGACCTGTGGTTCTTCGCCTGTCACTTCGAAGGTGACCCGGTGATGCCAGGCTGCCTGGGCCTCGACGCCATGTGGCAACTGGTCGGTTTCTTCCTGGGCTGGCAAGGTCTGCCGGGCCGCGGCCGTGCGCTGGGCTCGGGCGAAGTCAAATTCTTCGGCCAGGTCCTGCCGACCGCCAAGAAAGTCACCTACAACATCCAAATCAAGCGCGTCCTCAAGGGCAAGCTGAACCTGGCCATTGCCGATGGTTCGGTGACCGTTGACGGTCGCGAGATCTACACCGCCGAAGGCCTTCGCGTCGGCGTCTTCACTTCCACTGACGATTTCTAAGGGTATTCGCATGCGCCGCGTCGTTATCACTGGTCTGGGCATTGTTTCCTGCTTGGGCAATGACAAAGACACCGTTTCCGCCAACCTGCGCGCAAGCCGCCCTGGCATCCGCTTCAACCCGGAATATGCCGAAATGGGCCTGCGCAGCCAGGTGTCGGGATCGATCGACCTCAACCTCGAAGAACTGATCGATCGCAAGATCTATCGTTTCGTCGGCCACGCTGCTGCCTACGCCTACCTGGCGATGCAGGATGCGGTCAAGGACTCGGGCCTGACCGAAGAGCAGGTGTCCAACCCGCGTACCGGCCTGATCGCAGGCTCCGGCGGCGCGTCGACCCTGAACCAGATGGAAGCGCTGGACATCCTGCGCGAGAAAGGCGTCAAGCGCGTGGGCCCATACCGCGTGACCCGCACCATGAGCAGCACCGTTTCGGCTTGCCTGGCGACGCCGTTCAAGATCAAGGGCCTGAACTACTCCATCGCTTCTGCCTGAGCCACCAGTGCTCACTGCATCGGTACCGCCATGGAACAGATCCAGATGGGCAAGCAGGACATCGTCTTCGCCGGTGGCGGTGAAGAAGAGCACTGGAGCCAGTCGTTCCTGTTCGACGCCATGGGCGCCCTGTCCAGCAAGCGCAACGAGACCCCTGAACAGGCCTCCCGCGCCTACGACGCGGACCGCGACGGCTTCGTCATCGCCGGCGGCGGCGGTATGGTCGTGGTCGAGGAGCTGGAACACGCTCTGGCCCGTGGCGCGAAGATCTACGCCGAACTGGTTGGCTACGGCGCAACCTCCGACGGCTACGACATGGTCGCGCCAAGCGGCGAAGGCGCCATCCGCTGCATGCAGCAGGCGCTGTCCACCGTTGACGGCAAGATCGACTACCTGAACACCCACGGCACCTCGACCCCGGTCGGCGACGTCGCGGAAATCAAAGGCGTGCGTGAAGTGTTCGGCACCGACGCTCCCGCCATCAGCTCCACCAAGAGCCTGTCGGGTCACTCCCTGGGCGCCGCCGGCGTTCACGAAGCGATCTACTGCATGCTGATGATGGAAGGCAACTTCATGGCGGGTTCGGCGAACATCGACGAACTGGACCCAGCCGTCGCTGACCTGCCAATCCTGACCAAGACTCGCGAAAACGCCGAGATCAACCTGGTCATGAGCAACAGCTTCGGCTTCGGCGGCACCAACGCCACGCTGGTGCTCAAGCGCTGGCAGGGCGCGTAAGAACGCCTTCCGGGCTCCGTCGCGCCCGCGACGATGGGCCCGCGGGCGCTTCGCTAGACTGGGCTTCCCCATCCATCCACCGCGCGAGGAGACCCATGGCGATCGACACCCTTTCCACCTGGCACCGGCTCGTCAAGACACGCGACGTGGCGGGTCTCGATGCCCTGCTGGCCGACGACGCCGTCTTCCTCTCGCCCGTGGTGCACCGACCGCAGGTCGGCAAGGCCATCACGAAGCAGTACCTCGCCGCGGCCTTCCAGGTCTTCTTCAACGAGAGCTTCCGCTGCGTGCGCGAACTCCA
>Ga0256892_1000334_pt1 | contig 10606 bp, 8 predicted proteins | sample MC6MC0515MT_FD_186339 | JGI IMG/M metagenome (GOLD analysis project Ga0256892, IMG submission 186339) | Metatranscriptome of enriched soil aggregate microbial communities from Iowa State University, Ames, United States - MC6-MC0515-MT... | ecosystem: Environmental > Terrestrial > Soil >...
CCTACAGCTCGCAAAAATCCGGAACGGAGAAACAAAAAAAACCCCGGCAATGCCGGGGCTTTTTGTTCGGGAAGGCGCGGGCGCCTTATTTCTTCTTCGGCATGTACAGATCGGTGATCGTGCCGTCGTAGATTTCCGAGGCCATCGCCACCGACTCGCTCAGCGTCGGATGCGCATGGATGGTGTGGCCGATATCCTCGGCCTCGGCACCCATCTCGATCGCCAGGCCGATCTCGGCCAGCAGGTCACCGGCGTGCACGCCGACGATCGCGCCGCCGATGATGCGGTGGCTGTCCTCGTCGAAGATCAGCTTGGTGAAGCCCTCGGTGCGACCGATGCCGATCGCGCGGCCGCTGGCGGCCCACGGGAACTTGGCCACGCCGACCTTCAGGCCCTTGGCCTTGGCTTCGGTTTCGGTCACGCCGACCCACGCGATTTCCGGGTTGGTGTAAGCCACCGACGGAATCACGCGTGCCACCCACTCCTTCTTCTCGCCGGCGGCCACTTCCGCGGCCAGCTTGCCCTCGTGCGTGGCCTTGTGGGCCAGCATCGGGTTGCCAACGATGTCGCCGATCGCAAAGATGTGCGGCACGTTGGTGCGCATCTGGCGGTCAGCCGGGATGAAGCCACGGTCGGTGACCTGCACGCCGGCCTTCTCGGCATCGATCTTCTTGCCGTTCGGCGAGCGGCCCACGGCAACCAGCACGCGGTCGAAGGTGGTTGCTTCCAGACCCGGCTTTTCGCCTTCCACGGCGGCTTCGAAGGACACGGTGATGCCGGCCTTGTCAGCCTTGACGTCGGTCGCCTTGGTCTTCAGGTGGACCTCGACGCCCTGCTTCTTCAGACGGTCGGCCAGCGGCTTGACCAGGTCCTTGTCGGCGCCCGGCATCAGCTGGTCCATGAACTCGACCACGGTCACCTTGCTGCCCAGCGCCGCATACACCGTCGCCATTTCCAGGCCGATGATGCCGCCACCGACCACCAGCAGCTTGCCCGGCACTTCGGCCAGCTCCAGCGCGTCGGTGGAGTCCATGACGCGCTTGTCGTCCCACGGGAAGTTCGGCAGCTTCACCGCCTGCGAACCGGCGGCGATGATGCACTGCTCGAAGCGCAGCAGCTGGGTCTTGCCGTCGTCGCCGGCGATTTCCAGCTCGTTGGCCGAGACGAACTTGGCCACGCCCTGTACGGTGCGCACCTTGCGCTGCTTGGCCATGCCGGCCAGGCCCTTGGTCAGCTGGGTGACCACTTTTTCCTTGTAGCCGCGCAGCTTGTCCAGGGTGATGGTCGGCTTGCCGAACTCGACGCCGAAATCACCGGCATGGGCGACTTCATCGATCACCGCGGCGGCATGCAGCAGCGCCTTGGACGGGATGCAGCCCACGTTGAGGCAGACGCCACCGAGGCTGGCGTAACGCTCGATCAGCACGGTATCCACGCCCAGATCGGCCGAACGGAAGGCGGCGGTATAACCGCCCGGGCCTGCGCCCAGCACCACCATCTTGCAGTCGATATCGGCCGGCTTGCCCGAGGACAGCGCCGGCTGCGGCGCGGCCGGTTCGGCCGGGGCGCGGTGCGACGGGGTCACCGGCGGCTTGCTGGCCGGAGCGGCCTCGGCCTTCGGCGCTTCGGCCTTGGCCGGCGCGGCAGGCACGGCGGCCTCGCCTTCGGCTTCCAGCAGCAGCACGACGTCGCCTTCGGAGAGGTTGTCGCCGAGCTTGACCTTGATTTCCTTGACCACACCGGCGGCCGAGGACGGCACTTCCAGCGTTGCCTTGTCCGATTCCAGCGTGACCAGACCCTGGTCCTTCTTCACCGTGTCACCCACGGCGACCAGCAGTTCGATCACCGGGACACCGCTGTAATCGCCGATGTCGGGAACCTTGATTTCAATTGCGGCCATTCGTGTTCTCCTGGTGCTCAGACGGCCTTGCCGCCGAGCAGTTGCTGCAGTTCGTCGAGCGACTCGTCCAGATCTTTCCAGCGACGGTCGAGCTTCTTTTCCTTGGTGTCGCTGGCTTGGATCAGCAGCGCCACCTGTTTCATCATCAGCCGGCCCGCACCGCACTCCGGCCGGGTGCCGCTGTAACGCTGGCCGGCCACGGTGAAGGACAGCACGTCACCGTCCAGCACCGGCGCCTTGCGCTCGGCCGGCACCTGCGCGGCCAACGCGGCCTGCCAGCTGTGCAGCAACCGCTGCGCCAACGGCGCCGGGATGCTGACCTGGTACTGGTCCGGCTGCTGGTCCACCCGCAGTTCCACGCCGCCCTGGCGGGCGCCGCTGTTCCAGCTGTAGACGCGCTTGTCGGCCCGGCTGTAGCGCAGCGTCCATGCCTGGCCCTGGGGACCGGGCAGCAACGCTACGCCGGTTTCCACGCCACTGCTGGGCAGGCTGACCAGCGACAACGCCGGCTGCGCCTTGCCGTCGAACAGGGTTTCCACTGCCTGGCCATAGTTGCCGACTGCCGGGGGCCAGCCATGGCCCAGGTCGGACGCGCATTCGCGCGCGCCCGCCTGCGCCATCGGCAGCGCCATCAGCAGCCCGGCCAGGACCAGGCCCTGCTTCACAGCAGGACGCGCCGCATGTCGGCCAGCACCTGCGAGAGGTAGGTGGTGAAGCGGGCAGCCAGCGCGCCGTCGATGACGCGGTGGTCATAGCTCAGCGACAGCGGCAGCATCAGCTTCGGGGCGAATTCCTTGCCGTTCCAGACCGGCTGGATCGACGACTTGGACACGCCCAGGATGGCCACTTCCGGTGCATTGACGATCGGGGTGAACGCGGTGCCACCGATGCCGCCCAGCGAGCTGATCGAGAAGCAGCCACCGCTCATGTCGGCCGGGCCGAGCTTGCCGTCGCGGGCTTTCTTGGCCAGTTCGCCGGATTCCTGCGCGATCTGCACCACCCCCTTCTTGTCGACATCGCGGATCACCGGCACGACCAGGCCGCTCGGCGTATCGGCCGCGAAGCCGATGTTGAAGTACTTCTTCAGGGTCAGGTTCTCGCCGCTGGCATCCAGCGAGGCGTTGAACTCCGGGAACTTCTTCAGCGCCGCGGCGCTGGCCTTGACCAGGAAGGCGAGCATGGTCAGCTTGATGCCGGCCTTCTCGTTTTCCTTGTTCAGGGCCACGCGCAGTGCTTCCAGCTCGGTGATGTCAGCCTGTTCGAACTGGGTGACATGCGGAATCATCGCCCAGTTGCGGGCCAGGTTCGCGCCGGAGATCTTCTTGATGCGCGACAGCGGCTGGACTTCGACCTCACCGAACTTGCTGAAGTCAACCTTCGGCCAGGCCAGCAGGTTAAGGCCGCCACCGGCCGCCACGGTGCCGCCGGTGGCAGCGCCGCCGCCGGCCAGGGCCGACTTGACGAACTTCTGCACGTCGGACTTGGTGATCCGGCCACCCTTCTCGGTGCCGCTCAGCTGGTTCAGGTCCACGCCCAGCTCGCGGGCGAACACGCGCACGGCCGGCGAAGCGTAGGGGACCTTCTGCGGCAGCACGCTGTCGGCGTTGAAGGCGACCGGCGGGCTGGTCGGCGAGCCACCCGACGGGGCAGCGGCGGCCGGGGCCGGCTGGGTCGGCTTGGCGGCGGACTGGTCGATATCACGGGCGGCCAGCTTGTCCGGCTCGGCCGGGGTCGCGACGGGCTCGACCTTGGTCGCGGTCTCGGCCGCTTCGGTCTTGGCGGCCGGGGCCGGAGCAGCAGCGGCAGCGGCCGGCGCGGCGGCCTCGTCGCTGACTTCGATCAGGGCCACGAGCTTGCCCTCGGAGAGGTTGTCGCCGATCTTGACCTTGATTTCCTTGACGATACCGGCCACCGAGGACGGCACTTCCATCGTGGCCTTGTCCGATTCCAGCGTCACCAGACCCTGGTCTTTCTTGACGGTATCTCCAACGGCGACCAGCACCTCGATTACCGGGATATCGCTGTAGTCACCGATATCGGGGACAAGTGCTTCCTTGATTTCGGCCATGGGGAAAACTCCGGCAATCTGGTGTAGGGAATCGCCTATTGTGGGGGCTTCGCGCGCCAGCGCCAACCAGCTTGGCGAATTTTCAGCGCCCCTGTCCCGGGACAGCCTGTTGCAGGCATCTGCTTTGGCCGGATTCGGCTTGGCACAGTGCAAAGCGGAATTTTCCAGTCGGTACCGTATTGTCCGCTGCTGTCCCCGCCTCAGCGCCGTATGGCCTCGGCCAGCGGCTGCCACGCCTCCACCAGCCGGGGCAACGGCCAGGCTGCGTTGGCCGGACTGGTAGAGGGCAGCGACCAGACCGGGACCTCGCGCGCCGCGCCGACCAGCCCCGGCAGGATGAAACGCTGGAACGCCCGGTACGCGGTGCCGCCATTGCAGGCGATCGCGCGCAGCGCAGGCAATCGCTCGATCACTGCACCCAGCGCATTGGGCACTTCACTGCCGCGCACGATCGACGCATCCAAGCTGCCGCGCCGCTGGCACTGCCCGATCACATCCCACACGCCCACACCGGCCGCGTTCAATGCACGCACGCGTTCCGGATAAGGAAGCGTCGCGTCGATCCCGCACAGCACGCCCATCAACGGCCAGAAACGGTTGCGCGGATGGGCGTAGTACCGCGCGGCCTGCAGCGATGCAATGCCCGGCATCGAGCCGAGTACCAGCACGCGGCCATCGGCGTTCAGCTGCGCAGGGAAGCCGATGCAGGTTGTCGTTTCCATCACACCATCACCAGATGCATGAATGTCAGGCATTGCATGATCGCCCGTAAATACAGCGGTTTCGCACTGATCGCTGAATGGAAACAACTAAATTTTAACGTGCGTCGGATGCGATTCATATTGCGGGGACTACGGTTGCCTCGCCCCACAACACCGGGGCCCAGAACAAAAACATCCTGAGGAGATTCCCCCATGCGCTCCATCCGTACCCTGACCCTGGCTACCCTGACTGCTCTTGCTTTTGCGCCGGCTGCTTTCGCGCAGGACAGCACTGTTGATACCGCTTCGGGCAAGCACTTCGCCGTGGTCGGCGGCGTGTCGCTGCTGCAGCCGAAGAACGATCCGCTTGATGGCGTGCGCAAGGTGGACGGCGGCCCGGCCCCGACCCTGAGCTTCAGCTACTACATCAACGACAACTGGGCCGTGGAACTGTGGGGCGCAGCCGACAAGTTCGATCACCGCGTGCGCGGCACCGATGGCGCCCGCCTGGGTACCGTCGAACAGCAGCCGATCGCGCTGAGCGGCCAGTACCACTTCGGCCAGGCCGACAACGTGTTCCGTCCGTTCGTGGGCGCCGGTTACTACGAGTCCAACTTCAGCAATGAAGATCTCGCCAGCGACATCGGCCACATCGGCGTGAAGACCGCCAAGGGCGCCATCGGCACCGTCGGCGTGGACATGAACATCAACAGCACCTGGTTCGCCCGCGCCGATGCCCGCTACATGCATTCGCGCCCGGAGCTGACCGTCAACGGTGAAGGCACCGGCGACAAGGCCAAGCTGGATCCGTGGACCGTGGGCTTCGGCATCGGCGCGCGCTTCTAAGCACGCCGTCCGCTTCCATGCAGTACGCACAACGGGCCCTTCGCGGGCCCGTTGTCGTTGGGGGTCGGCAACTTTCATCGGGCGTTGCCGACCACTGCCCGACACTGGCCACCACGGCGGACCACGCCGATCCGCCCCGGGGAGCCGATGCGCGAGTCCTTCGACATGCTGGTGGTGGGTGGCGGCATCAATGGCGTCGGGATCGCGCGGGATGCGGCCGGGCGCGGGCTCTCGGTCTGCCTGTGCGAGCAGGATGACCTGGCCGCCCACACCTCCAGCGCCAGCACCAAGCTGATCCACGGTGGCCTGCGCTACCTGCAGCAGGGTGAAATCGCACTGGTGCGCAAGGCGCTCAACGAACGCGAAACGCTGCGCCAGCTCGCCCCGCACCTCATTGCCCCGACCACGTTCGTGCTGCCGCATGCGCGCCATCTGCGCCCGGCATGGATGCTGCGTGCCGGCCTGTGGCTGTACGACCACCTGGGCCGCGCCAATGCGCATTTCCCTGCTTCTCAATGCATCGACCTGCAACGCGATCCCCGCGGCGAGACGTTGCAGCCGGGTTACCGGACCGGCTTCACATATGCCGATGCGCGCGTCAACGATGCGCGGCTGGTGGTGCTCAACGCACGGGACGCGCACGAGCGTGGTGCCGAGATCCGCACGCGCACCCGCTGCGAACAGTTGATCCGCCACCGCGATCACTGGTGGGCGGTACTGCGCACGGCCACCGGCGCCGTGCAGCGCATCCGCGCCCGGTGCGTGGTCAATGCCAGCGGGCCCTGGGCCGGCACGGTCCTGCAACGCGCCGGGCTGGATGCACCGCTCGGGCTGCGGCTTGTGCAGGGCAGCCACCTGGTGGTGCCGCGCCTGTTCGCGCATGACAGCGCCTACCTGTTCCAGCAACCCGACCAGCGGGTGGTGTTTGCGATTCCCTTTGAGCAGGACTTCACCCTGATCGGCACCACCGATACCGACTACGACGGTGATCCGGCGCAGGTGCAGCCCCGCGCCGACGAGCAGGCCTATCTGCTCGACGCGGTGAACCGGTTCCTGCGGGCGCCCGTGCGCGCCGAAGACATCGTCTGGCGCTACAGCGGGGTGCGCCCGCTGCTGGCCGACCATCACCGCGATGCGTCGCGGGTCACGCGCGATTACCGGCTGGACGTGGATACCGCCGGCGCACCGCTGCTGAGCGTGCTGGGCGGCAAGCTGACCACCTACCGCGCATTGGCCGAGGACGCCTTGGGGCGCCTGTCACCCTCGCTGTCGGAGATGGGTGCGGCGTGGACGGCCGGCGGGCCGCCGTTGCCGGGGGGCGATGGCGGCACGGCCGCAGAGGTGGCCGATGCACTGCTGCGCGGTCACCCTGGCCTGCCCCCTGCCCTGCTGCAGCGCCTGGCCGCCAGCTACGGCACGCGTGCGATGCGACTGCTCGATGATGCGCAGACGCTCGACGCGTTGGGCCAGGACCACGGCGGCGGCCTGTACGACCGCGAGCTGGACTACCTCATCGCACACGAATGGGCGCGCAGCGCCGACGATGTGCTGTGGCGCCGCGGCCATCTGGGCCTGCGACTGGATCCCCGCCAGCGCGAGGCCTTGGCGGCCACGCTGCAGGCGCGCGTTTCGATGCCGTAGGCTGTACACCTGTCACGCCTTACGGCATCGATTTCCACGGAGCAGACCATGGACAAGCACTACGTGCTCGCCATCGACCAGGGCACGACCAGTTCGCGCGCCATCCTGTTTGACCGTGCCGGGCGCATCGCCGGCAGCGCGCAGCGCGAGTTCACCCAGATCTTCCCGCAGCCGGGCTGGGTCGAGCATGACCCGCGCGAGATCCTGACCAGCGTCTACACCACGATCACCGAACTGTTGAACCGCCATCAGGTGGACCCGCGCACGATCGCCGGCATCGGCATCACCAACCAGCGCGAAACCACCGTGGTCTGGGACAAGGCCACCGGCCAGCCGATCCACAACGCCGTGGTGTGGCAGTCGCGGCAGAGCCATGCGATCTGCGAGCAGCTCAAGGCCGAGGGTCACGAGCCGCTGATCCGGCGCAAGACCGGGCTGTTGATCGATGCCTATTTTTCCGCGACCAAGATCCGTTGGATCCTCGACCACGTCGAGGGCGCGCAGGCACGTGCCGAACGCGGCGAGCTGCTGTTCGGCACCATCGACAGCTGGCTGATCTGGAACCTCAGTGGCGGCCAGGCGCACGTCACCGATGTCACCAATGCCGCGCGCACGCTGCTGTTCGATATCCATGCGCTGCAGTGGGATGACGAGCTGCTGGCGCTGTTCAACATTCCGCGCGCGATGCTGCCGCAGGTGCGCAGCTCCAGCGAGGTGTATGCCACCACCCAGGCACAGTTCTTTTTCGACCAGCACCTGCCCATCGCCGGTATCGCCGGCGACCAGCAGGCCGCGCTGTTCGGCCAGGCCTGCTTCGAACCGGGCATGGCCAAGAACACCTATGGCACCGGCTGTTTCATGCTGATGAACACCGGTGACAAGGCGGTGGTGTCCGAGAATGGCCTGCTCACCACCATCGCCTGGGGCATCGACGGCCGTGTGGAATACGCGCTGGAAGGCTCGATCTTCGTCGCCGGCTCGGTGGTGCAGTGGCTGCGCGACGGGCTGCGCATGTTCGGCAAATCCAGCGATTGCCAGGCCTACGCCGAACGGGCCGCCGACAACGGCGGTGTGTACCTGGTGCCCGCCTTCGTGGGACTGGGCGCCCCGTACTGGCGCAGCGATGTGCGCGGGGCGATGTTCGGGCTGACCCGCGGCACCACCAAGGAGCATTTCATCCGCGCGGCGGTGGAATCAATGGCCTACCAGACCCGCGACGTGCTGGCCGCAATGCAGGCCGATGCGGGCATCGAGCTGAAGGAACTGCGCGCCGATGGCGGTGCGATCGCCAACGACTTCATGGCGCAGTTCCAGAGCGACATCCTGGGCGTGCCGGTGCTGCGCCCGCAGGTGGCCGAAACCACCGCGCTGGGCGCTGCCTATCTGGCCGGGCTGGCCACGGGCTTCTGGAGCAGCCGGGCGGACATCGCCGAGCAGTGGGCGGTGGACCGCCGCTTCACCCCGCAGATGCCGGTGGATCAGCGCGAGGCGCTGTACGCCGGCTGGCAGCAGGCGGTCGAAGCGACGATGGGCTTCCGCGTGGGGTGACCCCTCAGAACGCCGGGAGGACCGCGCCCTTGTACTTCTCGGCGATGAAAGCCTTCACTTCCGGGCCGGTCAGGGCCTTGGCCAGCTGCTGCACGCGGGCATCGTCCTTGTTGTCCGGGCGGGCAACGAGGAAGTTCACGTACGGCGAATCCTTGCTTTCGATCGCCAGCGCATCCTGGGTCGGGTTGAGCCCGGCATCCAGCGCGTAGTTGGTGTTGATCAGGGCCAGGTCCACCTGGTCCAGCACGCGCGGCAGCATCGCCGAGTCCAGCTCGCGGAACTTGAGCTGCTTCGGGTTGGCGATGATGTCGCGCTGGGTCGCCAACGCATTGGTCGGGTCCTTGAGCGTGATCACGCCGGCCTTGTGCAGCAGGATCAGCGCGCGGCTGTTGTTGCTCGGGTCGTTGGGAATCACCACGTCGGCGCCGTTGGGCAGCGCATCGAGGGATTTGAAGCGGCGCGAGTACGCACCGAAGGGTTCGATGTGCACGCCGATCACCTTGACCAGGTCGGTCTTGCGGTCGCGGTTGTAGGCGTCCAGGTAGGGCTCGGTCTGGAAGTAGTTCACATCGACCTGCTTCTGCACCAGCTGGTCGTTGGGCTGCACGTAATCATTGAATACGCGCACGTCCAGGGTCAGGCCTTCCTTTTCCAGGATCGGCTTGACCACGGCGAGGATCTCGGCGTGCGGCACCGCGGTAGCGGCGACCACCAGCTTCTTGGAATCGTTGGCCGGCTTGCCACAGGCGGCCAGGGCCAGCGAGGCGGCAAGCAACGGGAGCAGCAGGTACTTTTTCATGGGGGCAGCGGGATCCGTAAGGGCAGCAGCGCCCCACGATACCGCACGCCCCGGCCCTTGCGGAATCCGGGGCATATGACCCCACGGCATGAGCCGATGCCGGCCGGGCCGGCTTACTCGTAGCTGGTCAGCGCCAGGGCCAGCAATGCCTTGGCCTGTTCGCGCAGCATCACCGGCTCGACGATTTCCGCGTCCGAGCCGTAGTGCAGCACATCCATCAGCAGCTCGCGCGAAACGCTGTAAGGCAGTTTCAGCTCATAGCGGCCATCGGGCAGGAAACGGCCCTGCTGCTTGGAATGCCAGTGCTCATCGGCCACCCAGCGTGCGGCCTTGGCACTGAACACGATCGTGGCCCAGCCCTTGGGCGGCCCGGAGAAGATGCCGTAGCTGGCCCCCAGCTGCTCGTCCAGCTCGCTCTCATCCACATCGCGCGCGGTGGTATCGATCACGCGTGCCTTGTAGATGCGGTCCACGGCGAAGCTGCGCAGGCCCTCGCGGCCGTGGTCCCAGGCATCGAGGTACCAGTTGTCCCGGTAATGGGTCATGCGCTGCGGCGACACGGTGCGCTGGGTCGCCTCATCCGTCGAACGGGCCCGGTACTCGAAGGCCAGCTGCTTGCGCTCCAGCACTGCCGAGGCCACCGCACGGAAGCTGGCCTCATCGAATTTGCGGCCGCGGTGCGGGATCACCCGGACCCGGTCGACCGGCCAGGTCGAAACGCCGGCCTGCGCGGCCAGCAGGCCTTCGATGCGCTGCTGCAGCGGGGCCAGCACCGAGGACAGCACGCCGCCCCCCGTACGCGAGAGCAGGTGCTGGGAGGCCAGCAGCGCATGCAGTTCCTCCGAGCTCAGCCACAGGCCCGGCAGCTCGAAGCGGTCGCTTTCGTCGGCCTGGTAGCGGAAGCCCGCCTCGCCATCGCCTTCCACCGGCGCCATCAGCGCATCGCGCAGGAAGGCCAGGTCGCGGTAGACAGTCGCGCGGGAACACTCCAGTTTTTCCTGCAGGGCCGCCACCGTTACCGGGTAACGGGCGGACTTGAGCAGGCGATGCAGGGCGTTGATGCGTTCATATCGGTCCATGACCCGATTATGTCCGAGTCGCCG
>Ga0256892_1000353_pt1 | contig 10389 bp, 4 predicted proteins | sample MC6MC0515MT_FD_186339 | JGI IMG/M metagenome (GOLD analysis project Ga0256892, IMG submission 186339) | Metatranscriptome of enriched soil aggregate microbial communities from Iowa State University, Ames, United States - MC6-MC0515-MT... | ecosystem: Environmental > Terrestrial > Soil >...
AGTAGTACCGTAAAGAAAGCCCCCCAGCCTCTTTGTGCCCGTCCTCGCCCCCGGCTGTGCCCGCCCACGGGTTTCCGAGATCCACGTACATGGGCGGCTCAAACTCTGTGCTCGCCCAAGAACAGTTCGAGGCGTTTGCCAACTCGCTCCTAGTCCAACCGCTGAAAACGGTGGAAGAATGGTCGTCGCTGTGGGAGATTGACGCCTCGGAGGAGCTCATCTGGAAGCTGTGCTCGCTCTCGTTTCTCCGTAAGCTCAAGGTTACCGTTCCCTTTAACTTTGCGGCGCTGATCTGCCAGTGCCTGTCTGTGATTGCCAACAGCGTCTTTGCCCCAGTGCAGCCCATCGAGGCGGCAGCTCACGCGCCGATACTGCTCGCCGTGCGGATCCTCACGCGCGGCATGACAGTCCTCGCCTCGTCGCCCGACTCGTTTGAGCGTCTCTTTATGTGGAGCTTCCGCCTGCCGCGCGCGTCGGGAGAGACGGCTGAGGACTCGCAGCGGACGCACCAGGAGCTGGTGTCTCTGTACACGGCGCCGGGCAACCGCATCGCGCAGCTGGTGCCCGGTGCGCAGGTCGTCCGCCTCCTCACTGCAGCGCTCTTCCTTGTTGGCTTCACCACAGGCGCTTCCACCGTCACCGGCAAGGTGCCCTTTGCGGCACCGGCCCCGGCCCATCCAGCAGTTGTCGCGGCGGCGCGCCACGCCGCGGCCGCCGCCACGGCCGCGCCTTCGCGGCGCGGCCCTACGGCTGCTCTGTCGTCGAACCCGGCCAAGATCCGCGTGGCGGCCGCCAACGCCGTGTTTGCCGCACACATGGTCGGCGTATCGCTCGCGCCGCCGGAGCTTATCAGGCGCGCCGTGAACGCGGTGCTGCAGGCCGCGGCCGGCGCCGGCGGGTTGAGTTACACCCCACAGTACAACTGGGTGCGACGGTGGGATCGCGCAGTGCAGAAGATCGAGGAAATCTGCTTCGACTCCCCTGCTGCGGGCACTGACACTGCCGGCATCGCGGGTCTCAATACGCTCTCGCCGATTGCTGTACAGCTTGCATCGCCGGCCGCCGTCGCCGCGGCAGAGCCGCAGGCGGCGCCGGCGCCTCAGGAGACAGAAATTGAGCGGCACGGCTCCGCGGCGCCCAGCTCAGCGCGCCAGAGCCCTGGGCTCTCCGGTGGCGTGGGCAAGTCGTACCTGCTGGGCGGCCACGCCGTCGGCTCGCAGGGGCACACACTCTTGCGCAGCCACGGCGTGGAGCCCCGACGCGGCATGACGCCGTCGGGGTCGAGCCCGTCGCTGACGGCCGCGGAGGCCGCCGCGCCGCTTGACATGCATGACCGCCTGTTTGCCATTGAGCGCCGCAACGCCACAGAAACCAACGCGCAGCCGCGCTCGATTCTCCGCTCCAGCTCTGGCAGCAATCTCAAAAGCCTGGCGAGCTTGGAGACGCCAACCAGCCCGGCGACCCCGAGCGCGGCTGAAGCGTCGCCCGACAATTTTTGCGCGCGGCCGACGACGACGCGCGTGAACCCCGGCCAGTCGATGCCGCTTGGTAAGCTGTCCGAGCATGTTTATTCGCCGCCGGTCCAGGACGTCGACAGTGACGACGAGGACGGCTTCCACAAGCACCACGCTGGTGGCGACGACGATGACGACGAATATGGCCCGTCGTACGACGCGTCATCGCCGCCGATCGTCGCCGTGTCGTGTCCAGCGTGTCGCACCCCGTGCGCGCCCACGGCGCAGGGTGTGGCCGTCGAGTGCCCGTCGTGCGGCGCTAAGCTCGCCGATGCGGCTGCCCACGTCATCCGCGACTGCCCTACCCCGCGCCCGAACACGCCGCGCGGCGGCTGCCAGACGGTGACGACGGACCCGGAGTCGTCGCTCCGCGTGAACTCTGGCCCAGCGGGCTCGAACTCGCCGGCTACTTCGCTCTCGCAGCTCGTGGCGCGCGCGCCGCTCGTCGAAGGTCGCCACGGTCTCGTCGTGCCCCACTCGTTGCTCCAGCCCGACGCCGAGGCCGTGCGGCTGCCGGACACGCCGGCCACCAAGAGCGTGAGTCCTCCTGCTGCCGGTACTACGATGTCCTTTGTTGATGCGGCAGGTATGGCGCTTTGCTCCATGTCTGCTCCCAGCAATGGGCACACCGAGCAGCAGCAGAAGCAGAAGCAGGTGCCTGCTCACCAACAGCCTGCTCCCGAGCAGCTGCAGCCGCAATCGATCTCCTCAACAAGCGCGTCCAAACAGTACAATCTGCCGAACACACCACTGCCTAAGACAGCGCCGATCGGAAGTGCAGTGCCCCTGGCGCAGAACGGCGTCCCTACCCCGCTGTCGGGCATCCACGCCGACATGATCTACCGGCCTGCGACGTATCTCACCCCGGCGGCATGCGTCGAGTGCGACGAGTCCCTGCCTGGTACAGACCACTCGCAGTGCTTCTATCGCTGCCTCTTCCGCCACGTGATCCCCAAGTCAGTGCTGCGCAAGCGCGAGGCCGAGGCAAGCCACTACTCGGCGCGTGGTCGCATCATCCTCGCCGCGATCGCGCGCTCCGTTGCGCTTCGCGTCTTGCAGCGGCCGCTGCGCGTGCTCAAGCTCGCGCGCGAGGGCGAGCCCAAGGAGCGGTGGATCTGGCTCTCCCCTGCGGGTAACCAGCTGCTCTGGGCGCGGTACGACCCGCAGGAGCAACGTAACTTCTTCTCCAAGCTCATCTCGCGCGCCCCGCAGGTCCGCGAACTCTCGCACGTGCGCCGCCTCGCGCTGGGTCTCTTTGCGCGCCGCCGCGAGGCCACTAAGCTCAAGGCGGCTGAGCTCCTGCCGTGGCACTGCGTCTCGATCGAGTGGCAGACACCGACGGCGCCCCGCACGACTTCGGCGGCGGCCACGGCCACCGGGCCCAGCAGCTCCGGCTCCGGCTCTGGCGGGGACGACGACCCGACAAACTACCGCACGATGGAGATCATCTGCCAGTCGGACGACGACACGCGCGTGCTCTTCATGGGCCTCCAGGCGCTCGTCCCGCTCTCAAAGTACCATCTCAGCTATGGCCGCTTCCTTTGGCGCCGCGCGTCGCTCAAAATGCGCCGCAAGGCCCATGAGGCCGTGCAATCGGCCAAGGACTACGCCACGCGGCTCTGGCTGGTCGCGCTCGAAGACCGGGCGCAGCGCTTCCGCGACACTGTGCTCAATGCGACGCGCGCTGTCGTGCACGACTTTGAGGCACTGACGGCGATGACGACGCAGCTGCGGCGCGAGCAGGGTGTCCCGGCGCCCGCAATGCTATGTCCGCGTCGGCCGCCCACGATGACCCAATCACCGGCTGATAACTTTGCGGACGCCACGGTGCAGGCGCCCGCGATTGATGACAACGGTGACATCAAGGCACTGAACCCGCGCTGGGCGGCGCATGCCGCCGTTTGCAATGGCATCATGGCCGGCGCCTCGCTTTGGCCGGTGCCGCCGCGCAAGTTCCGTGAGGCGAGCGGCCGCTTGCAGGAGTACATTGTCCTCACCGAGACGCGTGCCTTCCAGCTCCTCACCTCGGGGCTGAAGCTCCCCTCTGTCACCGTGCCCTCGCCCCCGCCCGGCGACCCCGTGGGTAGCCCCATCGCCGCGGCGTACATGGCTGCCATGTTTGACTATGCGCGCGCGTGGGGCCTGGCGCATCCGGAGGCCGTCGCCGCTGTGGAGCCGCAGCAGTGCGGCAACGTCACTGCCGAGGAGCTTGACCCTGAGGCAATCGCGGCCGCCGAGGCCGACGCCGAGGCTGCGTCCAAGGGCCCCGACCAGCTCGGCAGCGCTGCATTCCTGTTCCGCACCGCGTCGTCGCCGCTGTCAGTGTTTGAGCCGCAGTTTGCGGAGACGACGGCAATGGCGCTGATGCGCTATATCCGCAAGCACTTTAAGGTGCCACACCACCTGCGCAAGCGCACCGGTCTCTGTGGCATCGCCAAGGACGCCATCGATCGCGCAGCTGCTGTGCGGCAGGAGTCTGCGCAGACTCAGAAGCGCGCCGCGGCTGCAACGCAGAGCTCCTCCAAGCCGGATACCGACGCGCACCTTGCGAATGCGCTTGCCACTGTTGAAGCTTCACCTTTGTCTCAGCCCTCACCGCTGCCGGCCTCCGGCGCCGGCTCCGGCGGTGCCACTGTGGCAGTCGACGGCGACGCGCGCGGCTCTGGCGCTGAATCGACACGGGCGCCTTCGACCGCGTCAACGGTTGCTGATTTTGTTGCTGACGCCGAGGCGGCCGCCACGGAGGTCGCCGCTGCCGCCGCTGCCGCGGGCGCCAACCCGGCAGAACCCACTGTTGCGCGCGTGAGCCGCAGTCGGCGCCGCAGCAGCGTCAGCGGCGCGCGCATGCGGCAGCCGTCGCTCACGCAGACGCCTTCGGGTGGCCAGCTTGGCGCGCCAATGACCGACACGGAGTCCGAGTCGGGCGAGACGGACCTTGACGAGAGCGACGGCGAGGACGCGGCACCTCTCAGTGACAGCGAGGTGTCGCCAACTACGCAAACCGGGCACGGCAGCACCGATACGATTTCCGCTTCCGGTGGCCTCCGCCCGCGCGCTGCCGCTTCCCGCTTCCGTCTCCCGACACGGCAGCCTGCGACGCTGCAGACGGGCGCCATGGGCGGCGTGGTTCCGCTGGTGCGTGCGCACTCGACCGAAACAGCCGGGTCTCACACCAGCCACCAGGCGCTCGAGGCTGCGGCACCGTCTCTTATGCAAGGGGTTGCTAAGACAACCTACGCCGGTGCTGTCGACGCGGCCAGCAATGAGCCCCGTGGTATGGTGACATCGTATGCTGGCGCCGTTCTTGCGCAGCCGTACGTGACTCCCAACGACCTGTTTGCTGCTGCTGCTGCTGACGCGCCCCGGGGTCTAGGCTACGACCAGCGCCGCGTTATCCACGTCGACTACCCAGCTGCGGCGGCGGCCGCCGCTCTTTCAGCGTCCGCCGGGACACAACTGGGCGACGCAGCGGCAACTGCCACCGGGCCCCGGCCCGCGTCGGTGCCTGCGATGGAGCAGGACGTGACTGTTGTTGGGCGCCGCTTCCGCCTTACGCAGCGCCCGTCTGCTGCCGGCGCGACTGTTGCTCCGTCTTCGTCTGAGTCTGCTCCCCAGCGGCGTATTGTCGTGTCAGCCTCGAGCACAGGTCTGTCATCTCTCGCACAGGCACAGGAGTCGCCAGCGGCGCCTTCTGTGTCCCCAAATGTGTGGGACCTGCACCACACGCGGCACCGCTCGCCTGCTGCTCTGGAACCGCCGGCGAGTGCCGCTGCGCACCTCGTCGAGTCGTTTTGCTCGGCCCGCCACTCAGAGGCCGGCGAGAGCAAGACTGGCAGCGGCGAGGAGGAGAGCCCGTCTTCGGCGGCCGATCGCACAGGTCTGCACCACGTGTACGAGTTCCTCGAGCAGACACAGCGCGCACGGGCTTCAGGCGAAGAGCTTCCTCTCGCCGCATCTCTCCGCACAGCCCACAAGACCGGCGGTGCAGGTAAGAGCTTGGAGTCTTACTTTAGTCACTCGCAGCCCAGTCCTGTGGGTACGACCCCGCTCGTGGTGGTGACACCCGCTGTCGGCCAGGTGCTTCCCGCCCTCGAGGGGAAGCGCGCCGTAGCCCTGGAACGCGCGGTGGCGTCGCGGAAACCCGACGAGACGGTTTTCTCGGATCTTCCTACGACACCCTATCCTGTTGCCGCCGACGTCACGCGTGCACCTCGTTACTCTGTGTCTGGCCTGCCCCCTGGCACGGACACGGGTGCAGCTGCAGCCGCGCCGGCGGCGTATACTCGCCCGCTCGGCTTGCACCACGCCGCCATCTCACAACCTGACTTCTCCTCACGGCTCTTGGAGTCCAAGTGCGTTCTTTTTCCGCCACAGGAGACGACGGGCGGGCTCTCGGCGCACGGTGGCGCCGCGTCGCAGACGATCTCTTTTGCGGCAGCGGAGGCCCTCAAGGCGCTCGCGAGTCGGTCGACGTCGCTCCCTGCAGAGGAGCGCCGCATCGCCAGCTTCATTTCGTTCCTCCGTGCGATTACCCAGCCTTTCTTGATGGGCCTCGAGCGCGAGATGCTTGGCGCTGCTGGCGAAATGGCTGGCATCATCCGTGGTCTCGGCGGCTGGGACCTCGTGCGCGCAACGGTGGACGGCGCGACTGACACGACCATCGCCGATGAAGACAATGTTCTTGATTTCTAAAGTCTATCTTGCGTTTCCCATGTGCGTTTTTTCGTTTGGTTTTTAACGCACGCGCGATTTTTTTTCTCCCCTTTTGTTCTGTCAGTGCTTTGTTTGCTTCTCGGGGTGCAGCGCTCGTCATTCGGGCTCCACCTTGTCTCTCTTCACTGTCTGCATGTGATCGTTACCTCACTTCAAGGAAAAAAAAATCAAACAAACTCCATACGCTGCAGGATTCATGCTACATCTCGCCCCCGAATACACTGATACTGTTAGGTTTCGCGCGCCTTCACAATTATCAAGCAAACGGCTGCGGCCATGTTAAGAGGGACGGCTTTAGATGTTGATCACCATTTTGCCCGTGTTGGCGCCGGTGAAAAGGCCCGCAAAGGCGGCAGGTGTACTGTCAATGCCGGTTACAGTAGACTCGTCGGCCTTGATTGTGCCGTCTGCGAGGAGTGGGAGCACAGCCGAGATGTGCTTCTCAACGTTGCCAGGGACAGTGCGCCAAATCCACACAAAGAAGCCGCGAATCGTGATGGCGCGGGCAATGAGCTTCGGGAACAGAGACTCGGTTTGGCGTGGCTTGACATTGCCATACTCGGCTGTGGCACCGACGACGACGACGCGGGACAGCGTTCCCAGGAGGTCGATGGCCGCGTCGGTGACGGGGCCGCCCGTAAGATCGGCGAAAAAATCGATCTTGTCACCGCCAAGCGCGCTTGCCAGCGCAGCGACAATCTCGGCGTGGGTTTCGTGCGCCTTGTAGTCGATGCAGGCGTCAAAGCCATACTTCTCTACGACAATCTTGCACTTCGTGGGGCCGCCAGCGCTGCCAATGACCTTCTTGGCACCGAGATGGCGCGCGAGCTGACCCATGAGCGAGCCTACGGCGCCAGCAGCGCCAGACACAAACACGACGTCGCCCGCCTTGAAACCGCCTTCAGTGACGGCACCATAGGCAGTCTGGCCAGGCATGCCGAGAGCGCCGAGAAAAAGCGTCAAAGGAAGGCCCGCTGCCTTTGTCGCAGCAACATCAAGCGTTGTCAGTGCAGAGGCCGGTGCGGCGACGTAGAGCTGAAGAGGAAGAATGCCCGTCACGGTGTCGCCGACAACAAACGCCTCCGCCTTGGACTCGACGACAGTGCCGATGAGGAAGTTAGTGATCGGCGCGCCAGTCTCAGTGATCTGAGCGAGTAGAACACGCATGTGGGGCTCAACAGAAAGGGAAGTTGCCTTGACGAGCACCTCGCCGTCGGCGAGAGTCGGGTACGGAATGTCCTTGACCGCCAGGTCGGTGACGACCGCGTTCGCCGATAGAAGGTTGGCCAGGTAGACTTGCTTGTTGACAGGCAACGACATTTGGGGCTGAATAAAGGAGATCATGAGAAATGGTGGCCATGAGCTGCACTCTCCCCGATCTACATCACAAGGTCGCTCCTCAGACGGGTTTCTCATTAGCAGCAGACGAATCTCCGATCGCCATTGTCACATCTCAAAAACCGAGTCTAAACGCCTTCGGACCGTTGGAGGGTTCCAAATTCACATCAGACTTTCTAGGTATTGTTATATGTGTTTTACAATTTGCCCCACTGACTGACATTTCATCATGAAGATTACGAAACATTAACGTGTAGTTGACGTGCGAAGGTGCAAAGGAGTCACCGGCTGTGTGACTCGAAGCGGGCTGATCCGAGTCCGATTACATGCGATATCTCATCAGGTCGTCCGTCACTGGGAAACACGTTTTGCGAAATGTATGATCACAATTGTTTATTTTATAATTTATCTCCACACAGATGAAGCCTGTTCGTTTAGCCCACTTTGACGCTCTTGTGATCGGAGGTGGATCTGGAGGCTTGGCAGCTGCCCGCCGCGCCGCCCAGCACGGTGCTCGCGTCGCTCTCGTCGAGATGGACGCACTTGGCGGCACATGTGTCAATCGTGGCTGCGTTCCCAAGAAACTCATGTGGTCGTCGGCTGGGATTCTACACGACATTCGCCACCGCGCGCACGGCTTCTCGGTCCGCGGCGTCGACGCTGCGACGGCACGCTTCGATTGGAACGCAATGCGCGGCACCCGTGAGGGCTATCTGGAGCGTCTCCATGGTGTGTACTTAAAGAACCTTAAGAAGGACGGTGTGACGGTCATCCGCGGCAAGGCTCGCGTCGAGCCAGTCGCTGGCGCGTCGACCTCTTCTTTACTCGAGTCCGCTTTCAGTCCGGCGTTTCGTGTCATCGTTGACCCCGTTCCCCAAGCCAACATGGGCGGCTCCACCCCTAACGCTGAAGTTCTTCAGCCTCCGGTGGGTGGCTTTGTTTTTGACGTGACACCGCAGACTCTGCCGGCGCACGTCTGGGGCGCTGCCTCGCCGCCGTCCGTGTCGCCGACTTCGGCGAACGCTGAAAAAGGCACGGCGTCATGCGTCATTCTTGCATGCGGCGGTGCGCCCTCGCATCTCCACATCCCCGGCGGGCACCACACGCTGGACTCTGACGCGCTCTTTCTGATGCCTGACTTTTTTGGTCCGCGCCCCGCCGAGGTCCGCGCCGCGGTCATTGGCGGCGGGTACATCGGCGCCGAGATTGCATCACTCCTCAACTCGCTGATGCCGGAGCGCGACGTGGCTTCGGGCGACCCTCTGTGCGGGCCGAGCGATGAGGTCCGCGCGCCGACGGCGGGCGTCACCGTCGTTGCGCGCTCGTGTCTGCTTTCCGCATTTGACCCGGACGTGCGAGCCGCTCTCCACAGGGAGCTGACGCGCCAGGGCGTTGGCATCGTGCCAGACTCGGATGTCCTCCATGTGCTCGCGCTTCCGCGCGGCGAGGAGCCTAGCGAGGATGTCGCCGCCGCCGACGCTGCCGCGGACAGCGGCATTAAGCCCGCCGCGAGCACTACAGCGTCTAGCGCCCCCGGCGTCACCACTGCTGCCGCTACACAGCCCCATGTGACGCAAACGCGCGCCGGCTCCGTTGCGCGCTTCACGGCCGCACACGGCCACGACACGCGGTACTGGCTCCGCGTGCGCACAAAGGGCGGCGAAGTCGAGAGCTGTTCCGAGGCAGGCAAGACACACAGCAAGCCCGCAGACGCGTACTGGCTCGGCCCGTTTGACGTCGTTTTCTCCGCCATCGGCCGCTCGCCGGGCCCGTTTGTGCCAGGTTTGAGTGAGCTCGCACCGGAGCGTGTCCAGCGCAGCGGCGGAGATGATGCGGGTAAGAATAGCACAAATGACCAGGACAAGAGCGACAACAATGACGACGGCGAGTCTGCCGACGCTAAGAAACCTCCGCAGGCGCCTGAATGGCCTGTGCGCGCCGAGTCGCTGCCACTGGAGCTGCGCCGCAGCGCTCTGAGCGCAGGCGCCGACTCTGTCATTGTGGACCTCGCGTGGCGTACGAGCGTCGCCGGCCTCTTTGCTGTGGGCGACGTTGTCGACAAGTTGGATCTCACGCCGACGGCTATCGCAGCGAGCCGGCGCCTCGCGGACTGGGCCTGGGGAGGCGTGGGCACCGACGCCGCGAGCGGGCGCGACTCGACAGCCAGCGCCGCGATCGCGGCCGCTGGCAAAGCGGGTGTCGCTGCCGCAGCGGCGTCGTTTGTGCCGGTGCCGATCAAGTGGGACTGTATCCCCACTGTTGTCTTTACGCACCCGCCCGTGGGGTCCGTCGGCCTGACAGAGGCACAGGCGCGCGCCATCTACGACAACAACAATGCCCCCGGCACAGCCGCCGAGAACGACGTTGTCAAAACGTACCACAGTGAGTTTGTGGGAATGGACTCTGCGTTTGAGGGAATCGATGGCGACAGCGAGGCTGAAGTGCGGGCGCAGGCGGCCGTCGGTAGCAACAAGGGCTACGTTAAGCCCAAGACGACGGTGAAGATGATTACAGCTATGGCTGCGGCGCCGGGCGCCGGCGCGGGTGCCGCGCTGGAGGAGCGTGTGGTTGGCATCCACGTGGTGGGCAGCGGCGCAGACGAGATGATGCAAGGGTTCGCTGTCGCTGTGAGCGGGCGGCTGAGCAAGAAGGTGTTTGACCGCACAGTCGCCATTCACCCCACAGCCTCGGAGGAAGTGGTGACCATCCGGTAACGGATCCGCTTCCGTGTATTCAGCATTACTCGTGGTCGCTTAGCATGCAGCGTGTCATGTACAGTAGCTGCTGGACTCTTCACTACATCATAGACAATAGTCGATACATG
>Ga0256892_1000354_pt1 | contig 10364 bp, 10 predicted proteins | sample MC6MC0515MT_FD_186339 | JGI IMG/M metagenome (GOLD analysis project Ga0256892, IMG submission 186339) | Metatranscriptome of enriched soil aggregate microbial communities from Iowa State University, Ames, United States - MC6-MC0515-MT... | ecosystem: Environmental > Terrestrial > Soil >...
GCAAACGCGCCGCATATCTTACGCTGTCACAAAGGTGATAGCACCCCGGGACTACGCGCCGGATACTGCGGCGAAGCGTCTCGGTCACGCATTCCTGACACTTTGCCGTGGTTTAATACGCACTCGTTACAATTCATGTAAGAAATTTCCCGTCGTAGAAAGGAGTCCCCCAATGCCCCATGAAGGCAGCCTGTTACAGGCCGCAGTCGTGTTCCTGCTCGCCGCCGTTCTGACCGTCCCGCTGGCCAAGCGCCTGCAACTGGGCGCAGTGATCGGTTACCTGATCGCTGGTGTGATCATTGGCCCTTCAGGCCTGGGCCTGATCGGCAACCCGCAAAGCGTGGCGCACATTTCCGAGCTGGGCGTGGTCCTGCTGCTGTTCATCATCGGCCTTGAGCTGTCGCCCAAGCGCCTGTGGGTGATGCGCAAGTCGGTGTTCGGCGTCGGCCTTGCGCAGGTGTTGCTGACCGGTTTGGTCATCGGCACCGTCGCCCTGCTCGGCTTCGGTCAGCCGCTGAACAGCGCGGTGGTGCTGGGCCTGGGGCTCGCGCTGTCGTCCACGGCATTCGGCTTGCAAAGCCTGGCGGAACGCAAAGAGCTCAACGCGCCTCATGGCCGACTGGCCTTTGCCATCCTATTGTTTCAAGACATTGCAGCGATCCCGCTGATCGCGCTGGTGCCGATGCTTGCAGGGGGCGATCACGACGCATCCTCCAGCGACTCCCTGCGCCACGGCCTGCAAGTGCTGGGTGGCATTGCGGCGGTGGTGGTCGGCGGTCGTTATCTGCTGCGGCCGGTGTTTCGCATCGTCGCAAAAACCAAGTTGCAGGAAGTGTCCACGGCCACTGCGCTGTTGGTGGTGATCGGCACCGCGTACCTGATGGATCTGGTCGGCGTGTCGATGGCGCTGGGCGCGTTCCTCGCCGGCCTCCTGCTGGCCGACTCTGAATACCGCCACGAGCTGGAATCGCAGATCGAACCGTTCAAAGGCCTGCTGCTGGGCCTGTTTTTTATCAGTGTCGGCATGGGCGCCAACCTCGGTTTACTGCTGAGTTCGCCCATCACGGTGCTGGCGCTGACGGTTTTGCTGATCGCCCTGAAGCTGCCGCTGCTGTTCTTCGTGGGTCGACTGGCCGGCGGGTTGGGTGCGCAAAGCGCATTGCGTCTAGGGCTGGTGCTGGCTGCAGGCGGTGAGTTCGCGTTCGTTGTCTTCAAGATCGGTCGCGATCAGGGCCTGTTCGATGCCGACCTGTACGACACTCTCGTACTGACCATTACCCTGTCCATGGCGCTGACCCCACCTCTACTGCTGATCATGTCGCGCTGGCTCAAGCCCAAGCCGGTGGTCAAGGAAGTGCCTGAGGAATACAAGGAAATCGAGTCCGATAATCCGCGTGTCGTCATCGCTGGCATGGGCCGTATGGGACAGATCGTCGCGCGTATTCTGCGTGCGCAAAAGATCCCTTTCATCGCCCTCGACACCTCGGTGGAAACCATCGAATTCACCCGCAGTTTCGGTAATGTACCGGTGTTTTACGGCGATCCGCTGCGCCCGGAAATCCTGCGCGCCGCCAAGGTCGATCAGGCCGAGTACTTCGTCATCGCCACAGACGATCCGGACACCAACATCAAGACCGCCGAGCTGGTGCGCAAGCTCTACCCGCACCTGAAAATCATCGCCCGTGCCCGCAACCGTCAGCACGTTCATCGCCTGATGGATCTCGACGCCCAGGCCGTGCGGGAAACCTTCTATTCCAGCCTTGAAATGACCCGCCGCACCTTGATCGGCCTGGGCTTGAGCGAGGCTCAGGCGGCTGCGCGGATCAGCCGCTTCAAGCGTCACGACGAACAGGTGCTCAATCGCCAGCACGTGATCTATGACGACGCGGCCAAGGTCATGCAGAGCGCGCTGGAAGCCCGTACCGAACTGGCCGAGCTGTTCGAGTCCGATCGCATGGACGAGGAAGCCGAGCTGGCGGCCAAGGGCTGATCACGCCTGCCGCGATGCCTTCACGTGCTCGATGAAGCGCGTGACGGCAGGCGCCTTCTCGTAGCGGCGGTGGATCAACGACAGGGAGGACGTGGGCTGGCAGTCGTCGATGCGTCGATAGAGCACGTTCGGCAAGCGAACGTGATCGACCACCGATTCCGGCACCACGGCCACGCCCTGCCCCAGGCTGACCAGCGCCACCACCGAGACCAGCCCGCCAGGCTGCGGCCCCAGCGTCGGGGCAAATCCGCCTTGGGCCGCGACCTCCAGCGTTCCCGAAATCTGCTCGGGCAGAATGAACGTCTCGTTTTGCAGGTGCAGCGCGTTGATCGACGCGAGTTTGCACAGCCATGAGCTGTCCGGCAGCGCGAGGGCAAAGCCTTCGGTGAGCAGCTTCACGGCGCTGACCGACTCCGGCAGGTTCATGGGAGAACGGATGAAACCCACGTCCAGCCGCCCTTCTTCGATCATCCGTGGCAAGGCGGGCATCAACTGCTCGGTGATCGCGAAATCGACATCGGGATGATGCTGACGAAAGTCGCCCACCTGACGCTGCAACACCCCGGAAAACACCGCCGACGCCACATACCCCAACTCGATCTTCCCCGCCTCACCCCGCCCGGCGCGCTGCACGTTGTATTGCGCGGTTTCGAACTGACGCACAGCCAGTTCTGCCTCTATCTGCAAGGCTCGGCCTGCATCGGTCAGGCGTACTTCACGCTGCTCCCGCACAAGCAATCGTGTGCCCAGCGCGCTTTCCAGGTCCTGGATCTGGCGGGTCAGGGTCGGTGGCGCAATGCCCAGTTGTTCAGCGGCGCGGGTGAAATGTCGATGCCGGGCAACGGCGAGAAAATAGCGGAAGTGACGAATTTCCATGCGTCGTTACCTTTCAGGTAATGAAATGGTTTGGGGCAGGTAATAGAGGATAAAGCATATGCGAATAATCTATGGGCATCGACTGTCTGTCATACACCAATACAACGCATCAAATATTAGGTAAAACCTAATGACGATGCCGGAGCATTCACCATGCCACACCCCTCTCCCCGCATGACCCTGCTCACCGCCTCCGGCGTGTGTTCGCTGATCGTGCTCGACACCAACATTGTCGCTGTCACTTTGCCAAGTATCGCTCGGGATCTGGGCGCCGGTTTTGCCGATATTGAGTGGGTGGTCAGCGCCTACATGCTGGCGTTCGCGGCGCTGTTGTTGCCTGCGGGGAGCCTGGCCGATCGCTTCGGGCGCAAGAAGATGCTGCTGACGGGGCTTGTGCTGTTCATTCTCGCGTCGGTGGGCTGCGGCGCGGCGCCGAGCATTGTGTTTCTCGACATCGCTCGGGCCATCAAAGGGGTCGGCGCCGCGCTGCTGCTGACCTCGGCGCTGGCGACCATTGGCCATGTGTTTCACGATGAAACCGAGCGAGCCAAGGCCTGGGCCTTCTGGGGCGCGTGCATGGGGGTGGCGATGACCGCAGCGCCAACGGTGGGCGGGCTGATTGCAGAGCTGGTGGGCTGGCGCTGGATTTTCTATCTCAACTTGCCCGTGGGGCTGATGCTGCTGGGCATGGTCCTGCGCAACATTGGCGAGTCGCACAACGAGCAGTCGGCGCGCCTTGATCCGGTGGGCAGCCTGCTGTTCAGCGCAAGCCTGTTGAGCCTGATCTGGGGGCTGATCGAAGCCAATCGCATCGGCTGGGATAACCCGCTGACCTTCGCCCGCTTGAGCGGCGGCGCCCTGCTGCTGGGCCTGTTCGTCCTGGCTGAGCGCCTGCAGCGTCGGCCGATGGTCGATCTGCAGCTGTTCAAATCCCCGCGCTTCATCGGCGCCTTGCTGGGAATGTTCGCCTACGCAGGATGCGCCCAGGTGATGATGACGCTGCTGCCGTTTTACCTGCAGAACGGCCTGGGTTTCAGCGCAATCAGCTCGGGGCTGGGGATGCTGCCCTTCGCCATTACCATGCTTTTGTGCCCGCGTTTGGGCCCGCAATTGTCTCGCCATATGTCGCCTGCGGCCATGATGGCATTGGGGCTGACACTGGTCAGCCTGGGCAATCTGCTTTGTGCCTGGGCCACGAGCATCGGCGGCTACCCGGCATTTGCTGTTGCCATGGCGGTGACCGGGGCAGGCGCCGGGCTGCTCAACGGCGACACCCAGAAAAACATCATGGCCTGCGTGCCCCGTGAGCGCACCGGCATGGCGTCGGGCATGAGTACCACCATGCGTTTCAGCTCGATCATGCTGGCGATCGGTGTGTACGGCGCGCTGCTCGCCAGTCATACGCTTAAGGCGCTGAATGCGAACCTGCAAAACGTCGCGCCGCAATGGCTGGGTCGGGCCGAATACATGGCCTCGCGGGTGGTCGCCGGGGACATGGCAGCGGCGTTGCAAGCACTGGATGCCAGCGCAGGGGAGGTGGTGCAGCCGTTGGCGCAACAGGCGTTTGTCAGCGGTTTCGCATCGGTGCTGTGGGTCGTCGGGGGCGTCGGATTGCTGGCTGCGTTGCTGGTCGGGACGCTGATGCGCAAGCCGATTGTACAGGTGCAATTGCAGGCGGCCTGATCCACCGCTTCGCTGCCGTCGTAACCTCCGACGTCTCCTAGAGGTGACGGGGGTAGTCGGGAAGTTTCGATGAACTGAATTTTCCGGGTTGAGGGAATAACCCTCCCCGCGCTTCGTCATACGGGCTCAAGAAAGTCATTGAACCCGTTACGAGGAACCCCCCATGAAAACCACACTGATCGCCCTGACCCTGACCGCCCTGAGCAGCCTGGCTCTGACGGCCCACGCCGACGTGAAAAACATGCCGCAGGTCGAGGAATACACCTATGGCACCAAGGTCGACGTCGCCGAGGTCACCAAGATGCCGAACCTGAACTTCTGCGGCGTACGCCCGGTGGACCTGGGTTACGTCGATCACATGGGCAAGGCCCACACGCTGCGCTACGAAACCAATGGCAACGCTTGCCTTGGCAACAATTGATCAGCGCGAAGCCAGCTGCCACACCCGCGCCAGGTCCCGGGCGCGGTCATGCAACAGGGTCGCGGCCTCTTTGCAGGCCTGCTCTAGAGTCATCGGGCCACTGGTCAGGGCGAACGCCGCGCTGATGCCGTGCTCATAAAGATCGGCATAGCCCTCGCCCAGGGTTCCGGCCAGGACGATCACCGGCACGCCCTTGCGCTGAGCGATTTTCGCCACACCGAACGGCGTCTTGCCGCGCAGGGTCTGGGCGTCGAAACGGCCTTCGCCGGTGAGCACCAGATCAGCGTCTTCAAGGGCTTCGGCCAGCCCCGTGAGGTCAGCCACCACTTCCACCCCTGGACGGAACGAGGCATTCAGGTAGGCCTTGGCCGCGAAGCCCATGCCGCCCGCTGCACCGCTGCCAGGGTGATCGCTGTCGTCCTTGCCCAAAACTTCGGCGGACTGTTCAGCGAAATGCCCGAGGGCCGCGTCCAGCGCCAGCACTTGTTCGGGTGAAGCACCTTTCTGTGGCCCGAAAATATGCGAAGCACCGTGAGGGCCGCACAGCGGGTTGTTGACGTCGGCGGCCACCTCGAACTGCACGTCCTTGAGGCGGGTATCAAGCTTGTCGAGGTCGATTCGTGCGACCTTGGCCAGCGCGAGACCGCCCGGCGGCAAGGGTTGATCCTGTGCATCGAGAAAACGGGCGCCCAAGGCGGACAACATGCCGGTGCCTGCATCGTTGGTGGCGCTGCCGCCGATGGCGAGAATGATGCGCTGAGCACCGGCATCCAGCGCGGCGGCGATCAACTGACCGGTGCCGAAGGTTGTGGTGATCGTCGCGTCGCGTTGTTCCAGGGTCAGCATCTGCAAGCCGCTGGCCATGGCCATTTCGATGATCGCGGTGCGGGTATCGGCCAGCCAACCCCATTGCGCCTGAGCCCGTTGTCCCAACGGGCCGCTGACCTGATTCGTCATCCACTGCCCGCCGCAGGCCGCCAGCACGGCCTCGATGGTGCCTTCGCCGCCGTCGGCCATCGGGCATTCGACCAGCGTTGCGTCGGGCCACACGTCGCGCAGACCACTGGCGATCGCCTGGGCCACACCTTGGGCGCTGAGGCTGTCCTTGAAGGAATCCGGGGCGATGACGATCTTCATGGTGATTCTCCTTGTTCGATAGTCGCGATCTTCGCACGGCGGCGAGGATTTTCCGCCAGCCCTTCGCACAATCGGAAGTGCAGGCGGTTGGTCATCCGAACAAAAACAGTCGCGTTGATTCGCTGTTGTCGACGGGCTTTGCGATGTTCTCTATAAAGTGAAAGGCCGGACGGGCAAATCGGCCACTTGCTCGGGCAGACATGACATTATATAGCCACTATTTTTCCAGGGTTTATGGCGATTTCGTGACAACGGCCGTGCCGAAGTCTTCGCCGCCTCCATGATGAAAGCCGCAGTCCTATGCTCCTGAACGATCCGGTCACCCTGCTGTTCATCATCATTCCCTTCGGTCTCATGACCACGCTGATGCTGTGCCTGTCGTACGTGGGCACCAGCCGCCATCGCGCGCCGTTGCACTGGTGGATCGCCGGGGATCTGGTGCTCGCCGCCTATCGTGCGGTCGATCTGCTGCAGCCCGGCGTGATCCCCCAAGGCCCGGACTGGCTGGCCCTGCTCACCCCGCAAACCGCCTTCGTCGCCAATACCGCCGGGCTCTTGCTGGCCATTGGTTGCCATACGCTCGCGTTGCATCAGCTGGCCGGGCGTTCCCATGGCGCCGCCTGGCATTTGCGCCTGCTGCTGACGCCGGTGCTGCTATATGGCATCGGCGCCAGTGTGCTGCTGCACAACGAGTTCATGCTGTCATGGTTTTTCCTGTTTTGCGTGCTGACCATCGGCGTGCAGTTCTACGTGACCTGGCCGCTGCGAAAACGCTTTCGTGGCGCCTGGGCTTTGCTCGCCGGGCACGTCGCGCTTTTGATCTTTCACGCCAACTCGGCGATCATCCTCGCCCTCGACCCGCCGCCCCCGCTGAGTTTCGACGAACCGGACATGTTCTCCCTACCGGCGCTGGCGATGGATTTCATGGTGTCGTTCCTGTTCACTCTGAGCTTCGCCCTGATGCTGCAGGAGCAACTGCGTCAGCAGGTGGTGCAACTGAGCATCACCGACACCCTGACCGGCGCCCTCAACCGGCGGGGAGCGGTGTCGAGCATTCTTCACGAGGAGCGACGGCAGAAGGGCCCGCAGCGCTACCCGCTGGCCGTGGCCATGGTCGATCTGGACAACTTCAAGCGCATTAACGATCAACACGGGCATGCGGCGGGCGACACGGCTTTGCAGGTTTTTGCCAGCACCGTGACACGCTTGATGCGCAAGGACGATGTGTTCGTGCGTTGGGGTGGCGAAGAGTTTCTGCTGGTGTTTCCGGGGACCAACATCGAGCAGGCCCAAGGGTTTCTGAATCGGTTGCGCGAGGCGCTGGGCAACGACAACACAGCGCCCGGCCTGCCGTTTGCCATTGGTTTCAGCGCAGGTCTGGCGCAGAGCGCATCGATGAACAGCCGCGAGGATTTCGAAGGCCTGCTGCGCTCGGTGGACAAGGCGCTGTACCGGGCCAAGCGGGTTCGCGGGCGGGTTGAGGTGGTTGAGGCGGTGGATCTCTAGCGGTGTCCCTGGCACCCGTACCAGTCCATCAGGCCTTAGGGTGTTGCGGCACCATCTGCATCCCCAGGTACAACCTCAACAACTCATCGGTGCGATACGGATCGCAACCGCTGAGTTCGGCGATCTTTTCCAGCCGGTAACGCAGGCTGTTGCGGTGAATCCCCAGCGCATCGGCGCAGGCCTGGCTTTCGCCGCTGTAATCGAACCAGGCGCGCAGGGTGTCGAGCAGTTGACCATTGCCTTGCAGGCGCAGAACCGGCTCGGCGACGCCATCGGCCAGCCAGTCGTGACGGTTGCGCCAGAACAGCACCGCCAGACGATGACTCGCCAGCCTCAACAGCCGATGTTGCGGCTGAACGTGGCGGGCGTAATCTAAGAGATCCCGCGCAGCTGCGCAGGCGTGGCGTAACGAGGCCAGATCCGCAGACGCTTCAACCGTCGCCATACGCAGCGCCGACCAGCCCTGCTCGTCGAACTGCTCCAGCAATAAGGCATCGTCGCGGTCCTTGCCCGCCGCGCGACACCAATAGACCAGACTCGGCTCACAGGACACGCACCAGCTGTTGGCGTAACGGCCGTTGAGCCACGCCGCCAACTGACCGGTATAAGCCGCATTGGCAGGCAGTTCGATCAACACCGCCTGACGCGGCAATTGCGGCTGCAATCCCAGTTGCTCGGCTTCATCGATCAGGTGTGCGGCGCTGTCGCCCAGCAACAGACGCGACAGCAGATCCTCACTGCGCTGATGCCGCCATTGCTGATCGGCCTGCTGGCGGCGGTGCTCCATGAGCATTTCAGCGGTCATCTTCACGAGCTCGGCGTAGACCCGCACCTGATCCGGCTCCCCGGTGATGCCCAACACCCCGACCAGCTTCTGATCGAGCATCAACGGCAGGTTCACCCCCGGCCGCACGCCATTCAATTGCTTGGCGGTGTGGGAGTCGATCTCCACCACGCGGCTGTTGGCCAAAACCAGCTGTGCCCCTTCATGGCGCGTGTACAAACGCTCGGCCTCACCGCTGCCGATGATGATCCCGAGATAATCCATCACATTGACGTTGCACGGCAGAATCGCCATCGCCCGATCGACGATGTCCTGAGCCAGGGCGTGATCAAGGGCAAACATGGGGCACATCCGGGGAGCGAAGGGATTGAGGGGTCATACACATCACGCATTATTTTTGTAGGTGGGGGGAGTCTGCCTGAATCTTGGAGGGAGTGCGATTGGCCGCTAGCATGATGCACCGACCATCAGGTTCAAGTCAGAGACGCCGTGACCCGACTCGAAGCGATGCCCGACGTGAACAATGTCAAAGCGCTCGCCAATCACCCCCATGGGTTTCGGCTACGTGCAGGCAACTATCGTGTTCTGTTCGATTGGGACAGCGGCATCAGGATTGTCAGTGTTCAGGAGGTCAGGAAACGTGATGAGCGCACCTACTAATAACGTTCAAATTATCAACGGCCCCGATGGCAAGCCCGCCTTCGTGGTCATCCCTTACGATGAATATGTCAGCCAGCACGGCGGTAGCGACCTGATCCCACACGAAGTCGTCAGCCTGATCGTCGACGGCTCGACACCCATCCGGGCATGGCGCGAATACCTCGATCTGACTCAGGAAGAAGTGGCTACCCGGCTGGGTATCTCTCAACCGGCCTATGCGCAGCAAGAGTCGGTGTCACGACCGCGCAAATCGACCCGTGAAAAGATCGCCCGAGCATTCGGCATTCGCCCGGATCAGCTGGACATCTGAGACACATTCACCGCTCCCGGATTTCAGCCTGCGACTCCACACACCCCGTCTCTGGCCGAAGGCCGTGGGATGTCGTGCTGGCTATTCACTCCACCGGCGCCAACCGCTCACGGCTGTTGCTCAGGTGCGTCCACATCGCGGCGCGGGCGGCGTCGGGGTCCTGGCGCCGAATGGCGGCGAGGATCGCCTCGTGTTCCAGGTTCGCCAGATAGGCATGGTGCGTGAGGTTGGACCCCGCTCGTTCACTGGTCGCGATGCGGCTGCGGGGGATCACGGCGCTGCCCAGATTCTGCAAAATCTCGACGAAGTACGGGTTGGCCGTAGCCTCGGCGATCAACAGGTGAAAGCGCCGGTCGGCCTCCACACAGCTGTCTTCCTTGGCCAGCAGGTCTTGATAGTCGTCCAGCGCCAGGCGCATTGCCGCCAGTTGCGCCGGGGTGCGGCGTTGGGCGGCCAGGGCCACGGCCTGGGTTTCCAGGCCCATGCGCAGCTCGATGATGTGGCGCACGCTGAAGGCGGTTTCCACCTTCAAATGAAGGCCGCTGTGTTCCGCTCGTGCCAGCACGAAGGTCCCTTTGCCTTGATGGGTCTCCACCAGCCCTGACGCCTGCAGCTTGGAAATCGCCTCGCGCACCACGGTGCGGCTCACGCCGTGCTCGCGCACGATCTCGCTCTCGGACGGCAGTTTTTGCCCCGGCGCGATGCTGCCCATGAGGATGCGCTGGCTGAGGTCCGTGACCAGATCCGTGGCCAGGTTGTGCTGTCGTCGTTTGGGGGCTGAAAGCGTGTGCATGGGCAGGTTGTCCTATCAGTGATGCCTCATCGGGCTGATCTGACCCGCTGACGCACTTGTATTTTTTAAGATTCACGACGCCGGACGGGCCACCTTCCTGTCGCTCACTTTGATCCTCAAGCACCCATAAAACGCTCGTAAAACCGAGGTTTCAAAAGACCCGCGACACTCATTCAACTTGTCAGACAAGTGAGGATATCCCGC
>Ga0256892_1000357_pt1 | contig 10347 bp, 10 predicted proteins | sample MC6MC0515MT_FD_186339 | JGI IMG/M metagenome (GOLD analysis project Ga0256892, IMG submission 186339) | Metatranscriptome of enriched soil aggregate microbial communities from Iowa State University, Ames, United States - MC6-MC0515-MT... | ecosystem: Environmental > Terrestrial > Soil >...
AGCGCGTGTCGCAGTTCATGCGTGGCAGCCCGTGCCCGCTATGCGAGGGCAAACGCCTCAAGCGCGAAGCGTTGTCAGTGACCTTCGCCGGGCTGGACATCGGCGAGCTGTCGCAGATGCCGCTGTTGCGCCTGGCCGAAGTGCTGCGCCCTGTGGCTGAAGGTCATGGCGACGCAGACACCTCCATCGAGAAGACCCTCGCCGCACAGCGCATCGCGCAGGACTTGCTCGCGCGGGTCAGCACCCTCACCGACCTGGGTCTGGGCTATCTGGCCCTTGATCGCAGCACACCCACGCTGTCCTCCGGCGAGATGCAACGCCTGCGCCTGGCCACCCAACTGGGTTCGCAATTGTTCGGCGTGATTTACGTGCTGGACGAACCCTCCGCTGGCCTGCACCCCGCCGACAGCGAAGCGCTGTTCGCTGCCCTGCAACAACTCAAAGCCTCAGGCAACTCGCTGTTTGTGGTCGAGCATGACCTGGAAACCATGCGCCGCGCAGACTGGCTGGTGGATGTGGGCCCTGCGGCCGGCGAGCACGGCGGCCACGTGCTGTACAGCGGCCCGCCCGAAGGTCTGGCGCAGGTCGAAGACTCCAAAACCCGCGAACACCTGTTCGCCGAACACAGTGAACTGCGCATCCAACGCCGCACGCCGAAACACTGGCTGCGCCTGGAAGGCGTCACCCGCAACAACCTCAATAACCTGTCAGCGGCGTTCCCGCTGGCGTGCTTTACCTCGGTCACCGGCATTTCCGGTTCGGGCAAATCCAGCCTCGTCAGCCAGGCGCTGCTGGAACTGGTCGGCGCCGAACTGGGTAAGCCTGCACCGGCCAATGATCAGGAAGAGCCGAGCCTGGAAGACGACGCCCCGCAGTTAACGGGCGGGCGAATCGCCGCTGGCCTGGAATCGATCAAACGCCTGGTGCAGGTCGACCAGAAACCCATCGGCCGCACGCCGCGCTCCAACCTTGCGACCTACACAGGCCTGTTCGACAACGTGCGCAAACTCTTCGCCGCCAGCGAGCAGGCGCAAACCGCAGGCTTTGATGCCGGCCAGTTCTCCTTCAACGTCGCCAAAGGCCGCTGCGAAAAATGCGAAGGCGAAGGCTTCGTCAGCGTCGAGCTGCTGTTCATGCCGAGCATCTACGCCCCCTGCCCGACTTGCCACGGCGCGCGCTACAACCCGCAAACCCTGGCGATCCAGTGGCAAGGCCTGAACATCGCCCAAGTGCTGCAACTCACGGTCGACCAGGCCGTCGAGGTGTTCGCTGAACAACCCGCCGTACTGCGCTCACTGACCGTGCTGCGCGACATCGGCCTGGGCTACCTGCGCCTGGGCCAACCCGCCACCGAACTGTCCGGCGGCGAAGCCCAACGCATCAAACTGGCCACCGAACTGCAACGCAACGCCCGCGGCGCCACCCTATACGTGCTCGACGAACCCACCACGGGCCTGCACCCCAGCGACGTCGACCGCCTGCTCAAACAGCTCAACACCCTGGTCGACAACGGCCACACCGTGATCGTCGTCGAACACGAAATGCGCGTTGTCGCGCAGAGCGACTGGGTCATCGATATCGGACCGGGCGCGGGGGATCAGGGCGGGAAAATCGTCGCCAGTGGTACGCCAGAGAAGGTCGTGAAGGTGAAGGCGAGTCGCACGGGGCCGTTTTTGGCCAAGGTATTGGCAGACATCAAGGAATGACCATGGCATTCGATTGGCACTCAGACCGCATCACCCGCACCACGGCGCTGGACAAGCACTACCGCAACACCCAGAACGTGCGCCGGTTCCTCACTTCGCAATGCGGCGATGCATTCAAGTTCGACCGCACCTTCATGGCCTGGATCAAAGGCCAGGAGGGGTCAACCATGAGCGATATTGCGGATGAGTGGCTGCGTTTGAATCGGTGAGCCAACGCTGATACCGGTACGATCGAAAGTAGAGCGACGAGCCCGCGATTGCGATTTTCTTCATAACGCAGCCATGGCGACTTGTATCGTAAAGCGATCCAGGTTGCTTACAGCTGCTGTCTCACATCCGACCCCGCTAGAACTATCAAATAAGGGCTCAAAGAGACCACCTGCAGGGTATCCGCCGAGAAAAAAGTCAGATCTATCGCGGCCGCCGGCCACATGGGAAGCAGTCACACGCCATTACTCAACTCCATCCACCGGCTACAAGGCCCGCAAAGCCAACGGATGCCGTGAATGCGGCGGCACCGGAAGACGCCGAATGCATTTCGGATTCCAGCCGTCACCGCCATCATGTATATCCGCCCCCTTCCCCATCATCCACATGACTGCCGGTGTGTGGCGGGCACGCAGTTCACAAGAAAAATCGGATGTTGATGGCAACGAGGAATATTGCTGTGATCAGGCCTGGAGCACCTGAAAGCCCCATGAAAATGAAGGTGAACACGTTCAGGAGGCACGCCATGGCGGACAGTAGAACGAACACCCCGCCCTGCCAATCGCCCGCTACCCACTGCCAAACTGGCCGAAGTAGCCAGGCAGCGATGAACAGGTACATGGTAATGCCGTCGACACGGCGAAAAGCGCGCCGGAGCACCGGCCCAAGATGATCGTCTTCCCTTAGCAAAACACTGCTCCATGCTTCGAAAGCCGGACTCTATCACCGTCTGTTTATCGGTGCGGGAAAACCAATCAGGCGATGTTCAGCAGCCGCGCGGGCGGTTTCTCGTCCGCCTTGAGATACAGGTAGTCCCGCCAACCTCGGAATGCACGCTGCTGCCGCTCGAAGGCTTCCTGCCATTGAGGGGTGCCGACTTGGTCGACGCCGATAGCCATCATCTGCTCGGTCGCGTCATCCAGCTCCTTGACGAGGTCGAGCGCGTTTGGTGAATCAATAGGTTTCGGTCGCATAAATTCCATTTCCTTTGGCTTCCTGATTGAGTAGCCAACTCCTTGATAGTGCAAGCGTTCCGACGAGCGGCTATTTCCAGAGAACCACTAAGTCTGCTGTTCAAAGCAGGCAGGAAAGCTGAACGCGCTCATTGATTAGCATGGAGCTAAACCAGTTTCGCAATTTGGGTGCGAAGGCAGGTATGGACAACGGCGATATCATCCAGGTGAGGGATCAGCTTGGGCATACGACCATCGTGATAACTGAGAAGTAAGTGCGTGACAGGAAGAATTGCGGACCGGCAGGTTTTCTGCGAACCAGAATTAGAGGGAGGAATCGAGGATCGCAGCTCTGCAATCCTCGATTTGATTGGTGCCCCGAGCCGGAGTCGAACCGGCACATCCTTTCGGACGACGGATTTTAAGTCCGGTGTGTCTACCAATTTCACCATCAGGGCGGTGTTGCGTGTCGCTCATCCGGGGCCTGTAAATAACCGGCTTTCGATGTCGACAAGAGCTGGGAATATATACATCCCTACCCGGTGAAGCAAGCTTGAAACGCTTCAAAATACATCTGAAAAGTGTTTCAAGCGCCAATAAAAAAGCTCTGTAAATCATTGATCTACAGAGCTCATTTATAGTGGAGGCCGAGGTCGGAATCGAACCGGCGTAAACGGATTTGCAATCCGCGGCATAACCATTTTGCTACTCGGCCCCAAACACTTAACGTTCCAACCACTAACGCTAAGTGCGTACAAACTGGAGCGGGAAACGAGACTCGAACTCGCGACCCCGACCTTGGCAAGGTCGTGCTCTACCAACTGAGCTATTCCCGCTTGGTGTGGGCGCCATTCTATAGATTCAAATGACCCCGTCAACCCCTTGATTTAAAAATACTTATTTTTCTTCCGTGGTCGTGCGCAAGTGAGGCCATGCCGCGCGCAGGTATTGCAACATCGACCACAGGGTCAGCCCCGCCGCCACCATCAGCAGCACATAACCCAGCACCACCCAGAACGTGAACGCCGGTGGGTTGGCCAGCAGGATCACCAGCGCAAGCATCTGCGCCGCCGTCTTCCATTTGCCCAGATTGGACACCGCCACTTGGGCGCGGGCGCCCAGTTCGGCCATCCATTCGCGCAAGGCGGAAATCACGATCTCGCGACCGATGATCACCGCTGCCGGCAGCGTCAGCCAGAAATTGGCGTGGACCTGCACCAGCAGCACCAGCGCAACGGCCACCATGAGTTTGTCAGCAACCGGGTCGAGGAACGCGCCGAAGGGCGTGCTCTGTTCCAGTCGGCGGGCCAGATAGCCGTCCAGCCAGTCGGTGGCGGCCGCGATGGCGAATACCGTGCTGGCCGCCATGTAGCTCCAGTGATACGGCAGGTAGAACAACAGAATGAAGATCGGAATCAGCAGGACACGTAATACGGTGATCAGATTAGGGATATTCATCGGCACAACTGGCTACGAGGTGAGCGGGCATTCTACTCGCTGTGCAGGCTTGCATAAATCGACTCTGCGAGCTTTTTGCTGATTCCGGGTGCTTTGGCGATTTCTTCGATGCTGGCGCGGGACAATTCCTGCAGCCCACCGAAGTGTTTCAACAGGTCACGACGGCGTGTCGGCCCGACACCTGCAACGCCCTCAAGGGTCGATGTGCGGCGGGTCTTGCCACGGCGAGCGCGGTGTCCGGTGATTGCAAAGCGGTGGGCTTCGTCGCGAATCTGCTGAATCAGATGCAGTGCGGGCGAATCGCCCTTGAGCGTGAATTCGTGGGCAACGTCATTGAGGTACAAGGTTTCAAAACCGGCCTTGCGGGTGGTGCCCTTGGCGACGCCCAGCAGGATCAGGTCCGGCACCGCGAGTTCGTTGAGCACGTCGCGGGCCATATTCAACTGGCCCTTGCCGCCGTCCACCAGCAGGATGTCCGGGAGCTTGCCGGCGCCATCGTTGATCTTGCCGAAACGCCGGGTCAGGGCCTGGTGCATGGCCGCGTAGTCGTCACCTGCGGTCACGCCTTCGATGTTGTAGCGACGGTAATCGGACTTGATCGGCCCTTCCGGCCCGAACACCACACAGGATGCCACGGTCGCTTCGCCGCTGGAGTGACTGATGTCGTAGCATTCCAGACGTTGCGGCGGCTCATCGAGCTTGAGCACTTCGGCCAGCGCCTCGAAGCGGGCGGCGACGTGCTGACGGTTCGCCAAACGCGCCGACAGCGCCTGCTCGGCATTGGTGACGGCCAGTTGCTGCCAGCGCGCACGGGTGCCGCGCACCCGATGGCTGATGGTGATTTCACGCCCGCGGGAGGCATCGATGGCCTCGATCAATGCAGGGAAGTCTTCGTTGACCACGTTGACGATCACCTCGCCGGGCAATTCGCGCTCGCCGCCGCCCAGGAAATATTGAGCGAGGAAGGCCGACATCACTTCGCCGACCTCCTCTTCAATTCCCACTTGCGGGAAGAAGTTCTTGCTGCCCAGCACTCGGCCGCCACGTACGCTGATCAAATGCACGCACGCGCCGCCCGGGTTGACGAACGCTGCGACTACATCCACATCGCCCGTGCCGCCGTCCATGCTTTGTTGATCCTGTACGCGCCGCAGCAGGGCAATCTGATCGCGCAGCTCGGCGGCGTGCTCGAAGTCGAGGGCCATCGCCGCTGTTTCCATCAGCGCATTCAGCTCGTCGCTGAGGGCATTGCTGCGCCCTTCCAGAAACATCACCGAGTGACGCACATCTTCGGCGTAAACCTGCGGCTCGACCAGATTGACGCAAGGCGCCTTGCAACGTTTGATCTGATACTGCAGGCACGGCCGCGTGCGGTTCTTGTAGAAACTGTCCTCACACTGACGCACATGAAAGGCTTTCTGCAGGATGCTCAGACTCTCGCGAATCGCCCCGGCACTCGGATAAGGCCCGAAATAACGTCCCTTGGCCTTTTTCGCGCCGCGATGAATGCTCAGGCGCGGAAACTCGCCGTCGGACAAATGCACGTAGGGGTAGGATTTGTCGTCGCGCAAGAGAATGTTGTAAGGCGGGCGCGACTCCTTGATCAGGGTCTGCTCCAGCAACAACGCCTCGGTTTCGTTGGCGGTGATGGTGGTTTCGACCTGGGAGATACGCGCCACCAGCGCGCCGGTTTTGGGCGCGTGACCGGTTTTGCGGAAATAGCTGGCGAGGCGCTTTTTCAGGTTCTTGGCTTTACCCACATAAAGAAGCCGCCCCTCGGTATCGAACATGCGATACACACCGGGACGGCCACTGCAGGTGGCAAGAAAGGCGCTGGAATCAAACGGTTGGGTCATTTCAGGCGCTGGCATCGACCATGCCGTGACGCACAGCCAGCAAGGCCAGCTCGACGTCACTGCCGATCGAGAGTTTCTCGAAGATACGGTAGCGGTAAGTGTTCACGGTTTTGGGGGACAGGCAAAGCTTGTCGGAAATGGTCTGCACCTTCTGGCAACCGACAATCATCAGGGCGATCTGGATTTCCCGCTCGGACAAGAGATCGAACGGCGAATTGCTGGTTTGCGGCTGGAACGATTTGAGCGCCAGCTGTTGGGCAATCTGCGGGCTGATGTAGCGTTGACCGGCAAACACCAGGCGAATGGCCTGCACCATTTCCGTCAGTCCCGCGCCTTTGGTCATGTAGCCCGCCGCGCCAGCTTGCAGCAGACGGGTGGGAAACGGGTCTTCCTCACACACCGTGACGGCAACGACCTTGATATCGGGGTGGCTGCGCAACATTTTGCGCGTGGCTTCAAGACCGCCGATGCCTGGCATCTTCACGTCCATCAGGACGACGTCAGGTTTGAGCTCGCGGGCTTTCTTCAAGGACTCTTCGCCCGAATCGGCCTGCCCTACCACCTGCAGACCATCGATGTCAGCGAGCATGCGCGTGATACCTGTCCGAACCAGATCATGGTCATCGACAACCAGCACCCTAATCAAGCAGACACCCCACAAAACGATTTATGACGATTGCTCGTCACCTTAGCAAAAAAAAAAGTACAGGGCCTAGCGCGAAACACTGTTTCGGCGGGCCATGCCAGAGAATCCGTAAAGAGAACGACAAGCTATCATTACCGGCGAGCAAACTTGCAAAAAATCTTCAAACGCACGCTTGCGGTAATGAAATCAATCTTCCTCGGAGGCAACTTTCTTTTCAGCTGCGTAGGTGGCCTTGTACTCGGCCAGCGTGGTGGTCAAGCGCAGAATGGCGTCCTGATCCTCTTTAACCAGCGTGCGGTAGCTGCCCAACACCCATTCCTCGACCTCGCTGAGATTGTCGATCGGTGCGGGTGTGTGCGACCCGGTCAGCACGTAAAGCACATCGACGCCCCTGGCAGCGACGGCGGCCAGATAGTCAGCTTTTGGCGTACGATCACCATTTTCGTATTTGCCCTGGGCGTTAGGCTCAACGCCGCCGATTTCTCCAAACGCTCGTTGCGACAAACCCAAGCGCTCGCGTTCTTCCCTAAGCCGGGCTCCAATTCCACTCATTTGAATGCATAACCTTGTTGACCCCATCCTTACGAATGGTAGAATCCAGATAAATTTAAACAGACTTGAACGGTTTTGAACTATGCCCGGAATACGCACCGCAGCACAAGCCAAGGCCTGGCTGGAACAACAGGGCAAATCTGTTCAAGAGTTTGCTCGGGAAAACAGCGTAGACCCGGCCACGACTTATCAGATTTTGTCCGGGCGCAAAAAAGGTCGTCGCGGAGAATCCCACAAGGTCGCGGTGCTGCTGGGTATGAAGATAGGGGTGATACCGACGCCATCGACGCGCGATGACAGTACGAGCGAATAGCTTAATCAAGCCCTGCCAGACAGGATATTCCTAAAGTTAACCAATCAGAGTGACAGATCAGACCGCTGCGCAATTAGGTGCACCATTAAAAAGTGCGGCAGATATCCTTTAACGCTCATCGACTGCACGCTCCATCCAAAACAATGCAGCCTCTTCCCCCACTTGGGTGTAACCGAGCCTGAGATACAACCCGATTGCCGGATTGCTCTTGAACACCTTGAGCCTTGAGCTCGCGCATTGCCGGTCCCAGGCCATTTGCGCGACCCATTCCATGACCCACGCGCCGACTCCCTCTCCCCGATACGCCTCGATCAACTGAACATCGCGCACGTACAGGTAGCCCTTTTCGGTGGTCAGCCCGAGAAAACCAATCACCTGCCCGGCCTTTTCAATCAGATAACTCTCGCGAGTCGGCCACTCGGCATCGAAGGCTTCGGGTTGCCAGATCAGACCGTAGCGCGCGTAATAGTCGCGCATGTTGACGCGCGTCAGCTCGCGGGCAAAGTGCAGATGCTCATCTGCGGCGGGCGTTAGGCGCAACGACTGACTTCCCATGATTGATCCTCCTGATCCCTTCTGACGACACTCTATCCACTGCGCACACTGCGGCTCAATCAAGCTGATTGAATTTTCCAATTGAATAATCGCACAGGCCTGAAGTAAGCTCGCCCTCATTCTTTGGAGACACACGATGTTGTATTCTTCCCATTCACAGCTTCAGCACCCTGCCGACGCATTGCGTCAGGTGGCGGATCTGGCTGCCTGGGAAGCAACTGCCGCAGTCTCTGTTGCTTCTTATTTTTATGGGTATTGGTTTAGCCACTGGCGCGCCTGATACCCAACCGGCGCCCACGAATAACGGGACGCCAACCAGAGTTAACTCTACCCCCGGTCGGCCTCCCGATCGGGGGTTTCGTTTTTTTGGCCTTTGTAAAACTGACTAACGCTTCGAATCGAGGACACAGCACATGAACTACAGCACCTATTACCGCAACGACATCGACTTCGCTTGGCGATTTAGCAACCTCCGTTCGGGACAGCCAGCCGCCTCCGATCGGTCACTGACAGGTGGCAACTCAACACATCCGGCCCATACGGCCAATTGTCGAACACCCCAGTAGGTCCGCGCGGGACAACGCCCGCCGACCAGGAAGCCCTATCCATGAATTCGTCCGTCGCCGCTCAAAACCTGTCCGACCTGCCGTCCAGCCCTGTGACCCTGATCGACAGCCACCCTGCCCCACAACGTCTACCCAGCACCCTGGCGCTGAAAAACCAGCTGCCACTGAATGCCGCGCTCACCGACCAGATCGCCGCCCACCGCCAGTCGGTCCGGGCCATCCTCAATGGTGAAGACTCGCGCCTGCTGGTCGTCGTTGGCCCCTGCTCCATCCACGACCCCAAATCTGCTCTGGAATACGCCGAACGCCTGGCCAATCTGGCTACCGAGGTCAGCGATCAAATGCTGCTGGTAATGCGCGCCTACGTCGAGAAACCTCGCACCACCGTGGGCTGGAAAGGCCTCGCTTACGATCCTCATCTGGATGGCACTGACGACATGGCCGCAGGCCTGACGCTGTCCCGTCATTTAATGCGCGAGATGGTCAGCCTCGGTTTGCCGATCGCCACCGAGCTGCTGCAGCCCATGGCCGCTGGCTACTTCGACGACCTGCTGAGCTGGGTCGCGATTGGTGCGCGCACCACCGAATCACAGATTCACCGTGAGATGGCCAGCGGCCTGCAAATGCCGGTGGGCTTCAAGAATGGCACCGACGGCGGACTGTCGGTGGCCTGCGACGCGATTCGCTCGGCTTCCCATGCCCATCGCCACTTCGGGATTGATCGTCATGGTCATCCAGCAATCATCGAAACCCGGGGCAACCCAGACACCCACATCGTGCTGCGCGGCGGGCACAGCGGACCGAACTTCGATGCGCAGAGTGTGGACAAGGTCAACGCCAGCCTGGACAACAACCGCATCGCCGCACGCATCATGGTCGACTGCAGCCACGCCAACAGCGGCAAGGACCCGCTGCGTCAGCCGCAGGTGTTCAACGATGTGTTGCAGCAGCGCCTGGCCGGTAATCGCACCCTGATCGGCATGATGCTGGAAAGCCACCTGTTCGAAGGCTGCCAACCCCTGAGCGAATCCCTGCGCTACGGCGTGTCGGTCACCGACGGCTGCCTGGGCTGGGACGGCACCGAGCGCCTGCTGCGTGAGGCCGTGGACAAACTTCGCTACCGGTAATGTCTGCACATAGGAAGCAGGCTCAGCGCCTGAGGCCTGCTTCCTTGAAGCCTGTCACCGCGAGCAGCAGGCAGGCTTCAATTTCTGGACGAGGGCTGTAGGACGCGCTGTCAGCTTCCTTCGGACGCGTCACATTCCTGGGGCAGACCAAGACTCAACACCCTCTAGACCGAGCCTTACGCTTCACCCCTTCCTATTAAAGTGTTTTGCTGACATCTCGCATCTATCGCCCACGACTTCTTTTCGAAGTGATTAATCTCGCTCGCCTCAGTCACGGGAGAGCGCCATGGATGACCCACGCATCACCACCAAATACCCGATCCTGCTGGTTCACGGCCTGTTCGGATTCGATCGCATCGCCACCTTTCCGATGTTTTACGGCATCAGCCAAGCCTTGGAGGAAGCGGG
>Ga0256892_1000368_pt1 | contig 10281 bp, 9 predicted proteins | sample MC6MC0515MT_FD_186339 | JGI IMG/M metagenome (GOLD analysis project Ga0256892, IMG submission 186339) | Metatranscriptome of enriched soil aggregate microbial communities from Iowa State University, Ames, United States - MC6-MC0515-MT... | ecosystem: Environmental > Terrestrial > Soil >...
CGAAAACCGTGATTAGCCTGATGAGGAGATAATCTGAGAGTCCGAACCAAGGAGCCTTTCAGGTTACCAGCCAGTCTCGCGACCGGATGTAATAATCATAGTGATTCTCATTTGTAAGTCAACCGGCAATCGCAAACTATTTCAGGACAGGCTGTCGGACGCGATGCTGGCGTCTGTGCTTCCTGCCAGTTTTTCGATCAGCAATTGCTTGTGTGTGACGGGAAGGTCGCACCAATGCTTATCGAGCAGTGCGCCTTCGATGGCATAGAGCAATGATTTGGAGGTTCGAAACCCGCGGGTCTTGACGGCTCGATAGGCCCCAATGGCTCCTAGTCGGCGTAGATCGGCGGCACTGTGAATGCCGGATGCGTGTAGCCATCTTGCGGATGTCTTGCCCAGATTCTTCATCCGTAACAGTTCGTCTTCCATGATGCCTCCTTGCGGGGTGTTGCTCCTTGGTCCTGACCTCCTGGACTTGTAAACACTGCCTATGCAAGTCATGCAATCAGTGTAGTTGCAGGTTATTTCGCACTCGACTGGATTGATGCGCAAATTCCGGGCCAGCCGCCGGACGGTAGCATCAAATGAGGTCATTCAATTGGCGCAGGCCCGGCATGTCTGTGCATGCAGGGCAGGAAGCAGGCGTCTCGCGAGCGCGAGCGTCGGTATGACTCAGCGGGTGCGGTAACGCAGGCGGGTGCCGAAATTGACGGACATGAGGATTTCGTCGGCGCTCAATTCAGGCGGAAAATAGGCGCCGGAGATTTGCGCGTGGGCGATGCTGGCGCCTTCCAGCGACGCTGTGCGGAAATCCACGCCTCGCAGGTCGGCTGAGCGAAAGTAGGCGTCCGAGAAGTCGATGTCGTCAGCATTGAGCTCGCGCAGATCCAGGCCGCGAAAATCGCCGCCAGCAAGATCGATAGGGCCGGTTTTGGGACGTTGGAGATTGAAGGCGTTCACGTCATCTTTTCGCAGCAGGGCGAAAAGCGGCGAGTCGAGCTGTTTGGGCTGGTTCATCCTGGCGTCACCTTATTGGAATTCTGGCGCCATTATAATGCCACCATCATCGAATCGTGAAGTGATGTTCTTCACGATTCGATGATTGGTGCAGTCCCTGCTTGAAGGCCGGTTTTACAGGCCCGGTAGGCATTGACGGATGTCCGTCACCAGCTTGTCCAGATCGCCGCTGAGGTTGGTCTCGACGTGGCGGGTGCGCAGTGTTTCGTCGGCAGTCAAAGGCTCGCGACTGGCCAGCTGCGCTTCGATGACTTCCATCGTGGCGTCGGAAGGGTCGCTGTTCTGTGCCTGACGTTGCGCCAGCCAGCCCCGGATGACGGCCTTTGGCGCGGCGCAATCGAGAATCAGGAACGGCGCTCCGGTCGCCTCGGCGACATTGGCAGTGGTCAGGCGCTGTTCGTGCTTCAGATAGGTCGCGTCGATCACCACCGGGAAGCCGGCGTGCAGGACAACCGCTGCCAGTTCGTTCAGGCGTTGATAGGTCTTGCTGCTGATGTCTGCCGAATACAGGTCTTGGCTGTCGCCGAACAGGCGCTTGCGTTCGACATCCGAGCGCAGACGAACGGCGCCCAGCGCTTCCACTAGACGCATGGCCACGTGGCTTTTACCGACAGCCGAGACGCCGTGGGTGATTGCCAAAAAGTTCGACGGAATGGCGCTGTAGCTTTCCGCCAGGTTGGCGTAGTTGCGGTACTGGCGCAGGGTAGTGGCGCGCTGCACATGATCGGCATCGGCGGACAGGCTGAACAGGGCCACCTTGGCGCGAACCAGCGCGCGGTAGGCTTTATAGAAGTTCAGCAGTTCCAGACCTTCGTAATCGCCGGTGTGCTCCAGATACTGGCTGATCAGACGACGGGACAGGCTTTTCAGCCCGCGGTCTTCCAGGTCCATGGCCAGGAAACCGATGTCGGCATAGACGTCGGTCATGCGGAACGGCTCGTTGAACTCGATGCAGTCGAAAATCACCACCTTGCCGTCGATCAGCGTCATGTTGCCCAGATGGATGTCACCATGGCACTCGCGGATGAAGCCTTCGGCCTTGCGACGGGCCATCAGCGGTTCAAGGCGTGCATAGCTGGCGTTGGCCCAGGCTTCCAGTGCATTGAGCTGAACGAGGTCGGCCTTCTCGCTCAGAAATGGCAGGATCTGTTCGAAGTTCTGCGTGACAGGTGCCATCGCGTACTCAGGCGAGCCCAACGGGTTTTCCGACAGCACCCGTGGCGTGCTCATGTGGAAATCGGCGATCTGGCGGGCCATTTCGTCGATGTGAGCGATGGTCAGTTCGCCTTTTGCCTGCAAGGTGCTGAGCAGGCCGTCTTGCGGAAACTGGCGGATCTTCAGCGCGAACTCAATGGCTTCGCCTTGGCCACCCAACTGCGGCGCTTGCGCGGTCCCAGTGATCGGCAAAACTTCCAGATACAAATCTTCAGTCAGGCGACCGTTGAGCTTGAGCTCCTCATGACAGAAGTGTTCGCGAGCCGACAGGGTGGTGAAGTCGAGGAAGCCGAAGTTCATCGGTTTCTTGATCTTGTAAACGTAGGGGCCAGTGAGCAGCACCCATGAAATATGCGTTTCGATGACCTGAAATTGCTCCACCGGATGGGGAAACAGGGCAGGATTTTGAAGCGCTGCTATCAGTGTCTGGCTCACGGACGATCCTTGAAAGATGTAAGTCGATAGTGAAATGACTAAAGGTGACCATTATGGCCGCTCGGCGCATCGCTGCAAACCGCTGTGAGGTGGTCTGCCGATGACTTTGAAAGTGCGTATAATCCGCCGCCATGACTCGATCCCGCACTGCAAAAAAATCCCCCAAACCCACCAACAGCCGCCTGCGCAGCCTGTTGGGCTGGGCCCTGAAACTCAGTCTTGTCGGACTGGTGATACTGGCCTGCTTTGCTGTTTACCTGGATTCCATCGTCCAGGAAAAATTCTCCGGCAAGCGCTGGACGATTCCGGCCAAGGTTTACGCCCGCCCGCTCGAGCTGTTCGTCGGCCAGAAGCTGTCGCGTGACGACTTTCTGCTCGAGCTCGACGCCCTGGGTTATCGCCGCGAAAGCGTCGCCAACGGGCCAGGCGCTGCGTCGGTCAACGGCAACAACGTCGATCTGAATACCCGCGGCTTCCAGTTTTATGAAGGCGCAGACCCTGCCCAGCAGATTCACGTGCGCTTTTCCGGCGATTACGTCGCCGACCTGACCGCTGCCAACGGCTCCAAACTGGCCGTGGCGCGGCTTGAGCCGCTGCTGATTGGCGGTCTTTACCCGAAAAACCTCGAAGACCGCATCCTGATCAAGCTCGATCAGGCGCCGCCTTATTTGCTCGACACCCTGGTGACCGTTGAGGACCGTGATTTCTATCACCACCTGGGTGTGTCGCCGAAATCCATTGTGCGGGCCTTCTGGGTCAACGCCTCGGCGGGTCAGTTGCGTCAGGGTGGTTCGACACTGACGCAGCAGTTGGTCAAAAACTTCTACCTGACCAATGAGCGCAGCATCACGCGTAAGTTGACCGAAATCATGATGGCTGTGCTGCTGGAAATGCACTACAGCAAGCAGGAAATCCTTGAAGCCTACCTCAACGAAGTGTTCGTCGGTCAGGACGGCCAGCGTGCAGTCCACGGCTTCGGGCTGGCCAGCCAGTATTTCTTCAGTCAGCCGCTGTCGGAGCTCAAGCTGCATCAGGTGGCGTTGCTGGTGGGTCTGGTCAAAGGGCCTTCCTATTACAATCCCCGTCGCAATCCGGATCGCGCCCTTGAGCGTCGCAATCTGGTGCTCGACTTGCTGGAGCAGCAGGGTGTCGCTTCGGCCGAGGCGGTTGCTGCCGCAAAAAAAATGCCACTGGGTGTGACGAAGATGGGTTCGCTGGCGGACAGCTCGTTCCCTGATTTCCTCGATCTGGTCAAACGCCAGCTGCGTCAGGACTACCGCGACGAAGACTTGACCGAAGAGGGCCTACGCATCTTCACCAGTTTCGACCCGATCCTGCAGATGAAGTCCGAAGCGGCCGTGCGTGAGAGTTTCGCCAAGATGGCTGGGCGCAAGGGCTCGGAGGATATGGAAACGGCCATGGTCGTGACCAATCCGGAAACCGGTGAAGTGCAAGCGCTGATCGGCAGCCGTCAGGCCGGGTTCGCGGGCTTCAACCGCGCACTGGATGCGGTGCGTCCAATCGGCTCGCTGGTCAAACCGGCGATCTACCTCACCGCGCTCGAGCGTCCGCAGCAGTACACCCTGACCAGTTGGGTGCCGGATGAGCCGTTCCAGGTCAAAGGCGCTGACGGCCAGATCTGGAAGCCGCAGAATTTCGATCACAAGGCCCACGGCAACATTTTCCTGTACCAGGGGCTGGCGCATTCCTACAACCTGTCCAGCGCCAAGCTGGGTCTGGATCTGGGCGTGCCGAACGTCTTCAAGACCCTGACCAAGCTGGGCGTGACTCGCGACTGGCCGACGTTCCCTTCGATGTTGCTGGGGGCGGGCGCCCTGAGCCCGATCGAAGTGGCGACCATGTACCAGACCATCGCCAGCGGTGGCTTCAATACGCCACTGCGCGGCATTCGCAGCGTACTCACCGCCGAGGGTGAGCCGCTCAAGCGGTATCCGTTCCAGATCCAGCAGCGCTTCGATCCGGGGTCCATCTATCTGCTGCAGAACGCCATGCAGCGCGTGATGCGCGAAGGTACGGGCAAGTCGGTGTACAACGTATTGCCAAGCACGCTGAATCTGGCGGGCAAATCCGGCACGACCAACGATTCGCGCGACAGCTGGTTCGCAGGTTTCAGCCAGGACTTGCTGGCGATCGTGTGGATGGGCCGCGACGACAACGGTAAGACGCCGTTTACCGGCGCCACCGGTGCCTTGCAGATCTGGACCAGTTTCATGAAGAAGGCGGATCCGTTGCCGCTGGATATGGCCATGCCTGACAACGTCGTTCAGGCGTGGGTCAATGCATCCACCGGCCAAGGCACCGATGCAAGCTGCCCGGGCGCCGTGCAGATGCCGTATATTCGCGGCAGTGAGCCGCAACCCGGCCCGACCTGTGGCGGCCCGTCGGCGCCTGCCGAATCGGTGATGGACTGGGTCAAAGGCTGGTTGAACTAAGCGAAGAGGGTGTGAAGTGAACAAGTGGTGGATTCCGGCTTTAACAGCTCTGGCTTTGCTCAACGGTTGCGCCAGTCAGACGCGCAGCAATATTCCGGTGGTGGACTCCGGCTCTCGTGTGTCCAACAGCGAGCGGGTCTCGGCGAACCGTAACAACACGTATCGCGCCCCGGTGCAGAGCCCGGCGCAAGCGCAATCGATTCAAGAAGACTCCGGCGTAACGGTCATGGTGCCTGGTGGCGCCAACGCCAGCGCAGCGCCGATTTCGACCTTCGTGCCACCAAGTTCGGCGCCGATCAGCAGTGCGCCGATCACCACGTCCCCGGTTTATCAGGCACCGGCGAACAACACCTACACGCCGCCTGCCGCGACCAGCAACACCTACAACATGCCTTCGTCGTCGGCGCCGACGGGCATCCCTTCGGCCTCAAGCGGCGGTTTGTCGGCTGATGAGCAACTGGATGGCCCGGTACTCGCGCTGCTGACCACTGCCCAGCAACAACAGGGCAGTGGCGACCTCAATGGCGCGTCGTCAAGCCTTGAGCGTGCACAGCGTGTCGCTCCACGTGAGCCTCAGGTGCTGTATCGCCTGGCGCAAGTGCGTCTGGCCCAGGGCGACGCTCCTCAGGCCGAGCAACTGGCCCGTCGTGGTCTGACCTACGCCAGTGGTCGTGCCAGCCTGCAAGCCAGCCTGTGGGGTTTGATCGCCCAGGCTCGCGAGAAGCAAGGCGATGCAGCGGGCGCGGCGCTGGCGCGGCAGAAGGCCAATGGATAAACGCTTTCCCAAGATCGCCGATCAACTGCTGCTGATCGAGCGTGAACTGCGTGTGCTTGGCTGGTGGAAAGATGTACCGCCCAGCGTCGAGGCGCTGTCGAGTCGCGAGCCGTTCTGCGTCGACACGCTGGATTTCGATCAGTGGCTGCAATGGATTTTCCTGCCCCGGATGAAAGTCATCCTGGAGCAGGATCTGGCGCTGCCCAATGCGTCGGGCATTCTGGAAATGGCGCAAATGGTCTACGCCAGTCGTGCGCAGGAAACTCGCGCGTTGCAGGACCTGCTGGCGCAGTTCGACCGCTTGATTACCGAGTCCGTGTGATCCTCAGTTGCACGTGTCGTCGATGGACTTCTTGACCTCGGCGATACGCGCCTGACGCTCTTCTTCGGTAAACCGCCGAAACTCCCCGTTCACCTCTTCACGCACTCGCGGGTTGTTCTGCAACTGAGCGAGATTGGTGCGCTGGCGCTCGCAGTACTCCTTGCGCTTGGCCTCCTGAGCGGCCACCTGCTTCTTTACCTTCGCATCGACCGCCTGTTGCTCCTGATTGGCCTCGGGCTGCACAGGCGCGGCGGGAGGAGGGGGGACCGGCTTTGGCGATTCGATTTCCTGAGCCGGCTGTCCGGCAGGCGGCTGGGCGTCGAAATGCGTGACCCCCTGAGCATCCACCCATTTATAAATCTGCGCCGCCTGACCGGTGGCACAAATGACTGCCAATGTCAGCGTGGTGGCGAGCATCGTCCAGCGCATACGGCTTCCTTAACTTCGTTTGCTGTGCGGTGGAAACCTATCACAAGGACGCGGCGACGACCTCATTCGGTGCTTTTTCGTGGCGCGTGAGTGAAGAAAGCGCATCGATGACTTGACTTGAGAGGGGCGAATCAGAACAATCCAAAGTCCGCTGTAGAGGGACTGCCAGAAGCAGACCGTCTCGGCAGATCATGAGGCGCACACCCGCGTCGACCTGTTACACCCGCAACGCGTTACCTCGCGCTGGGTGGGAAGACCCCGAAACACTTAAGGGGCGATCCCAATACTTGCTCAGTCAGTGCTGACGTAGTCGGCGACCACCGTCGCTCATGCTCTGCTGGCAGTAAACCTATTAAGACCCGTCTCCTCTTTTGTGGACGGTATTCTGGCGTTTTAGAGGTGAACAACGTGGAGCTTTTATCTGGCGCTGAAATGGTCGTCCGCTTTTTGCGTGACGAAGGCGTTGAGCATATCTATGGGTACCCCGGCGGTGCCCTCCTGCATATTTACGACGCGCTGTTCAAAGAACCGGCCGTGAGCCACATCCTCGTTCGTCACGAACAGGCTGCCACTCACATGGCCGACGGCTATGCGCGCGCCACCGGCAAGGCAGGCGTGGTTCTGGTGACGTCAGGTCCCGGCGCCACCAACGCCATCACCGGTATCGCGACTGCGTACATGGACTCCATCCCGATGGTTGTCCTGTCGGGCCAGGTTCCAAGCACCATGGTCGGTACCGACGCGTTCCAGGAGACCGACATGATCGGTATCTCCCGCCCGATCGTGAAGCACAGCTTCATGATCAAGCACCCGTCGGAAATTCCGGAAGTCCTGAAAAAGGCCTTCTACCTGGCGCAGTCCGGTCGTCCTGGTCCTGTCGTTGTCGACATCCCGAAAGACATGACCAACCCGGCCGAGAAGTTCGAATACGTTTTCCCGAAAAAAGCCAAGCTGCGTTCCTACAGCCCGGCCGTTCGCGGGCACTCGGGTCAGATCCGCAAAGCTGTGGAAATGCTCCTGGCCGCCAAGCGTCCGATCATCTACGCCGGTGGCGGCGTGGTCATGGGCAACGGCTCCGCGCCGCTGACCGAACTGGCGCAACTGCTGAATGCGCCAGTGACCAACACACTGATGGGCCTTGGCTCGTATCCGGGTACTGACCGTCAGTTCGTCGGCATGCTCGGCATGCACGGCAGCTACACCGCCAACCTGGCAATGCACCACTCCGACGTGATCCTGGCTGTTGGCGCGCGTTTTGACGACCGCGTCATCAACGGTGCTTCGCGTTTCTGCCCCGGCGCCAAGATCATTCACATCGACATCGACCCGGCTTCGATCTCCAAGACCATCAAGGCAGACGTGCCTATCGTCGGTCCCGTGGAGAGCGTGCTGACCGAAATGGTGGCGACCCTCAAGGAAATCGGCGAGACCCCGAGCAAGGAGTCCGTTGCAACCTGGTGGAAGCAGATCGACGAGTGGCGTGCCGGCGGCGACCTGTTCCCGTACAACCGTGGTGATGGCAGTCTGATCAAGCCGCAGACCGTGATCGAAACCCTGTGCGAAGTCACCAAAGGGGATGCTTACGTGTCCTCCGACGTGGGCCAGCACCAGATGTTCGCGGCGCAGTACTACCGCTTCAACAAGCCTAATCGCTGGATCAACTCCGGTGGTCTGGGCACCATGGGCTTCGGTCTTCCGGCCGCCATGGGCGTTGCGCTGAGCTTCCCGGATGCCCACGTCGCTTGCGTTACCGGCGAAGGCAGCATCCAGATGAACATCCAGGAGCTGTCGACCTGCCTGCAGTACAACCTGCCGGTCAAGATCATCCTGCTCAACAACGGCGTGCTCGGCATGGTCCGTCAGTGGCAGGACATGAGCTACAGCGGTCGTCACTCGCACTCCTACATGGAGTCGCTGCCTGATTTCGTGAAGCTGGTCGAAGCCTACGGTCACGTCGGTATGAAGATCACCGATCTGAAAGACCTGAAGCCGAAGATGGAAGAAGCGTTCGCCATGAAGGATCGCCTGGTGTTCCTCGACATCCAGGTCGATGTTGCCGAGCACGTCTACCCGATGCAGATCAGAGACGGCTCGATGCGCGATATGTGGCTGAGCAAGACGGAGCGTACCTAACATGCGGCACATCATTTCGCTTTTGCTGGAAAACGAACCGGGTGCTCTGTCTCGCGTCGTCGGCCTGTTTTCGCAGCGCAACTACAACATCGAAAGCCTGACCGTGGCGCCAACCGAAGACCCGACCCTGTCGCGTCTGACGCTGACCACCGTCGGTCATGATGAGGTGATCGAGCAGATCACCAAGAACCTCAACAAGCTGGTTGAAGTGGTCAAGCTAGTCGATCTGTCGGAGAGTGCTCACATCGAGCGCGAACTGATGCTGATCAAGGTCAAGGCCACCGGTGCCCAGCGCGCCGAGATCAAGCGCACCACGGATATCTTCCGCGGCCAGATCGTTGATGTTTCCAGCAGTGTCTACACCGTGCAGCTGACAGGGACGAGCGACAAACTGGATAGCTTTATTCAGGCCATTGGCACCACCGCCATCCTGGAAACCGTACGCAGCGGCGTCACGGGCATTGCCCGCGGCGACAAAGTGCTGAGCATCTAAACCAATACATTTTGCGAATGGCCTGAACGGCCAAGATAACAGGGGAATTTCATGAAAGTTTATTACGACAAAGACTGCGACCTTTCCATCATCCAGGGCAAAAAAGTTGCCATCATCGGTTACGGTTCCCAAGGCCACGCCCAAGCGTGCAACCTGAAAGACTCCGGCGTTGATGTCACCGTTGGCCTGCGTAAAGGTTCGGCTACTGTCGCCAAGGCTGAAGCCCATGGCCTGAAAGTGACTGACGTTGCTTCCGCCGTTGCGGCTGCGGACCTAGTCATGATCCTTACCCCGGACGAATTCCAGGCCCAGCTGTACAAGAACGAAATCGAGCCGAACATCAAGAAGGGCGCCACCCTGGCCTTCTCCCACGGCTTCGCGATTCACTACAACCAGGTTGTGCCGCGCGCTGACCTGGACGTGATCATGATCGCGCCAAAAGCGCCAGGTCACACCGTACGTACCGAATTCGTCAAAGGCGGCGGTATCCCTGACCTGATCGCTATCTACCAGGACGCTTCGGGCAACGCCAAGAACGTCGCTCTGTCCTACGCTTCGGGCGTTGGCGGCGGCCGTACCGGCATCATCGAAACCACCTTCAAGGACGAAACCGAAACTGACCTGTTCGGCGAACAAGCCGTACTGTGCGGCGGTACCGTCGAGCTGGTCAAAGCCGGTTTCGAAACCCTGGTTGAAGCGGGCTACGCGCCAGAAATGGCCTACTTCGAGTGCCTGCACGAGCTGAAGTTGATCGTTGACCTCATGTACGAAGGCGGTATCGCCAACATGAACTACTCGATCTCCAACAACGCCGAGTACGGTGAGTACGTCACCGGCCCAGAAGTCATCAACGAAGAATCCCGCAAGGCCATGCGCAACGCTCTGAAGCGCATCCAAGACGGCGAGTACGCGAAGATGTTCATCTCCGAAGGTGCTACCAACTACCCATCGATGACCGCCAAGCGTCGCAACAACGCCGCTCACGGTATCGAAGTCATCGGCGAGCAAC
>Ga0256892_1000370_pt1 | contig 10272 bp, 10 predicted proteins | sample MC6MC0515MT_FD_186339 | JGI IMG/M metagenome (GOLD analysis project Ga0256892, IMG submission 186339) | Metatranscriptome of enriched soil aggregate microbial communities from Iowa State University, Ames, United States - MC6-MC0515-MT... | ecosystem: Environmental > Terrestrial > Soil >...
ATGACACAACCAATTCTTAACGATGAGCAAAAACTGTGGAATCGCTGGATACATGAGCGTGATCCCGATGCTGGTGATTTACTTATAAAAAAATACATTTCTTTAGTATCTTATCATGTCCAACGTATTGGTGCAGGTCTGCCAAAAAGCGTATCACGAGACGATTTAACGAGCTTAGGTATGATAGGACTTTTTGATGCATTAAATAAATTTGATATTAATAGAGATTTAAAATTTGATACATATGCTTCGTTTAGAGTAAGAGGAGCCATTATAGATGGGCTGCGTAAGGAAGACTGGCTACCGCGTTCAGCGAGAGAAAAAGCCAAAAAATTAGATGCTCAGATTGAGCAATTAGAGCAAAAATATATGCGTCATGTTACACCTGAGGAACTTGCGGAGCATATGGAAGTACCTGTGGAGGATGTTTATCAGACAGTACAAGAGCATTTTTTTTCCAATGTTCTTTCCATTAATGAACAACAAGACCAAGAAGAGGCTGATGGAAAGTCGTTTGTCATCCGAGATGATACAACAAAAACACCTGAGCAATCAGTTGTTAAGTCTGAGTTACTGGATGATTTAGCTGAAAATATTCAGAAACTTAATGAAAAAGAACAATTGGTTCTTAGTTTGTTTTACACGGAGGAACTGACTTTGACTGAAATTGGTGAAATGCTTGAATTATCGACATCACGTATTTCACAAATCCATTCCAAAGCGCTTTTAAAGTTACGAAAGTTATTATCTAGTGAAATGATTAATGCGTAAATATCCTTAAGGGAGAGATTCCAATGAGTTTAAAAGGGATTGAATTGCAAATTGCTATTCCCAAAACATTTGAAGCGGGGAAAATGGCTGATCAAGCACAGCAACAAGCGTTAGCTCAACAAGCACATGCAAATGAAGCGTTAAAAAAGGAAATAGAACGCAAGCAAAAAATTGTGAACACATCCGAAGGTACGGATGAAATAAGTGAGGATGAAGATGCGGGTGGCGAATATTTAACGGGTATTTACAAAAAGAAAAAAAAGAAACAGGATCAGCAAGAAAAACAGGCACAACATCCGTTTAAAGGGAATTTCGTGGATTTTAGTGGATAGGAGTTTACAATGACAACCATACTAATAGCGGTACTATTCTTTTTACAGCTACTTTCATTTTACTTCCTTATTATTTTAAATACGAAGCTTGCAAAATTTAAGGATTTAGAAAAGAAGCAAGAACGCTTAATGAGTGAAATGGACGATACTATTAGTGTCTATTTAGCAGAAATGAAAGATGAAAATGACCGTCTTATTAAAGAGTTACAAAATGTTTCACCGTCAGAGTTAGCAGCGACTAGCGTTCAACAAACTGTAAGTTTTGAGACTCAAAAGGAGCGAGCTTCCTCGCTAGCTGAGGTAGAGGCGAAAAATGAGAGTCCTCTAAGCTTAGATAAAGATGCTCGAATCTATGTACCTAAAACTATTGTGGCCAATGCATATTCTCGTCAACAACAAACAACAACCACAGTAGTCTCAACACCTTCAACACCTTCAACACCTTCACCTTTGAAAGTGGAACAAAAGGAACGGGTTAAAGAGCTTACAACGGAGCAACAAGCACTAAGTTTAGCGAAGCAAGGTAAATCAGCAGAGGAAATAGCGAAACAGCTGCAAAAGGGAAAAACAGAAATCGAGCTTTTATTGAAATTTCATCACTAAATTGTTGCGAATCAGCAAAAGCTATGATATAGTTGCAAATGGTGTTATTAATACACACGCATTTTGATGTAGTAAGTGGTGCTCTAAGCTTAGGGTAGCTTGTTGCAAGTGATAAATGCGGAGGATAAAAACCAAACATATTAGGAGGAAATACACATGTCAGTAATTTCTATGAAACAATTACTTGAAGCTGGTGTACATTTCGGTCACCAAACTCGTCGTTGGAACCCAAAAATGAAGAAATATATCTTCGTTGAGCGTAACGGGATCTACATCATCGACTTACAAAAAACTGTTAAAAAATTAGAGGAAGCTTATGACTTCATGCGTCAAGTTGGTCAAGACGGTGGTAAAGTTCTTTTCGTTGGTACGAAAAAACAAGCACAAGAAGCGATCAAAGATGAAGCTGAACGTTCAGGCAACTACTACATCAACCAACGTTGGTTAGGTGGTACTCTTACAAACTTCGGTACTATTCAAAAACGTGTTGCACGTATGAAAGCAATCGAAAAAATGGAAGAAGACGGAACTTTTGAAGTTCTTCCTAAAAAAGAAGTAATCCAACTTAAAAAAGAACACGAACGTCTAATCAAATTCTTAGGCGGTATCCGTGATATGCACGCTCTTCCAGACGTAATGTTCGTGGTTGACCCACGCAAAGAACGCATTGCTGTTGCAGAAGCTATTAAATTAAACATCCCTCTAGTAGGTATTGTTGATACAAACTGTGATCCAGATGAAATCGACTACGTAATCCCTGCTAATGATGATGCTATTCGCGCTGTTAAACTTTTAACTGCTAAAATGGCTGACGCTTTAATCGAGTCAAAACAAGGTGAAGAAGAAGCTCCAGCTGTAGAAGCTGCTGCTGAGTAATTCACGTTTACAAAAAGGTGATAAGTGGCTCAAAACCCTTATCACCTTTTTTAGAACCTATCATTAAAACTTTGTTCAACCAATTTGAGGAGGAAACACTAAATGGCAAACATTACTGCACAATTAGTAAAAGAATTACGTGAAAAAACTGGCGCTGGTATGATGGATTGTAAAAAAGCGTTAGTACAAACTGATGGTGATCTAGAAGCTGCAATCGACTTCCTACGTGAAAAAGGTCTTTCTTCAGCTGCTAAAAAAGCTGACCGTATCGCTGCAGAAGGTACAACTTACATTTTAGAACAAGGTAACGAAGCAATCATCCTTGAAGTTAACGCTGAAACTGACTTCGTTGCAAAAAACGACAAATTCCAAGTATTAGTTTCTTCTTTAGCAGATCAATTACTTACTGCTAAACCAGCATCAGTTGAAGCTGCATTAGAGCTTACAAATGCTGATGGTGTAAAAATTGAAGATCAAATCTCTACAGCTGTTGCAACAATTGGTGAAAAAATTACACTTCGTCGTTTTGAAATCAAAACAAAAACTGATGCAGATGCATTTGGTGCTTACTTACACATGGGCGGCCGTATCGGAGTATTAGTAACTTTAGAAGGTTCTACTGATGCTTCAGCAGCTAAAGATGTTGCTATGCACATTGCTGCAATCAACCCAACTTATGTTTCTCGCGATGAAGTTTCTGCTGAAGAAGTTGAACGTGAGCGTAAAATATTAACTGAACAAGCACTTAACGAAGGCAAACCAGAAAACATCGTTGCTAAAATGGTTGAAGGTCGTCTTGGTAAATATTTCGAAGACGTTTGCTTACTTGATCAAACATTCGTTAAAAACTCTGATCAAAAAGTACGTGATTTCGTAGCTTCAACTGGTGGTTCAGTAAACGGCTTTGTACGTTATGCTGTTGGTGAAGGTATCGAAAAACGTGAAGATAACTTTGCAGAAGAAGTAATGAGCCAAGTTAAAGGTAACTAATTTAGCTGGCATTTGATCCTAATCAAATAATATCTAGATTATCTAGACAAAAAAATGGGGAACACAACATAGCGTGTTCCCTATTTTTCCGAAATGAACAGAAAAAACGTGATAATTTTCTATTCTGCCTTATTCACAACTAGTATTTATTGTTAGATATACTATAATGGAAAAGGGAATAGAGATTTTTTAAATAAAGTCTTACGGAGGTTTACAATGAGTGTACCGCAATATAAACGAGTAGTTATTAAACTAAGTGGTGAAGCGTTAGCTGGAGAAGCGGGCTTCGGTTTATCACCAAAAATAATCAAGGCTGTTGCAGAAGAAGTAAAAGAAGTAGTGGATCTTGATGTAGAAGTTGCTGTTGTTGTAGGTGGCGGTAATATATGGCGTGGGAAAATAGGTAGTGAAATGGGGATGGATCGTGCTGCAGCTGACTATATGGGCATGCTTGCAACAGTAATGAACTCCCTAGCTTTACAAGATGCTCTTGAAAAATTAGGCATTGAAACACGTGTTCAATCTTCTATTGTGATGACTCAAGTAGCGGAGCCATACATTCGTCGTAAAGCAGTTAGACATCTTGAGAAAAAGCGTGTCGTTATCTTTGCAGCAGGGACAGGGAATCCGTTCTTCTCAACTGATACGACGGCAGCATTACGTGCGGCAGAAATTGATGCAGATGCGATTTTAATGGCTAAAAACAACGTCGATGGCGTTTATTCAGCAGATCCAAAGGTGGATTCAACAGCCATTAAATATGAAACACTCACATACTTAGATGTTATCCAACAAGGCTTACAAGTAATGGATTCAACAGCTTCTACTTTATGTATGGATAACGATATTCCACTAATTGTTTTCTCAATTACGGAACAAGGTAACATTAAACGTGCTGTACAAGGCGAAAAAATCGGAACAGTTGTTAGGAGGAATGCATAATGGCTAAACAAGTATTAGAACAAGCAAAAGAAAAAATGAACAAAACAATTGCAGCTTTCACACGTGAACTATCTTCAATTCGTGCAGGTCGTGCTAACGCATCATTGTTAGATCGTATTATGGTTGATTATTATGGTGCTCCAACACCGATCAATCAACTTGCGGGTGTTTCTGTACCGGAAGCTCGTTTATTAGTGATTACACCTTACGATAAAACAATTTTAGGTGAAATTGAAAAAGCAATTATGAAATCAGATATCGGTATCACACCAACAAATGATGGTTCTATCATTCGCTTAATGATTCCTGCTCTTACTGAAGAGCGTCGTAAAGATTTAGTAAAGCAAGTGAAAAAAGAAGCAGAAGATGCAAAGATTGCTGTACGTAATGTTCGTCGTGATGCGAATGATGACTTAAAAAAACTTGAAAAAGCTGGCGAAATCACAGAAGACGATTTACGTGGATATGGTGAAGATATCCAAAAATTAACAGATGAATTCATTGTCAAAGTGGATCAGGTAACGAAAGATAAAGAAAAAGAAATTTTAGAGGTGTAAACAAGACGTTTTACATGTCTATGATGGAACTTTTTGATGAGATGAAGGCGTCCTATACTTTACAGGACGTCTTTTCTCTTTACCGTTCAAATATGAGCTGAATCTTAGAGAGAGAAGCATAGATGAAATATACAATGTTATGCATCTCACAAACATTGATTTTTTAACAAACTAATTCTTTAAAAATGTGTATAGTTCTAAAATACGCTAGTACATACATAGTCAATTTAGAGGGGAAAAAAAAGACAAAAAGCGCTTTTGTTTGTTATGATAGGTTAGTATACGTCCGATTAGTTGTAGTGGGGGAGTTAGCATGTTTAAAAAGCTATTAGGTAAACAAATAAATATGGATACACTATCATTGGAGGAGCGTGTGGCCCTTTCTAAAAGCGAGCCGATTCCTGCCCATGTAGCGATTATTATGGACGGAAATGGACGTTGGGCGAAAAAACGAGCTATGCCACGTGTTGCTGGTCATCATGAAGGAATGAAGACAGTACGTAAGATCACGAGATTTGCTTCAGATTTAGGTATAAAGGTATTAACTGTATATGCATTTTCCACTGAAAACTGGAAACGGCCAAAACCTGAAGTTGATTTTCTAATGCGGCTACCGGTCGAGTTTTTAGGTTCCTTTTTACCAGAAATGATGGAACGCAATGTACGTGTCGAAATGATTGGAGACCCATCATTATTACCTGCCCATACACAAAAAGCGTTGTATGAGGCAATGGAAGAAACGAAGCATAATACAGGGCTTATTTTAAATTTTGCGCTGAATTATGGAAGTCGTTCTGAGATGGTCAATGCCATGAAAATGATGCTTCAAAAAGTGCAGGACGGTCAATTAACGATGCAAGACTTAACAGAAGAATGCTTAACTTCTCATTTAATGACGGCCCATTTGCCTGAACCAGATTTATTAATTCGTACAAGTGGTGAAGTACGCTTAAGTAACTTTATGCTTTGGCAGCTTGCCTATACAGAATTTTGGTTTACAGATACATTGTGGCCAGATTTTAGTGAGGAAAACTTACTGGAAGCGGTGGAAAACTATCAAAAACGTAATCGCCGTTACGGTGGGTTGAAGGGAGAAGAAACAACTTGAAACAACGAATTATCACGGCAATAATTGCAGCAGCACTTTTTATACCATTCGTTATTTATGGGAAAGTACCATTTGCCATACTTGTGCTAGCAATGGCTATTGTCGGTTTTTATGAAATACTAAAAATGAAAGGGATTTCCATTTTTTCTGTGCCTGGCTTCTTAGGGCTAATCACCCTAATTTTGCTTGTTATACCAAAGGGCTGGAGTGATAAGGTTGTAGAAATAATAGGTTATTCGTCCAATCTAATGGTAGTCTATGGCCTGATGATGCTACTACTTATTTATGTGGTATTAGTAAAAAATAAAATAACTTTTGATGAAGTTGGCTTTATTTTATTAGGTGCATTTTATGTGGGATTAGGATTCCATTACTTAATTGAAACAAGAAATATTGGCTTAGAGTACGTAGTCTATTGTTTATTAGTTGTTTGGACTACAGATTCGGGTGCCTATTTTGTCGGAAGAAAATTCGGTAAGAATAAGTTATGGCCTGAAATCTCACCAAAGAAAACTATTGAAGGCTTCATTGGTGGAATTGTCATTGCCGTCATTTTTGCTGTCGGTATGCAACTCATTTACCCATTCGCAAATGGTTATATGTCACTTGTCATCGTAACGATTTTTGCCTCCATTATTGGTCAGATGGGTGACTTGGTAGAATCCGCAATTAAGCGTCATTTTGATGTAAAGGATTCGGGTAATATTTTACCTGGGCATGGCGGGATTTTAGATCGCTTCGATAGTCTATTATTCGTCGTGCCTCTCCTCCATTTCTTACATTTGTTTATTAATTAATCTGAATTTTATAAGACAACTTGTTAATACATTTGCTTAGATAGAAAAAGGGGACAATGTGTTGTGAAAAAAATTAGTTTATTAGGCGCAACTGGTTCAATCGGTTGGCAAACTTACGATATTTTAAAAGAACAACGTGAAGCATTTCAATTAGTAGCTTTCTCTTCAGGGAAAAACCTAGAGAAAACGCGAGAAATGATTGATAACTTGAAGCCCGAGTTAGTTTCTGTGCAGCTAGAAGAAGATGCGCTTCAGCTTGCTAAGGAGTATCCTACTATCCACTTTACCTTTGGCGCAAAAGGACTTGTCGAGGTTGCTACACATCCAGATTCGACAGTTCTTGTCAACGCTGTTTTAGGAAGTGTTGGACTGGAATCCACTTTAGCAGCCATCCGCATGGGAAAAACAATTGCTATTGCTAATAAAGAAACACTTGTGACGGCCGGTCATTTAGTAATGGCTGAAGCGAAGAAATACAAAGCAACTATTTTACCTGTTGATAGTGAGCATTCCGCTATCTTCCAATCAATGAATGGCGAAAATCCCAAAAATATTGAACGATTGATCATTACTGCTTCAGGTGGTAGCTTCCGCGATAAAACACGGGATCAATTAAAACATGTGACTGTCGCTGACGCACTTAATCACCCGAATTGGTCTATGGGCGCAAAGATTACGATAGATTCAGCAACAATGATGAATAAAGGATTAGAAGTTATTGAAGCGCACGTATTATTTGATATGCCATATGAAAAAATAGATGTACTTTTGCATAGAGAAAGTATTATTCACTCTCTAGTTGAGTATCATGATACTAGTGTCATTGCTCAACTAGGTACACCAGATATGCGTGTTCCTATCCAATATGCTTTAAGTTACCCAGATCGTATCCCATTACATAATGGTCAGCGACTGAATTTAGCGCAAATTGGTCAGTTACATTTTCAAGAAATGGACTTTGAACGTTACCCAGCTTTACGTTTAGCATACGAGGCTGGTCGTACGGGTGGTACTATTTTAACAGCGATGAATGCAGCAAACGAAGCAGCAGTTGCAGCTTTTTTACAAGGGAAAATTACATTTCTTGAAATCGATGAGACCATTGAACGTGTGATGCAAGCACATCAAAACATTGCAGTACCGGATTTACAAACGATTTTACAGGTGGACAGTGAGACAAGAAAAATAGTGTTAGACATGGTAAAATAACGAGAGCAATATATCGTTAACTAATCGCTTTTAAAGGTGGGGTATTATGCAAACAGCCATTGCATTTATTTTAATATTTGGTATGCTCGTTTTCTTCCATGAACTTGGACACTTCTTATTCGCCAAACGTGCAGGTATTTTAGTACGTGAATTTGCCATCGGAATGGGTCCTAAAATTTATGGGAAAACGCATGGAGAAACAATGTATACTATTCGTTTATTGCCAATTGGGGGATATGTACGAATGGCTGGCGAGGATATGGATGGCACTGACTTACAGCCGGGCTACAGAATAGGACTAATTGTCGATGAGGATAATATTGTTAAAAAAATTATTTTCAATCAGAATAATAAGCAATTACCAGATTTATTATTTTTAGAAGTTGAGCGTGCTGATTTAGAAAAGGAATTGTTTGTAGAGGGTTATGATGAAGAAGAACGTTTAGTTCGTTATCAAGTAGCCAGAGATTGTGTGCTTGTGGAAAATGGTCGAGAACTTGTCATAGCGCCACATGATCGTCAATTCAACGCAAAAACAGTTGGTCAACGAGCGATGACTATTTTTGCAGGTCCATTTTTCAACTTTATTCTTGCGTTTGTTATTTACTTAGTGATTGGATTAATTCATGGAGTACCAACAAATGAGCCAATTATCACTGAAGTAGTAGAAAATAATCCGGCTGCACAGGCAGGGATGCTAGCAGGTGATAAAGTTACAGCCATTGATGGACAAGCCGTTGACAAGTGGCAGGATTTAGCCGCTATTATTCAAGATCATCCAAACGAAGATGTTACGGTGACCGTAGATCGAGATGGACAATCTATCAACTTAAATATGACCGTGAAGGAAATCCAACAGGATGGAAAAAAATATGGTCAAATTGGTGTGCTCTACGATAGCCCGAGAGAATTTAATCCACTAAAAGCTGTTGTCTACGGGGCACAAGAAACCTATAATATGACTGTAAAAATATTTGAGCTTCTAGGTATGCTGATTACTGGTAAGTTTACAATAGATGCCCTTTCTGGTCCTGTAGGTATTTATAAAGCAACAGAGCAAGTAGCTCAGTATGGTATTATGAACTTAATGAATTGGGCTGCAATGCTAAGTATCAATCTAGGGATTATGAACTTACTTCCGTTACCTGCACTAGATGGTGGACGTTTATTGTTCTTTGGTTTTGAAGCTCTACGTGGGAAACCAATTGACCGTCAAAAAGAAGGAATTGTTCATTTTGTAGGAATCGTTCTACTCATGATTTTAATGGTTGTCGTTACATGGAATGATATACAGAGATTTTTCTTTTAATCAAGACTAGCTATTTCTTAATTTACAATTAAACGGAATTTTATTTTCTAGCTTTGAGCGCAATTTCTATGAAACATTGCGCTCAAAGCTAAATTTGTTTATGCTATTGAGAGTATAAACTTATCTATTAAAAAAGGTGGAACACTGAATGAAGCAAAGTAAAACATTTATCCCAACATTACGTGAAGTACCTGCTGATGCTGAGGTAAAGTCACATAAGCAATTACTACGTGCAGGGTTTATTCGTCAAAATACAAGTGGGGTATACTCGTATTTACCGCTTGCAAAACGTGTGTTATCAAAAATTGAAACAATTATTCGAGAAGAAATGGAAGCCATTAATTCTCTGGAGCTTTTAATGCCATCTCTACAATCTGCTGAGCTTTGGCAAGAATCAGGTCGCTGGGAAAAGTACGGTCCGGAATTAATGCGTTTGAAAGATCGTCATGACCGTGATTTTGCATTGGGGCCAACACATGAAGAAGTAATTACAACTTTAGTGCGTGATGAAATAAAATCCTATAAAAAATTACCCTTAACACTCTATCAAATTCAAACGAAATTCCGTGATGAAAAACGTCCTCGCTTTGGCTTACTACGAGGAAGAGAATTTATTATGAAAGACGCATATTCCTTCCACGCGTCACGTGAAAGCTTAGATGAAACATATGAAGATATGTATCGTGCCTATTCTAATATTTTCTCCCGTCTTGGGTTAAACTACCGTGCTGTTATTGCTGATGCAGGTTCCATCGGCGGAAAAGGTACACATGAGTTC
>Ga0256892_1000388_pt1 | contig 10069 bp, 20 predicted proteins | sample MC6MC0515MT_FD_186339 | JGI IMG/M metagenome (GOLD analysis project Ga0256892, IMG submission 186339) | Metatranscriptome of enriched soil aggregate microbial communities from Iowa State University, Ames, United States - MC6-MC0515-MT... | ecosystem: Environmental > Terrestrial > Soil >...
CCCTTTTCGCGGTAGTTTACCAGGTTCGGGAGAGGCTCCCGTACCAGGTAGAACGACCAATATCTTGTGATGACTTATACGAATTCGATGTACGCCATTGGAGCAGCGTCGCCACGACGAGGGCCGGCTTTCAGGATACGAGTGTATCCACCGTTGCGCTCTTTGAAGCGAGGCGCGATTTCATCGAACAGTTTTTGAACAGCATCGCGGCCTTCTGCATTCGCAACTTCTTTGCGAACGAAAGCAGCAACTTGACGGCGAGCATGCAGATCGCCACGTTTCGCGAGCGTGATCATTTTCTCAGCGATTGGGCGAAGTTCTTTCGCTTTCATCTCTGTCGTTTCGATGCGCTCGTTGATGATCAGGTCAGTTACCAAGTCACGGAACAGCGCTTTACGAGCTGAGCTGCGACGACCCAATTTACGGTATGCCATGTTCTTTACCTCCCTCTTACTCGAGAGAACAAAAACGTGCTATCGGTTTGCTTCTCTAGTCGTCGCTGCGCAGGGACAAGCCCAGTTCAGCCAACTTTTCTTGTACTTCTTCCAGAGATTTGCGTCCCAGGTTACGCACTTTCATCATGTCCTCTTCGGTCTTCTGCGTCAGCTCTTGCACGGTGTTGATACCGGCACGCTTCAAGCAGTTGTAGGAACGGACAGAAAGATCGAGCTCTTCGATAGTCATCTCCAAGACTTTCTCTTTCTTGTCTTCTTCCTTTTCCACCATGATTTCCGCATCTTTCGCCTCATCGGTCAAACCGACAAACAGGTTCAGGTGCTCCGTCATGATTTTAGCGCCGAGACTTACGGCTTCTTCCGGACTGATACTACCGTTAGCCCAAACCTCAAGAGTCAACTTATCATAGTTGGTCATTTGCCCTACACGGGTATTTTCCACTTGATAGTTAACGCGCTTGATCGGCGTGTAGATCGAATCAATCGGAATCACACCAATAGGTAGATCCTCCGATTTGTTTCCGTCTGATTGAACATAACCACGACCACGTCCAGCTGTCATGCGGATATGCAGACGACCGCCATTGGCCAACGTTGCAATATGAAGATCAGGGTTTAAGACCTCCACATCACTGTCAGCACGGATATCTCCCGCTTTGACAACGCCTTCGCCTTCTGCATCGATCTCGATTACTTTTTCTTCATCGGAATGGATCTTCAGCGCCAAGCCTTTGATGTTCAGGATGATCTCGGTTACATCTTCAACGACGCCTTCAATCGTAGAGAACTCGTGAAGAACCCCATCGATTTGAACGGTACGAACTGCCGCGCCTGGCAAGGACGAAAGAAGAATTCGTCTCAGCGAGTTGCCAAGGGTAGTTCCATATCCGCGCTCTAGAGGTTCTACAACAAACTTTCCATACGAGTTGTCGTCGCTAACTTCCACAACCTCGATTTTTGGTTTTTCTATTTCTATCATTAAACAAACCCTCCTTCAAAACGTCGAAATCCTTGGGTGGGCCGCATACGTGCCCACTCAGGAATTTCCCCGGCGGTTTACCGTTTGCGTGCATGACAAGCTATAAATCAGAATTTACCATTCTAGTATGGACATGTTCTGAACGATATAAACCAGTTACACGCGGCGACGTTTTGGTGGACGGCAACCGTTGTGCGGAATTGGCGTCACGTCTTTAATCATGTTCACTTCAAGACCAGTAGCTTGCAGGGAACGGATCGCTGCTTCGCGACCAGCACCTGGGCCTTTAACTGATACTTCAAGAGAACGCATGCCATGTTCCATAGCAACACGTGCAGCCGCTTCAGCAGCCATTTGCGCAGCAAATGGAGTGCTTTTACGGGAGCCCTTGAAACCGAGGGAACCAGCACTGGACCAAGAGATCGCGTTACCGTGTGGATCTGTGATAGTTACGATCGTATTGTTGAAAGTAGAACGGATATGTGCTACGCCGACTTCAACATTTTTGCGATCACGACGACGGGTACGAGTTGCTGTAGCCTGTTTTCTTTTCGCCATGTCAGATTACCCTCCTTTACTTCTTCTTGTTTGCTACTGTACGGCGTGGACCTTTGCGCGTACGAGCATTCGTTTTAGAACGTTGACCGCGAACAGGGAGTCCACGACGATGACGGATGCCACGGAAGCAACCGATTTCCATCAAACGTTTGATGTTCAAAGAAATCTCACGACGGAGATCGCCTTCCACCTTAACCGTTTTGTCGATGTACTCACGCAGTTTTCCAACTTCGTCTTCTGTCAGATCACGAACACGAGTGTTCGCATCTACGCCAGTGGCAGACAGAATTTTTTGAGACGTGGGGCGGCCAATACCAAAGATGTAGGTAAGAGCGACTTCAACGCGTTTTTCGCGTGGCAAGTCAACGCCTGCAATACGTGCCATGTGTAAAAAGCACCTCCTTGTTTACCCTTGTTTTTGCTTATGCTTCGGATTTTCACAAATAACCATTACGTTGCCTTTACGACGGATAACCTTGCATTTCTCGCAGATCGGCTTAACCGAAGGTCTCACTTTCATGGTTCTTGCCTCCCTTTTCTAGGGGTTTTACTAACTTATTTATAGCGGTAAGTAATACGACCGCGGGTCAAGTCGTATGGCGACAGTTCAACAGTTACTTTATCCCCCGGCAGGATACGGATAAAGTGCATGCGGATTTTTCCAGAGACGTGAGCAAGGATCTTATGTCCATTCTCTAATTCTACCCGAAACATAGCATTCGGCAAAGGCTCGATTACCGTTCCTTCCACCTCAATTACATCATCTTTTGCCATGGTAAACTCTCCTTTCTTCTGCTCTTCAGTCGGACCATGAGTTTTGCGAAATGATCACACAACGAACTTATCGTCGACACGTTGGACGACAATCCCGAAATCATTCGGAACTACCGCTTTATATCCGTGTGAAAATCTCATAGCCATCTTCCGTAATCGCGATGGTGTGTTCAAAATGAGCACAAGTTTTCCGATCCAATGTTACTACCGTCCAATTGTCCTCCAATGTGCGGACATAACGTTCGCCGGCATTTACCATTGGCTCAACTGCCAACACCATGCCTGGTTTTAACCGTGGACCTCGATCAGGAGGGCCGTAGTTAGGAACCTGCGGATCTTCGTGCAAGTTTTGCCCAATCCCATGCCCCACATACTCGCGAACGAGTGTGAAACCGGCAGCTTCCGCATGAATCTGGATCGCATGTGAGATATCAGACAGTCGTGCACCCGGCATCGCTTTTTCAAGCCCCTTGAACAACGACTCTTCCGTTACTCGCAATAGATTCTGATTTTCAGTGGAAATCTTACCGACGGGGTACGTCCAAGCGGAGTCGCCGTGGTAACCCTGAAACTGGGCACCGATGTCTAGACTGATGATGTCTCCCTCTTGCAACGCCCTCTGTCCTGGGATCCCGTGTACGAGTTCTTCATTGACTGAAGCACAGATACTTCCTGGAAAGCCACCGTAGCCTTTGAATGATGGAATTGCTCCCATGCTACGGATAAAGGTCTCGGCTATTTCGTCTAGCTGCTTCGTCGTGACACCAGGCTTAATTGCCTTAGCCAGTTCTTGATGGGTGAGTGCGACTATACGACCAGCTTCGCGCATAACCTCAAGTTCTGCTTTCGACTTTAGGATAATCATTCGCAATTACCCTCTTAGCAAAGACTTAATTTCCGCAAACACTACCTGGATATCTTGTTCCCCATTGATATCTCGCAGGAGTTCCTGAGCGGAGTAGTAATCGATGAGCGGTTGTGTCTGAGCAATGTTGACGTCAAGTCGTTGTGCTACCACTTCCGGCTTGTCATCCTCACGCTGATACAGCTTACCACCATCTTTGTCACAAACGCCAACCTCTTTAGGAGGATTGAACATCGTGTGATAGCTAGCTCCACATACAGGGCAAATCCAGCGACCGGTCAGACGTTCAATCAGTTGTTCACGACGAACGTTGATGTTAATCACATGGTTAATCTCGCGTCCCAGCTCTTTTACAGTAGCTGTCAACGCTTCCGCCTGAGGAACAGTGCGTGGGAAACCATCTAACAGGAATCCATTAGCGCAATCGTCCATTGACAGGCGTTCCCGCACAATCCCGATGACAACCTCATCGGGAACCAGCAAGCCTTTATCCATATAGGACTTAGCTTCTAGTCCGAGCGGCGTTTCATTCTTGACCGCCGCTCTGAACATATCGCCAGTCGAAATGTGCGGAATGTTAAACTCTTCTACGATTCGTTCTGCCTGCGTCCCTTTACCGGCTCCAGGCAGTCCCATCAAGATTATATTCACGTTCATTCCCTCCGTCCCATAAAGAAAAGCTACAGAGGCTTTTCTGTAAAAACCTAGGTATTACTTGATGAACCCTTGGTAATGGCGTTTGATCATCTGGCTTTCAATCTGCTTCATCGTATCAAGTGCAACCCCGATAACGATCAACAGCGACGTACCACCGATGTAAATCTGCTGAGGCAAATTAGCCAGCTTGCTGAAGAAGAACGGCAAGATGGCAATAGCCATCAGGAACAAAGCACCAGCCAATGTTAAGCGGTTCAACGTACGAGTAATGTATACCTCAGTGTTTTTACCAGGTCGAATACCGGGAATGTAACCGCCATTTTTCCTCATGTTCTCCGCCATTTGTACAGGATTGATCTGTACAAAGGTGTAGAAGTAGGTAAAGCCGAGAATCAACACTGCGTAAAGCAGCATGCCCAAACCTGCACTCGGCTGGAAGTTTTCATAAATCCAGTTGGCAATACCCGTTCTGGATTGATCTACCCAGAACTGTGCAATTGTTGACGGGAACATTACGAGCGATACCGCAAAGATAACAGGAATAACACCAGCAGAGTTGATTTTCAGTGGAATGTGGGTAGATTGACCACCGTACATTTTACGTCCAACCACTCTTTTAGCATATTGAACTGGAATTTTACGAATACCTTGCTGCATAAAGATAACCCCGACAATAATGGCGAGGATCACCAGCAGGATGATCACAACTTTAACGATGCCGAAGAAGATGTTCTGAGAAGGATCAGCAAATTGAGTGGTATAAATCGTCGTAATTCCGTTTGGAATATTAGCGACGATACCCGCAACGATCAGGATCGAAATCCCGTTACCAATACCTTTTTCAGTAATCTGTTCCCCCATCCACATCAAAAAGGCGGTTCCTGCGGTCAGCGTCAACGTAATTAGTGCATAACTGCCCACAGACGTATCGTTGAGCAAGCCAGGCGCTATATTATTGAAACCAATCGTCATCCCTACAGACTGAATTAATCCCAGGATAATTGTAAAGTAGCGAGTAACCGTAGCAATCTTGCGACGGCCAACCTCTCCTTCACGTGCCCATTGCGTAAGCTTTGGAACGACATCCATGGACATCAGCTGCATGATGATCGAAGCCGTAATGTACGGAAAGATTCCCATGGCAAAAATCGAGTAGTTCTGCAGTGCGCCTCCAGAAAAGGTGTTCAACAATCCCAACAAGTGGCTTGTGTTCTGCTGAAACAACTCGACATTTACGTTAGGAACTGGCACAAAGCTTCCGATCCTAAAAACCACTAGCATCATGAGTGTAAAAAGGATCTTACGACGCAAATCGCCAATCCTAAAAATGTTAGTTAAGGACGCTAACATTAGATCACCTCGGTTGTTCCACCGACTTGTGCGATCTTCTCAGCAGCAGCTCCGGAGAACTTGTGAGCTTTTACAGTCAGCTTCACTGTCAGTTCACCGTTAGCCAGAACCTTAACACCGTCGCGCAGCGCACTGATAACACCCGTTTCTTTCAACAGCTCAGGTGTTACTACAGTACCCTCTTCGAAACGGTTCAGCGCGTCTAGGCTCACAAGCGCAAATTCTTTGCGGCTGATGTTAGTGAAACCGCGCTTAGGCAGACGACGGTACAATGGGTTTTGACCACCCTCGAATCCAGGACGTACACCGCCGCCGGAACGAGCTTTTTGACCTTTGTGACCTTTACCAGCAGTTTTGCCAGTTCCGCTACCGATACCGCGACCGAGGCGCTTACGAGTGTGACGGGATCCTTCTGCAGGTTGCAGTTCATGCAATTTCATACGTTGCACCTCCTAACTAATTGAGATGTGTGATTATGCTTCTACTTCTTTCACTTCAACCAAGTGCTTCACTTTGAAAACCATACCACGGATCGCAGCGTTATCTTCTTTCACTACGGTAGAGTTCAATTTGCGAAGACCCAGAGCTTTTACAGTGTCTTGTTGATCGACAGTGCGCCCAATCAAGCTACGTTTGAGGGTGATTTGCAATTTTGCCATGTTCATTCCCTCCTTATTAACCCAACAACTCGTCAACAGTCTTACCGCGCAACTTCGCGACATCTTCCGCTGTTTTCAGACGGCCGAGGCCTTCCAGCGTAGCGTTGACCATGTTGATAGGATTGTTGGAACCAAGAGACTTACTCAAGATATCGCCTACACCAGCCAGTTCGAGAACGGCACGAACAGGTCCACCAGCGATAACACCTGTACCCGCAGAAGCAGGCTTCAGGAGAACTTTACCTGCACCGAATTGGCACATAACTTCGTGCGGAACAGTCGTTCCTCTCATCGGTACACGGATCAATTTTTTCTTAGCGTCGTCAATCGCTTTACGAATAGCGTCTGGAACTTCTTGAGCTTTACCCATACCAGCACCTACGTGGCCGTTACGGTCACCCACAACAACCAAGGCGCTGAAGCTCATGCGACGTCCACCTTTAACCGTCTTAGCTACACGGTTAACTGCGACTACTTTTTCTTCGAGCTCTAATTTGCTAGGGTCGATACGCATTCCTTTCCCTCCTTGTTGTTAGAATTGCAGACCAGCTTCACGAGCTGCTTCTGCCAGTGCTTTAATACGTCCATGATAGATGTAACCACCGCGGTCAAAAATCACTTCAGTCGCACCTTTTTCTTGTGCACGCTTAGCGATCAGTGTGCCAACAGCTGTAGCAGCTTCCACATTAGCGCCATTTTTCAGGCCCAGCTCTTTATCCAAAGAAGATGCAGATACCAGTGTTACTCCAGTTGCATCGTCAATCAGTTGAGCGTAGATGTGCTTAGAAGAACGGAATACGTTCAGACGCGGGCGGATAGTAGATCCAATCACGCGTTTGCGAATACGCAGGTGACGTTTTTTCCGAGCTTTGTTTTTATCAGCTTTCGTAAACATTAAGCGGCCTCCTTTCTCATGAAGCTAGAAGCTTATTTACCTTTTTTACCTTCTTTACGACGAACCACTTCATCACTGTACTTGATACCTTTACCTTTGTAAGGCTCAGGTTTACGAAGTGCACGGATTTCAGCAGCAATTTGGCCTACGCGCTCTTTGTTGATACCTTTAACAATCAGAGTTGTTTGGTTTGGTACGTCGATTTCAATACCCTCTTCTGGAGTAACTTCCACTGGGTGGGAGAAACCAAGAGAGAGAGTAATGCCGTTGCCAGTTTTGGCAGCACGGTAACCTACACCGACCAGTTCCAGGGTACGAGTGAAGCCTTCGGATACGCCGTTTACCATGTTGGCAACAAGCGCACGAGTCGTACCATGCAAGGAACGGTGAAGTTTATTATCGCTTGGACGCTCTACTACTACTTCGTTTTCAGCGATGTTAATTTTGATATCTTCATGGAAGCTACGAACGAGTTGACCCTTAGGGCCCTTTACCGTCAGCTCTGTTCCGTTAAGAGTGAGGGTAACGCCTGCAGGTACCACGATCGGTTTTCTACCGACACGAGACATGTGGTGCACCTCCTGTGCTTTTTCTATCTGCTAGTTTACCAAATATATGCAAGTACTTCTCCACCGACAGTTGCTTGACGAGCTTGCTTGTCAGTCATTACACCAGTGGATGTAGAGATGATCGCGCAACCGAGACCACCCAATACCTTAGGTACTTCAGTGCTTTTTGCATATACACGAAGACCAGGCTTGGAGATACGTTTCAGACCTGTGATTACACGCTCGTTGTTCGCACCATATTTCAGGAATACACGGATGATGCCTTGTTTGTTGTCTTCAACAAACTCCGCGTCGCGGATGAAGCCTTCTTCTTTCAGAATGCGCGCGATTTCCTTCTTGATGGTGGACGCCGGGATCTCCACTTTCTCGTGGCGAACCATGTTGGCGTTACGAATGCGAGTCAACATATCAGCGATTGGATCAGTCATAACCATGAGAGAAAACCTCCTTCCCGTTTCAAATTACCAGCTTGCTTTTTTCACGCCTGGAATTTGACCTTTATAAGCAAGTTCACGGAAGCAAATACGGCAGAGTTTAAATTTACGCAATACGGAGTGAGGACGTCCGCAACGCTCGCAACGAGTGTACGCGCGTACTGCAAACTTCGGCTGCCGCTGTTGCTTGATGATCATTGATTTCTTTGCCACATTCTTCCCTCCTTACGAGTGGGTTTATTTACGGAATGGCATACCCATTTGAGTCAAGAGCTCGCGAGCTTCCTCATCCGTTTTCGCGGAAGTGACGATAACGATGTCCATACCGCGTACTTTGTCAATTTTATCGTACTCGATCTCAGGGAAGATCAGTTGTTCCTTCAGACCAAGTGTGTAGTTACCGCGACCGTCAAACGCCTTGGAAGAAATTCCACGGAAGTCACGAACACGTGGAAGAGATACGTTCATCAACTTGTCGAGGAAGTGGTACATACGCTCGCCGCGCAGAGTAATCTTCGCACCGATCGGCATACCTTCACGCAATTTGAAACCAGCGATAGATTTCTTTGCGCGAGTTACTACAGGCTTTTGACCAGCGATCAACGCCAAGTCTTCAACTGCAGTATCCAAGGCTTTAGCGTTAGCAACCGCTTCGCCAACACCCATGTTGATGATGATCTTTTCTACTTTCGGCACTTGCATGATGGAAGAGTAGTTAAACTTGCTCATCAAGCCAGGCACGATTTCATTCGAATACTTTTCTTTCAATCTTGTTGCCATCTAGGATATCCTCCTTTCCAACCTGACTACTTGTCGAGTACTTCGCCAGACTTTTTCGCATACCGAACTTTCTTGCCGTTATCCAAAACCTTGTAACCGATGCGAGTTGCTTTTCCGGACTTCGGATCGATCAAAGATACGTTAGATACGTGGATAGCTGCTTCTTGAGTCACAATGCCACCTTGCGGGTTAGCTTGAGACGGACGGCTATGTTTCTTCACGAGGTTGATACCTTCAACCAGAACGCGTTCTTTCTTCGGATAAGCAGCGAGAACGCGACCTTTTTTGCCTTTATCTTTACCCGCATTTACGATAACAGTGTCGCCTTTTTTAACGTGCATCGCTTGGTGCACCTCCTATCGAACAAACTGCCTGAGTTTTGCCGTTCAATTAGATAACCTCTGGAGCCAAAGAGATGATCTTCATGAAATCCTTATCGCGGAGCTCACGAGCCACAGGTCCAAAGATACGCGTTCCACGAGGGGACTTATCTTCTTTGATAACTACAGCTGCATTTTCATCGAAACGGATGTAAGAACCATCCTGACGACGTACGCCGCTTACTGTGCGAACTACAACTGCTTTAACTACTTGACCTTTCTTGACAACGCCGCCGGGTGTAGCGGATTTAACGGAGCACACAATAACATCACCGATGTTCGCCGTTTTGCGACCGGAACCACCCAGAACCTTGATGCACATGAGTTCCTTAGCACCGGAGTTGTCAGCAACAGCCAATCTCGTCTGAGTTTGGATCATTTACTGTTCCTCCTTTCGGAATTGATATCCGAAAATCTGACTTATACGATTACTGCCTCTTCGACGATACGTACCAAACGGAAACGTTTGTCTTTCGACAATGGACGAGTTTCCATAATTTCTACGATGTCGCCCACTTTTGCCGTGTTGTTCTCGTCGTGAGCCTTGAACTTTTTGGAGTACTTCACGCGTTTGCCGTACAAAGTGTGTGTCTTGTAAGTTTCAACAAGAACCGAAATGGTTTTATCCATCTTGTCGGAAACGACGCGACCTACAACGGTTCGACGCATATTGCGATCTGCGGTCATCGTTCAAACCTCCTTCCTTTAATTAAC
>Ga0256892_1000422_pt1 | contig 9681 bp, 10 predicted proteins | sample MC6MC0515MT_FD_186339 | JGI IMG/M metagenome (GOLD analysis project Ga0256892, IMG submission 186339) | Metatranscriptome of enriched soil aggregate microbial communities from Iowa State University, Ames, United States - MC6-MC0515-MT... | ecosystem: Environmental > Terrestrial > Soil >...
GAACAGTCTAGCATGCCCAAGAGCCCAATAGACCCGAGCAGCGCGGGAGATCTGAATGATGATCTCGCTGCGGATCTGACGGCGGCGTCGGCATCGGCTGCGTCCGTGCCGGGGCTGGAAGTGAAGCCCGGATTCGTCGAGTATCCGGACAGCCCGTTTCAGCTTTATCAGCCTTATCCTCCAGCAGGCGACCAGCCCGCGGCCATCGACGGCCTGACGCAGGGGGTCGAAGATGGCCTCATGTTCCAGACGCTGCTGGGCGTGACGGGATCGGGCAAGACCTACACCATGGCCAATGTGATCGCCCGGATGGGGCGGCCCGCCTTGGTACTTGCCCCCAATAAGACGCTGGCGGCGCAGCTCTACGCTGAAATGCGGGAGTTCTTCCCGAAGAACGCCGTCGAGTATTTCGTCTCTTACTACGATTACTACCAGCCCGAGGCCTACGTGCCCACGCGCGACCTGTTCATTGAAAAGGATTCGTCCATCAATGAACACATCGAGCAGATGAGGCTGTCGGCCACCAAGAGCCTCTTGGAGCGTCGGGACACAATCATCGTGGGCACGGTGTCGTGCATCTACGGTATTGGTAACCCGGGCGACTATCACGCGATGGTGCTGATTCTGCGCAGCGGGGACCAGATTTCCCGCCGCGAGATCCTGGCCCGCCTGGTGGCGATGCAGTACACGCGCAACGACGCGGAATTCACCCGGGGCGTGTTCCGGGTGCGTGGCGAGACCATCGACATCTTTCCGGCGGAAAGCGCCGAACTCGCGCTGCGCCTGACGCTGTTCGACGACGAGATCGAAAGCCTGGAGCTCTTCGACCCGCTGACCGGCCGCATCCGCCAGAAGCTGCCGCGGTTCACCGTCTACCCGGGTTCGCACTATGTGACCCCGCGCGACACCGTCCTGCGCGCCATCGAGACCATCAAGGAAGAACTGCGCGAACGCGTCAAGCGCTTCGTCGACGACGGTCATCTGGTTGAGGCGCAACGGCTGGAGCAGCGCACCCGGTTCGACCTGGAGATGCTGCAGGAGCTGGGTTTCTGCAAGGGCATCGAAAACTACTCGCGGCACCTGTCCGGCGCGGCGCCGGGGGATCCTCCGCCCACGCTGATCGATTACCTGCCGTCGGACGCGTTGATGTTCATCGACGAAAGCCACGTCACCATCGGACAGCTGAGCGGCATGTACCGTGGCGACCGCTCGCGCAAGGAAACCCTGGTGCAGTACGGCTTTCGCCTGCCATCGGCGCTGGATAACCGGCCGCTCAAGCTCGAGGAGTTCGAAACGCGGATGCGCCAGTGCGTTTTCGTGTCGGCCACGCCGGCCGCCTACGAGAAAGAGCACGCGGACAACGTGGTCGAGCAGGTGGTGCGGCCCACGGGGCTCGTCGATCCCTTGGTTGAGGTGTTGCCGGCCCGCACGCAGGTGGACGACCTGCTGGGCCAGATCAAGGCGCGCGTGTCGCTGGGCGAGCGTGTGCTGGTCACCACCCTGACCAAGCGCATGGCGGAAGACCTGACGGACTTCCTGAGCGAGCACGGGGTGAAGGTGCGCTATCTGCACTCCGACATCGACACGGTGGAACGCGTGGAAATCCTGCGCGACCTGCGCCTGGGCACGTTCGACGTGCTGGTGGGGATCAACCTGCTGCGTGAAGGGCTGGACATCCCCGAAGTGTCGCTGGTGGCCATCCTGGACGCGGACAAGGAAGGTTTCCTGCGTTCCGAGCGCAGCCTGATCCAGACCATTGGCCGCGCGGCGCGCAATCTGAACGGCCACGCCATCCTGTACGCCGACCGCATTACGGATTCGATGCAGCGCGCAATGGAGGAAACCAGCCGTCGCCGCGCCAAGCAGTTGCAGTTCAACATCGACAACGGCATTACGGCCCGCGGGGTGCAGAAGGCGGTGCGCGAACTGATCGATGGCATCGTCGCCCCGGTTCAGCACGATGCGCTGGAAGCCGCCGTGCCAGCGGAATTCCTGAAGGACGAAAAGGCCCTGGCGCGCGAACTCAAGCGCCTGGAAAAGCTGATGATGGACCATGCCCGGAACCTGGAGTTCGAGCAGGCCGCTGCCGCCCGCGATGCCTTGACGGCCTTGAAGCAACGGGTGCTTCTGGATGGGGCGGTGTAGCAAAGCACGTATCAAAACGTGTCTGTTTGCTGACGGCTTCCTGAAAATGTGTAAAACCCGCAATGTTGCAATTGCGGCTTCACAATCTTCGTGAATCCTCGGGAACCGAGCCTATTTGCTGCGACTGAATATCCGCTTAACTTATTGATTTTAATGACAATAGTTCGGATATCCGGCAGCCCTTATCCAATCGGATAATTGCAAAAAAAGCTTGCCTTATCTCGGGTTTTCCCGCACACTTACTCCCATGATGACCAAGGTACTTTTCGTTTGCATGGGCAATATCTGTCGCTCGCCGAGCGCAGAGGGCGTGTTTCGCCATTTGGTGAACGACGCGGGTTTGGGCGATGTTGTTCGCATCGACTCCGCGGGCACGCACGCGTTTCATATCGGCGAGGCGCCTGATGCCCGGGCGCAGGCTGCGGCGCGTAAGCGCGGCTACGAGATCACGCACTGTGAGGCGCGTCAGGTCACCGCGGAAGATTTCCGCGACTTTGATCTTATCCTCGCCATGGACTGGGACAATCTGTCCGCCATGCAGCAGCAGTGCCCCAAAACCTATCAGCACAAGTTGATGCTGCTGATGCGCTTTGCCAATGAGTTCGAGGAGGCCACCGTGCCTGACCCGTACTATGGCGGTGCCGATGGTTTCGGCAAGGTGCTCGATTATCTGGAAGACGCCTGTCAGGGTGTTCTTGAACTGGTCCGTAAGCGCGCTACCCAGTACCAGGCGGCGTGACCGTCTAGGCCGTAGAGCCGCCCACTGAGCGGCTCTCGGGGTACTTGGCAGTGAAAAAACCGCGCAGATGCGCGGTTTTTTCTAGCCGGGAGCCATACCAAATTAGTCGGGAATAGGCTATACTTGAGCCAATTACTCGGGTATTGACCGCTGGATTCGCTGGCGGCCATTGCCGAATCACAGGGAACCCACCATGCGGCTAACTACCAAAGGGCGTTTCGCCGTGACTGCCATGATCGATCTGGCTATGCGGCAGCATAGCGGCCCGGTCACTCTTGCGGCCATCAGCCAGCGTCAGAATATTTCGCTTTCCTATCTGGAACAGCTGTTCGGGAAACTGCGTCGCCACGAACTCGTGGACAGCGTGCGCGGCCCGGGCGGCGGTTATTCGCTTGCGCGCCTTGCGCGCAACGTGACCGTTGCCGACATCATCTTCGCGGTCGATGAGCCGCTGGACGCCACGAGCTGTGGCGGCAAACGGGACTGTACGAGCGGCAACGACGGCAAGCCGGGCAAGTGCATGACGCACGAGCTCTGGGCCACGTTGAATCGCAAGATGGTCGATTACCTGGATTCGGTGTCCCTGCAAGATCTGGTTGATCAGCAGCGCGTGCGCCAATTGCAGGAAGCCAACAATCAAGCGCAGGCCTGCGCGGTACGTGTGAATCGGGTAGGGGGCACGAATGCCGCCGCCAACGCCCCGACCACGACCGTCGCCGCCAATGCCACCGTATAAGCAGTATCAGGAGTTGTAGATATGACCACCCGCCCGATTTATTTTGACTATTCGGCCACGACGCCCGTCGACCCCCGCGTCGTGGACAAGATGGTGCCCTGGCTGTACGAGAACTTCGGCAACCCGGCATCGCGCAGCCACTCGTTCGGCTGGGATTCCGAAGAAGCCGTTGAACGCGCCCGCGAAGAAGTCGCCAAACTGGTCAACGCCGACCCGCGCGAGATCGTCTGGACCTCTGGCGCCACCGAATCCGACAACCTGGCCATCAAGGGCGCCGCGAACTTCTACGCGGAACGCGGCAAGCACATCATCACCGTCAAGACCGAACACAAGGCAGTGCTGGATACCTGTCGCGAGCTCGAACGCCAAGGCTTCGACGTCACGTATCTGAATGTGAAAGACGATGGCCTGATCGACCTGGATACCTTCAAGGCCGCGCTGCGCCCCGATACCGTGCTGGTGTCGGTGATGATGGTGAACAACGAGATCGGCGTGGTCCAGGATATCGAGACGCTGGGCGAGATCTGCCGTGAAAAGGGCATCATCTTCCACGTGGACGCCGCTCAGGCGACGGGCAAGGTGGAAATCGACCTGCAAAAGCTGAAGGTCGACCTGATGTCGTTCTCGGCCCACAAGACGTACGGCCCCAAGGGCATCGGCGCGCTGTATGTTCGCCGTAAGCCGCGCATCCGCATCGAAGCGCAAATGCACGGTGGCGGCCACGAGCGCGGTTTCCGCTCGGGCACGCTGGCCACGCACCAGATCGTCGGCATGGGCGAAGCGTTCCGCCTGGCCCGTGAAGAAATGGGCACCGAGAACGAGCGCATCCGCATGTTGCGCGATCGTCTCTGGAATGGCCTGTCGCAAATCGAAGAGGTCTACCTCAACGGCGACATGGACCAGCGCGTTCCGCACAACCTGAATGTCAGCTTCAACTACGTCGAAGGCGAGTCCCTGATCATGGCGATCAAGGAACTGGCCGTGTCCAGCGGTTCGGCCTGCACCTCGGCCAGCCTGGAGCCGTCCTACGTGCTGCGCGCGCTGGGCCGCAACGACGAGTTGGCGCACAGCTCTATCCGTTTCACCCTGGGCCGCTTCACGACCGAAAAGGAAGTGGACTTCGCCATTGAATTGCTCAAGAGCCGCGTGGGCAAGCTGCGCGACATGTCGCCGCTTTGGGAAATGGCCAAGGAAGGCGTTGACTTGAACACCGTGCAGTGGGCCGCGCACTAAGCGCCCGCGCCAAGAAATACGTGGAGAAATAACATGTCTTACAGCACCAAAGTTCTGGATCACTACGAAAACCCGCGCAACGTCGGTTCGTTCGACAAGTCGGACGAGTCGGTCGGTACCGGCATGGTTGGCGCACCCGCTTGTGGCGACGTCATGAAGCTGCAGATCAAGGTGAATGAAGCCGGCGTGATCGAAGACGCGCGCTTCAAGACCTACGGCTGCGGTTCGGCCATCGCTTCCAGCTCGCTCGTGACCGAATGGGTCAAGGGCAAGACGCTGGACCAAGCGATGAACATCCGCAACACGCAGATCGCTGAAGAACTGGCATTGCCGCCGGTGAAAGTTCACTGTTCCATCCTGGCCGAAGACGCGATCAAGGCCGCGGTGCAGAACTACAAAGAAAAGCACTCGGTTCCGGCCGAAGCGGTGGCAGGCTGATCATGTCCGTTACCCTGACCCAACAGGCTGCCACCCATATCGGGCGCTACTTGCAGAAGCGCGGAAAGGGTATTGGCTTGCGGCTCGGCGTTAGGACGACGGGCTGCTCCGGCATGGCCTACAAGTTGGAATACGTGGACGACTCGGCGCCGGAAGACGCCGTGTTCGAAAGCTTCGGCGTGAAGGTCTTCATTGACCCGAAGAGCCTGGCTTACCTGGATGGCACCGAGCTGGACTATGCCCGCGAAGGCCTGAACGAAGGTTTCAAGTTCCGCAACCCCAACGAAAAGGCGACCTGCGGCTGCGGCGAGTCGTTCACGGTGTAAGTCTTGGCTGGAGACGACCACTTCAGCCTGTTCGGCTTGCCGGCACGCTTTGACCTGGACGCGCAAGCGTTGGAGTCCGCGTGGCGTGCTGTCGCCGCGCAAGTGCATCCCGACCGTTACGCCACGGCCAGCCCCGCGGAGCGCCGCGTGGCCATGCAGTGGGCGGCGCGCGCGAACGAGGCGTACCGCGTGCTGCGGGATCCCTTGCTGCGCGCACGTTACCTGTGTGAGCAGGCAGGCATTGATCTGCAGACCGAAAGCAATACGTCCATGGACACGGCTTTCCTGATGCAGCAGATGACCTGGCGCGAGATGCTGGACGATGCGCGCGACGACGCCGATGCCCTGGCCGCCTTGCAGACGGAGTTGGAAGCGGCGCGCACTGCGATGCGCGCCACGCTGACGCGTCTGCTGGACAACGAGCGCGACTACGCGACTGCCGGGCTGAAGATCCGGGAATGGATGTTCGTGGAAAAGCTGGCGGAAGAGCTGGCGCACGCGCAGCCCGCCGGATAGTCCAAGCCGCGTTGGGGCGCCTGAAGCAGGCGCCCGGATTTCGCCGCCTACTGAGCAGAAAAATACAATCATGGCCTTATTGCAGATATCCGAGCCCGGCGAGTCGCCCGCGCCGCACCAGCGCAAGCTGGCGGTGGGGATCGATCTGGGCACTACCAATTCTCTGGTCGCGGCCGTGCGCAGCAGCGTCGCCGAAGTGCTGCCTGATGCAGAAGGCCATGCCTTGCTGCCTTCGGCCGTGCGCTATTTCCCGGGTGGCAAAGTCACCACCGGCCGCGAGCCGCTGGCTCAGCAGGCCGAAGACCCGTTGAATACCGTCGTGTCCGTGAAGCGTTTCATGGGCCGTTCGTTGGAAGAGGCGCGCGCCACGCGTGCGCCATATGAATTCGTGGACGCGCCCGGCATGGTGCGCATCCGCACGGCGCAGGGCGACCTGAGCCCGGTTGAGGTGTCGGCACAGATCCTGGCGGTGTTGCGCCAGCGTGCCGAAGACGTCCTGGGCGACGACCTGGTGGGCGCGGTCATCACCGTGCCGGCGTATTTTGACGACGCCCAGCGCCAGGCCACGCGCGACGCCGCCCGCCTGGCTGGCCTGAATGTCTTGCGCCTGCTGAATGAACCCACGGCCGCGGCGATCGCCTATGGCCTGGACCACGCCTCGGAAGGCGTGTATGCCGTGTACGACCTGGGCGGCGGCACCTTCGATATTTCCATTCTGCGCCTGACTCAAGGCGTGTTCGAAGTGATCTCCACCGGCGGCGATACGGCGCTGGGCGGCGACGACTTCGACGCCTTGATCGCCGACCACGCCGTGGCCAAGCTTGCGGCTGGCGAGTTCTCGCCGGCCGACCGACGCGGGCTGTTGATGGCGGCGCGGGCTGCGCGCGAAGCGCTGTCCGATGCCGAATCCGCCGACCTGAAGCTGACGCTGGCGGACGGGCGCGACGTCGACGTCGTGCTGACCCGCGCGGAATTCGAGGCACTGGCGCAACCGCTGGTGGAGCGTACGCTGGATTGCGCGCGCCGCGCGCTACGCGATGCGTCGCTGAAGGCGGCCGATGTGCGCGGTGTGGTGATGGTGGGCGGCGCAACGCGCATGCCCGTCGTGCGCGCCGCCGTTGGCCGTGTTTTCGGCACGGAACCGTTGACCGATCTGGACCCGGATCAGGTGGTGGCGCTGGGCGCCGCCTTGCAGGCCAACTTGCTGGCGGGCAATCGCGCGCCGGGCGAGGACTGGCTGCTGCTGGATGTGATCCCGCTGTCGCTGGGGCTGGAAACCATGGGTGGGCTGGTCGAGCGCGTGATTCCGCGCAACAGCACCATTCCTGTCGCCCGCGCCCAGGAATTCACGACGTTCAAGGATGGCCAGACGGCCATGAGCATCCATGTGGTGCAGGGCGAGCGCGACCTGGTGGCGGATTCGCGTTCGCTGGCCCGGTTCGAGCTGCGCGGCATCCCTCCGATGGTGGCGGGCGCGGCGCGCATCCGCGTGACCTTCCAGGTGGATGCGGATGGCCTGCTGAGCGTGACGGCCCGTGAACAAAGCACGGGCGTCGAGGCCGCCGTGTCGGTCAAGCCGTCGTACGGGCTGACCGACGACGAGATTGCCCAGATGCTGGCCGACAGCGTGGCGCAGGCCGATACGGACGCACGCGCCCGCATGCTGCGCGAGCAGCAAGTGGATGCGCGTCAGTTGGTGGAATCTGTGCAGGCGGCCCTGGCCGTCGACGGCGACCTGCTGGACGCGGAAGAACGCAAGCATGTTGACGAATGCCTGCAGGCCGCCATTGCCGCGCAGTCCGCGCAGGATGTGGACACGGTGAAAGACGCGGTGCAAGCCCTGTCGGCTGCGACCGACGACTTTGCCGCGCGGCGGATGGACCGCAGCATCCGTGCCGCACTGGCGGGCCGCAAACTTGATGAGATCGCCTGATTAGACGTATGCCGAAACTGACTGTATTGCCTCATCCCGATTACTGCCCCGAGGGCGCCGTGATCGAAGACGCGCCCAAGGGCGTGTCGATCTGCCGTGTCCTGCTGGACAACCACATCGACATTGAACACGCATGCGAGCTGTCGTGCGCGTGCACGACCTGTCACGTGGTGATCAAACAAGGTTATTCCGCGCTGGAAGACGCGACGGACGACGAAGAGGACTTGCTGGACAAGGCCTGGGGCCTGACCCCGACGTCGCGCCTGTCGTGCCAGGCGTTGGTGACCGATACCGACCTGACGGTTGAGATTCCCAAGTACACCATCAACCACGCCAAAGAGGGCCATTGATGAAGTGGACCGACACCTACGACATTGCCGCCGCGCTGGTCGATGCGCATCCGGACGTAGACCCCAAGACGCTGCGTTTTACGCAACTGCGCGAATGGGTCATGGCCTTGCCTGAATTCAGCGACGACCCCGCCCATTGCGGCGAGAAGATCCTGGAGGCCATCCAGATGGCCTGGATCGACGAAGCGGACTGACCGACGCTACCGAAGCGCTCCCTCTGGGAGCGTTTTTTTTAGCCGTGCCCTAGTCATGGCGACCACGGTATCATCAAGCCTCTGCTCGTTGATCCCTTTAGCTTGAGTCTACCGATGCCCGCTGCCCAATTGCGTTTTGGCCTGGCCGCCAATCGATTGCACCACGAAAGCCCCGATGCCGCCTTGTTTACCTGGCTGCGCGCATGTTCATCCACGATACGCGAGCTGGGCGTGCAACTGCACACCGTCGGCCGCACGCATGATGCAATCGTGCGCGAAGGCATGCTGCAGGGCTACAGCGGCTTGATCCGGTACCCGTACGGGCGCGAGGGCGGCTTGATGAAGCTCGTGGCTCGCGTGACCGAGGGCCGTGACGGGCAGGCGCCGTTCGATGGCGCGATCTATCTGATCGACCCGGTGGACCCGTCTTCGATTTTCCCCGAGGCGCTGGCGTTGAAGCGTCAATGCATCACGCATGGCCGGCCGTTCATTTCGACCTTGGCCGGGGCGATTGAATGGATGGAGGTCGAACGCGTGCACGCCGGATTGGCGCCGGACGTGTCGGCCTCGCGCCTGTTCAACTTCACGGGCCAGACCTTGGCGATGATCGCCCACGATGCGTTGAAAGACGAGATGGTGGCCTTCGCCAGCGAGCATTTCGACGTGCTGTCGCAGTTTGCGCGGCGGGTGGCTACAGGCACGACCGGCGGTCGCCTGAACGAATTGGCGTGGTCGCGCGGCTGGCCCAAAGACACCCCTTGGGTGCACCGCTACCTGAGCGGGCCGCTGGGCGGCGACGCGCAGATCGCGGAGCTGGTGCTGGAACATCAATGCCAGCGCGTGATCTTCTTCGAAGACCCGCACGTGGCGCGCCAGCACGAGGCGGACATCCAGCTGCTGGAACGCGCCGTGCGCGTGGTGACGGAATCGGCGACCTGCGCTACCTCGCCGACCGTGGCGCGGCGTTGGGCGCAGGCGGTGGAAAAGCGCGCCGGCCTCATCTGACCGCCGTCAAGCAGGCGGCCGGCCATCGACGATGATCCGGCTGACCTGATCGGCCACGGCCGAGGC
>Ga0256892_1000426_pt1 | contig 9622 bp, 10 predicted proteins | sample MC6MC0515MT_FD_186339 | JGI IMG/M metagenome (GOLD analysis project Ga0256892, IMG submission 186339) | Metatranscriptome of enriched soil aggregate microbial communities from Iowa State University, Ames, United States - MC6-MC0515-MT... | ecosystem: Environmental > Terrestrial > Soil >...
ACTGGCGCCATCGCAGCCTGCCGCTGCTCAGCTTCGAAGCCGCCTGCGGCAGCCGCGCCCGTGTTGGCGGTCGCGCGCGAATTGTCGTGCTCAACGCCCTGGGCGGTCGCCCCGACCTCAAATTCATCGCCCTGCTGACCCAAGGCATCCCCCGCTCCTGCAAGCTGGACAGCCAGCTCAGTTACGTCGACGTGCCGCTGTCCGAGCTTGAGCTGGCGGCGGTGCAGGTAGGCGAGACCATGGCCAAGATCCCGGATCTGGTGGCGCTGGAGCAGTGGCTGGTGGATGCAGGGTTGGTGCAGGTGGTGGGGCCGGGGATTTGAGCTAAACCATAAGTGCGGACTCCAGCTGCCAGCGCTATCGATTTGCGCGTGGGTGCAACACCCTCAAAATTTGAAGCTGACTATTTTTGACTCGATAAGGTGCTACAGAGGGGTGTCTGGAAAAAACGAACTCTCTGATATCGGGTGCTTGAGAGGGGCGGCCCAACCCGCTGAATGTCATCAGGGGCTCCAGTGCCTCAAGCATTTCGATCACGATGCGGTTGGCCGTTTCCAAGCCCGAACAGGCGGTGTAGTACTCATGTACGCCCTCCAGATCGCTTTGTGCTCTATCAGTCAGGGCTATTTTCAGCACGCTTTATCCACTTCTCTTTCACGGATTCCAGATCGGTCAGGTTCCCGGCATCGGCGTCAGCGATCCCTTCCGTAATCGCCTGCAGATGCCAGGCTTCAGCCTCCAGATACTGGCCCAGCGCTCGTTTCAGGTGATATTGGCGATCACGCTCGGTGGCTGCAGCCAGACGGTCGAGCGTGCTCACCATTTCTTCATCGGTTCGAAAAGACAATACGGTTGATGACATGAGGCCCCCAGAGCGTTGATCAATGTATACATCGTATACGGCTCTCATAAAGGTAGGGGCGTGTGGGAGAAAAGACAATTCGGTTGGTCGCGACATTGGATGGGGATCACACATTCATGAGACAGAAAGGTTATCTGGGCTGTACCAAGCGGAGGTGGTACATATTTATGCACGCTCATTTAAATCTCGTGAGCCGAATAAACAGCCGATTCGGCTCACCCAATGAGTCGAATCGTCATTTTCAGCACCCTTTTCGCAAACTGTCGTCGGCCCCATCCCGCATTTCCAACCAAATTCATTACTCCAACCGTAACGATCCGCCCGTTTGCTTGATTGATGCCCCCAACCCACTCGCCCTAAGGTGATCCACGACAGCGAACTCGTGGAGTCAGCATGACGACTACAACAAACCTTGACCCGCGCTGGTCGCGTCGTCGCAGCGAAAAGCAGCGGCGGCTCGAGCAAGTGCGTTCCCTCGCCGATGGCGTGGTTCTGCCCACCGACAAGATCGTCGCGGCGCTGGAGGCGTTGATTGCGCCCGGTGATCGTGTGGTGCTTGAAGGCAACAACCAGAAACAGGCGGATTTCCTTTCACGTTCGCTGGTCAAGGCCGATCCCGGTAAGCTGCATGACCTGCACATGATCATGCCCAGCGTCGGGCGCGCCGAGCATCTGGACCTCTTCGAACGCGGCATCGCCCGCAAGCTCGATTTCTCTTTCGCCGGGACGCAAAGTCTGCGCATCAGCCAGTTGCTGGAAGATGGCCTGCTGGAAATCGGCGCGATTCATACCTACATCGAGCTGTATTCCCGCTTGCTGGTCGACTTGATTCCCAACGTCGTGCTGTCTGCAGGCTTCATGGCGGATCGCGCAGGCAACATCTACACCGGCGCCAGCACCGAAGACACCCCGGCCCTGATCGAGCCTGCCGCGTTCAGCGACGGCATCGTCATCGTTCAGGTCAACCAGCTGGTGGACGACGTCAGCGACCTGCCCCGCGTGGACATCCCCGCGTCGTGGGTCGACTTCGTGGTGGTGGCTGACAAGCCGTTCTACATCGAGCCGTTGTTCACCCGCGACCCGCGCCACATCAAGCCAGTGCACGTGCTGATGGCGATGATGGCGATTCGTGGCATCTACGAGAAACATAACGTTCAGTCGCTGAACCATGGCATCGGTTTCAACACCGCCGCCATCGAGCTGATCCTGCCGACCTACGGCGAGTCCCTGGGCCTGAAGGGCAAGATCTGCCGCAACTGGACCCTCAACCCCCATCCAACCCTGATCCCGGCCATCGAAAGCGGCTGGGTCGAAAGCGTGCACTGTTTTGGCACCGAACTGGGCATGGAGAATTACATCGCAGCGCGTCCGGACGTGTTCTTCACCGGGCGCGACGGGTCGATGCGTTCCAACCGGATGATGTGCCAGCTGGCCGGGCAGTACGCCGTGGATCTGTTCATCGGCGCCACGTTGCAAGTGGATGGCGATGGTCATTCCTCGACCGTTACCCGTGGTCGGCTCGCCGGTTTCGGCGGCGCGCCCAACATGGGCCACGACCCGCGCGGTCGTCGCCACAGCACCCCGGCATGGCTCGACATGCGTCAGCAAAACCCGGACACCAACGCCTATCTGGAGCGCGGCAAAAAGCTCGTGGTGCAGATGGTCGAGACCTTTCAGGAAGGCGGCAAACCGACCTTCGTCGAGACGCTGGACGCCATCGACGTGGCGAAAAAAAGCGGCATGCCGCTGGCGCCGATCATGGTCTACGGCGACGACGTGACCCACTTGCTGACCGAGGAGGGCATCGCCTATCTGTACAAGGCCCGCAGCCTGGAAGAGCGTCAGGCGATGATCGCAGCGGTCGCGGGCGTCACGGCCATTGGCCTGCGCCACAACCCCAAAGACACCGCACGCATGCGCCGCGAAGGCTTGATCGCGCTGCCTGAAGATTTAGGGATTCGTCGCACCGACGCCAGCCGCGAACTGCTGGCCGGCAAGAGCATCGCCGAGCTGGTGGAGTGGTCCGGTGGTTTGTACAACCCGCCTGCGAAATTCAGGAGCTGGTGATGCGTGCACTCAACGTTGCATTCAACGAAGCGCCGCGTTCGCTGCCACTGGCCGAGCGCCTGGCGGACCTGGCCGTGGACGCGCTGATCGACGAGGCCGACCTGTCGCCCAAACCCGCACTGGTGGACCGTCGCAGCAGCGGCGCGCACAAGGACCTGCACCTGGGCCTGATGCACGCGTCGGCGCTGTCGCTGTGGCCTGCCTTTAAAGAGATGGCCGAGGCGGCCATCGAGATCGGCGAAATCGGCCAGCCTTTGCGCGAAACGATTGGCCGCATCGGTCGTGACGGCGAAGTCGCGATGATGCGCACCACCGGGGGCGTGAACACCCACCGGGGCGCGATCTGGGCGCTGGGTTTGCTGGTCACGGCGGCGGCGCTCGATGTGTCGGATTTGTCGCCTGCGCGGCTGGGTTTGCGCGCAGGGTGTCTGGCCTTGATCGAAGACCGCAATCAGCCTGCGAGCAACAGCCACGGTGCTCAGGTCGCGCGCAAATTCGGCGCGATGGGCGCGCGTGAACAGGCGCAGATGGGCTTTCCGGCAGTCACGCAAACCGGCCTGCCGCAACTGAAAAAGAGCCGCGCCACAGGCCACGGCGAACAGAACGCCCGCCTCGACGCGTTGCTGGCGATCATGACCACGCTGTCCGACACCTGCGTGCTGTACCGCGCGGGCGAGCAGGGTTTGCAGGCCATGCAGCACGGCGCGCAAAAGGTGCTGGATGCTGGCGGCAGCGCGACCCTCAGCGGACGTCGCGCCTTGCATGAACTGGATAAGCAACTGTTGAGCCTGAACGCATCCCCCGGCGGCGCGGCCGATCTGCTCGCTGCCTGCCTGTTTGTCGATTGCCTTGAGCCTGCGCTCGGCGATGAAACGAGGAATAGCTGAAATGGAAACCTTGTCCTTTGAATTCCCCGCCGGGCAGCCGCCCTTGGGCCGAGCGCTGGTGGGCTGTGTCGGCTCGGGCGACCTGGAAGTGCTGCTCGAACCCGGTGTGCCAGGCAAATTGACGATTCAGGTGCTGACGTCGGTGAACGGCAGTTCGGCGCGCTGGCAGCACCTGTTCGAGCGCATGTTCGACGGCCAGACCCCGCCTGCGCTGAGCATCGACATCCACGATTTCGGCGCGACACCGGGCGTGGTGCGTTTGCGTCTGGAGCAAGGCTTCGAGGAGATCGGTCATGACTGACAGCACGCGCTTGTTGAAACAGCACAGCTTCGTCGAACTCGGCGCCCGACAACGCGCCCGCGCCTTGCTCGACGAGGGCAGCTTCCGCGAATTGATCGACCCCTTCGCCCGCATCACCTCGCCCTGGCTGGCCAAGCAAGGCGTAGTGCCCCAGGCCGATGACGGCGTGGTGGTCGCCAAAGGTTCGATTGGGGGGCAGCCGGTGGTGATTTGCGCCATCGAAGGCGCCTTCCAGGGTGGCAGCATGGGCGAGGTCGGCGGCGCAAAAATGGCTGGCGCACTGGAGCTGGCCGCCGAAGACAATCGCAAGGGCATTCCGACTGCTGCCGTTTTGCTGCTGGAAACCGGCGGTGTGCGTTTGCAGGAAGCCAATCTGGGCCTGGCCGCCATTGCCGAGATTCACGCGGCCATCGTCGATTTGCGTCGCTATCAGCCAGTGATCGGCGTGGTCGCAGGCAGCGTCGGTTGCTTCGGTGGCATGTCTATCGCCGCCGGGCTGTGCAGCTATCTGGTGGTAACGCAGGAAGCGCGTCTGGGCCTGAACGGCCCGCAAGTGATCGAGCAGGAAGCGGGCATCGAAGAGTACGACTCCCGCGACCGGCCGTTCATCTGGAGCCTGACCGGCGGCGAACAGCGCTTTGCCAGCGGCCTGGTGGACGCCTACGTCGCCGACGACATCGCGGCCATTTCGCAGCAGGTGGAAACGTTGCTGCAAAAAGGCACACCCGAGCAGGAACGCAGCAGCCAATACGGCGTGTTCCTGCAACGTCTGTCGGCGCTGGACACCACGTCGCAGGTCGACCCAGCCGCTGTGCGCAGCCTGTATCAAGGAGAACAGCCATGAGTGCCTCAAGCCGTGGTTTGAACTGGTTCAACGCGCTGAGCGCGGGCGCTGCCGAGGTCGTCGGCCTGCCCACGTCGGTGAAGGCCGCTGACGGCCAACTGGGCGATCAGCCTGCGCGGTTCCTGGCCGTTGTCGCTGATGCGGACAACCGGTTTCCTCGCGCGCAAAACGGCGAAGTCGGGCTGCTGGAAGGCTGGGGTCTGGCAAAGGCTGTGGACGCTGCCATCGAGCTGGATCGACAAAGCCCACAGAAACGCGCACTGATCGCGATCATCGACGTGCCGAGCCAGGCTTACGGTCGTCGTGAAGAGGCCCTGGGCATTCATCAGGCGCTGGCCGGGGCGGTGGATGCTTACGCACGTGCGCGTCTGGCCGGGCATCCGGTGATCGGCCTGCTGGTGGGTAAGGCGATGTCAGGCGCGTTTCTCGCTCATGGTTACCAGGCCAATCGCCTGATTGCCCTGCGCGACCCCGGCGTGATGGTGCATGCCATGGGCAAGGCGTCGGCGGCGCGGGTCACGCTGCGCAGCGTCGAGGAGCTGGAAAAACTCGCCGCGAGCATTCCGCCGATGGCCTACGACATCGACAGCTTCGCAGGCCTTGGCCTGCTCTGGGAAACCCTTTCGGTGAGCCAGATCGAGCATCCCTGCGCAGGTGATATCACCGCCGTGCAGGAATGCCTGATTGCCGCAGTCAAAGACGTTCAAGGCAGCGGCAACGACCTGAGTTCGCGACTGGGCGCGCCGAATCGTGCGGCGTCTTCGAAAGTACGCGAACTGCTGCGGGCGCAGTGGTAATGAGCCTCGACCTGCCTGTGCAGCCCCACGATCTGTTGTGGGGGATGCCTGTGGCTGCCTTGCCTGCCGACGCTCCGGCGTGGGTGGTCGAGGTGATGAGCATGGGGCACCCGGTCGTGGTGCGTCGGGCGCAGGTCGATGAGGGCTGTGTGGCAGTGGGCGTACGCGGACGTTCTCGGGATCAGCGTTTCGCCACGGTGATGAAGCTGTCCGATATCGCCCGGCGGGTTAAGCCTGAGCAGTTGGTGGCCGCTGTGGATAAGGCCGAAACCGATTGGCCTGCCTTGCGTGCACTGAAGCAGATTCGCCCGGTGCTCGACGCCGTGGGTTTGCCGTGGGGCCTCGCGGGCAGCGCGGGTTTTGAGCTGGCGACCGGCATCAAGGTGCTGCATCAGGACAGCGATCTGGACCTGATCCTGCGTGCCGACCGGTTCCTCCGTCGTGAACTGGCTGCTGAGCTGGTCGAAGCGCTGGAAGGCGCGATCTGCCGAATCGACCTGCAACTGCAAACCCCATTCGGTGCAGTCGCTTTGCGTGAATGGGCAGGTTCGGCGCGGCAAGTGCTGCTCAAGGCCGACGATGGCGCGCGGTTGGTGAGCAACCCCTGGCAGCTTCAGGAGTGCGCAGCATGAGCCGCTTCTGGGCGTTTCCCGGCCAGGGTGCGCAGCAGGCGGGCATGCTGCACGGGCTGCCGAGCGATCCTCTTATCGGCGAGTGCCTGCGTGAAGCCAGCGATGCTTTGAATGAAGACGTGCTCGATCTGGACTCCGCCCAAGCGCTGCAGTCGACCCGCGCGGTTCAGCTGTGTCTGTTGATTGCTGGCGTCGCCTGTTCACGGTTGTTGATGGCTCAGGACATCAAACCTGATTACGTCGCCGGTCTGTCGATTGGCGCGTACCCGGCAGCGGTGATTGCCGGGGCGCTGAGCTTTGCCGATGCCGTGCGCTTGGTGGCGCTGCGTGGCGAGTTGATGCAAAACGCTTATCCACAGGGCTATGGCATGACCGCATTGATTGGTCTGGATCAAGGTACGGTCGAAGCGCTGGTTCAGCAGGTTCACAGCGAAAAGGCCCCGGTGTATCTCGCCAACATCAACGCCGACAACCAGTTCGTCATCGCTGGCAGCGATCAGGCCATGGCCAGCGTCGCGGCCTTGGCCAAAGAGCAGGGCGCAGCGGCAGCGAAACGGCTGGCGGTCAGCGTGCCGTCTCACTGTGAGCTGCTGAGCGAACCTGCACATACCTTGGCCGAAGCCTTCGCCAGCGTCTCGATTCAAGCGCCGACCCTGAAGTACCTCAGCGGCAGCACTGCTCGCCCGCTGTTCACTGCCGACAAAATCCGTGACGACCTGGCCTTCAACATGTGCCGGGTCATCGACTGGCGCAGCACCGTGCAGACCGCCTACGAGCGCGGCGCACGTCTGCAGATCGAACTGCCGCCTGGCACCGTGCTCACGGGGCTGGCGCGAAAAGTGTTTGAACAAGGATCGGCTGTCGCCTTTCAGGGCGCCCGGCTGGATACGCTGAGCACGCTGTCGCGAGAGGAGGAACGTCGCCACCCCTAAAAACGGTTGCTGCTTTCGAAGGAACACAAAAACAACAACTTCGACGATTGAGGGCAAGAACAATGGTTATCTACGGCGTTGCGTTACTCGCTATCTGCACCCTTGCGGGGGTGATTCTCGGTGACTTGCTCGGCGTGCTGCTGGGCGTCAAATCCAACGTGGGCGGAGTGGGGATCGCGATGATCCTGCTGATCTGCGCCCGTCTCTATATGCAAAAACGCGGCGGCATGAGCGAAGGCTGCGAAATGGGCGTCGGTTTCTGGGGCGCGATGTACATTCCGGTGGTCGTGGCCATGGCTGCCCAGCAAAACGTTGTCACGGCCCTGAAGGGCGGCCCGATTGCGGTGATCGCTGCGATTGGTTCGGTGATTGTCTGTGGCTGCACCATTGCCGTGATCAGCCGCTACAACAAAGGCGCGCCACTCCCCAGTGAGGAAGAAGTCGCCACGGACGCTGCGGTGATCACGCCGACCGTCTCCCCAGTGGGAGGCCGTTGATATGTGGGATCTCATTCAGAAAGATTTGATCAGCCAGGGCCTGGTCACTGCCTTCGCCGTGGTTGGCGTAGTGATGTGGATTTCCGTAGTGCTGTCCAAGCGCCTGACCTTCGGGCGCATTCACGGCTCGGCCATCGCCATCGTGATCGGCCTGGTGCTGGCGTGGGTCGGCGGGGTGATGACCGGCGGCCAGAAAGGCCTGGCGGACCTGGCGCTGTTCTCGGGCATTGGTCTGATGGGCGGCGCGATGCTGCGTGACTTCGCCATCGTTGCCACGGCATTTGAAGTGCAGGCCACCGAGGCGAAAAAGGCCGGGTTGATCGGTGCGTTCTCGTTGTTTCTGGGCACCGTGTTGCCGTTCATTGTCGGCTCTTGCGTGGCCTACGTGTTTGGTTATCGCGATGCCGTGAGCATCACCACCATTGGCGCGGGCGCCGTGACCTACATCGTCGGGCCGGTGACCGGTGCGGCACTGGGCGCAAGCTCCGACGTGATGGCGCTGTCGATCGCTACCGGATTGATCAAGGCGATTCTGGTGATGGTCGGTACCCCCATGGCCGCACGCTGGATGGGCCTGGACAACCCGCGTTCGGCGATGGTGTTTGGCGGGTTGGCAGGCACGGTGAGTGGCGTGACAGCGGGGCTTGCCGCGACGGATCGTCGGCTGGTGCCGTACGGCGCGTTAACCGCGACGTTCCACACCGGGCTGGGCTGCCTGTTGGGGCCTTCGCTGCTGTACTTCATCGTGCGCGGGATTTTGGGCTGACCGTCAGGCGGGCCAGGGGCGGCTTTTGCTTTTGATTCCGGCTCCCACAGAGGTTGTGCAGCTCAATCAACTCTCGGTCAACCGATTCGAATACATCCGGCACTCCGCCAGCAACGCCAACAGATTCGGGTCGCGCTCGCGGGCCTTGAGAAACACCAAGCCGATGTGCTGCTGCATGCGATAACGCGCTTGCAGCGGTATCAGGCGCACGCGATTCTCGTACACCGCTGCAATCCGCCCGGGCAGCAGCGCATACCCCACGCCCGAACTGACCATGCTCAGCAGCGTGAAGATGTCGTTGACCTGCATCGCCACTTTTGGCTCAAACCCCGCCTGCTCGAACACACGTGTGCCGTCACGGTGGGTGGCGAAGCCTTGGGTCAGGGTGATAAACGTCGCTTCGCGCAGGTCGCTCAGGTCCACCTCGCTCTGTTGCGCGAAGGGCGAATCGGCCGGGGTGGCGAGGAATATATCGTCGGAAAACAGCGGCAGTTGCTCGCAATCCGGGTCATTCACGCTTTCGTTCAGCGACACCAGGATCGCGTCGACTTCCATGTTTTTCAGCTTGTAGAACAGGTCGATGTTCGAGCCCAGGATCAGGTCGATATTCAGCTCGCTGCGGCGGATTTTCAGGCCCATGATCAGCTGCGGTACGGTCTTGACCGTCAGTGAGTACAGCGCGCCCAGCTTGAAGCGCGCCGCCGAAAAGCCTGCTGCCGCGCGGGTCTGTTCGACGGTATTGAGCACATCCTGCACCAGTTTTTGCGCCCTCTCTTCCAGCACATAAGCGCTTTCCAGTGGCGTCAGGTTGCGGCCCTCGTGCTTGAACAGCGGGCAGCGCAGGGCATTTTCCAGTGAGTGAATCGCTCTATGAACGCTGACCGTGCTGGTCTGCAATTCTCCCGCCGCGCGCGCCAGATTGCCGGTGCGCATGAACGCCAGGAAGATTTCCAGCTTCTTGAGGGTCAGTTCTTCGTCGATCTGCATCGTGCGTTCCACAGCGGGTTCTTGTTGTTCGAGGGCTCGATTGTGCCCAA
>Ga0256892_1000436_pt1 | contig 9542 bp, 9 predicted proteins | sample MC6MC0515MT_FD_186339 | JGI IMG/M metagenome (GOLD analysis project Ga0256892, IMG submission 186339) | Metatranscriptome of enriched soil aggregate microbial communities from Iowa State University, Ames, United States - MC6-MC0515-MT... | ecosystem: Environmental > Terrestrial > Soil >...
AAGCAGAAGAAGCAGCAAAAAACAGCAATGTTAAAGATTTTAACGAAAAGCAACGGACGTTGAGTTCGACAGGATAATATTATAAACGTTTTGTATTTTACAGGCCGTTTTTTTTAAAGTGATATTGGAAATTAATTGCTTAGTACTTTTGGCTTATGCAGCCCTGCTATCCATTGCAATCTTTTTGTGAATGTCAGTAATAACTTGTTGAGCACCTACAACAAAAAGTATTTCCATTGCTATCAGGTTTAGGAAGTAAGGAAACTGCTTCTTCACAAATATTTCCTAACTTAAATTAATGGAAGAGGCAAAGAAAGAAAATCTTTGGCATTACAACAGCGAATTGAAAAATTTTGCAAATGCAAATCGAAAAAGTATGACCAAGGCCGAGGCTTGCATTTGGAAATTTCTTTTAAGCAGTAAACAAATGATGGGCTATTCATTCCGTAGACAAAGACCTAAATTAAATTTTATCACCGATTTCATGTGTAAAGAACTGATGTTAATTATTGAAGTTGATGGATTGACGCATGAGTGGGAATAAGTTGCGGAACAATATAATTAGAGAAAAAGCTCTTGCTGAAATTGGCTTTACGATACTACGCTTTAATGATGATGAAGTTTTGACTGATATAGGAAATGTCAACAGAACAATTTGTTCTTACATTGAAGAATTTGAGAATAAGTTTAAAAGTTAATTTATTTCAGTTGGACGGTTTTGCGATTCGCTATCCCCCTCTTGATGGGGCAGGGGGAGGTTTTTATTGAAAGGTATGCAACACCACCCCCTTTAATTCCCCCGCCGGCGGGGGAGACTGGATGCATACCTACAAATAGCAAAAAAAATAAATACATGCACTTTGCTGACTCTGCGATTTGCTATGCCCCTCTCGAGGGGGCAGGGGGAGGTTTTTATTTAAAATTTCGCATTCAATATCACCTCGCCCTTAATTTTCCTATCCCTCAACCACCGTATCACCCCATTTTATACCCATCTCAAAAACAGTCTAAATCAAATAAAATTAAATTTTATTAAAAATAATTTCATTTTCCTATTGACAAATTAAATTTTGTTATTACATTTGGCTCATTCAAAAAGAGAAATGAAAAATTTTAACACATATTACTTTGGTTACTTTTACTATTTTAGTGAGAGCCGGGGCTAATATGCAAAAAGATATATAAAAAATATTAAAATGTATAAGAAAGTCCCGGCAAACAGCCGGGACTTTTTTTGTTTAACGCAAAAAATGGAAACGACAAAACGAGTAGCAATTCAGGGTATTAAGGCCTCTTTTCACGAAGAAGCAGCCTACAAGTTCTTTGGTAAAAGCATTGAAACTGTAGAATGCAATTCATTTAAAGAAACCTGCGATAAGCTTGAAAAAAATGAAGCAGATTTCGTGGTTATGGCTATCGAAAACTCCATTGCAGGTAGTTTATTGCCAAATTATACTTTGATCCGCGATTATGGTTTCTCCGTATTTGGCGAGGTTTACTTACCTATCCAATTGCACTTAATGGCTTTGCCGGGTGTAAAGTTCGAAGATATTAAAGTGGTAACCTCACACCCTATCGCTATCCGTCAGTGCATCGATTTCTTTTACGATTATCCGCACATTAAAATTGTAGAAAGCAACGATACTGCTGCCTGCGCCAAACGCATCCAGGAAGAAAAGCTGACAGATACAATGGCAATCGCAAATAACTTAGCTGCTGAACTTTACGGATTAAATATTTTAGAGCGCCGCGTAGAATCGAACAAGAAAAACTACACCCGTTTTCTGATCCTGAAAAAAGATAAAACAGACGAAGGCAAAAAAATAAACAAAGCTTCAATCTGTTTCCAGGTTGGGCACAAAGCCGGCTCGCTGGCCACAGTGTTAAACATCTTTGCCGAACAGGATGTAAGCTTAACAAAAATACAATCTATGCCGGTGCTGGGCAAAAGAAACGAATATTACTTTTACGTCGATTTAGAATGGCCAAGCACAGATAAATACGATAAGGCCGTAAGGAAAGCCTTAAAATACACATCAAACTTTAATATCCTTGGCGAATATCAAAAGAACGATAAAGTATAATTAGGTTAACTATATAAATTGGTTAACTGGTTAATTGCCGATTAACCGATTTAAACAATTAACCGATTAACAAAAAAATAATAAACAATTTAAAATTAAAATATAAACCGGACTTCCGACAACGGGTCCGGACTTTAAACACCCCCATCATCATGAAACTAAATTTAAACATCCAGCCATTAAACACCTGGTTAAACGTAAACAACGAACCGTTAATCATTTCTGGACCATGCAGTGCAGAAACTGAAGAACAATTATTAACTACTGCACATTTACTGGCTGCAACCGGTAAAGTATCAGTTTTAAGAGCTGGTATCTGGAAGCCACGCACCCGTCCGGGAGAATTTGAAGGTATTGGCAGCATTGGTTTAGAGTGGTTAAAGCGCGCTAAAGCAGAAACTGGTTTACCAACAGCTGTTGAGGTTGCAAACGCAAAACACGTTGAAGAAGCTTTAGCTGCAGGTGTTGATATCCTTTGGATTGGTGCACGCTCTACTGTAAACCCTTTCACCGTACAGGAAATTGCTGATGCTTTAAAAGGTCATGATGTTCCGGTATTAATTAAAAACCCGGTTAACCCTGATTTACAATTATGGATTGGTGCAATTGAGCGTATCAATGGCGCAGGTATTACTAAAATTGGCGCTATCCACCGCGGATTCTCTTCATTCGAGAAAAGCTCTTTCCGTAACGAACCAATGTGGGAACTTGCTATCCAGCTAAAAACACTTTGTCCTGATTTACCAATCATCAACGATCCAAGCCACATTTGCGGTAACCGTGAGTTAATCCCTTACATCTCGCAAAAAGCATTGGATTTAGATATGCAAGGTTTAATGATCGAATCACACGTTGATCCTTCAGTAGCCTGGACAGATGCTAAACAACAAGTTACACCTGCTGCCTTATCAGAATTGGTTGACCGTTTAACCGTGCGCGAACCAGAAGTAGCAAACGAAGCTTCTGCTGATAAATTAGCTGAATTACGTAAATCAATTGATAAGATTGACGATATCTTATTGCAAAAATTAGGTGAGCGTATGGCTATTGTAGCGAAGATTGGTGAATTTAAACGCGATAACCAGGTAACTATTTTACAGGTTAACCGTTGGGATGCCATTATTCAAAAAGGTCATGCTTTTGCAAAAGCGTTAAAATTAGACTTAAACTTTACCGAAAAATTCTTAGAATTGGTACATGGTGAGTCGATCCGCAAGCAAACTGAAATTATGAATGCTGGTAAAGCTGAGCAAGGCATTGCTGCAGAACAACATACTGAGGTTAAAGCCTAAGAAAGGCTGAAGGTTGGAAGGCTGAAGGTGGAGGGTAAAACCAATACGATTAACCAAAACGGAAAGCTGAAAGACTAAAGCCAGAAGTCTGGCAATGATATCATTCTTAGCCTGTCGAAGGGTTTACGATAACTTTCGACAAACAATATGATATTAAGAAACAAATATAGTGTAGTGTCAGATGGAAACATCTGACACTTACATTTGAGCATAAAACAGAATAAAATGTCAAAAAATGCCTTAGTTTCTTTTAAAGGAACCAAGAATATTAATACGGAAATCCAATTAACAGGCTCTAAAAGCGAATGCAACAGGGCGTTAATTATAAGCGCTTTAAGCCAGAAACTGGTTAAAGTAGAAAACTTATCTAACGCAGCTGATACCGTTACCTTAAATGGCATCCTAAATAAGTTGGGTGTTGATAGTGGTGAGTTGGGAGGAGACTCCAAACTGAAAACTGCAAGCTCCGAACTGGTTGACGTGGGGCCCGCAGGAACTGCAATGCGTTTTCTTTCGGCCTATCTTTCGGCTAAAAATGGTAATTTCCTGCTAACCGGGACCGAGCGTATGAAACAACGCCCGATCGGTATTTTGGCAGAAGCATTAAAAACCATTGGTGCCGATATTTCTTACGCTGAAGCCGAAGGCTTTCCTCCTTTGAATATTATTGGCCCGTTGAATCAAAAAGCAGCCGAAGTTAAAATTAAAGGTGATATCAGTAGTCAGTATATTTCGGCGTTGCTGATGATTGCCCCTGTGTTACCACAAGGCTTAACTTTAGAAATAGAGGGCGAACTTACTTCTAAGCCTTATGTAGATATGACTCTAGATATGCTTGCAGAAGTGGGTATAGCACACACCTGGACAGGCAACTTGATTTCGATAAAACCACAGGCTTTTAAACCGTCTACACTCGTGGTAGAACCCGATTGGAGCGCAGCATCGTACTGGTACAGCATTGCTGCATTAGCAGACGAGGCAGAGATCGGCTTGCCGGCGTTAAAAGATAAGAGCTTACAAGGCGATAGTCAGATCCAGAAAATTATGAAGATTTTTGGCATCGCAACCAGCAAAACAGAAAAAGGAATTTCGATCAGTAACCTGGGTTTATCATTAGATACCAATCAGGTGTTAGACCTTAAAACCTGCCCCGATTTAGCACAAACTATTGTAGTTATTGCAGCTGCATTAGGCAAAAACATGGCTTTTACCGGACTAGAAACCTTAAAAATTAAAGAAACCGACCGTATTGCTGCTTTACAAAATGAACTGGCCAAAATTGGTGTTACTTTAACCGAAGATAACCTGGTTTATACTTTAAATACCGATAACCTTCATTTCCCTGATAAAATTACCATTGCAACCTACGAGGACCACCGTATGGCGATGGCTTTTGCCCCGCTTGCATTATTGATCAACGAAGTGGAGATCGAAGAAATGCAGGTAGTAGAAAAATCTTATCCTTTTTATTGGGAGGATTTGAAGAAAGCTGGATTTGAGGTAGAAGTTAATTAAAAAGCAATAAGTATCAAGTAATTGGTAGCAAGTATCAAGCAGGGCTAGTATTAAGTAGTTAGTATAAGCAAATAAGAATGGGTTTAAAAATTCATTCTATAATTCAATCAATCTAAAATTCAATTTCTAAAATAATGGCAGGTAACTCTTTCGGACAACTATTTCGTATCACAACTTTTGGCGAATCTCATGGCGTAGCCATTGGGGTAATTATTGATGGCTGTCCGGCGCAATTGGATATCGATATGGATTTTATCCAATCAGAACTGGATAAACGCAAACCGGGTCAATCGAAAATTACGACTCAAAGAAAGGAAAGTGATACTGTTCAGGTATTATCGGGTATTTTTGAGGGAAAAAGTACCGGAACCCCTATTGCGTTACTTATTCCAAACGAAGATCAGCGATCTAAAGATTATGGCCACAATGTTGACGTGTACCGTCCGAGCCATGCCGATTATGTTTACGACGCCAAATATGGTATCCGCGATCACCGTGGTGGCGGCCGTTCATCGGCACGCGAAACCGCTGCCCGCGTAGCCGCAGGTGCAATTGCCAAACTGTTTTTAAAACAACAAGGCATTGAAATATTTGCGCACGTAACAGCTGTCGGTACAATTGAAGCACCGAACCTGGAAAGCAACGATTTATCAGCTTTGCTTCAAATCAGGGAAGAAAATATTGTACGCTGTGCCGATCCGGCAACTGCACACGAAATGATCGAATTTATTGATGCTATCCGCAAAGATGGAGATACCGTTGGCGGAAAAATTAGCTGTGTGGTAAAAGGATGTCCGGCCGGATTGGGCGAACCGGTTTTTGATAAACTGCATGCCGATTTAGGCAAAGCCATGCTCAGCATCAACGCCGTTCATGGTTTCGAATATGGCTCTGGCTTTGCCGGAAGTGAATTAAGAGGTTCGCAACACAACGATATCCCCCAGCCTAAAGCAGCCAATTCGAAAGTGTTTAAAACCACTACCAATTATGCAGGTGGTATTTTAGGCGGTATTTCGAACGGAATGGATATTACTTTTAAAGTAGCTTTTAAACCGGTTGCAACCATTATGCACAACCAGCAAACCATTAATGCTGCCGGTGAAGCTGCCGAAATTAAAGGCAAGGGCCGTCACGATCCTTGTGTAGTGCCACGTGCTGTAGTTATTGTAGAAGCAATGGCTGCATTGGTTTTAGCCGATCAGTTTTTGAGAAATAAAGTAAGTACCCTTTAATCCTATGATAAGATTCCTGCCTGTTCTGCTCGTTTTTATTAGCTTAAATGCCTTTGCTCAAAGTTATACCGAAAAAATTGCAAAGCACCGGGAAGCTTATAAACAGGATTTTATTACTGATAGCCGCTCTCCCTTAAAGAAAAAAGACCTGGAAAACCTCCATTTCTACGATGCTGACAGTACTTACAAAGTTTTAGCTGATGTAACGCTGCTACAAAACGAAAAAGTTTTCAAAATGCCTACCTACGATGGTACCAGCAGCGATTACTTCAGGTATGCGCATGTTACTTTCAGCTTAAATGGTAAAAAACTGCAGATGACTTTATATAAAAGTGTTGCGCTTTCAGCCAATCCGGTTTATAAAGACCATCTTTTTTTGCCTTTTACCGACGAAACGAACCGCAAAACCACTTACGGAGGCGGAAGGTACATTGATCTGGACACCAAAGCAATTGCAAACAACCAAATAGAAATAGACTTTAACAAAGCCTATAACCCATACTGCGCCTATAGCGACGGCTACCGCTGTCCGGTGCCACCCGAAGAAAACGACTTACAAATGGAAGTAGCGGCTGGCGAAAAGCTCTACACAGGCGAAAAGAAACACCGCAAATAGTCTCCGCTAGGAAAGATTGATAAAAAATTACCGGGATTTACACAATAATTCACATTTTCGATTAAATTTGAAACTTTAAGTGTAAATCCCTTGTTCTCTAACTAAACTAGCACTATCCCCAGATGATCTATAACTGCTTAATCGTTGATGATAACGAAATAGAAAGAGATGCAATAGAAATGCACCTTAAAAAAATCCCGTCATTAAACATTTTAGCAGTTTGTAGCAGCGGCATAGAAGCCTCACAAATTTTAGCTTCAACCAGTGTTGATATCGTTTATTCGGATATTGATATGCCTGAACTTTCGGGTATGGATTTGCTCAAAAGCCTTAAAAAACAGCCATTATTTATATTTATCACTTCTTTTAGCGAGTATGCTGCCGAAAGTTTTAACCTTGATGCTTTAGATTTTATCGTAAAGCCAGCTACTTTCGAACGCATATTAAAGGCTACCAACAAAGCCATTGAGTACCTAGAACTTAAAAAGCTGGTTGGAAAGGAAACCATAAACGATGAACAACCAGCCAGTGAAGAAGATAATCATTTCTTTTTCAGAGAAACTAAAGGCATTACCAAATTAAAGTACGACGATGTGATTTACATCGAAAGCATGGGCGATTTCTCGAAACTCTTTACCAGTACGGATAAGCACGTAATTTTGGTTAGTTTAAAAAACCTGGAGAAACAATTGCCAGCTAAGTTTTTTGCCCGGGTACATAAGCAATACATCATCAATATTAACCACATTACTACCTTAACCAATCACGAGGTACATTTAGATCACAATTTTACGGTACCCATCAGCTCAACCAACAGGCAGGAGCTGCTTGAAAAATCGATTGATAAGAAAATTCTTTCGCGCTTTTTAAAATAGTTATTTACCCAATAAGATTTTAAAGAAACTTCCTCCTGCCGGATTAACGCCTGCACTGATTTTCCCGTTCATGAGGGCGATAAACGTTCGGCAAAGCAGTAAGCCCAGTCCTGTTCCTTTTTCTTTATTGGTACCCGGTGTACTTACCCCGCCTCCAAGATAACCCGGTTTATTAAAATGATCGATTTGAACCGGGGTTAAACCAATGCCATTATCGGCAATTTTAATTTCTAAATGATTGCTGCCATTAACCGAGCTTACCTCAATTGAACCGCCATTCGGGGTAAATTTAATTGCGTTATTTACAATGTTGCGGATTACCAGGCTTAGCATATTGGCATCGGCCAGGCAAGTGGTTCCTAAGGGGATTAAATTTTGCAAATGCTGCTCCTTTTCATCAGCCTGATCCCGCAGCGAACCCATCACTTCCTGTACCAAACCCTGAATATCCAGTGTTTCTAAGCAAGGGTTAAAGCCATGCATCTGACTGGCAGCCCAGTTTAGCAGGTTTTCCATCATGGTAGAAGTATAGGTTAAATTATTTTTCAGCGAAGCTGCATAACGGTTTAACTTCTCCTGTTCGATGTTTCCGCCCTCCAGCAATTGCATAAACGAAATAAGCGAATTAACAGGGGTGCGCATATCATGACTTACCACACTAAAAATCCGGTCTTTTACCTTACTCAATTGTTCCAGTTCGCGTTTTTGGGTATTGATAATTTTGTTAAGCCGGGTAGTTTTCCGCTGGTTAAAATAGATTACAACCGCAATAATTAAAATCAAAGTAATGGCAATGGTAAGCAGTAATTTTACGCGCTCATCGAGCTTAATCTGCTGGCGTTGCTTATTAATCTGCTTATCTTTTACTTCGGCAGCCATTTGCGCCTGGAATTTTACCTTTTCAAATTTACTTTCCTGAGCCAAACGCTGAATATCCAGATCGGCCTTTGCCTTTTGGAACGTAAGCAAATCTAAAGCCTTCTCCTTATCACTCAGGGCTAGCTGCTGCCGTTTTAATACCAGCTCTTGCTGCTGCCTTTTTAGCTCTCCCTCTGTAATTTTTTTTGTTTGAGCAGGTAATCGCGTTCTTTCACACTAAAATCGAGCTGCATTTGCCTCCTGGTGATTTCCTTTTCTTTTTCCTGATCAAAAATTTTATCCCTCGCGCCAATATATTGCCTGTAATAAGCTAAGGCCTTGTTGTAATCTTTCTGCTTTTCATACACCGCACTTAGGCCTAAACAAGATTGTTTTTCAATATCAAGCAATCTGTTTTCTTCGGCAATTTTTAAGCTGTGGTTAAGCAGCACAATTGCATTACCTAAATCATTTTCCTTTTGGTAATAATTGCCAAGCGCATATAAACTGGAGGCGTAACTTTCCTGATCTTCGCCATCCCTGCTCAGCTCGACCGATTTCTGGTAAGATTTTAAAGCTTGCTCCTGCTGCCCTATCGAACTGTACAAATCGGCCAGATTACGTTTAACACTGGCTAACAAACCCACATCTGCTATCGCTTCTGATACCTTTAAAGACTTGTTGTAATACTCTAAAGCCAGTTTTACCTTTTGGCCGGGTAAAACCTTCATTTCTGTCAATTCGCGGTCTGATGCCTCGAAGTAGTTAGTACCAATTAAACCGTAAACAACAGCTACGCCACGCGAGTTTTCGCCTTCCTGCGCAAATACCTTTAGTGCCATTTTGAGGTAAACCAATGCCTGGCTCTGATTGCCCAGACTCTGATAAATGCCCGATATATTGGTATAACAGCTCGCCATATCGGTTTCGTTACCGAGTTTTGCGTAAATGGCAATTGCCTTTTGGTTTACTTCTAAAGCCTTAACATAATCGGGTATACTGCCATATAGCGCACCAAGGTTTAAATAGGTACCGGCGGTCATATCTAAATTACCTATCGATGCAAATTC
>Ga0256892_1000439_pt1 | contig 9485 bp, 7 predicted proteins | sample MC6MC0515MT_FD_186339 | JGI IMG/M metagenome (GOLD analysis project Ga0256892, IMG submission 186339) | Metatranscriptome of enriched soil aggregate microbial communities from Iowa State University, Ames, United States - MC6-MC0515-MT... | ecosystem: Environmental > Terrestrial > Soil >...
CAAAGGGTAACGCAGAAGCAGAAATTGAACGAGCAAAAGGTCAGGCGGAAGCTATTAAATTAGTTAATCAATCATTAACTCCTGAATATATTAAACTTAAAGAAGCTGAAGCCCGTATGAAGTTCGGATGGCTAACAGTTAATGGTTCAGATTCTGTTATCGTGGATGCAAAAGAAGGGAAATAGTTCAAAATTATAGGAGAGTCATTTGACTCTCCTATCTATAAAAATGGAGGCAATCAATGATAAATCTTATCTGTGCTATAGATGAAAATTTTGCAATAGGATATAACAATAAATTATTGTATCATTTAAAAAAAGATATGAAATTCTTTCGAGAGAAAACATTGGGGTCATTTTGCATCATGGGAAAGAATACTTTTCTATCTCTACCAAAACCATTAGAAAAAAGAACTAATGTGGTTTTGACTCGTGGTGAATTTAAAACTAATTATCACAATGTTGTTGTAGAACATGATTTAGACAAGGCTTTACAATTATACAAAACTACAGGTTCTCAAGATAAAAATATTTTTTTGATAGGCGGAAGTGAAATATATAAACAAGCACTGCCATACGTGGATGTTGCATACATTACATTTATCGCCTCTAAAGCTAAGCAGTATGATTCTATATTTCCATTTCTAGACCTATTAAAAGATTTTAAAATAGTAGAAACAACTTATGATTGTGAAGATAATATTCATTTCAATATATTGAAATTCGAGAGGAAAAATTAAATGGAGATAATTAGTAGTTACTATAATTGGGGGCTATATATCTTTAGCATGATTGCTTTGGTTGTATTATTATTTGGGGCTAATTTTGATAAAAATACAAAAAAACTGAACATGGTTCTATCCATATCAATTCTGGCAACTATGCTATGTTGTAGTTATATTATTTTTATTTATCATGGAAAATCATATCATACAGTAAAATTTGAAAGTTACGATGTATTGTACGAGCAAAATCAATATGAAATTATTAGCATAGACACAGGAAATAAAACTGCCAAAGTAAGAGAAAAATAATCAAAAAAAAATCCCATAACAATTAAGTTATGGGATTTTTATTACTTTTCATAAGCTATAAAGTCATATTCACTACTGTAATTAGTTGGAATTTTAAATTCTGTGGTTTTTGGTATTGAGCCAGTATTGCTTACTTTCCAAGTAAAGTCATTCATAGTGGTTGTGTTTGGAATGCTTCTAGATACAACTACTGTATCTCCTTCTTTAACGTATATAACTGCTCCCCATCCAGTTTGATTGCTACCGATATATATCATTCCTATATCAAATGGGATGGCAGTAGTATCTATTGCTGAACAAGTAACATTATTCACTGTTGAACCGTTATAACCATATTGATAGAATGACGTGGCAGTAGTAGATTTGGTTTTACCTATAAATACTCGTTTTCCTACTTGTACTTTTTCAATATTATCCACCACAGTTTTCATAGTGGCATCCGTAGCTGTTGGTACATGTAATCGGGTTAATGCTACGGATGCTCTAGAAATCTCATTAGCCCAACCTGTGAAAAGCGTTTGTATATCTGTCTGAAGTTTTTTTAATTCTTTACCATTGACTTTTTTCCAATTCCCTCTGGCGATATGCTGACCCTGATAAACTCCATCCATCATATGGTATGTGTTTAAAAAAGTAGTTGCCATTGGTTGTACTGTGTCGTCCACCGTAACCTCATAAGCCGTCCAGTATCTCATGACTGTACCATCAGCGTTATCTGTACCTCTACTTAATCTTATAATACACATAATAGGCTCAGTAAAGTCGTCTCCTGCTCTTGGAGTCAATGACTGAATCATATAATAACCACTAGTATTAAATTCTGGATTAATGATTGCGCCCTCATGATTCACAATACTCAAATCCATGCTACCAAGCTTGCTATGGTTAGTAATAGTTAACTTAGGATTCACTCCTGCTACGATTGTATCATCACCAATAGAATAGTTTAGATTTTGAACCTCATCTAAATAAGCAGTTTTACCATCAATACCTTTAATGACAAACTTATCAACAGAACATAGTAGCATCGCACTATCCGTCAGGCTTGTTGTTTTAGATAGTCTAATCGCAAGGAAGTATTCACCATCTATCTCATTAATAGAAATCATTAAATCAGCAAGGTCAAAAGTTGGCGTTTGAGAGTGATAACGACCATTTCTAAAAACTCCATTGGCATCCACTTCGAATCCAATAGACATGTCATAGTCATTTAGAATTAAGTTTGGATTTTGTGTGCCTACTGGAGTAAATTTTAAATCTATTTGGTAGCGTCTCTCGTTCTTGACGTTACCTAAGCCCAATCTAAACCAAGCTCCTTCATGGTTATAAGCTTGTATTTCACGATTGAATAATCCATAAGCAACTAAGCCATAATCAATCTTTTCCCATTTTGGCACTTCTAGTTCTTGTGAGACTACATATAACTGACCATAGTTATTAGTTTTAATAGTTTTATCATCTATCTTAACTAAGCCATATTCATCTGAAGCGCCATGATTATTCATTATTGACCATAAGTCACCAGCCATTTTATTAATAGCTTGCTTATGACTTTCAAGGAAATCTTGAATATTTTTACCTTGAGCTGCAGATAGTGTTTTTGTAGAATCGTTTGTAATTAAATTATCAACAATATCAGTTTTATCAAGTTTTTTTTCTAATTCAGCATTAATCTCTGTTTTATTATACACATCTAAATCATTTGCTACAAGGACTACTTCGCCATCAACATTGGGAAGTTTATTGTTGACCTTTTTAATCATTCCTGATATATTAGATGGAGACACTTTTGCTTTAATAGTCCCGTCCATTTCTATTGTTAAACTATCATTGTCAACCTTAACTCCACCTAATTCGGCATCGGTTGCAATTGGTAGTGTGTAATTATTGGCTCCATCTTGAATCCCGTCAAGTTTAGTTTTGTCAGCCAATGTAGTATGGACGTCATTATTATTAGCATGAGTGTCTATATTTGTTTGTAGAGCAGATACTAAAGTATCCGTTTCAGTTTTTGTGTAAGCATCCATTGTTCCAATCTCTATTTGTATATTGCCATTAGCATCCGGGCTTTGGCTATTGATAGTTTTTACTACTGGATTTAGAGTAAAATTACCACTCGTATCAAATGTTCCAATTTGAGATAGATGGCTCTTAATCTTAAGCCCCATACTAGCTGACAGCGCTTTCAAGTCCGAGTTTGAATCTAAATTTGCTACTACTTCAATTTTTTCCCCAATTGGAGTCCAGTCGGATGGTTTTGGAGGAGTAAAAGCTTTTCCAGAAGATTGGTCTTTTAGATAAATGGCATGAGTAATAAAAACATCAGAACTATTAGGGAAATTCTTAGTATTTCTCATTGCTATTGCCATAGAGTGATATTGAGTATCATCTTCTGAAACTGTGCTTAATAATGTGTAATCTTCCTCTGAGGGTAGAAATAGTACCCCTTCGGAATTTCTTATTAAATACATCCCAGTGATTGGAATTGGAGAATTAAAGAAATCTGACTCTGTAATCTCTGGAAGCTTTCCTAGTGGATGTTTTATCATTTTTACTATTTGCTCATCAAAATTTTGAAAGTGTAATTTTGGCACTTAATCATCTCCTATAATATTATAAAGAAGGTGGTTTTACCCACCATCCATAATTACTTACTGCAATGGTTTAAAACCTCTATATATAAACCCATGAACGTTATTGTATAGGTCATTGTCTGCTTGGTCTACACTAAGAGTAATTACATATCCAGAACCTTGAGTAATTTCATCTAGCTCCCATTCAGTATCTTTTAATGTTAATCCATTATATACTACTTGAAGGAAGTCTGTACTAGTAAGAGTAATGTTAGGAACATAATGCTTTACTGTATCATTGCTTACTGTAGTAGTAAACTCTCCAACCATTGGGAGTTGAGTAATTTTTGCATCTACTTCAGATTTAGTATAAGCATCTAGGTTTCCGGCAGTTAAAACAATGTTGCCATTTACATCTGGAGATATAGTAGTATTTACTGTTTTAATGTATGCTGATAAGTCTTGTACTTCTGTGCTAATAACACCATCTGCTGTGATTTTAATAGTTGTGCCGTCTGGCTTAACTCCACCTAAAACTGCATCTGTAGCAGTTGGAAGAATATATTTATTAGCTCCTTCTTCAATTCCGTCAAGCTTGGCTTTATCTGTAGGAGTCATACCATCTTTATTGTCAATCAAGTCTTTTAAGACTCTACCCTGATTAGCAGATAATGCTTTTGCAGTATCGGTAGAAGTTAAAATATCAATAATTTCAGTCTTAGTTGCTCCGTCCTCAATGCCGTCTAGTTTAGCTTTATCTTCTGGTGTAAATGTTCCAGAATTGGTAATCATATTTTTAAGAACTTTACCTTGCTCAGCAGATAATACTTTCTGAGCTCCTCCAGTAGTTAAATCGTCAACGATATCAGCTTTCTTCAGGACGTCTACTAGAGCAGCATTCAATTCGGCTTGAGTTATAGCTCCTAGGTCGGCTGCCGTAATTGTAACTAAGCCATTTTCATCTGGAGTTTTATCATTAATCTTCTTAACTACGCCTTGCACTACAGGATTTTTTATAGCATTTACCAATTCTTGTTCTAAGTTATTCCAATAAATTTTTGCCATGAGTTAATTTCTCCTTTAGTTTAGCTTATATTGTAATATTTGGAAGTAAAAATATAGGGTGGAATAACCACCTCCTTTCATAGTACAATAATATTAAATGATATAAATAAATGACTTTTTAATATAGTTTGTGCTTCCAATTTCTATTTCAAAGCCCATTTCATCTATTAAGAATACTCTAGGAAGTATCTCAAAGCCCATTTCGTCTTGTCTTTCATGTGGAACTGTAACACTGAAACCAAGTTCCGGTCTCGATACGTTTATGCTAAATGATATGCTAGAATCAAATCTTTCTGGTATATCCAATTCAAATTGCATGCTATTTTCTTTGTCTATATAGTCTTTATAAGATTCTACTTCAAAGCCCATGTCACCATTGAGACGTTTATATTTACCATTTATATCTATTTCAAAACCTAGTGAAGAAGTTTTATCAATGTAATTTCTATTGGCTGTTATTTCAAATCCAATATCACTACTTTGAATGGCTCTAGGAGTAATTTCAAAACCTATTTCTGTATTTTTATCATAAGATGGCACAAACAATTCAAATGACATATTATCAACTAGACTATCTGAGCAAGATACTTCAAATCCCATAGTATTAGTCATATGCTTCATTGCTAATAGCTCAAAGCCAATTTCCGGTCTGGAAACATATAAGGAGAATCCTAATTCACTTTCATAAAAATGATTTGGGTCATGGGCAAAAATTTCAAATCCAAGCTTACTATCATCATAATTGGATACCACATCCATCATGAAACCTAAAGTAGATTCATCTGCTGCTACAGGAAGCACATTAAATTGCAATCTAGAATTTCCTGTATTGAGCGCAATAGGAGGGAAATATTCTATCACTAACTCTGGAGGATTGCTTGTTTCTCTTGTTCTAAAAATAGTAATAGGAGCCTCAGAAAATAGAGCAATACCATTATTGTCTAGTCCCTGTATCCATCCATAGGCTGTATTAGTAATATCTATTTCAACATATCTATCTTCTTTATTATCAATGAAAGAGTTAGTGATGTATGAAATATCTGTTGGCATATTATTATATGTTATATTATATTCTCGCCAAGGTTCGTTGACTTTATAGACATCAATGTTTTCATTGTTCAAAGTATCATAGTGCAATCTTAATTTTGCATTCTTTATTCTTGAGCCCTGTGGCACTTTAGATAGGTCAAACTGTACAAATGGAATATTTTTACCTTTAGAGTTAACGCCCATTATCATGGAATTGTTATTACCATAATTTATAGATGAGTAAGGACTATTTTCTACAGTATACGAATCTTGAACAGGATGCTCTGTAATAGAAATAACTGGTGGTTCCTTTAATTCGTATCGTGCGAACATTCTATTATGTGGGGAAACTTCAAGTTCGAATCCCATATGTTTATTTATTCTAGGTGTAATCTCAAAGCCCATTGCAGAGTTGGCAGCATGCTTAACATCTAGCTCAAATGACATATTCTTTTTTCTAATAACTTTAGGAGTAATTTCAAAACCTATGTCTCGATTTTGATAGTTTCCTACCGTTAATTCAAAACCAATAGTTGACTCCCTATACCCTACTAAAGAGTATTTGGAAGTCATTCTATTTGATATTAAAATCTCAGCCATTAATTCACTTCCTCACATTGTATTGTGATTTTTATGTTGCTTTTGTGGCTGTTACCACTATATTAAATTGGCTATTGTTATTTGGCACAGTGTTTACTGTACTCACCATTCTAATAAAGAATGATGTTTCTGCTTCATTCGCTAAGTCTCCTAGTAGAAGCTCTTTGTTACCTTCGAATAGTCTAGAACCATTGGCAAGCTCAATATCCAAGCCATCTGCGAAGCCTGTTTTATCTACTGAAATTTTAGTATCTTTTACATCAAAACCAAATTCATTTTTTACTTTTATTTCGTAGCTAGGTGTAATTTGTCCCGTTAGTATTTCTCCAAAATCTAAATACTTAATAACCTGACCCACGTCTGTTGAATAGTAATCTCCGTTTTCATCCATAAACATTAATCCGGCATATTTTCCGATGAATTGTGCAGACCATGAATCTGTTGTTCCAAAATAATCTTGGAATTCTACTTCAATAGTATTCCAGTCTCCTATCTTAATATCCTCACTTTTAAGAGTTAAATCTATATTCAGAGGAGGAGATGAGAGCGCAGTAAATTCCCCATTGTCTGGATAATATGCTTCACCATTTAGTTTTACTCTATATTGTACTCTTGTTAGGTCTGCATCATCTAGCGTTCCAGTCAATGTTAATCCAGAGAAATCGATATTGATTTGAGCAGTTGTATTTAAAATGTAGAAACTAGCATCCGATATAACAGGAGTAGATACAGGATAATCTTGAGCAACTCCGATATTCGATACTTTAGAAATATTATTGTCTCTAATATCATCTGATAAAAATACTCCGATATTAACTTTATCAAATTTCCATTTTTCAAATTCTACTTTTGTTAAAGAAGTAAGTTTATCTGTCGTTAAACCATATTGCAATATGGACTCTGGTTCAATATTGACCACAGGAACAAAGTCATTGATGTAAGTATACCAATGTACATTGTCATTAGTGAGAAGGAAACGTACTGTGCTATTATTTGTATCAGTCGAAATGTCTGATGCTATAATTCTAGATATGTCATTGTATACATTTACAATAGTGCTTCTATAAACAAATTGGGGTTTAGGAACTGTGGATAATTCTATTGTTCTTTTTGCAGTATCGTCTTCTTCATCTGTCCATGTTGCTACTTCTAAATCTCCGTCCAGCTCGTCTATAGGAGACCAATTTGCTTCTACTGTCATTTCTATGCTAATATCATCTTCTCTATCTGTGTAATATAAGACCTCTACTTCACTATCAAATTCATCATAGATGTCAAATGATTCAGTAGTTGTTGATATAATAATATTATCCATAGTCTCTGTGTAAACTAACACTGTTGGGAATTCGCTAATGTAATCATAAACACTGTAAGGATTGGTCTCTTCTTCAGTAATAGTCTGTGAGCCATCTTGATTGTTAATTATATATCTATGCTTATTGAAAGGTACATTTAATTGGATATCTTTTCCTTGTTCAATACCATGTAAAATAATGTTTTCATTAGTTGCATCTGGAAGATGAATTAGAGTGTTGTCTGACAGAGAATAAAATTTATTCAAATCATCATTTTTTAGTATGATTTTTTTATTTGGCATTTAATTTCTCCTTTCTACTAGGAATTTTATCATCATTCAAAACTAATACTGAGCGGCTTTCTATCTAATTTAGCTTCCCAAAGACCTTGTTCATTTTCTGACACTGAATCCTGTAATATATAATTTTTTGACTTTATAACTCTAGACACATCTATTTCAGTATTATTTCCAAATTTTTCAATAGTAGCACCATCTATCTTGCTTATCTGATTCAATGAGTTGCCAATATAGCCTATTCTAATTTCACCTATGCCAATATAACTACCACCATTATCAGATTGAACATCTACTTTTAAATATCTGTATTTTATATTATTATTGAAATTATATTCTTTAGTTTCTGCATTAGTCCATTTGGTTTCACCAGTTTTCCTAAATAGCTCTACATATGAAACACCATCAATAGACCCAAGAATAGTAAAATCTTTCGGCGCAGTAGTAGGAGCTGTACTGTCTGCTCTTGCAGAGATAGCTATATTATTGATTGCATATGGTTTTCCTAGGTCTATTTGAATCCATCCAGAGTGAACTCCTGTAGCGGTAACCCAGCTATCACTGCCATCTTTATTTGTACCATTAAAAGCTTTCCAAGGTTCAAATGACGTGCTCCATATACTACTTGCACTCGCCACATACGGTACAGGAGAAGTGTTTGAAGTCATATTTAGTTGATACATATTGGTAGTGTCAGAAAAAGAGTAAAATTTTCCACCTTTTGAAAGCATTATTCTTTTAATAGCATAGTCTCCATAGTCTTTAAATCCATCTGGAGCTTGATACTTGAATGGTCTGTCGCCAAAGTTTGCATTATATACACTGTTACCAGAACCACTACTACCGTCAGTTATGGCTGGGAATACTTTGCCCATAGTTTTGATATTAGTATGAGATTTCCCTTGCGATACTCCGTTTAAGAAAAACTCTAATGTTCCAATATCTAAATCTAGTGCAATACCTATAATAGTACCTATCGCTTGATATCTTGCACCATAATTAGTTGCTTCTGGATATTTATAACCGTTTGGAGCATAATAATATCGTGCATTCTGTGTTGAATAGTTGCCAGTATTTAAATTAGCATTACCATTAACAATACCAATCATAGCGGTAGTTGTGGTCGATACTGTTTCTATTTCCCAATACCATTTTCCTACATCTCTACCTAATGAAGCTCTAACTGTATTGCTCATGTTTGGAATCATAGCATTAAGATTGTTATTTGATAGCACTACGCCACTACCTTTATTTACTGCATCCCATGTTACTAGCAAGCCTCCCATTATTTCACATCCGTTCTAATACTTCTAATATCAAAATATCTATCTAAGTTAATTTTTGCACTCTTTACCTTGCCAATTTCTCCGTTTAATAATTCACTCTTGTCTATCATTGTTACTGGTTCTAATGTTATAACTTTACGACTTAAAGAAGATGTATCGTCCATTCCATGCTCTAAGAACTGACTTAAGTTGGGAGTTGTAGTTGCAATTATCCCCCAATAACCTTCCTGTAAAGGTATTCCTTCGTCAAGTAGTTCTAGCTCCTTTATGGAGACTTGACCGTTGCTTACGCTAGGTTGTGTTATAAG
>Ga0256892_1000453_pt1 | contig 9380 bp, 8 predicted proteins | sample MC6MC0515MT_FD_186339 | JGI IMG/M metagenome (GOLD analysis project Ga0256892, IMG submission 186339) | Metatranscriptome of enriched soil aggregate microbial communities from Iowa State University, Ames, United States - MC6-MC0515-MT... | ecosystem: Environmental > Terrestrial > Soil >...
ATATCGGGAAATATTTACTTCATTTGGTTAATTATATTTTCGGGAGATACATATGGATACGCAAACGGATTTTTGATGAAAAATGGGTTAATATATGAGCCGGTTCAATGACTTCAAGATCCAAAATACGTGCTTGCCATCGTTATGCTCGTTCAGCTTTGGCTTAGCCTAGGTACAAGCTTTCTTGCCTTTATTGCCGGATTGCAAACAATTGATAAAACATTGTATGAGGCTGGAGCAATAGACGGAATTCGAAACAGATGGCAAGAGCTTTGGTATATTACACTGCCATCGATGAAGCCGCAATTACTATTTGGAGCCGTTATCCAAATCACAACTTCGTTTGCAGTGGCGGACGTTTCAATGGCGCTTGCCGGATTTCCAAGTGTTCAATATGCAGCGCATACGATCGTTACACATTTAATTGATTATGGAACGATTCGATTTGAAATGGGCTATGCATCATCTATTGCCACTATTCTATTCATCATCATGATGACAACAAACTTAGTAACGCAAAAGTTACTGCGGAAGGTGGGTGAATAACAGATGGAATTTGCATTACCGCGAAGAAGAAAAAAGAAGCTGAATCGATCTTGGTACGGCACACTCTTTCTCTTCTTATTCCTAGGTTTATTCGGGGCATTTATGGCTTTGCCTTTAATCTACACAATAAATAATGCCTTTAAGCCATTGGATGAAATCTTTTTATTCCCACCTAGGTTTTTCGTTAGAAATCCAACCATTAATAACTTCATAGATTTATTTAATTTAATGGCGGATTCTTGGGTTCCATTTACTAGATATGTGTTTAATACCTTTTTTATCACGATAGTGGGTACAGCGGGTCATATCATTTTTGCGGCTGCAGCAGCTTATCCACTTGCGAAACATAAATTTCCTGGTTCCAATTTTATTTTTCATATTGTTATTTTGTCCTTAATGTTTTCCCCGCACGTAACAGCTATCCCTAACTATATTACGATGGCTACTCTAGGGTGGGTGGATACATACTGGTCAATCATTGTTCCATCGTTTGCCTTTTCTTTAGGACTATATTTAATGAAGCAGTTTATGGAACAAATTCCTGATACGCTGCTTGAAGCAGCTAGAATCGATGGAGCGAGCGAGTACCGGATATTTTGGACAATCGTAATGCCAATGGTAAAGCCTGCTTGGCTGACGTTAATGATTTTACTTTTTCAACAATTATGGGGAACTGATGGTGGAAACTTTATTTATAGTGAAGAGCTGAAAACGATGCACTATGCGATGGGTCAGATTATTCAAGGAGGAATTGCCCGCGCAGGTGCAGCGGCGGCAGTAGCATTGTTTCTAATGTCCGTCCCTATTACAGTCTTTTTATTCTCACAATCCAGTATTATTCAGACGATGTCTTCTTCTGGAATGAAGGACTAGGGGGGAGGAAGAGAGATGAAGTTTTTTTCTAAAACAATTTGTTTACTAATATCCATTTTGATCTTTACATCGTCCTTAGCACCTTTTACCTCCGCGGAGTCGCCTTATGAAGGATACAATTATTCTTATTGGAAAAAGTCAGTACCATCTGCTATTCCATACTTGCCTGACATAGTCGTTGATGGAAGGGATACAGAATATGGATCCCTGAATGCACCGGAAGATGTGTATGTAAAGAACGAAAAAATATATATATTAGATACTGGTAACGATAGAATTATCATCCTTGATAAAAATTACAAGTTTGTAAATGAGATTAAAGGTTTTCAGAATAACGGAAATACAGACAAATTTGATAAACCACAGGGTATTTTTGTTACAGATGAAGAGCATATTTATGTGGCGGATACCGGAAATCGGAGAATTATTCAGTTATCAGGAACAGGAGATTTTATCCGTGAAATCGGTGCGCCGGAATCTGATGTTATTCGCAAGGGGTTCGAATATCATCCGGTCAAAATCGCTGTCGATAAAGCACAGCGAATATATGTAATTGGCCGAGGTATTTATGACGGTATTATTGAGTTTGACCCTGACGGTGTATTTACAGGGTATACCGGAGCTAATAAAGTTAAATTTAAGCCGATTGACTATTTTTGGAGAATACTAGCTACAAAAGAGCAAAGAGCCAAAATGGCATTATTTTTACCAATTGAATTTAATAATCTTGATCTTGACGAGGATGGCTTCATTTATACAACAAACTCTGAAAAAAATACAACCACTCCTTTGCAGCGGCTGAATCCAACCGGAACAGACGTAATCCGAAAGGAAGGTTATCACCCTATTGTAGGTGATATTCAATTTCCATTCAGAGGGGAACTTGCAGGAGGAACTACATTTATCGATGTAAATGTAAATGAATATGGTATGTACAGTGGTCTTGATTTAAAAAGAGGAAGAATCTTCACTTACGATGAGGATGGGAATTTATTATACATTTTCGGAAAAATTGGAGATCAAGTCGGCACGTTTAAAACACCTTCTGCTATTGAAAGAGTAGGAGAAGATATCATTGTACTTGATAAAGGTTTTAATAATTTAGTTGTTTTTAAACCGACAGAGTTTGGTCGAAATGTGAACGAGGCTGTTAAGAATTATCATCATGGCAACGATAAAGAATCTGCGGAATATTGGGAAAAGGTGCTGCGACTAGACGCAAACTACGAAGTAGCGTATGTCGGAATCGGAAAAGCGCGCCTGATGGAAGGCAAGAACAAAGAAGCAATGGCATATTTCAAAAACGGAAATAGCAAGAAATATTATTCGAAAGCATTTAAACGATATAGACAGGAAATGCTTAGAGATTATTTTGGGTTCATTATGAGTACGATCGTACTTATTCCTTTATTATACATTGGTTACAAATTGTATAGGAGCTTTAGAAGAAGGAGGGCGAATGCAGTTGTGGAATGAATTAATTAAATATCCTTTTTATGTAATCATTCATCCTTTTAAAGGTTTCTGGGATGTTAAATATGAAGGAAAAGGAAAACCGCAAATTGCTTTATCCATCCTTTTGCTGTTAACCATTGTCATCACTTTAAAACGGCAGTTTACAGGGTTTATTGTCAATTTTAGTAATCCAAATACTTTGAATAGTATTGATGAATTAATATTCATTGTTCTCCCATTCTTTCTTTTCTGTATTGCTAACTGGGCAATTACAACGTTGATGGATGGAGAGGGGAAGTTTATTGAGATTATTACTGTAACGGCCTATGCGCTATTGCCGATGGTGATTATATACGCTTCAACTACCATCATTAGTAATTTCATTACATTTGAAGAGGCCCCACTTTTCTTTTTACTGGAATCCTTTGCCATGTTCTGGTTCCTTGCTCTGTTATTTGTAGGAATCATGACAGTGCACCAATATTCCGTCAGTAAAACAATTGCCACTTTTATTATTACGGCACTTGTCATGGGTGTAATGATTTTCTTAGGCTTACTTTTTTTCAGCTTACTTCAACAATTAATTACTTTCGTAGAAACGATCTATAAAGAAATTATTTATCGGCTTTAGAAGGGAGGTAAAGAAATGTCCCGGAAAACAAAACTAATAAGTATCATGTGTATATTGTTCATGTTGATTGGAATGAATTCAATTGTTCCGAAAGGTTATGCAAACACTGATGAAACAAGTGAAAATGTGGACCAATCGGAAGAAACAACAGCTGAATCAAGTGACGGCGAAGGATCAGAAGAAAAAGCAAATGAATCTGAAGCAAACATTGTAATAAAAGCTTCTACGATCGAGGATATGAAAATGGTCGCCTCCTCTGAATCACTTGAACTTTACTTCAATGAAGAGAATGCTGATTTTGCCATTAAAGAAAAGAAGAATGGGAAGGTTTGGTATTCAAATCCAGTAGATCGGGAGAAGGACTCTATTGCCGCCGCTGAAAATAAAGGTTTGCTTAGTGCACAAGTTATTTTGAATTATTTTAACCCAAATGGGCAGACGACTCGAATGGATAGTTATAAAGACAGTGTGATGAAAGAACAATTTGAATTCGAAAAAGTGGAAAATGGATTCAAAGTCGTTTATACAATGGGGAATGCGGAAAAAGGAATAGAACAAATTCCAAGAAGGATGAGTAAGGAAAGATTCCATACCTTAATTCTCGATAAAATTAAGGATGAAAAGGCAAAGAAGGATTTCCAAAAGCGTTTTAAATATATTAAAGAAGAGGACGTATATGAACGACGAGACAATGCCTTCTCTAAGGTAGCATTAAAACGCGCTGTACAATTGTTTGCCGAAGTTGGCTATACGGAAGAAGATTTAGCACAAGATAATGCGGAACACGGAGAAGAAGTAGGGGAAACTCAAACTTTTCCGATGTTCATCGTCCCTCTCCTTGTTCAGCTTGAGGGAGATAATGTAATTGTTAATATTAAAGGCAGTGAGATTGATTTTAATGAACAATTCCCCATTAATACAATTCAAATTCTGCCGTTTTTTGGAGCAGCCAATCAAGATGAAACCGGATATATGTTTGTTCCGGACGGATCAGGTGCTTTAATTGAGCTTAATAACGGAAAAAGTAATTATCAACCATTTTCTGCCCGTGTATATGGAAAAGATGAGGCTGTAGTTGAAAAATCGGATCATTTAACAAGTGAATCTATTAAACTTCCTGTTTTTGGTATGAAACTAGGAGACCATGCCTTTATAAGCGTCATTGAAGAAGGAGATGGGGTCGCTACAATTGAAGCAGATGTATCGGGACGTGTGAATTCTTACAATTCTATTTTTAGTTCTTTTGTCTTGAAGAATACGGGTGAGATTACTCTTGCTGGGGGAACACGTTCCAATACAACATATATCTTTCAAAAAGGTGATTTTAAAGAAAACATTTCAGTAAGATATGCCTTTCTAGATGGTGACAGTGCAAACTATACCGGAATGGCAAGCTACTATCAAAAATATTTAATAGATAAACATGACCTTGCGCCATTGGAACTGGAAGACAATATCCCATTTTACCTTGAATTGACTGGGTCCATATGGAAAAGAAAAACGATTCTTGGAATCCCATACAAATCTTTACAACCACTTACAACCTTTGAAGAAGGGGAAGAAATTGTTAAAGAATTGATTGATGCTAATATTAGGAATCTAAAAGTACGGTATACGGGTTGGTTTAATGAAGGAGTTAATCATAAAATTCCAACAAACATTCATGTCGACGGTAAAATTGGTGGTAAAAAAGGGCTGGAGGCATTTTCTGAATTTCTTTCGGAGAATGATATAGATTTTTATCCAGATGTTGCTTTTACGAATGTATATCGCAACACCATTGGATTTAGTCCATCACGGGATGCATCAAGGTATATTACTAAAAAAGTTGCACAAGTGTATCCAACTAATATCGCAACATACCGACAAGATCTTGCTAATCGAACACCGTTTTATTTACTGTCACCTGCCAAACTTCCAAACTATATAGACGAATTTATGCAAGACTATGAGAAATTTAACATTAATGGTCTATCACTTCGGGATTTAGGAAATGGGATTCACTCTGATTACAGGGAGAAAAAAGTTATTAATCGAGAACAATCGAAAAAAATAATGGAAGAGCAGTTCGGTAAATTAAATGCAAAGTATTCTGATCTATTGACGATTGGTGGAAATGCGCCTGTACTTCCTTATACAAAATCAATTCTCGAAGTACCTCTTACAAGCAGTGGTTTTAATATTACAGATGAAAGTATTCCATTTTATCAAATGGTTATCCATGGATATTTTGATTATACCGGTAAGCCAGTAAATTTAAATGATGACCAATATTTGCAGCATCAAATATTGAGAGCGTTGGAGACAGGCTCAAACGTATACTTTAGCTGGTTTTACAAAGAACCTTCCGTCATCAAGGAGTCAGAATTTAATCAATTAATATCGGCTAACTATCAATTATGGATGAATGAAGCGATCGAAATGTATAACGAAGTAAACGCTGTACTGAAAGAAGTAAGGAATAAACCGATTACTTCACATAAAGAGCTTGCTAAAGGTGTCTATGAAACTACTTATGGCAATGACTTTTCGATTGTAGTTAACTACAACGAAGAGGCTGTAAATGCAGATAATAGAATCATTGAACCTGAAAGCTACATCATTGGACGGGGGGAATAAAAGATGCTTCCAAAAATGAAAAAATTGTCCCTTGAACAAAGAAAGGGATTATGGGGCTGGGCTTTTATCTCACCCTGGCTAATCGGTTTTACACTATTGTTTGCCGTTCCGTTATTACAATCTCTCCGCTATAGCTTTAGCGAATTAACACTATCTCCAACTGGGATACATCTGGAGTTTTTAGGTTTTACCAATTACCAGGAAGCATTAACGAAAAATGTTGACTTTAACAAGACACTAATTGAAGTTGTCGTCAATATGGTTGTAAATGTCCCACTGATAGTCATTTTTAGCTTATTTATAGCCACGGTACTGAACCAAAAGTTTCGTGGTCGAATGTTGGCAAGAGCCATATTCTTTTTACCAGTTATATTGGCTTCAGGTGTAATCAGCAATATCGAGAGTGGAGATTTCTTGCAAAGTGCGATGATGGGCGGTGGCGGCGAAGAAGAGCAACTTGGGACGGGACTCAAAAGTTTTGAGCTTAAGAGGCTACTTCTTGAAGCCGGCTTGAATGAATTTATCGTCAATTATTTAACGGGGGCGGTCAATAGAATTTATGAAATTGTGAGTGCATCGGGTGTTCAAATTATCATCTTTCTCGCTGGACTACAATCCATTTCCCCCCAGCTTTATGAAGTTGCGAAAATTGAAGGTGCGACAAGCTACGAATCCTTTTGGAAGATCACTCTTCCAATGATTAGCCCGCTTATATTAACAAATGTAATTTACAGTGTAATCGATTCGTTTACGGACAACAAAATGACTACATTGCTAAGAGAAATTGCATTTAAGAATTTTGATTATGGTTTAAGTGGTGCCATGTCGTGGATTTATTTTCTTGTGATCTCAGTCATTTTACTAATAAGTACCTTCTTTATTACGAAAAAAGTATTCTATCAATAGTTTGAGGAGGGATGAAATGCAGCGGTCTATCACTGAGAAGAAGTTTTTTACAATAAAAAAAGAAAAAATAGAGAAAAAAGAAAGACATGCGATTATTCCTTTTGAAAAGCTAAAAAGTATGACATGGTCTATGGTCAGGGCGGTATTGATTATTGGATTGTCTTTTGTCATTCTTTACCCGATCATATTAAAGGTATCCATAGCCTTTAAACACAAGTCTGATATATATGATCCAACAGTTATGTATATCCCTCGTAATTTAACGTTGGAAAACTTTAAATACGTAATGGAAACGATGAATTATTTTAAGGTAGTGTGGAATTCGTTTGTCCTATCTGGCAGTACAATGCTTTTGACTACGATATCGTGTGCTCTAGTTGGATATGGCTTTGCCCGATTTAAATTTCGAGGGAGTAATCTTCTTTTTGCACTTGTGATCTTAACCATCCTTGTTCCGCCTCAAACCATTATGGTACCGACCTATTTACAATATCGAAATTTCGATGTGTTTGGATTAATTGGGCTTTTTAATGGAGGAGAAGGGATTAAATTAATAGGTTCGTATTGGCCGTTTATTATTTCATCCATTACCGGAATGGGATTAAAGGCAGGTTTATTCATCTTTATTTTCCGACAATTCTTTAAAGGGATACCTAGAGAAATTGAGGAAGCCGCGTTGGTGGATGGAGCAGGTGTTTTTAAGATATTTTTTAACATTATGCTGCCGAATGCCATACCTGCAATGATTACGGTTATGCTGTTTTCGTTTGTGTGGCAATGGAATGATACGTATTTTACAACGATGTTTCTTGAAAGTGCCAGTGTAATATCGTCTCAAGTACAAATTGCAGGCGCTACACTTGCGTCTAAGCTAACAGCAGCGTCAGGTTCAACAGGACAAATCGATCCTTTCTATCTTTCCATGCTTGTGAATACGAGTGTTTTGCTGGCCATAACGCCGCTAATCGTTTTATATATGTTTGTACAAAGGCATTTTGTGGAAAGCGTTGAGAGAACGGGGATTGTTGGATAAAATTGATAATGTATAAAAAGGTTTTTCTAACTATGTATGTCGATGAGCAAGGCGCTTCCGCTTTTCTTCTGTGGGGTCTCCCGTTAACCATTTTTCCCGCAGGAGTCTCGCGCCTTCCGCTACAATCAACTTAGCGGCCATTTCTACAATAGGCTTTGACATATCCTAATGAAAATATAAAAATAATATAACATTGGAGTGAGTATTTTGAAGCAAGCAATTCAACCTGTATACAATTTTAACGCTGGACCTTCAGCACTTCCTACAGCGGTATTAGAAAAAGCTCAACAAGAATTATTAAATTTCCGTGGTACTGGTATGTCCGTCATGGAATTAAGCCATCGTAGTGCTGCATATGAGGAAGTACATAACAACGCGATTACTCGCTTAAAAACTCTTTTTTCTATTCCTGAAAATTACGAAGTACTTTTTTTACAAGGTGGGGCAAGTCTTCAATTTTCGATGATTCCAATGAACTTTTTACAACAAGGCCAAAAAGTTGCTTATGTGAATACGGGAGTATGGTCAGAAAAAGCATTTGCAGAGGCAAAGCTATTTGGCGATCCTTATGAGGCAGCAAGCAGTAAAGAGAGTAACCATCGGTTCATCCCTAATATACAAGACCTAAAGTATCATCAAGACGATGCGTATATTCATATAACTTCTAACAACACCATTTATGGTACACAATGGAGAGATTTCCCTGATACAGGTGACGTTCCACTAATCGCGGATATGTCCAGTGACATCATGTCTAAGCCTGTGGATGTTAGCAAATTTGCGCTTATCTATGCCGGAGCGCAAAAAAACCTTGGACCTTCCGGGGTAACTGTTGTCATTATTCGTAAAGATATGATTGATAAAGCGAATCCGAATCTACCGACTATGTTGAAATATAGTACCCATCAAAAAAGTAATTCTTTATTTAATACTCCTCCTACTTTTGGTATTTATATGCTTGGAGAAGTTCTTGAATGGATTGAGGAAAAAGGTGGATTAGAAGCATTAGCAATACAAAATGAAGAAAAGGCAAAACTCATTTATGACGCGATTGACGAAAGTAACGGGTTTTATGTAGGACATGCAGAAGCGGATAGCCGTTCCCTTATGAATATTACGTTCCGACTCGCTGATGAAGAGTTGGAAAAGAAATTTTTAGACGAAGCAAAACAGGCAGGATTTGTCGGGGTAAACGGCTATCGTACTGTAGGAGGTTGCCGCGCCTCAGCATACAATGCCGCTCCGGTTGAAGCTTGTATGGCTTTAAGACAATTTATGATACAATTTCAGCAAAATCATTAAATAAGGGAAGCTACC
>Ga0256892_1000469_pt1 | contig 9261 bp, 13 predicted proteins | sample MC6MC0515MT_FD_186339 | JGI IMG/M metagenome (GOLD analysis project Ga0256892, IMG submission 186339) | Metatranscriptome of enriched soil aggregate microbial communities from Iowa State University, Ames, United States - MC6-MC0515-MT... | ecosystem: Environmental > Terrestrial > Soil >...
CGCAGCTTGTACAGCGTCTTGTGCGCTTCGTACATAAGCAGCGTCACGGAGTCTTCGCCGCCGTGTAGGCCGATCAACTGATTGAGCCGTGCGATGACGGTTTCCGGGCTTTGATAGCCGTGCCGCTGAATCAAGGCGTTGACGTATTCATCGCTCTAGGGGCTTGCCGGGGTGGCGTTGTTCTGGTCCTTCATTTTGAGAATTCCTGGATGGTGGTTTTCGTGAGGTACCATCCGCTCACAATCCATCCCGGGAGGACGTGATGCGGCTGTTTTTTTTGGGGGCGTTCTTGGCGATCGCCGGGGTACTTGTTGGATTTTCATTAGGAGCCCCATCTGTCTTTTCCAAAGATGCGCGTTTGTGGGAAACAGTGGGCGCTCTAGGCGCAGCAGGATCGGCTATTGCCGCGGTGTGGCTGGGGCTTCGAGAAGGGAGAATTCGTCGACAAGAGGCGACACGACGCGCGAAGTACGCATCAGCGATGCTTCTCCCTGAATTTCGAAAGTACTTGCATGGTGTGTCGTTGATTCAGGGCAGGGGGAGAAAAGAAGTCCAGCCTGATGCCCTTGAATGTATTGTTGTTTCAAGTTGGGCTGGCGATATGGTCCTTTCATTGTTGGAAGGAGAGTTCGAAATGGCAACAAAAGCACTTTCACACCTTCGTCATGCAGAACGACATCTTCAGCAGATCTACAGCATGGGGAAGCACTTGGGGGATGGGCCAAAAGGGAAGGTGGATGCGGTGCAATTAGCACTTCACGAAGCGAGAGGGCCGATTGCAGAATTAGTCAAGCTTTGGGCAGACCGCGAGTGGAAAGAGATTGAACCTGATGATCGGTACAGAACAACGCCGCGAAGAACCAACTAGTTCCTTGCGATGGTGTGCGCTATAGCTGCTGTGCGGCAATAGCAGCATCGACCGCGTCGTCTGTGTCGAGCCACCATTCGCCACTCGAAAGAGCCTCGAAAGCCTTAGCTCGTTCTGCGGCCGAGGCGGAGCAAGCCATATCCCGTAGTCCTCGGGATCGACTAGCATCCTTCGTGTCGGTGCTATGCCGCCGACGCGGAGTCATTTCTTCCAGCGCATAGCCAGCGGCGGGAGCTAGGGCACGGCGGGTGGCCGATCATTCCGGAGCTTTTCTTCCCAGCACGAGGGGCAGAGTGTGTCCCAAGACATATCAGAAAATGCGCCTCGGCATGTTGCGCATTCTGGACCGTCGGGGGCGCGGCGCGGTGTTTCGGGCGTGCCCAGGTTGGCACCGATTAATTCGCTGATGGGGGCGTTCATGCGGTGGTTTCCTCCGGATGTAGTTTGATAGGGGCCTGGGTATCGGGGGCGGCCAACTGCGCATCCTTGGCGGCCTTTTCGGCAGGCTTGGCCCGGAGCGTTTCGACGGCGCCATGTGCTTGGAACAGGCCCAACAGGGCAGCGGCCGGCATGGTGATCGTTTCGCTTGCTACGCGGCCTTCCTGGATGTCCAGAAGGGTCGCGCGCTGGTTGGCGTCCAGCCCCTGCATAAACGTGTCCACGCCGCTGATGAGCGGGGACACGACTTTGCGGGGCAGGGCGCGGCCGTGGATGTGCTGGCCGTCACTTTCGCCTTGGGGGCTGCTCTGGCTTGGTCTACCTTGCCGGTCAGAAACTCCCCGGCTTGGGTGCCGTGCTTGCGTATCGCGTCGATTGCGACCTCGACAGAGACAGCGCCGGTGCGGACGAGCGTATGCACATCCGTTTCGGCGTCCGCGAGGACGAGATAGTTTTCGATGTGGGGCCGACTGCGGTGAACGAGCGCCGCTATTTCCTCCGTATCCAGGCCCATCCCGAGGAACCGCTTAAAGCCGCGTGCCGCTTCAAGCGGGCGTAGCTTGACGCCTTCGTTGCTGGTGTAGGTGCGCGCACGGCGCTCTATCTCATAGCCCTGGAACCCGACGACGAACACCCACTCAATGGGGGCACCGCGTTGGATCGCCCGTCAGGTAGACCTGATCATTTTCGTCTTTACTGAACCGCTCCAGGTACGCGTATAAGTCACCAACACGCTTGAAATGGCGGAGCCAGATATCGGAGTGCTTTACCTTCGATTTGATTGGGAAGGTTCTCACAGCCTAGGGCCGGCCGCTGGACCCGACTCATGACGAATTCTCTGGCTAGGTAAATGTGATTCAATGTCGGCGACTCTATTGACGAATAAGTCACTTTATCTATCTTTTGGACTTCCAGTTAACTTGCGCGTTTTGCACAGGCCCAAAACTTGCGTTCGATCCGCTACGAAATAGTGTCTAGCTCGTCCATATTCATGCTGGTCCAAAACGTCCGATCACCATACCAAAACTGGTTCCATGCTTGGACGTTGAATCTTTTATGCCCCTCCTTGACCGCGGCCCGAAGGGCGTCCCCGTTGTCAATGCCGGTCACCCTTGCGAGCTTCTGGAAGTCCCGATGCCGAGTTGCCCTGATGAAAAACGGGTAGGCACCATGTCGAGACGAATAAAGTAGAGTTTGTGGGTACCACCAAGAGTCTTCGCTGATGAAGGCCATCAATAAGACCATTACCTCGCCCTGCATTAGATCGACGAACGGTACATCTGTGCGATCGGCTTGCCGTCTCACAAGTTCGGCGGCGGGGGAGTGGAGTCTTGTTCCTTCTTGCGCGAGGATCTGGAGAGAGTCAGAGTGACCATAGAATGCGCGGAACGAAACGAGCTTCCCCCCTCCGGATGCATCCGTTGAAGGGAGAAGATAGTGGCTCGTGAGCACCACATGGAGGGTGTCAAACGACCGGGTTTTGAGGAGGGCGGCCACTATGTATAAGAAAGTCTCGTAGGCGAATACTTGGTGGGCTTCAAACCATGTGTCATTCCACGCGTTTAATTCAGCGGGTCTCGCCTTAAGTTCCAACAGTTGTTCAAGAACAGAAACTAAAGCTTCGTCGAATTCTGTTCCCGGCCTGATGGCGGATTCGAGCAAGACCCAATCGACGATATGGTCGCGCACAATCTTGAGTTTTCCGCAATCTTCCAGGACCCGGCGGCCGAAGTCTGTGACGTCTGGTCGCTCGCGAATTCGCAGGGCATCGGCGTACGAGTAACACGCGCTCAAGAAGTCTGCGCGGTACAGGCTGACCGTTGGCCTTTCTTGAAGAATTGCTTGCTTGAGCGCTGAGAACTTCGTCAGGGCCGGGCTAGCGGGCACTTTTACGTCCGCGGTTATGTAACTTGGCGGCGTACCTAGAGAGGGCTTTTCGTTCGCGGGCCTTCCGTACAAAAGCCGGACAAGTTGTTCCCAGTTGTCGTTTGCTGCCTCTGGGCTGGAAAAGTCAATCCAAATTCGTGTGCGGAAAAAGGTCGGTAGAAGCGGCTCGCCTTCCTCGTCAAATTCGCACGCGATGGGGATGAACTTGGATTGTTTGACCTTGGAATACACCTCTTGCGAGATTATCTGCGATTCCGTACCCACGCCGGCTTTGCGTGCATCCGCCTTTGATGCGTAAGCAGAATCACAAAAGACGAGCACGTGCGTGACGGATTCGTCTACGACCATAGATTCCATGAACGCATACTTATCGTCGCCTTCTTTCAGGTCCCAAATGTCTAGAATCACATCGATGCCGTCGCTGACCAATTGCTCAGCCCACTGTCGGATGCGGCCTTGGTGACCAGGGGACGTCCAACTATAAGAGATGAAAACCCTCGGCTTCATGTGACCCTCGGCAGGAATTGAAATTTGTAGTGATCTGTGAGAATTCTACATAAGCTTATTGTTTGCGTGCCATTCCATGGGTGGAAACGACCCAGTTGAACGGATTCGAGCGGCGCCGGCGGCGGCTGGCTGTCGTACTCGGGTCTTGAGCACGAAAATTCGCTTGCTGACGGATCCTTCAAAGTTGAAGACGTCGATCAGTTCTTCGATGAAGCATACGAGTGCTTCGAGCATGGCATTGCTCCTGATGTAGTGAGGTTGGGTATTTGCACTGACTACGGTGCAGGCTGTAGCAATCCTACGGATTGTCGGCCGCTGCGGCGCGGCTCGAAACTTTTGACCGCGGCGCACGGACGCTCGAAGTACTTTTTCCCTGAGGGGTCGCTGTTCGCGCCGATGAGGTTGGGATGCTCGTGTGGCCTCCGTAAGTGCAGGTGGGGCGGCATCGCGGACGCCACCCAGATTGCGGGTGGCTTAAATGATCATCCGCATTTGTTGGTCATGCCAAAAATTGGGTATGGCGGTGATTGCGATGTCGATTAAATTGACACGATCCCTATTGCTGCGCATGGCGAGGGCCGAAAACAAAGCGCGTGCGTCCACCGCGGAGGATCCGAGATGGTCACTCAACGGAAAGCAATTCTGGTTCGATTGGGAGCTCTCTTAGCAGGGCTGATTGTGTTTTATATTGCGTTGCACGTAATCGTCTTCGGTTCCCAAATATTTGTATATTCGCTTTGGCATGCCGCGATGCAGCACGCTGCCCTGCGTCCAGCAAAAAACTGGCCAATAGTCCCCGGTGCAAGGTTGACCGCAGACGTTGTGCTGTTCGCATATCCGGCCTGCGCCGGTGTCGTAACGACCGTGCTATTTTGGCAAGGCTGGCCCAAGTTTTGGGGGCGAGCGATCGTCTACTCGCTTGTTGTTGTGTTGATTCTGCCGATAAGTTGGATCAACTATGCGCGATCCGACCAGTGGCTCAACGTTTGGGTTCAGGCGGCGTTCAATTTGGCGCTGGCGGTATTTTTCCTGATGATTGTTCAGGGCCTTCGCAACATTGAGCCCAAGGCGCCGGATGCAAAGGCAATGCAGATCATTGGCGTCCTTATGCTGGCATCATTCGGCGTGTTCCTCCCCCTCTTCTTTACTGCTGTATTTTTGGCCTATGCGTCCGGCATGGTCACGCACGATCAAATCAGAAAGATCAATGAGCAAGTTCCGTTGATGTTCGCAGGCGGCGCAGGAGCGGTAGCAACGCTCCTAGGTCTGCTTGAGAAGATTCGCGGTGGAGCTGGCGCGAAGTAGGGCCGTGGTGCGCAGACGTGGCTGTTCGCGAAGCCCACGAGCCAGCTCATGCACGGCTTGGGAGAGTGAATGAGAACTCGCATAGCTTGGTTGCGTAACATTCGGGGAGAGCGGCCCCGTGCATAGCGGCGGGGTGGGTCATAAAGAGTGCAAATCTGCGATTTCGTTTTCGTGGGATGGAGCAATTTTGACAACTTCTTAAGCGACGTCGCGTCTTGCTAGGAGGCTGAAATGTCGAAAGACACGTTAGATAAGGCGAAAGACATCGCTCAAATTGTCTCTATGATTGCCGTTCCGGCTGTCGTTGCGGTCTTCGGCTGGATGATCCAAACAACAATTAAGGACCGGGAGTTGCAACGCGATTACCTTCAAATATCGGTGTCGATGCTTTCATCGAAGGATACGAAGGAACCGTTGCGAAAATGGGCTGCTGAGGTATTTCGGCAGAATTCCCCAGTTCTTTTGGGTGACGTTCTTGTACTGGAGTTGGCAAACGGCGCTCCTTTGATCCCGCCAGACGTCATGTACGGCCTGCATGAGCGCCAGGCGGCCTCCAAAGATGCATTTAGAGCGGTTGAGCAGATTCTTGCAAAGCAAGGAATAAGACTGACAATTCCTCAAGGCGTCGACTAGACTAAAGATCGAGATTGGGATTCCACACCAGGCACAGCCTCGTCGCCAGCGTCATGTTGTGGTGGTCGGCGGACGAAGATGCCTTGGTACCGCGGCCACATGTCGTACTTGCCGAGGATGCCGGATCGGGTCACGCCGAACTTTTTGAGCAGCAGTTCGGCGTCTGTCAGCATCTAGTAGTGGCTGCACATGGAACACTCCGTGGGTACGACCGAGCGGTCACGCGGGTGGTTTGCTTTCGGCCCAAAGGGCTTCGTATGCGTCGCGCTTTTCCTGCGCTATCGAATCGACGCGTGATATATGGCCGGGGGCCCTCTTCGCGAAATCCTTAATGGATTGGGTCAAGGTCCAAACAGCCGCAGAGTCTACAAAAATCGCGCGATCGTGCAGACGGCGAGGTTCTGAAAGTCTTAGCTCGATCGGTCGTTGAACCCCGTACTGTTCCTGCCACCGGGCCAGAGCGGGTAGCAGGTTCTTTTTGTAGTTGTTGGGGTCCGTTAGAAGTCTGATCAACACGCCCGGCGGGACACTAGACCCGTATTCGATCAGGATCATCTCATCCAGATAAGGATCGACGACGAGAACGTCCTCGGTGGCCGACCCAAGCACCTTGGAAATGGCGGAATAGGCGTCAAACACATTTCCAGGATGAATAAATGCTCCTGCTGATTGAGCCGGCATCTGTTGTTCTAGCCACGCTAAGACGCGGTACGCAATGATAATAAGTTCACTGCGTTGTTGGTCACGATAGCGAGGGAGCGAGATAGTATTGCTCGATTTGACAGCAAAGCTGATCGCATCTGCGTGCGCGTCCGAACGCTTGATGATGGCGTGCACGCGCCCCATCCAAAGAGCGGCTCCCTCATGCGTAAGATCTGCGGGCGCTTGCTCTAGCAGCCGCGCAAGCTGTGCGTGAAGTGTTGCAGCTTCTTGATCATTCAATGTGTTGGCCATTAGCGTAAGTTTTGGCGTAACGTTGGCGCTGCTCCGGCATCATGCCCTACGGGAAGTGCTTTTGCATCATGGGGGTATGGCCCGCGTGGGCGTCGGCGGCGGTGTTTTGCAGTGCAGAATTCATGCCCGTGATTGTATCGGGGCGGGGAAGGCGCCGCTGAGCGGGGGCGCGGCAAATTCGTTGCGGTTTGCAATTTTCGGCATGGCGGGCGGTTCGCATGCCGGTCGCGCTTCCGGTGTTTGCCGTGCGCCCCGTGGATCGGAAGGCCTGCTTGCTCCTGCGGCCGGGATCGATCCGGTCGCAGGACGGGTCATCATGCCAAACGTATCGCCCGAGCTCAGGCGGTGGCGATTCCCCAACGCTGCTTGGCGAGCGCGGTGTCTTCGCTCTCAGCGTCCACGAACGTCCAGTTTTTCTCGAGGTAGTTCTTGGCGGTCAGTTCGTTGCCTTTGACCGACATAAATACCTGAAGCCCCATATATATCGCCACATTGAACAACATGGCAATTGCCTGCACTTCCTCGGTCGGCGTCGGCATGATCAAGTTAATGGAGCCGACGGCTAAAAACACAGCGCCCCACATATGTAGGCCGCGCAGGAAGAGCGGAATCCCAAACATGCCGGAAAAGAAAAACAGCGTCCAGCTCCAACCAACCTTTACCTGTTTTATTTCGCCTGTCTTGGGGTTTCTCATACCAACTTTCATGAAGTCTCCGGAATAAAAGCGCTAGCTCGGGATATTCGCTAGCGAAAAAAAATTCTAGAGCATAATTTCCGAATGAAAATCGTTACTTCAAAATGTAAATTTGTTTAATTTGTCGGTTATGCCGTGTGGGCCTTCCCAATTCGACGCTTTCGCGGGAGTGGTCACTCCTCCGCGTTTCATAGGGGAAAGGAGCAGTTCGGCATCAGCGAAATTACAGAAGGCTTCGAATATGACGGCCGCTTTTATGCTGCTGTAGTGTTGATATTCTTTGAGCGCCGAGAGTAATAATCGAATATTTACTACCCGGTTAGTAATGGTGGTCGTTTCGCATCTTCGCGCATTCAGTCCCAACCATCGGACTTTGCAATCGACCGAAACGCCGGTGCCATGTCTCGCGCACAGTCTCGTCAGTAGTCATCACCGAGCCAGGTGGCGACTCTTACAATCGAAGCCTTATATAAATAATCCGCCCAGCCGTGACGACAACCCAAAAATTGAAGGCCTGGGCCAAACGAATCAAGCGTGACGGCGTCACGCTATGGTTTGCCGGCAAGGACCCGCGAACGCCGTGGTACGCCAAGGCGCTCGGCGTTCTGGTCGTGGCATACGCGTTGAGTCCGATCGACCTGATTCCGGATTTCATCCCGGTGCTGGGATACGTCGATGACGTCTTGCTGCTTCCCGTCCTGATCTGGGCCGCCATCAAACTGCTTCCCCCGGATGTCATTTCAGATTGCCGCCTTCGCGCTGAGGAATGGATCCGGGAAAAGGGCTCCAAGCCCAGAAGCTTGGTCGGCGCAATAATGATCGTTGTGGTTTGGGTGGGCACAGCCGCAGCGGCATGGATGTGGTGGTCCGCAAGAGCGTAGCGGTCTGCGTTGCAATCAAGTCAACTTGCCGCCATATCGCACCGCCATGCACAATCCCCCCTCGTGGCGCGTGTGGACGCCGCAGGAGTTTCAACCCCATGCCCGATATCGCTGTTCCCGCCGTACTGGACGCCACCGAGCGCGTTTCCATTTCCAGTGGCGACCACCAAGCCGAATTCGCACCGGCCGGTGGTGGGCGGCTGACGCGGCTTTCCACCAGCGGACACGACTGGATCGTGCCCCTGACCGCCACCGAATGGCCTGCCGGGAAATGGCCGCGTGCCGGATCCTATCCACTCGCGCCGTATTCCAACCGCATCCGCGACGGCGTCTTCACCTTCAACGGCGCCCGATACGCGCTGCAGTCCGTGCCAAACCGCCCGCAGGCGATTCACGGCGCCGGTTTGTTCCAGACCTGGCAAGTCCGCAATCTCACACCCGACAGCATTGACCTCGTGCTCGACCAACCCGCTGGCGTGCTGGGCTGGCCCTGGCCGTTTGAATGCGTGCAGCGCTGGAGCCTGGACAGCCGCGGACTCAGCCTGAAGCTGTCCATCACCAACCAAGGCGACACCCCGATGCCGTGCGGCATGGGCATCCATCCGTATTTCACGGCCGAGCGCGTGTCGCTGCACGCCCGGCGCATCTGGCCGTCGGACGAGAGTGGTCTTCCCACCGGCAGCAAGACGACCACCGTGCGAGAGCTACGCCAGTCCGCCGAGGGCTGCGACACGTACCTGTCGCAGTGGCAGGGGCGCGCGACGCTGCATTGGCCCGATGGTCACGAACTGGCGCTGCATGCCGATCCGGCGTTCGCGCATCTGGTGGTGTACACGGCGCCGGGGGCGGATTTTCTGTGTGTGGAACCGGTCACCAACGTGGCCGACGCGTTCAACTTGGCCGCCGCAGGCGACACCCGCACCGGCATGCAGGTGCTGGAACCGGGCGAGCGTTTTGCCGCCACGCTGCTGTTAGGCCTCGCGCCGGCTCGCAAAAAGTGAATGGCAGCTTGGTAACTGCCGCGCCCTGCGGCGATAATCCGCACAAATCAAGAATCTGGAGTCGTTACGTGAAAAAGCTCAGCACCGAACAA
>Ga0256892_1000494_pt1 | contig 9090 bp, 4 predicted proteins | sample MC6MC0515MT_FD_186339 | JGI IMG/M metagenome (GOLD analysis project Ga0256892, IMG submission 186339) | Metatranscriptome of enriched soil aggregate microbial communities from Iowa State University, Ames, United States - MC6-MC0515-MT... | ecosystem: Environmental > Terrestrial > Soil >...
CAGGGCATCATCGGCGGCTGGATCGACATCAGCGAGCGCCGCCAGTTGGTCATGGAACTGCGTCAGGCCAAGCAGCAGGCCGACGATGCCAACCGCGCCAAGAGCACCTTCCTGGCCACCATCAGCCATGAAATCCGCACCCCGATGAATGCCGTCATCGGCATGCTCGAACTGGCAGTCAAGCGCGCCGACCAGGGCCGGGTAGACCGCAGCGCACTGCAGCTGGCCCACCATTCAGCCAAGGACCTGCTGGGCCTGATCGGCGATATTCTCGACATCGCGCGCATCGAGTCTGGCCACTTGTCCCTGGCCCCGGAGGCCGTCGACCTTGCAGCACTGGTCGAATCGGTAGGGCGTATTTTCGAGGGGCAGGCGCGCCAGAAAGGCCTTGCTCTGGAGGTAAAGATTGCACCCGCCGCGCGCTGCCACGCACTGCTCGATCCCCTGCGTTTCAAACAGGTGTTGTCCAACCTGGTGAGCAATGCCATCAAGTTCACCGAGCATGGCCAGGTCCGTATCAGCGTCAGTCTGCAGGATGACGGCAACACCACGCCCGCAGTGCTGGAACTGGAAGTGCGCGACAGTGGCATCGGCATCCATGCCGACGACCTGCAACGCCTGTTCAATCCGTTCATCCAGGCCAACCCGCACAGCCAGGGCGCCCGTGCCGGTACCGGGCTGGGCCTGGCCATCTGCCGCAGCCTGTGCGAAATGATGGGCGGCAGCCTGACCATCAAGAGCCTGGAAGATGTTGGCACCCAGGTGCGCCTGAAGATGCCGCTGCAGCGGATTGACGCCGCCCCACCCCCAGCGTCGCTCCTCGAGCACCTCGATGTGCCTGACCCGCGGCTGAACGTACTGGTGATCGACGACCACCCGGCCAATCTGCAGCTGATGGCGCAGCAGCTCGGCTACCTGGGCCTGCCGCACGCCAGCGCCCGCGATGGCCGCGAAGGCCTGGCGGCCTGGCGCGCAGGCGACTTCGATGTGCTGGTGCTCGACTGCAACATGCCGCACATGAACGGATACCAACTGGCGACCGCCGTCCGTGCCGAAGAACGCCATGGCAAGCGGCTGCGCTGCACCATTCTCGGCTATACCGCCAACGCGCAGCCAGAGGTGCGCCGCCGGTGCCTGAGCGCCGGTATGGACGACTGCCTGCTCAAGCCGATCAGCCTGGGTACCCTCAGCAAGCGCCTGGCGAGCATTCGCCCGCGCCGCCAGCAAAAGCCCCGGCGCACGCTTTACCATCTGGCCGGCCTGGCGGCAGTGGTCGGGCATGACCCCGCCGACCGCCAGCGCTTCCTGCTGGCCTTGCAGCAAAGCCTGCAGGCCGATCTGGCCAGTTTGATGGCGCTGCATCCGGAGCATGACAGCGACGCCATTGCCGAGCAGGCCCACAAGGTGCTGAGTGCGGCCCGCATGCTGGAAGCCCCCGACCTGATGCAGGCCTGCGAGGCGCTGGAGGCCCGCGGCCTGCCCACGCACCAGTTGCGCCTGCGGCGCCAGGCACTGGCGCGGCACATGTGCCGTGTAGAACGGGCTCTGGCCAAGGAACTGGCCACCGGCGCGTGCACACAGGCAGGCAGCCAGACGTGTTAACTGGTAGACTGCGCGGCGTTATTACCTAAGAGGATTGTTTCATGGCCACAAACCGCTCCCGTCGTCTGCGCAAAAAGCTGTGTGTCGACGAGTTTCAGGAATTGGGCTTCGAGCTGAACCTGGACTTCAAGGAAGATCTGGATGACCAGGCAATCGATGCTTTCCTCGATGCGTTCCTGGAAGAAGCGATGGACGCCAACGGCCTGGACTATGTAGGCGGTGACGATTACGGCCTGGTGTGCTCGGTCAAACGCGGCTCGGCCAGCGAAGAACAGCGCGCTGCCGTTGAAACCTGGCTGAAGGGCCGTAGCGAACTGACCAAGATCGAAGTCAGCCCGCTGCTGGACGCCTGGTACCCGGAAAAGCCGATCAACAAGGCTGAGTGATACCTGCCTGGCTTGATCGCTGAAAAGGCTGCCCTTGCGGGTGGCCTTTTTTATTGGCGGTGCTTTCCGTCGAACGTGGCGCATCGTCGCTACGCTTGGGGCATAATGCGTACTCTTTCGTCGTGGGGCCATCATCTCTTACAGCCCCAATGCCCTTTTCCCTCGCCGCAGGGTATTTATCCATTATGATCAAAACGCTTCGTCCCTTCATTCTTGCAAGCCTGCTGTTGCCACTCGCATTGCCCAGCCAGGCCGCCGCCGTCAATACCACCCTGCCCGCCAAAGTGCAGCAGGCGCTCAAGGCCAACAAGCTGCAGGACACAGCCCTGTCGCTGGTAATGCTGCCGCTGGACGGCCCCGGCACGCCGACCGTGTTCAATGCCGATGTTTCGGTAAACCCGGCCTCGACCATGAAACTGGTCACTACCTACGCTGCCCTCGAACTGCTCGGCCCCACCTTCCAGTGGAAAACCGAGTTCTACACCGATGGCACCCTGAGCAACGGCGTGCTCAATGGCAACCTGTACCTCAAAGGGGGCGGCGACCCGAAGCTGAACATGGAAAAGCTGTGGCTGCTGATGCGTGACCTGCGCGCCAATGGCGTGCGCACCATCACCGGTGACCTGGTGCTGGACCGCAGCCACTTCGTGCAACCCAACCTGCCGCAGTTCAATGATGACGGCGGCGATGAAAACAAGCCGTTCCTGGTCAAGCCCGATTCGCTGCTGGTCAACCTCAAGGCCCTGCGCTTCGTGGCCCGCAACGATGGGGGCAAAGTCACCGTCGCGGTCGAGCCACCGATTGCCAGCATCCGTATCGACAACCAGGTCAAGGCGGTGGCTTCGAAGCAGTGCACTGGCGATGTGCGCTACAACCCGGTACCCCAGGCCGATGGCATCAGTGTAACCGTCAGTGGCCAGCTGGGTGACGGCTGCAACTCGCAGACCTACCTGTCGCTGCTCGACCACGCAACCTATGCCGCCGGTGCCGTGCGCGCGATCTGGAACGAGCTGGGCGGCAGCATCCAGGGTGGCGACCGCATCGAGAACGTGCCCAAGAGTGCCCGCCTGCTGGCCCGCGCCTTCTCGCCAGACCTGGTGGAAGTGATCCGCGACATCAACAAATACAGCAACAACACCATGGCCCAGCAGCTGTTCCTGAGCCTTGGCGCGCAGTTCCGCACCGATGCCGATGGCGACGATGCCCGCGCCGCCCAGCGCGTAGTGCGCCAATGGCTGGCGAAAAAGGGCATTACCGCGCCGCACCTGGTGATGGAGAACGGCTCTGGCTTGTCACGTGCGGAGCGGGTCAGCACCCGGGAAATGGCCCAGATGCTGCAGGCTGCCTGGAAGAGCCCCTACGCTGCCGAGTTCATGAGTTCGATGCCGCTGGTAGGCATGGACGGCACCATGCGCAAGCGCCTGAAGCGCACCGCCATGACCGGTGAGGGGCACATCAAGACCGGCACGCTGAACACCGTGCGGGCGATTGCCGGCTTCAGCCGCGACAGCAACGGCCATACCTGGGCGGTGGCAGCGATTCTCAACGACCCGAAACCGTGGGGTGCGTCGCAGGTGCTGGACCAGGTGCTGCTCGACCTGTATCGCCAGCCGAAGCTGGCCGGTAGCACCGCGGCCAACTGATTGGTCAGCCAGTACCGGCCCTTTCGCGGCTAAAGCCGCTCCCACAGGTACTGCACAGGCCTCAAGTGCCGTGAAGATCCTGTGGGACCGGCTTTAGCCGCGAAAGGGCCAGTACCGACAACTGGCAGCTACCAGGCGGATTCCCCTTCCACCCGGTCCCGCCCGGCCTGCTTGGCTGTATAGACACCCGCATCAGCCCGCAGCAGCAAGGCGTCGGCGCCCTCCCCCGGCCGCCAGCCCGCCACTCCAAAACTTGCGGTCACCTGGCCCACGCCTTCCACCGGCATCGTGCGCACCCCTTGCCATAACTCAAGCGCCAGCAGCCGCGCCTGCTCGGCATCGCTGCCCGGGCACAGCACCATGAATTCTTCCCCACCCAGCCGGCAGAACACATCAGTACGCCGCAAGCGCTGGCCAATACGCTGACACAAGCTGCGCAACACCCGGTCGCCCATGGCATGGCCGAAGCGATCATTGATGCATTTGAAGTGATCGATGTCGAGCATGATCACGGCCAACGCCAGGCCGTCGCGCTGGGCGCGCTCCAGTTCGACCTTGAGCCGGTCCTGGAAGTAGCGGCGGTTATGGATGCCGGTCAGCGAGTCGGTGACCGACAACGCCCGCAATTCCTCCTCCACACCCTTGAGGTCGGAGATATCCGTCAGGTAGCCATGCCACAGGGTGCAGCCTTGCTCCCCCACCTCTGGCGTCGCTTCGCCACGGACCCAGCGCAGGCCGGCACGCGGCAGGCACACCCGGTATTCCTCGCGCCAAGGCGCCAGGTGCTCGGCCGAGTAACGCACCGAGCGGCGCACGCGGTCCAGGTCATCGGGGTGGATGCGCTCGAACACCAGCGTGGCATCCTCGCGCAATTGCTGCAGGTCCACTTCGTAGATGTCGTACAGGCCTTGGCTGGCATAGGGAAAGCACGAATGGCCGTTGGCATCCAGGCGATACTGGTAAATGCCCCCCGGCACCTCGGCACTGAGCTTTTCCAGCAGCCGGTCGCGCGCCGCCAGCGCCTCGTGTACCCGACGCCGCTCGGTGACATCAATGCAGATGGCCAGGTAGCCAACCCACAAATCCTGCTCATCCAGCATGGCGGTAACCAGCATGTTGGCCACCAACTGGCTGCCATCGGCGCGCAACAAGGTCCATTCTCCAGGTTCGGCGCCATGCGCTTGCACCGTTTCGGCGAACATGGCCTGGCCACCGGCAATCGGGCGACCATAGCGCAGGCTCAGGGCATGGCCGCGCTGGCTCAGTTCCTCGGGCAGCACCAGGTTCTCAAGGCGCAACTGCCCGATCGCCTCGCTGGCCGGGTAACCGAACATACGCTCTGCGCCGGCATTGAAGGTACTGACCACACCCTTGAGGTTGGTGGCGATGATTGCCACCTGGGTCGCCGCATCCAGCACGCTGCGCAGCTGGTTGTGGGTGCCGCGCAGCGACTGCTCGCTGACCCGCAGTTCGGCGGTGCGCTGCTCGACCAGGGCCAAGGCGCGTTGGCGCTGGCTGAACAGGCTGTAGAGCAAGGCACTGAGCAGCAGGCTCAACAACCCACCCAGCAGGACCACCGCCAGCACTGCCGACGAACGATTGGCCTTCACGAACGCCAGGCTCGGCAGGATGCTCAACTGGAAGTGGCGATCGGCCAGGTGCAACTGCTGATTGCTGGCCAGCGACAAGGGGGCGACCTGGTTCAGCGAGTCGAACATCACTTCCGGCCCCTGCAACCCGGACGGATCAACGATGCGCACCACCAGGTTGTCATCTGCCGCCACTGGCCGCCCATCACTGACCAGCTCGCGCATGCTCAGCAAGGCCGTCACATAACCTACTGCTGCGCCATGCGGATTAGCGTCGGAAAACACCGGCGCCACCAGCAGCAAGCCACGCGCGTACGATGGGATCTCGTACATGGCCAGGGGTTCGGACACCGCCATGCTGCCAGGCCCGAGTGCCCGTGCCAGGGCAGCCTGGGATGCTGCCTGGCCGGCAAGGTCCAGCCCATAGGGCAGCCCTGGCATTTCACCAGATTGGGTATACAGCACAGGGAAGTAATGGTCGCGCAGCGGCGCAGGGCGCCATTGGCCTTGTGCGTCCTGGTCACGGATCACATAGTCCGGGCCTGAATGCTCACTGGCATGGCGCTCGAACTCGGTGCGTTGCGCGGCTTCGACACGCGGCGCCCAAGCGTAGGCCAGGGTCCGCTGCAGCAATGGCCGGGCGTAACCGTCAAATTCGAGCGGGGTGACTTCGTTGGAAAAGCTGAAGAACCGTCGCAGGCCGTCCAGGCGCTGCTGCTGTTCATCAAAACGCTCGGCAATGCGGCTGAAGCGCTCGCTGGCCAGCAACTCGAAACGCTGGCGCAACTGCTGCTTGTAGAACGTCTGCGCGGCAAGCGCCAAGGCGGCCGTCAACAGGCCGCCCGCCACCAAAGCCACCAGCGCCACCGCCCAGGCGGACACCGCTTCTGTGCACAGGCCAAATAACCGCGCACGCACGCCACACTTTGACATACACCCATCTCGTCACGTCAGCGTCCTGCGGATTATCTCGCCCTCCTCACATTTATAGCTATTGGCCATTAGCCGCGCAATGTACCTCGTCGGCTCAACGCAATTGCAGGCGCCAGGCGCGGTGGATCCGGTTGTTTCGGGCAAAGTCCGGGTCCAGCGTCTGGGCGGTGATTTCTTCCACGGCATAGCGCGCCATCAGGTGCTCGTCGAGCTGGAACTTGCGGAAGTTGTTGGAGAAATACAACACGCCATCCGGCGCCAGGCGAGCCATGGCCAGGTCCAGCAGCTGTACGTGGTCACGCTGCACATCGAAGACGCCTTCCATGCGCTTGGAGTTGGAGAATGTTGGCGGGTCGATGAAGATCAGGTCGTAGCTGTCGCGGTTAGCTTCCAGCCATGCCATCACATCACCCTGCTCCAGGCGGTTGCGCTCGGAAAAGCCATTGAGCGCCAGATTGCGCCGCGCCCAGTCGAGGTAGGTTTTCGACAAATCGACGCTGGTGGTGCTGCGTGCGCCGCCCTTGGCCGCATGCACCGAAGCCGTGGCGGTGTAGCAGAACAGGTTGAGGAAGCGCTTGCCGGCAGCCTCGCGCTGGATACGCATGCGCATCGGGCGGTGGTCAAGGAACAGCCCGGTGTCCAGGTAGTCGGTGAGGTTGACCAGCAGCTTGACGCCACCTTCGTTCACCTCCTGGAAACGGCCCTCGGTGGCCTGGCGCTCGTACTGGCGCGTACCACTCTGCCGCTCGCGGCGCTTGAGTACTACACGCTGCGGCGAAATACCCAGTGCCTGGGGGATGGCTGCCAGGGCATCGAGCAGGCGCGATTGAGCCTTCTCCGGGTCGATCGAACGTGGCGCGGCGTACTCCTGCACATGCACCCAGTCGTGGTACAGGTCGACCGCCAGGGCGTACTCGGGCATGTCGGCATCGTACAGGCGGTAGCAGTCAACCTGCTCGCGGCGGGCCCACTTGCCCAGTTGCTTGAGGTTCTTCTGCAGGCGGTTGGCAAACATCTGCGCCCCTTCCGACAGGCGCGCCGGCTCACTGGCTACCGGCGCTTGCTCACGGATTTCGGCGTTGTCAGCCTGCGCTTCGCGGCGCTCACCGGTCACGAACTGGTCGGGCTGCACCTTGAACAGCAACAGCTTGCACGGCAAGGCGCCGTTCCAGAACGCGTACTGCTTGTGGCTGCGAATACCCATGCGCTTGCCCAGCTGCGGCGCGCCGGTGAACACCGCCGCCTCCCAGCCCATGCAGGCCTGGCGCAGGCGCTCGCCCAGGTTCTGGTAGAGGTACAGCAGGCTGGCTTCGTCACCCAGGCGCTCGCCATAGGGCGGGTTGCTGATGACCAGGCCTTTCTGGTTCTGGTCCGGGCGTGGCTCGAAGGTACTGACCTCGCCCTGATAGATTTTTACCCAGTCGCCCAGGCCGGCGCGCTCGACGTTGTTGCGGCCCGGCTGGATCAGCCGCGGGTCGGCTTCGTAACCGCGGATCCACAGCGGTGGCTTGGCCAGGCCAGCCTGCGCCCGGGCCTGCGCCTCATCGTGTACCTTGCGCCACAGCGCCGGCACGTGGCCGAGCCAGGCACTGAAACCCCAACGTTCACGCTTGAGGTTGGGCGCGATATCGGCAGCGATCATCGCCGCTTCGACCAGGAAGGTACCCACACCACACATCGGGTCGGCCAGTGCGCCACCTTCGGCGGCAATGCGCGGCCAGCCCGAGCGGATCAGCACTGCTGCCGCCAGGTTTTCCTTCAGCGGCGCAGCACCTTGCTGCAGGCGATAGCCGCGCTGGTGCAGGCTGTGGCCGGACAGGTCGAGGGAAAGAATGGCCTCGCCACGGTCCAGGCGCAGGTGCACACGCACGTCAGGGTCGATCTTTTCCACCGACGGGCGCAGGCCTTCGCGGTTGCGCAGCTTGTCGACGATCGCATCCTTGACCTTCAGCGCACCGAAGTGGGTGTTGTCGATGCCCGAGCCATGGCCGCTGAACTCCACCGCGAGGGTGCCGTCGGCTGCCAGGTGGTCGGCCCAGTCAACCGCGTTGACGCCGTCATAAAGGTCGTCGGCGTTCTTCATGGAGAAGCGCTTGAGCACCAGCAGCACCCGGTTGGCCAGGCGCGACCATACGCACAGGCGGTAGGCGGTTTCCATGTCGGCGGCGCCGCGAATGGCCGAGGTGTGCTCACGCACCTCGTCAAGGCCAAGGCCCTTGGCCTCTTCGGCAAGCAGGCTTTCGAGGCCTTTGGGGCAGGTGAGGTAGAGTTCGAAACGGTCCGACATGAGTATTCCAGAGCCTTGGGCTATTTGACTGACGAGGCGACGCATCGCCACGCGATGTTTGCCCGCATGCCTTTCCAGCAGGCGTGCGGGTGGCCTTTTCTGGCACATAAGCGTGCCGCGAAGGGCCGGGCCGCCTGACCGATCTGCGCTCGGCCAAGTGGCAAAGACAGCTTAGATCATCAGGCAGTACAAAAAATTCTGGCGATAGAGGGGCCTGTGTGACCCTTCGTCGCATTTCAAATTATTTCTGTCACCCGCGAGCAACGCTGGCGAAATGACGTCAATGATCAGCAAACCCTGATCATAGCGGGCTAAACCTCAAATAAGGTTAAGTCGCATTTATTTACTTATCCCCTGACCCTATGAAAGGTTACGTGCTTATGACAAATCGATCATTCACACCGTGACTCGCATTCGTTAGAACTGGTCTCAGGCCGCTTCGCAACGAGGCGGCACTTTCAGCTCGCCACGCCGGCAGCGAGCGCAAACCGGCAGAAAGACTCTGCCCGGCCTCAGAGAGGCCGACGGGACATTACAGTCAACAAGTGAGGGCAACACCCTATGAGAAGACTTAAGCGTGATCCGTTGGAAAGAGCATATTCACGTGGCTACCAATACGGGGTCACCGGCAAATCCCGCGAACTTTGCCC
>Ga0256892_1000505_pt1 | contig 9041 bp, 9 predicted proteins | sample MC6MC0515MT_FD_186339 | JGI IMG/M metagenome (GOLD analysis project Ga0256892, IMG submission 186339) | Metatranscriptome of enriched soil aggregate microbial communities from Iowa State University, Ames, United States - MC6-MC0515-MT... | ecosystem: Environmental > Terrestrial > Soil >...
GCAGCGGGAAGGCGCCCGGCTTAAACGCAAGCGCTTCAGCAATTCGCTGTTCGTCATTCATTTCGGGCTCAAACGCCCGCAACCGCAGTTGCAGCACCACACTGTGTGCTTCGGGCCACGTTACCAAGCGCTGATTCAGGAGATCTTCAAGGGCCAGGCATTGGCCGAAGATTTTTCTTTGTACCTGCATGCGCCGTGCGTGACCGATCCAAGCCTTGCGCCACCGGGGTGTTCCAGCCATTACGTGCTATCGCCGGTGCCGCATTTGGGCAACGCGCCGATTGACTGGGCGGTCGAAGGGCCGCGTTATCGGGACCGCATTTTCGACTACCTGGAGAAGCACTACATACCGGGGTTACGCGAGGATTTGGTCACCTGCCGAATCTTCACCCCGAATGACTTCGAGGGTGAGCTGAACGCACACCTTGGCTCGGCGTTTTCCCTTGAACCAATCCTGACGCAGAGCGCTTGGTTCCGCCCGCACAACCGCGACGCGACGCTGCGCAATGTCTACCTGGTCGGTGCAGGAACGCACCCGGGAGCGGGCGTGCCTGGCGTCATCGGCTCTGCCACGGCCACGGCTGGCCTGATGCTGGAGGATTTGCACCGTTGACAGCGGCGGACGGAAACGATCAGGCGCTGCTCGATCATGCGACGCGCAGCATTGCCGTGGGCTCGAAAAGTTTTGCCGCCGCCGCGCGACTGTTCGACCCCGCGACGCGACGCAGCGCGGTGATGCTCTACGCGTGGTGCCGTCATTGCGACGACGTCATCGACGGCCAAGAAGCAGGCCACGACGCCACGCCTGTCAGTCAAGCGGAAGTCAATCAACGCCTGGCCGGGTTGGAGGCCCAGACGCGAGCGGTGTACGCCGGGTTGCCGGCCCAGACCGAAGCGTTTGCAGCGTTTCGCGATGTGGTGATCCGCCATCGGCTCAAGCAGGTGTATGCCCTGGAGCATTTGGCAGGATTCGCCATGGATGTGCAGCAGCGACAGTACGTACATATCGAGGACACGCTGGAGTACTGCTACCACGTCGCGGGCGTCGTCGGGCTGATGATGGCGCAGGTCATGGGCGTGAGTGATGAACGGACGCTGGACCGCGCCTGCGATCTGGGCATGGGGTTTCAATTGACCAATATCGCGCGGGACATCGTCGAGGATGCGGGCGTGGGTCGCTGTTACCTGCCGCGCGTGTGGCTTGAGGAACTCGCGATTCCCGAGCAGCACTTGGCAGAGTCTCAGTATCGAGAAGCCTTGGCCGTATTGGCGTGTCGTCTGGTCGATCTGGCCGAGCCATTCTACCTCAGCGCCGAGGCGGGCTTGACGGCATTGCCGTGGCGCTCGGCCTGGGCCGTGGCGACAGCCAGCGGCGTCTACCGGGAAATCGGCGTCAAGGTCAAAGAGGGGGGCAGTCGGGCCTGGGATTCGCGGGTGTCGACGTCGAAGTTCGACAAAATCCGGCTGGTCGTGGCAGGACTGTGGCGCGCGATCATGTCCCATGCCCGCCGCTGGCCCGATCGCCCTGCGGACTTATGGCAACGTCCTCGTCACGCTTGTTCAGCGGACCCCCATGCAACGCACGAAGCTGGCCCCGAAGTTTCGAGATAGAGGGCGCGTACAGAAAGCCGAAGGAGACGCAGCGCTCTTTGCCTGCGACGGCATGGTGCATCAAGTGCGCCTGATAAAGGCGTTTCAGGTAGCCATTTCTGGGCACGTAGCGCATCGGCCAGCGCTTGTGCACCAGACCATCGTGGGCTAGGAAATACAGAAAACCATAGGCGGTCATGCCTGCACCGATCCACTCCAGTGGATGCACGCCCTGATTGCCAAGGGCAATGAGCACGATGGCGAACAGCGCGAAGACCACTGCGTACAGGTCATTCTTTTCAAACCAGCCGTCACGGGGCTCGTGGTGCGAACGATGCCAGCCCCACCCCCAGTCGTGCATGATGTACTTGTGCGCGACGAAGGCAAATCCTTCCATGCCGATCAGCGTGGTCAGAAACACCAGAGCGTTAACCATCATTTGAATCACCCGTGAGAAGTCAGCTGTTGAGACCTTGAGTGCGCCTCGAACGTTCTGAGTTTACGCTCGATGACCACCGAGTTTCCAAAGCGTTGCCGGAACCGCGACGCCTCGGTCGACCTAAGCGACCGGCGGAGCGGAGGCTATGCCTGAGCGAAACGTTGAACGCCCGGTTGTACGGGTTCTCGAATGGGTACGCCTGCCACTTTATTGGAGCAACACCATGAGCCCGACGACTTCCTTCATCTTTGACCTGGATGGCACGCTGACCGACAGTGTCTACCAAAACGTCGCTGCTTGGAAACAGGCGCTGGACGCCGAGGGCATTCCGCTGGCCATGTGGCGCATTCATCGGAAAATCGGCATGAGTGGCGGCCTGATGCTCAAGTCGCTGGCCCGTGAAACCGGTATGGAGATTCCCGCCGAGCAGGCTGAGCGACTGAGCGATCTGCATGCCGAGTTTTATCGCGAACTTCAGGGCCAGATCACCGCGCTTCCCGGCGCCAATGATCTACTCGAAACGCTGACGCAAGGCGGCATGAAATGGTGCATCGCCACCAGCGGCGGGACCGATACCGCAACGATCAACCTCAAGGCACTGGGGCTGAAGGTCGAGGACATCACGCTCATCACCCGCGACGACGTCAAATACGGCAAACCCGATCCTGATCTGTTCATCGCAGGCGCTCAGCGCATGGAGGTGCCGATCGAAGAATGCCTGGTGATCGGCGACGCGATCTGGGACATGCTCGCGGCCCGTCGCTGCAAAGCCACAGGCATCGGCCTGCTTTCTGGCGGGTACGACATCAGTGAACTGGAGCGGGCAGGAGCGCTGCGGGTGTACGAAGACCCGCTCGACATGCTCGATCACCTGGACGAGATCGCGTCACGTGCGTAGCTAGGCCAAACTGTAGAAGATTGAGCATACGCGGCGCGCATGCCTGGATGCCGGCTCGTTACCTGTCTTCTACCGTCCAGATTCGTGATCTGATCTGACTGCGACGTGGTGATAGAAAGCGAATATCGTTTTGGTGCCGTTTTCCAGCCTGACGGCTGAGAACGTTGAGACAAATGTTAAGAGTGTGCCGCACAGTTTCATTCCTTGCGATCTGAGGAAACCGTCACACAGATATCCTCACACGTCTTCAAGAGAGCTTGATCCAAGACGGTGGTCTGTACGCCGAATGGGTGGACGATCGTTCAAGCCCTAACCTCTCAAAACATGAACTTGAGCTGCTTTGCCGCTTTCGCCAACTCGGGCCTCAGCAACAGGTGGCCCTGATTAGGCTGATATCGAGTGAATGATGACGGCAGGTTTTGGCCTCGTTTGGACGTACTAATCGGTGTTAGCGGATTGACGATGAGGAATGGAGGCGTAAAAGCATGTGCCATTGGCGGGCGTGGATTCTACGGTGATCTCCCCCTCATGGCTGAGGATGATCTGCGATGCAATGAATAGGCCTAAACCCAGACCTGCGGAGGGACCACGGTCACCTTGGGCAAAACTGGAATGCCTCTCGCCGAGCTCACATAATCGTGGGATGACATCTGGGGGTATGACTTCTCCGTGATTCTGCACACTGAACACGGCACGTTCGCCTGTAGCAGATAAGCGCACCCGAACTGGGTGCTTTTTGCTGCCATGACGAATGGCATTTCCGATTAAATTAGCGAACGCTTGGGCAATCCGCATCGGATCGAAAAGTCCTTCAACAGGATCGTCAGCCACGTAGTCGATGTTCGCTCTGGGAAACGCTGTGCGCAGCTCCTCAACGATCGATTGGGATATTTCGTTCAAACATACATTTTCAAGACAAATGGGGATACCTTTTCCTAGGTTGCAGCGTGCAAGGTCCAACAGGTTATTAACCATTGTATTGGCCCTTTCCACGCTGACATGGATCTGTTGTGAGAGCTTGTTTTCGCGGGCGTGAAGGTAGTCAGCGTTCTTTAACAAACCACTTGCAAGCGTGATAGCACCAAGCGGCGTCCTTAGGTCATGACCAAGCACACCAAGAACGGTTTTGCGCGTGGCTTCTACCGCACGGCCATAGGTAGAGATCGACTCTACCAGCGCTTGGTCGATGGCTTCATTGAAGCGGATCATCTGCTGAACCTGCTGCGGTTCGGAACTGCTGGGCTCCGCTACCCAAAGCCTAAGGACGCTGGATCGAAGCGCACGGTATTCAGAAACCATTTGATCCATAGTGAAGCCAGCGGTAAGCCGAGTCATTGCGTGAGTGCGCGCGGGACCATCATCCGGACGTAAATCATCTCGACCATGGGCCTTGTCGATTTGCTGTTGGTCAGTCTGAGAGGTCTGCATGTCAGCAACCACGGTTCGGAGAATATGTTCAGCATGATTTCGCAGGCCCTCCACGTCCATTGCTGGCAGCGGCGTGTCGACGTCTCTGGCAAAGTCCTCCCATGCTTGGAGGATCAATTCCATATTCCGCAGGATGAAATCGTGAAGTTTCATCGTATTCCTTCGATATACGCATATGCGCGTAAGTACGCGCATACGTCATTCCACCGAGCCCCCTTGAGCCTATGAGTTGAATAGGCACGGGATGGGGGGGGTGCCCTACGACATGACCAGCGAGATCAGTTGTCGTGCGTCGAGCACTTGATTCTGAACAACGCATGATTGATAAATCGTCGAGCGTCTTCTCTGAAGGTTGTAACTTGAACCTTGAAATTCTGCTCTCGGGGCTCGGTATTAGGAAGGCTGAAACAGCTGGCAACGCCGACGATCACGTCGGTCGTATCAGATAAACTGGTGTGGAGCGCGCTTAAAATCGCGCTGACATGGGCAGCAGTCGACTGGGCAACCTCCATGGATCTGGGCTGACGTTGCAGCAAGGAGGACATCGTATAGGGCTCGACCTGCTTTGATTCCGATGGGACCAAGGACGTACTTGAAAAAAGGTAGGCGACGTCTACGCCGGCATCGCTTAGCTTCTGTAGATAGTCGGCTTTGGGTGATCGATAGCCGCTTTCATAGTGGCCTTGTGCATTGGGTTCGACCCCGCCGATCTTTGCAAATGCCACCTGCGTGAAGCCTAGTCTTTTGCGTTCTTTTTTTATGCGTAAGCCAAGCGTATCCATGAGCAGACTCCTGCGAATTCACTCACTCAAATCGGTGAGTGCAATGGGGGCTGGAGCGCGAGATTCCCTAATTTAGCGAAAATACCTCGAACCTTAGAGACCAACCATACACCTTAATGAAGCCTAGGCACCCGCAATCGCATTGAATCGATGACCGGTGGACTTGTCATTGCGTTGAGAAGGGTATGCAGAATTTCTGCCTCTGCTTTGCTAACGTTACTGAGCGTTATGCGGATGCGCTGTGTGTGAAGTGCCGGTGGGATCGGTGATCTGCATGACCTTGCCATGACGCCAGGCATCAGCCTCAGGTAAAGGGTCCGGCGCGATGATATCCGCACGTGCGGTTCGCTTAGCCTCACTGCTGATACCGAATCGATGGTCTCGTTCCCTGACCATTTTTGGATTGGCCTGCCCATCCGCGGTGAAGCCCATCATGAGTTGCGGCACCCCCAATGGAAGCGTTCTGTCCTGATCTGTATGCCAGGTGTGCCAGGTTTTGCCATAGGTATTCACCAGCTTTTCCATCAGCACATGCTCGGCAGGCTCAGGAATGCCTGGCGCTATCAGCTGCCCCGATTTCACCTCATGCTTATGGCTGTGCCACAGCGGCTTTTCTTCATCGGGTAACTGGGCAAATAACCCTGCACTGATGATGTATTCAACGCCCATAAGCTTGGCATCTTTGGTGTTGCCGTCGAAGATGGCGCACTGGATGACCTCCTCATTTAATACCGAACAGTAGTGATGCGCTTCCATCTGCGCCTGACGGTTGCCGTTGTAAAAGTGGAATCCATCGAGGTAAGCATTTAGCTGGTTCACCGGCGCGTGGCTTTGCAGAATGTCCGCGCTTGTCACAAGGGCCTTGGTCATTGGCGTCGCAGGCTTTCCTGGACTTTCGACGGGAGAAGCGGAACGATGAGCAGAACAGGCCACCAGTGAAATCAGGCTGATCGCCAGGCACGTCACGCTGGCTGCAGGGGAGCGATGGATGGACATACGAAGGTTCATCATGGTTTCTCATGCGCTAATTCGATGTCTGCCGGTGCGACGGGACGCACGCCACCAGCACGGGCGCAGACGTGAAGGACCACGCCGACCAGAATCAATGCCCCGGCGCGGAGCCACGTGTCCAATCCCTGCTGGCTCAACAGCAGCAGGCAAGACACGATGCCGAGCACCGGCATCCAGGTCGGCACCCTGAAATGCGAAGTCTCGACCTTGTCCTTGCGCAACACGAGCACTGCCAGATTGGTGCTGATGAAGACGAAGAGCAGCAAGAGCACCACCGTCTGTGCCAGGGTTTGCAGCGATCCCGTGAGGGTCAGGACGATGGCGATGACAGACGTCACCAGAATGGCCATCCCCGGGGTGCGTCGATGGGGCAAAATCCGGGTCAGCGCACTGGGGAGCAACCCTTGGCAGGCCATGCCGTAGGCCAGTCGACTCGACATGATCATGGTCAACAGCGCGCCGTTGGCCACGGCCACCAACGCAATGAACGCGAACAGGCGCGGGGAGATGCCCAATCCGGACGCTTTCACCACCTCCAGCAGCGGTGCCGACGAGGTGAGCAACTGCTCGACAGGCATGACGGCGGCTGCGGCGACTGCGACACCCATGTAAACCGCCCCGGCGATCAGCAGCGCGCCGAACAGCGCGCGGGGGTAGGTCTTGCGCACGTCGCGGATCTCTTCGGCGAGGTTGGCTGAGGTCTCGAAGCCAACGAACGAATAGAAGGCCAGCAGCGCCGCGCTCAGCACGGCAATCGCCGGATTTACCCCTGGCTTGAAGGTGAGCGCTCTGCCCAGGTCCGCTTCGCCCGTGCGGAAGAACCAGACGGCGGCAAAGATCACGATCAACAGCCCGGAGACCTCGATTACCGTCATGACCAGATTCGCCGACAGGGACTCCTTGATGCCGCGCGCATTGAGTAGTGCAATCACGCCCAGGAACAGCAGGGCCGCCACCTGTGGCGAGACGTCCACGAATGCCGAGAGGTAATCGCCGGCGAACGCGAGGGAAAGCCCCGCCGCGCTGGTCACCCCCGCGGCCAACATGCAGAACCCCACCAGAAACGAGATCAGCGGCGACTTGAAGGCTTTCCCGGCGAATACCGAAGAGGCACCGGCGTGCGGGTATTTGGTTACCAGTTCGGCGTAAGAACCTGCGGTCAGCAACGCGAAACACAGGGCGATCAGCAGTGGCACCCAGATCGCGCCGCCCACTTGACCGGCAATGGTGCCTGCTAGCGCATAAACGCCAGCACCCAGCACATCGCCCAGTATGAACAACAGCAACATGGGCCCGCTGACAGCTCTTTTGAGCGCCGATCCAGACTGAGACGTTTTCGTTGGCATGTGCAGCTCCCTGCTTTTTCTTCCTGTCCGTGAGGACATCTCAACGGACGGCTAATAGGAAGATCGTGGTCACCTAGGAAAATTCAGCTTTTGTCCCTGCTGCTGTTAGTCGTCAACGTTCACGCCCAGATCGCCGTTTCAGTATTAATCTGCGCGACGGCCGTGCCGTTGCACTAGCGTTGGCGATGCAGATCGCCACGCATCATCGAAAAGTTAAGCTTTTTAGGACCAAGCTCCCTGAGCACGATTTCAGATATTCTATAGACGCCACATCCCGGCATTTTACAACCTCGCCAGCTTGGCTGGATTGGACTTGTGGGGCATCTAGGTCACAGAGGTAGCATTTCATAAATATTTCCTTCCGATTTCGTAGTCGCTCATTCTTTACGCCGTGCCTGCCGAGGCTTCTTGATGGTCTCTTCAGAAAATCGTTTGCCGCAGGACAGGTAGATATAGCCTCTAAAATCGATGCCCAAATAATAGGCCTTGCGAACCAATGGATGCCTGCACTCTTGGGATTCTGTAGTGTTTTTGAATGGCGATTTCATGTGAAAAGTCTGAAAATTCCACACTAAAAAAACGGCCCGCTGAGCGGGCGTAAGAATTTGCCGAGGGAGTGCGCAAAACGCACATATAGTTGACTGCGACATTCCTAAATGTGCGCCGAAAAAAACATCCTATTTCCGCGCCATGCCGTGACGTGTTCATTTGAATACTCACCCAATCTGTACGATTACAGAATGGGAAATTTATCCAGTTATGCAAACCCGTAAATCGACCTTTATCGCAAAGTGATCCAAGCACTAGTGAAATTAATATGCAGTGATCGCCAGCAACGATACCTGCATTTTGCCTACTGCCAAAGCGTGGTCGCTTTCGTCGGTAGGTATCGACTTTGCGAGTGGCCGAAATAAGGGCGCAAGGCTGCTTCGGGAAAGTTCACCTCTACGTCTGCTTTTGGCCGATAGCAGCCTCTGACCAACCCAATGAAGTGCGTCCGGTCACTCCACCACCGGGACCACCTCCTTTCCGTTCAACAACCGCAAGGCTAGGATGAAGGCGTTGCCATATGGAAGGTAGGCGCCATGAATTTAGGTTTGCGCAAGGTCGCCATCACGCTTGGCTTGGCCATACTCGGACTGGGGACGGCTTACTCAGCCCAGCTTGTAACCAATGAGATTGTCTTTCTTCATGCAAAACTGACGACACCCGTACAGACCCATTATGAACATTTGGCGGCCACGTGGGCTCCCGTAGATTCCGCGCTTCACGTGACCGCAACTCTGTCTACTGATGCAATACAGGAGGTTTTGGGAGCTAAAGCTGCATCTGGCTCTATCGCTATGCGGTGAATTGCTGGTCCATCGCGTATGCACCGGTGATCAATAAAAACTCGCTAAATACGGCAAGACCGCTCATCGGCAACTTGGTAATGAGAATTAGTTGAAAATTGGATTTCACGAATTCTTCACGTCTTGGCGTTTAGGGTCATGACTACTCCTTTTGTATCCCTTTAAGCCCGTTTCCCCAGCGGGCTTTTTTCTGCC
>Ga0256892_1000516_pt1 | contig 8997 bp, 8 predicted proteins | sample MC6MC0515MT_FD_186339 | JGI IMG/M metagenome (GOLD analysis project Ga0256892, IMG submission 186339) | Metatranscriptome of enriched soil aggregate microbial communities from Iowa State University, Ames, United States - MC6-MC0515-MT... | ecosystem: Environmental > Terrestrial > Soil >...
AAATGAAACAACAGCAAACTATTGATTACCATGTTAAGTTTGCATGGCAAAACATGTTTAATAAGTATAATCAAATGGCATCTAGTTTTGGGATTACCCAAGCCATAGGTTACATGCTAATTAACATAAATGATGATGAAGGTACTGCTGTTTCGAATTTAGCTGGCTTGCTTGGTGTAAAGGCTACGAGTCTTTCTCGCATGTTAAATAACATGGAAGATGCCAATCTGATTTACCGCGAAACATCTGCAGGTGATAAGCGTTCGGTAAAGGTTTTTCTTACCGATTTTGGAAAAGAAAAGAAACAATTAGCTAAGGGCGTTGTTCGAAAATTTAATGAGTATCTCGACGAGCATTTCTCTAAAAAGGAAAAAGAGACATTCATTAATTTATTAATAAAATTAAATGATATAACTGTAGCATATACTGTTGATTAATATGAAACGAAGCATTAATAAAGTTGCTGTTCTGGGTTCAGGGATTATGGGTTCGCGTATTGCATGTCACTTCGCCAATATTGGTGTAGAGGTTTTGCTCTTAGATATTGCCCCAAAAGAACTGACACCAGAAGAACAAGCAAAAGGATTGACTTTAGATAAACCAGTGGTTAAAAACCGGATTGTAAATACAGCTTTGCAAACGGCTGTTAAAACAAATCCATCGCCGGTTTATTCCAAAAAAGTATTGAATAAAATTAAAACAGGAAACTTCGATGATGATATGTCGGAAATTGCAGGTTTTGATTGGGTGATTGAAGTAGTTGTCGAAAATCTTGACATTAAGAAAAAGGTTTTTGAACAAGTGGAGCAATTCCGCAAACCTGGAACTTTAATTACTTCAAACACTTCTGGTATTCCGATTCATTTAATGGCCGAGGGTAGAAGTGAAGATTTTAAAGCACATTTCTGCGGCACCCACTTCTTTAATCCGCCACGTTATTTAAAATTATTGGAGGTTATCCCAACGCCACATACCAAACCAGAAATTGTAGATTTCTTAATGCATTACGGTGATAAATTTTTAGGTAAAACCACGGTTTTATGTAAAGATACACCTGCGTTTATCGCTAACCGCGTTGGCGTTTATTCTATTATGGCTTTGCTTCATCTGGTTGAAAAACTGGATTTGACAGTTGAAGAAGTTGATAAGTTTACTGGTCCAGCTTTGGGCAGGCCAAAATCGGCTACGTTCCGAACTTCGGATGTGGTGGGTTTAGATACCATGATTAAGGTTGCCAAAGGACTTTATGATAATTGTCCTGAAGATAAAGCACACGATTTATTCAAACTTCCTGAATATGTTAAAAAGATGGAAGAGAATAAGTGGTTGGGCGATAAAACCAAACAAGGTTTCTATAAAAAGACTAAAACAGCTGATGGTAAAACAGAAATTCTTGCGCTTGATTTAAAAACGCTTGAATATAAACCTCAGCAAAAAGTAAAATCGGATACTCTAGAAATGACCAAGCCTGTTGAAAATCTTCGCGAACGCATGAAGATTTTTGCGAAAGGAAAAGATAAGGCAGGCGAATTGTTCCGTCATTCTTCTTTTGGATTGTTCGAATATGTTTCGGACAGAATCCCAGAAATTTCTGATGAATTGTACCGTATTGATGATGCCATGCGTGCAGGCTTTGGATGGGAACTTGGACCTTTTGAACTTTGGGATGCGGTTGGCGTTAAAGAAGCGATTGAAGGGATGGAGCAATATGGAAACAAAGCTGCGGCTTGGGTTCATGAAATGCTTGATGCTGGAAATACTTCATTTTATAGAGTAGAAGGTGGTGTTAAAAAGTATTATGATATTCCATCTAAATCTTACAAAGCTTTACCTGGAACGGATGAGTTTATCATCTTGGATAACATCCGCGAGAATAAAACCCTTTGGAAAAATTCTGGTGTGTCGATTATAGATTTAGGTGATGGCATTTTGAATGTAGAATTCCACACTAAAATGAATACCATTGGTGGTGATGTCATCTCTGGAATTAATAAAGCCATTGATATGGCCGAGAAAGATTACCGTGGTTTGGTAATTGGCAACGATGGCGCAAATTTCTCTGCAGGTGCCAATGTTGGGATGATTTTTATGATGGCCGTTGAGCAGGAGTGGGATGAATTAAATATGGCGATTCGTATGTTCCAGAATACTTCGATGCGCATTCGTTATTCTTCGATTCCAGTTGTAGTGGCGCCACATAATTTAACTTTGGGTGGTGGTTGCGAGTTTAGTTTACATGCCGACCATGTTCAGCTTTCTGCCGAAACTTATATGGGTTTAGTGGAGTTTGGTGTTGGTGTTATTCCAGGCGGTGGTGGTACCAAAGAATTTGCTTTACGTGCTTCTGATGAATACAAAGACGACCAGATAGTTCAAAATGCTTTGAAAGAGCGTTTCTTAACCATCGGAATGGCAAAGGTTTCTACCTCAGGTTACGAGGCTTACGAATTAGGTTATTTGCAAAAAGATAAATTTTCAATTTCGATGAATCGCAATCGTTTATTGGCCGATGCGAAAGCAAAAGCGATAGAATTGGCTGATGCTGGTTATACCAAGCCTGTTCAACGTACAGATATTAAAGTGTTGGGTAAACAAGGTTTGGGAATTGTTTATGCAGGTGCAAATAGCATGTATGCGGGGAATTTCATTTCTGAGCATGATAAAAAAATCTCTGAAAAATTAGGTTACGTAATGTGCGGTGGCGATTTATCATTTCCAACAGAAGTAAGCGAACAGTATTTATTGGATTTGGAAAGAGAAGCGTTTTTATCACTTGCTGGAGAAAGGAAAAGTTTAGAGCGAATTCAATCGATTATAACGAAAGGGAAACCGTTGAGGAATTAAATAGATAAAAGAACAAGGAGCAAGGAAACAAAGACCAATAGCATAGAAGATGCATAATTTTAGGCAGTTACAAATTTGGAAAGAGGGCATGGCAATTGCAAAGACTGTTTATTCGCTTATGAACGATTTACCTTCAGTGGAAAGATTTGGTTTAATTTCTCAGATTTTACGATGTGCTGTTTCTGTTCCATCTAATATTGCAGAAGGTTCGTCAAGGTCGTCAAATAAAGAATATGCACATTTTTTGTCAATTTCTTTAGGTTCTTTATTCGAACTTGAGACACAGATATTACTTTCTGTTGATTTGGGTTTTCTCGCTTTTAAAAACCTCGAATCATTGTTAAATGAGATTATTCAGTTACAAAAGAAAATTTCAACATTTAAAAAAACACTTATATAAAGAAATTGATTCTGGAACAACATCTTTAATCTTTGTTCCTTAATCTTTAATCACAATAAAAATGGAAGCATACATTATAGCAGGATATCGTACAGCAGTGGGCAAGGCGCCCCGTGGCGTATTCCGTTTTACGAGAGCTGATGATTTGGCTGCGGAAGTGATTAGGGCTTTGGTGGCCTCGGTTCCGAATTTAGATAAAGAACAAATTGACGATGTGATTGTGGGTAATGCTACACCTGAGGCAGAACAGGGTTTGAATATTGCCCGTATGATTTCGCTGATGGGCTTGGATACGGATAAAGTTCCAGGTGTTACGGTTAACCGTTATTGCGCATCGGGTTTAGACACGATTGCGACTGCGGTTGCAAAAATTAAAGCCGGAATGGCCGATTGTATTATCGCTGGCGGCGTGGAAGTGATGAGTGGAATGCCTTTCGGAGGTTGGAAACTGGTGCCAAATGCTGAAGTTGCCAAGAATAATCCAGATTGGTATTGGGGAATGGGTTTAACAGCTGAGGCCGTTGCAAAAGAATACAATGTAAGTCGCGAAGACCAGGATGCCTTTTCTTTGAAATCTCATGAGAAGGCGATTCATGCGATTAAAAACGGTCATTTGAAAGATGGTGTTTTACCGATTACGGTGAATGAAAATTACTTGGATGAGAACCTGAAAAAGAAAACGCGTTCTTATGTGGTGGATACGGACGAAGGTCCGCGGGCGGATACAACTTTAGATAAACTGGCAAAATTGAAACCCGTTTTTGATGCTGTTGGAAGTGTAACTGCCGGTAATTCATCGCAAACATCTGATGGTGCAGCATTTGTTTTGGTGGTTTCTGAAAAGAAAATGAAGGAATTAAATGCGCAGCCAATTGGCAGGTTAGTGAGTTATGGTGTGGCAGGTGTTCCGCCAAGAATTATGGGTATTGGTCCGATTGAGGCCATTCCGAAAGCACTGAAACAAGCAGGTTTAAAACAAGATGATATTGATTTAATCGAACTGAACGAAGCTTTTGCATCGCAATCGTTAGCAATTATCAGAACTTTGGATTTGAATCCTGATATTATTAATGTGAATGGTGGAGCAATTGCATTGGGTCATCCGCTAGGTTGTACTGGAGCGAAGTTGTCGGTTCAGATGCTTAACGAGCTAAAAAGACAGAATAAAAAATACGGAATGGTAACTATGTGCGTAGGTACCGGGCAAGGTGCAGCAGGGATTTTTGAGCTGTTTTAGGCAATTAGCTTAAAAATATCATCATTGCGAGGCACGAAGCAATCTTAATGCTTTGGGTCTTAATAGCGATGGTTGTAGGATTGCTTCGTGCCTCGCAATGACGACCGTGTTAGGCAGGTGTTAAAGAAGGTCGTAACCCTGAATTTATTTCAGGGTCTTTATGCAAAAAATGCTGATCCCGAAAATTCGGGACAGCATGACGAGGCGGAGAAGTTGAGTGTACGATAAAACTAAGCGATGTTTAGCTGTATCGTCATTGCGAGGCACGAAGCAATCTTAATGCTTTGGGTTTTTAAAATAGCGATGGCTGTAGGATTGCATCGTGTCTCGCAATTACGACCGTGTTAGGCAAAATATATAAAAATAAAATCAAGCGATTTTCAAGTGTCGCTACTAGATACTATTAAAATGGAAACAACTGAAAAAAAGACAATTAAAGGCGGCGAATTCTTAATTAAAGAAACTGCTTACCAGGATGTATTTATTCCTGAAGAATTTGATGAAGAGCAACAAATGATTGCGCAAACTTGTCGCGATTTTTTGGAAGCTGAAGTTTATCCAAACTTAGATAAAATTGATAAGCAGGAAGACCCTCAATTGATGCCAACGCTATTAACCAAAGCGGGCGAACTGGGTATTTTGGGTGTTTCTGTGCCTGAGGAATTCGGAGGTTTTGGTAAAAACTTTAATACCTCGATGTTGGTTGCCGATGTAGTTGGGGCTGGTCACTCTTTTGCGGTGGCACTTTCGGCCCATACCGGAATTGGAACTTTACCAATCCTCTATTATGGTAACGAAGAACAAAAGGCTAAATATATTCCAAAATTAGGCTCCGGCGAATGGAAAGCAGCTTATTGTTTAACAGAGCCAAATTCAGGTTCGGATGCAAACTCTGGTAAAACCAAAGCTGTTTTAAGTGCCGATGGTAAACATTATGTTATCAACGGACAAAAAAATGTGGATTACCAATGGTGGTTTTGCAGATATTTTTATCGTTTTCGCAAAAATTGATGATGATAAAAACTTAACTGCTTTTATTGTAGAGAAAGATTTTGGCGGCATTACCATGAATCCTGAAGAACATAAAATGGGTATCAAAGGTTCATCAACCCGTCAGGTTTTCTTTAACGATTGTGAAGTTCCGGTTGAAAATATGTTGAGCGATAGAGAAAACGGTTTCAAAATCGCGGTTAACATTTTAAATATTGGTCGTATTAAATTATCTGCTGCGGCAATTGGTGCATCCAAAGCAACATTGAGCACAGCGATTAATTATTCAAACGAGCGTAGTCAGTTTGGTCGTTCGATTTCAAAATACGGCGCCATTCGTTTCAAAATTGCTGAAATGGCTTCGAAATTATACGCAGTTGATGCAGCAAATTACCGTGCAGGACAAAATATTGATGATACTTACGACCAGTTGGTTGCAGGTGGAATGGAATCAGGCAAAGCCAGATTAAAATCTGTGGAGCAATTTGCAGTTGAGTGTGCGATTTTGAAAGTCTGGGGTTCTGAAGCTTTAGATTATACAGTTGACGAAGGTGTTCAAATTTATGGTGGAATGGGTTTTAGTGCCGATGCACCGATGGATAGGGCTTATCGTGATGCCCGTATTAACCGGATTTTCGAAGGTACAAATGAGATTAATCGTTTGCTTACTGTAGATATGATGTTGAAACGTGCCATGAAGGGCGAACTGGATTTAATGGGACCAGCGACTGCCGTTGCTGCTGAATTAATGAGCATTCCAGATTTTGGCGAAGAAGACACTACTTTGTTTGCTGCCGAGAAAAAAGTGTTAGCAAACCTTAAGAAAGCAACTTTAATGGTTGCAGGTGCTGCGGTTCAAAAGTTGATGATGACGCTAAGTAAAGAACAGGAAATTCTCATGAACATCGCGGATATGGCCGGTTATGTTTATGTACTGGAATCAGCATTGCTAAGAACAGAAAAACTGGTTTCTTTACGGGGTGAAGAAGCTTCAGCTGGTCAGTTAGATTTGTTGCGAATTTATATGGTTGAGGCGGTTGATGGTGTTGCCAAAGCTGGTAAAGAAGCACTTTGGGCTTTTGCAGATGGCGATGAGCAACGCATGATGTTGGTTGGTTTACGCAGATTTACTAAAGTAGAGCCATTTAATGTTAAAGATGCTCGTCAAAGAGTTGCGCAACAGCTGATTGAAGTGAATAAGTATATTTTTTAAGGCTTAAAAAGCTGAAAGGTTGAAGACCAAAGCTAAAAGACAAAACCGTAAAAACTAACGAGGTTTAAAAGCCGAATTAGAATAAATGATGGTTATTAGTCTTTCAGCTTTGGTCTTTTCGCTTAACGCTATGTGTTAAATTTGGTTAAAAATTGTTGCAACCATATTAAAAGCTTATTTTTGCGAACTATGCTTAAGATAAAACATTTTTTATTAATGGTTTGCATCGCAGGATGCTTTGCTGCCTGTAAAAAAATGGACGTTGGTGCGCCCTATGATCCAATTCCACAATTTAAAGCGGATACAACTGCAATCAGAGCCTATGTTAAGGCCAATAATATTGCTGTCTTAAAAAATGAGCAGTATGGAGTTTTCTATCAAATTATTGCACCAGGTTCTGGAAGTATTGAATATAAAACTACAACAGCTATCTCTGTAGAATATGAAGGCAGAGTAATGAATGGTGGAATATTTGATTCTTCTAAAGGAGTTACAAAGTCGTTTGTGCTAGGAAATTTAATTCCAGGATGGCAAATCGGTGTGCCTTATATTCAAAAAGGTGGTAAAATCAGACTTTTCATCCCTTCATATTATGGTTATGGTGAAGTTGCCAGAACTGCACCAGAATCTGTTATTCCAGCAAATTCTGTACTTGATTTTACAATTACCCTAAACGATGTTAACAACTAAATGAAGAATAATTTTTTAAAATTCGCTGCATTCAGTTTTTTAATCGTTTCAGTTTTATTTACAGCTTGTAAAAAGGATGAAGATGCTGAGAAGCAAATCACTGAATTTATTGAGAAAAACAATATACAGGCAACTAAACATTCTTCAGGGTTATATTACCAAATCGTAAAACCGGGTACTGGTTCTTCAACCTATCCATCGGGAACTAAAATCACCATAAAATACGTGGGGAAATTACTTGATGGAACGGTAATAGATGATGGTGGAAAAATTGAAAATACTTTTGTGCTTGCACAACTAATAGAAGGCTGGAGAATAGGTATTCCTCTGATTCAAAAAGGTGGAGAAATTCGGCTGATAATTCCGTCAGAACTTGCTTATGGAAGCCAGGCAACCGGACCTGTGCCTGCAAACTCTGTTTTAGATTTTACGATACAATTAATAAACGTACAATAATTAATGAAAAACTTTACAAAAATCAGCCTGGTGCTTGTTTTATTAGCAGTTGTGTTATTTTCGGCTTGCGAGAAACAATACGATTCTATTCAGGTTGTTGATGATGCTACTATTCAAACTTATATTAAGCAGAATAATTTAACCATGACCAAAGATGTTACTGGTTACTATTATAACATTATAACTCCTGGAACGGGTAGCGAATTAAAAAATTCAGACTCGATTTTTTATTCTTATACCTTCAAAACATTATCTGGAAGAGTATTAAATCAAACAAGTAACATTTCTATCCCAGGCACATTTTTAGGTTATACTGATGGATTTGTAATTAATAGTTCGGCTTACACGTTAACTCCGGTTCGTGAGGTGCTTTCTAAATTAAAGAGAGGCGGTAAGGCAACTGTTATCATTCCTTCAAATTTAGCTTTTGGAAGAAATGGAATACCTGCTTTAGATATAGAATCGAATGAAAATATATTGGTAGAGCTGGGAATATATACTCAATCAAAAAGACATGAAATTGATGAATTGCAAATTGATAATTTTCTAGCCGCAAATTCTCTAACTGCAATTAAAGACCCATCTAGAGTAAGATATATTATTACACAACAAGGAACTGGCAGCGAAACAATTCTTCCATCAAGTTCTCTATCTGTTAATTATACCGGACGACTTTTAACGGGAACTACTTTTGATAGCAGTAATGGTACTCCTGCTACCTTTACCTTATTAGAAACGATTAAAGGTTGGGGTATTTTAAAGAATTTTAAAGCAGGAACAAAAGTTAGAATATTTATTCCATCTGATTTAGGTTATGGTTCGGCAGGTAATAATCAAGGTGCTGTTATAATTCCAGGAAATGCTTGTTTAGATTTTGACATAGAAATTGTAAGCGTTACGAATTAAGCGCTTCTTTAAAAACTTTAAGCACTCTTTCTCGTGCAAATGTATGCTCAACTATTGGTTGGGCATATTTTTTTGTTCCAAACTCTGACACCCATTTCTTTACATACTCAAATTTTGGGTCAAATCTTTTTGCTTGTAATTCGGGGTTGAAAACCCTAAAATACGGTGCAGCATCGTTTCCTGAGCCTGCTGCCCATTGCCAGCCACCAACATTACTGGCCATTTCATAATCGAGCAATTTTTCTGCAAAATAAGCTTCGC
>Ga0256892_1000526_pt1 | contig 8923 bp, 7 predicted proteins | sample MC6MC0515MT_FD_186339 | JGI IMG/M metagenome (GOLD analysis project Ga0256892, IMG submission 186339) | Metatranscriptome of enriched soil aggregate microbial communities from Iowa State University, Ames, United States - MC6-MC0515-MT... | ecosystem: Environmental > Terrestrial > Soil >...
CAAACGAGGACTATAGTGACAATTTTCTGTTCAACTGCTTTCCGCTTTGGTCTTTCGGCTCCACTCAAATATGACACCCCGCTTAAATTAATACAAAGCGAAACTTTTATCTTCGATAATCCGTTTATAAAAGCACATGAGAGGTTTTCGTTTTTCTGATTACAAGCCCGGCGATACGCCCAAAGGTGGCTTTGATGAATTGCTAAAATTATTTAGCGAACTGCTGAATTATACAGCAGGTGATGCAGCCGAGGCCCTAAGCTGGTTAAATGAACTTGATAAGCAATATAAGCTCACCAATAACGATTATGGTATTGGTAATTTTATAGATGATTTGAAAGATAAAGGCTATCTCACCGAAGATAACCAATCGGGAGAATTTAAAATTACTGCCAAAACAGAACAAACAATTCGCAAATCGGCCCTTGATGAAATTTTCGGGAAACTGAAAAAAAGTGGCCGGGGCAATCACAACAGCAACCAATCGGGCATTGGCGAAGAAAAAAATGCCGACAGACGAGAATATAATTTTGGTGATAGTTTAGATCAGATCGATATGACTGCTTCTATTCAAAACGCACAAATTAACCACGGCATTAACGATTTTACACTCACCGACCGCGATCTGGAAGTAGAAGAAAAAGATTTCAAAACCTTAACTTCTACTGTACTGATGATTGATATTTCACACTCGATGATTTTGTACGGCGAAGACCGGATTACCCCGGCAAAAAAAGTAGCCATGGCCCTGGCCGAACTCATTAAAACGAAATACCCTAAAGATACTTTGGACATTGTGGTTTTTGGTAACGATGCCTGGCCCATAACCGTAAAAGATTTACCTTATTTACAAGTTGGCCCCTACCATACCAATACCTATGCCGGCTTAGAACTTGCGGCAGATTTGCTCCGCAGAAGGAAAACACACAACAAACAGATTTTCATGATTACCGATGGTAAACCTACCTGTTTGAAAGAAAATGGTAAGTACTATAAAAACAGCATGGGGCTGGATAGGAAGGTGATTAACAAAACGTTAAATATGGCCGCGCAGTGCAAACGCTTAAGGATCCCGATTACGACTTTTATGATTGCCAAAGATCCTTACCTGCAGCAGTTTGTACGCCAGTTTACCGAGATAAACGGCGGCCGGGCTTTTTACAGCTCATTAAACGGCCTGGGCGAATACATTTTTGAAGATTACATTAAAAACAGAAGAAAAACAGTTAAATAAGGTGGAAGGTATTAAGGCAGAGGGTTTAAGGTAAAACCATCGCTACTACTACCTTAATCAACCATAAAAACATTAAAAAGGGATAGATTTATGTATCTGGTTTGCCCATTTTGCAGACCTTACACCTTAAACTCCATTTAAAGCAAGTGAAGGTTGAGCGGTTTTATACATAACCTTTCAACCTGATTAACTTTACAACATTTAAACCAAGAAATGCAAAATACTACATTAGGCCAGTTAAAGGCTACCAGTTATAAATCAAGAAGCGTTAAGGAAGAATTAAGGGAAAACCTGATTAAAGTTCTCCGTGATAAGAAAACCGAGTTTGAGGGTATTATTGGTTATGATGAAACGGTAATCCCTGAGTTGCAGACGGCCATTCTATCGCGCCATAATATTCTACTTCTGGGCTTACGCGGTCAAGCCAAAACACGCATTGCCCGTTTAATGGTTAATTTATTGGATGAGTACGTACCCTACGTAGCCGGAAGTGAAATTTTCGACGATCCGTTAAACCCGATTTCATGGTATGCAAAAAATGAAATTGCCACCAAAGGTGATGCTACTGAAATTGCCTGGTTACACCGCAGCGAACGATATACCGAAAAGCTGGCTACACCTGATGTTACCGTAGCCGATTTAATTGGCGATATTGACCCTATAAAAGCAGCCACGCTGAAACTAACCTACAATGATGAAAGAGTTATCCACTTTGGCTTAATTCCGCGTGCACACCGCAGCATTTTCGTAATCAACGAACTGCCCGATTTACAGGCACGTATCCAGGTAGCCTTATTTAACATGCTGCAGGAAAAAGATATTCAGATTCGCGGTTTTAAATTGCGTTTGCCTTTAGATATCCAGTTTGTATTTACTGCAAACCCTGAAGATTACACCAACCGTGGAAGCATTGTTACCCCATTGAAAGACAGGATTGAAAGCCAGATTTTAACCCACTATCCAAAAAGCATCGAAATTTCGCGTAAAATTACTTTTCAGGAAGCTAAACTTACTCCCGAACAAAAAGCCAGTATCGAAGCCGATGGTTTGCTAAAAGATTTAATTGAGCAAATTGCTTTCGAGGCTCGTAAAAGTGAGTACATCGACCAGAAATCAGGCGTATCGGCCAGATTAACCATTTCAGCTTACGAAAATTTAATCAGTACCGCCGAAAGAAGGATGCTGATCTCGGGCGAAAAAAACACTTTTGTGCGTTTATCAGATTTAGCGGGGATTATCCCGGCCATAACCGGTAAAATAGAGCTGGTTTACGAAGGCGAGCTGGAAGGACCGGCACATGTGGCCACAACCTTAATCGGCAAAGCGGTTAAAACTTTGTTTGCCCGTTATTTCCCGGATCCGGAAAAAGCTAAAAAAAGCAAAACAGCCAATCCTTATACCGAAATAACCGAATGGTTTACTGAAGGCAATAATGTAGATTTAACAGATCTTTTAACCAGTGTTCAATACAAAAAAGCATTGATGCTGGTGCCCGGCTTATACGATACAGTTAAAAAATTCCATCCCAAGTTAAGCGAAAACCAAACCTTGTTGTTGATGGAATTTGTATTGCATGGCTTAGCCGAATACTCTCAGCTGAGTAAAAATTACTTAACCGGTGGCTTTGGCTTTAGCGATATGTTTGGCAGTTTATTTAATGCCGAATTTGACGAGGAAGAAGATGAAGACGATTTCAGATAATAAAACATTATAATTTCTTTAATTTAGGCAGGCAAAATACCTGCCTTTTTGTTTAATAAATTACTCAACTCACCAGAAATGGGAAGATTACCTTTCATCATTGCCGCCTGCATTTTTATTATCGCTTTTGATATTTATTGTTTCAAAGCCATTACATCTGTTTTTAACAAATGGAAACCCAACACTAAAAAAGTATTTGCCATTGCATACTGGGGCTATAGTGCCTTATTGATTTTTGGCGTTTTTTTGTGGCATTTACCTCAATTTGTTTCTAACCCTACGTGCAATCATTCTGGTTTCTTTCTTTTTAACAGTAGCCTGCAAACTGGCCATGCTGCCCTTCCTCGTGCTCGATGATTTGCGCAGGCTATGGATTAAGCTAAGCAGAAAAAAAACAAGCACAGCTGCACCCGTAACAGCTACAAGCACTCACGAGGACGATAAAATTTCGCGTTCGGCGTTTTTGGTTAAAGCCGGACTGGTTACCGCCGCAGTTCCCTTAACTTCTTTAAGCTGGGGCATTATTTCCGGTGCATACGATTATCAGGTAAGAAGGGTGAATTTAGTATTGCCTAACCTGCCAAAAGCTTTCGACGGCATTACCATGGGGCAGATTTCAGATATCCACTCGGGAAGTTTCTATAATAAAACTGCTGTAAAAGGCGGTGTAGAAATGCTGCTGGGCGAAAAACCTGACTTTATCTTTTTCACAGGCGATTTGGTAAACAACCTCACCAACGAAGTACGCGATTACCAGGATATTTTCTCGAAAGTAAAAGCACCACTGGGCGTTTATTCATCGCTCGGAAACCACGATTATGGCGACTATTTTTTTGGTAAGGAATCATCGCCAGCTAAGGTAAAAAACCTGAAAGATATGGTTGATGTGCACAAGATTATGGGTTACGACCTGCTGATGAACGATAACCGCAGATTAAAGGTTGATGGCGAAGAAATCGGGATTTTAGGGGTCGAAAACTGGGGAATGGGCCGTTTTCCGAAATATGGTAAAATGGAACTCGCAGTTAAAAACACCGACGACTTACCTGTGAAACTATTACTGAGCCACGATCCCTCACATTGGCGCGGCGAGGTACTGCAAAAATATCCGCAAATTGATGCCATGTTTAGCGGTCATACACACGGCATGCAGTTTGGCTTAAGGTTTAAAGAAATTCAATGGAGCCCTATACAATACATTTATAAAGAATGGGCAGGCTTATACCAGGAACAACACCAGCAACTTTACGTTAACGTAGGTTATGGCTTTTTAGGGTATCCGGGCAGAGTTGGAATATTACCTGAGATTACGATTTTTACGTTGAAACGAGCGTAGTTAAAAATGATTGAATTTTGAATGAATGAACGTTTTGAGCAAAAGCCAATCCATTCATTCATTCACTCATTCTCTCATTCAATAATTACCCCTATCCCGCGTTAAATCTGTAACCTACTCCCCTTACGGTTTGTAATAACTGCGGATTATCGGGATTCAATTCTATTTTCTTACGCAGGCGCACAATGTGCATATCAAGCGTTCTGGTATTAACATCAGAGTTGTAACCCCAAACTACCAGCATCAGTTCATCGCGGTTAATTACCTTACCCGGATTACGCAAGAAGTACAATAAAATACGGTTCTCCAATATGGTTAACTCAATTTTCTTTCCATCCCTAAACAAGGTGTGGATGTTCGGATGATGTTCCATATTACCAAAACGGTGAATTTCGGCGGTATCTTTATTCACAATAAATTTAACCTTACTCTCCAGCATGGCTACCAAAACATCCATGTTAAAAGGTTTGGTAATGTAATCAGATGCACCAAAATTGTAGGCATCAATCTTATCTACATCCTGCGCTTTGGCAGTCATCATAATGATCAGGTTTTCGAAACCCTGTTTACGCACATGCTCGCAAACTTCGGCTCCTTGTTTACCCGGCATCATCCAGTCCAATAAAACAATATCAGGCTGGTCAGCCAAAATCATCCTTTCACCTGCATCGCCATCATTTGCCTCTAGCACAGTATATCCCTCGGCCTTTAAGCGGTGGGCTACAAGAAAGCGAAGATTTTCATCATCTTCTACGATTAATATTTTTACTTCTTTAGACATTTATATATGTGTTTACATTGTATGTTGAAAGGCTACCACGTTAAAATGTTTCAGCGCTACTACCTTTAACTTTTTATTTATTGTTTTTCTGTTGTTTTAATGTTGAAACGTTGCAATGTTAGAAGGTTAACCCAACGTTCTAACATTCCAACCTTATCCTTTATTGTTGAAACGCTGTAATGTTTGAAGGTTAAACCTAACGTTCCAACCATTCAACTTTCCAACATTCTCTAACTATTAAAAGGCAGCACGATTTTAAATTCTGTACCACTGCCTACTTTACTCTTAACAGAGATTTCTCCCTCCATAAAGTTAACCAGTTCTTTGCAAAATGCCAAACCCAGGCCTACACTACCCATTTGATTATATTCGTTCTGGATGCGGAAAAATTTCTTAAATATATTGTTTAATTCTGATGCTGCTATTCCAATCCCTTTATCTGCAAACCTGAAAACCAGCACGCCTTTAATCAACTTGGCACTAATGTGTAGTTTCTTCTGATCGGGCTTAGAATATTTATAGGCATTCTCGGCCAGGTTATCGAACAAACTCCCTAACAACACCGGATCGGTTATAAAGGTTTTAAAGCCTACCACTTCGTAGGTGATCTTAAAATCGGGATGTTTAAGCGTGTGCGACTCTATGGTGCTTTCAATAAAATCGACAATATTAACTTCCTCCTGATTTAATTTTATTGCTTTATTCTCAATCTGGGTAAAAGCCAGCAGCTTGTTCATTAAACCGTTAAGCTTATCTGCTTCTTCATCCAGTATTTTACCATACAGCTGTTGCTCCCGCTGGCTCAATGCCTGAGCGCTTTTAATGTTGTTACCCGCAATCTTAATCACACTAACCGGCGTTTTAAATTCGTGTGTAAGGTTATTCACAAAATCATACTGCAGCTTAAACATTTTGCTGTTGATGTTCAGGTTACGGTAAATTAAAAAAGCAACCAGCAACAGTACGCCATACACCAGTAAAAGCACCAGGGCAATTGGCATAAAATAAATAAAAATCTCCTTTTTGATGTAAGATTTCGACGAAACAAAATACAGTTTAAAATCAGAAAATGCACCTGGCAGTGCAATCTCAGTATTCATATTTTCTTCTGAATTGTCAATCGGATCGTAAGTAAGCGGCACAATGCTGATGTGCTGATAAAGCAAAGGTCGTGTATTTACAATTTTGATATGATGTGCATCGAGCTTAAAAACCAATACATCCTGCTGGTAAACCGGAGAGGGGTTTAACTTACGCTTCATCATCTCCTTGTATACTTTCAGATCCTCGCGACGCGGAATATTCAGGTAGGTAATTTTATTCTCACTCGAATTAACCACCGAAAAATTGGTGAAAAGTTCTTCCTGTGTAGGTACGGCAGCGGTATCTAACCGATCTACAAAAGTAGCCAGTTTATAAGCCATGGCATTAAAATCATCGCCAACGTTAAAAGAGGTGGGATCTTCTTCCGAGTAAACTTTTACCGAATCAGGGCTGATTCCTTTTCCAAACTGATAAATGGATTTCGGACCAATACCCAGATAATTGGCGTTGATACCATCTCTTACCGGCGCTACTTTTACCTCGGTATCGTAAAAAGTAACCCGCAAAATAAACGGATACTTTAACATTACCGTATCTACAAACTTCGAAGCAGTAGAAGAATCTAAATAGCCGCTATAATAAGATATTTCAGGCATTTTGTTCTGAAAGAAATCGTTATAGGGCTTAATGCTCTGCTCCAGTACGTTTACCTTCTCAGAAACAAAATCATTTTCTATCGATTTTTTACTGTAGTTAAAAGCCAGGAAAAGCGATAAGATAAAGAGGATTGAAATGAGTACAATAAAGGTTACCCCCAGTGAAAAGTTTTTACGGTAACCGCTTTTTTTATCTAAAGCCATGCCCTATTTCTTACCCAGGTTTTCTTGTAAAAATTCTTCCAAAGCCTTGTACAAAGCGGTTCTTCCCTGCTGACGTATTACCGGGTTAGGGCCTTCTTCCTTTTCGATATAAGTAACCTGAACATTGCGTTTCTTAAGTTCTTTAATAAACTGCACCCCTTCGGCTACATTTACACTTGGATCCTTAGGATTTTGCGCAATAAAAATAGGCGATTTAAACCGGTCGGCATGGAAAACAGGCGATGCAAAACGCATGTAATCTGTTTCAGTAACCGGATTGCCTACAATTTCGTAATACATCTGTAATTTAGCTTTTAAAAACGGCGGGAAGGTTTTCAGGTAACTAAACAGGTTAATTACACCAGAGTTCGATCCACCGCATTTATAAAGATCGGGATTTTTATACAAACAATTTAAGGCAATATAGCCCCCAAAACCATTACCATAAATAGCAATGCGTTGTGGGTTGGCAATTTTCTGTGCAATGAGCCATCTGGCCCCGTCGTTTACATCGTTTTGTATTTTATCGCCCCATTCTTTAAAACCGGCCGCATAAAATGATTTGCCATAGCCGGTAGATCCGCGGTAGTTTACCTGTAGAACAGCATAACCACAATTGGCCAAAAACTGCACCTCGGCATTATAACCCCAGCTGTTGCGGGCTTTTGGTCCGTTATGCGGAAAAACTACAACAGGCAAATTAACTGCTTTTTTACCTTTCGGCAGGGTTAAATAACCGTTAATGGTTAAACCATCGCTGCTTTTAAAGCTAATGGGCTTCATGGCACTCATGTCCTCCGGTTTAATAGCAGGACTTACGTCAGTTAGTTTTTTCAGGTTATTATCTGCAGCGGTGTACAAATAATAGGAACCTGGGTTTTTATCGGTAAAAGTGCGGATTACAAATACTTTATCTGTTCTATCCTTATCGGCTATAATCCACTCGGTACATGGTAAAAGCTGATCTATTTTTGAATACGCCAGTTTTGTACTGTCATCAAGGTAATATTTCTCTCTCTTCCAGGTTTCGTAAGTAGCAAAAAGCATTTTTTTCCTGAAACGCGAGTAAGTAGCATCTACAACGTTTAAAGTATCGTCGGCAAAAAGTACCCGTTTTTCTTTTCCGGTAAGCAAATCGAGTTCTACCAGCGCATTTTTATCGCGGTTAACACTAGAAATGGCAAAAAGGCCATGCGATTTGGTTTCTGAAAAGGCAACCGGCTGTAAAGTAGTTTCGAAGTTATTGGTAATTACCGGCTTGAAAGACTTACCGGCATTTTCGCGGTACATTAAGGTTTCATTTACCCCATCGCTGGCAATGGCCAGCATCAGCTCTCCTCTGCAATCGGTCATCCAGCGACTAAAATTACCTGGATTCTGGGCCAGCATATCCATTTCACCATTACGCACGTTTAAGCGGTAAACATCAAAAAGGGTCGAATCGCGCTTATTTGAAGAAACGATAATGTATTTATCATCAATCAACTGATCTTCAATTACCCTTAGCCTGCTTTTTTCGTTAGTGTACAACTGTACCTGCTTGCTGCCATCTTTGTTAATGACAAACAAATCAGACCTGCGTTCTTTCGATTCGTCTTCGGTATAGTAAATCAGTTCGTTATTGCTGGTCCAAAAGTGAAAACTGATGCTCTTATCGTTCAGGTGGGTAAGCTGCACGCTGTTTCCGGTAGTCAGATCTTCGGCAAAAAGCTCCAGTTTTTTGTTCTGCAATTTTAAGTACGACAGGCTCTTCCCATCAGGCGAAATGCGGTAGTAGGCTTTATCCTGTGTTTTAAAAAAATCATCCACAGGTATAGTACTATCATTCTTCCCTTTGCAGGCAAAAATAAACGCAACCATTAACAATAGAAAAACCCTCTTTAACATAAATAAATCCTCAACGGGACAACAAAAATAAGTATCACAACCACTTAACCACGATTTACACCAACAATGTTACCTCCGCC
>Ga0256892_1000542_pt1 | contig 8813 bp, 14 predicted proteins | sample MC6MC0515MT_FD_186339 | JGI IMG/M metagenome (GOLD analysis project Ga0256892, IMG submission 186339) | Metatranscriptome of enriched soil aggregate microbial communities from Iowa State University, Ames, United States - MC6-MC0515-MT... | ecosystem: Environmental > Terrestrial > Soil >...
CTTCGTGCAAGCGGCAGCTGTGAATTATCTCCAGAGTCTGGGCGTGTCGCAGGTGAAGAAGCTCGCCGATTCCATGGGCTCTGGGGCAGAATCTGATGCGGCGCGCGCCCTTCTGCATGGAGTTGTGGCGTGCGCGGGAGCCTCGGCAAGCAGCGGAAATTGTGCCGCTGGTGCCATGGGGGCTGCGGCAAGTTCAGTGCTGGCCAAACTGATAAGCGCGGCTTCGGGAGATGATCTGTCGTCGGAGGAACGAGAAGCACGGGGAAACTTGATTGCCAGTATTGTGGCTGGTATGTCCGAAGCAATTTCTGTGGACCCCTCCACGAGCACTATTGCTGCGGTGACTGAGTTGACGAACAACGCTCTAACTCTGTCCCAGCTTAAGCAATTTGAAGCAGAAGCGTCTGCTTGCGAAGCGATAGGCAATTGTGATCAGGTACAGCAAAAGTTTCGCGAGCTCAGCATGGAGACGCGGGAAGTCATGATAGCTGTATGTGCCGCCGATCGGACCGCCTGCAGGGAACGTTTTGGCGAGTTTGTTGAGCAGTCTACCGAGTACCGAAAGCAGCTAGACAAGTTGCTCGGCATGGATCTTCCAGATGCTCTCAAGGGTGACTTGGGCATTTATTTCGTGCAGAACGCCGAAGCAGCTAGCATAGTTCTTAACACTGAAATTGCCGCTGATCTCCAACAGCGATATGGCATGAGTCCGGAGATGGCCGAAAGGGCTATCCTGGTGGGTAGCGCGGTTGCTGGCATGATTAAGGGAGCAAAAGGTACAAGTAAACTCCCAGTTCCCAGCGATCTTCCGACAAATATTCATATGGGGCAGCAGGGGAAACATATCAAAGGCCACAATAATTATGAAGAGGGGCGCAGTTATTTTAATCATGGTGTCGATCCGGCTGAGCTTTTAGATGGAGTCCACAGTGGTAAATATCCCGTTGTTGGAGTCGGGCGTCGTGGCTACCCAATTTTTGATTTTGGAAGGCCGATTGGGGTTGATGGAGAGACAGGGCAGTCTGTTACCAGAGGTCAGATTCACTATGGGAAAAAGGGTGCCCACATTGTTCCAGATGGGAGGAATTAAGATGCTGTTTGCTGCAAAATTACCCCATTGGCTCATAGCGCGTTTTCGGATTGCGCTACTTGGCGAAATTTATCCTAATATTAGAGCTATCGCCGTCGGGTATCACGAGGGCGGTTTCGTATTGATTCGATATTATCTAGATCGCCAGCCAATAGACTATGATTTTGAGAGCATTGATGTTGTGGCTACAAATCTAGATGCATTGGGGGGCGGGCAGGATATCAATAAAATTGATGTCCAGTGTGTGTATGCGGATGGTTATAAGAGAGAGTTCGAAGCGCTCAGTGGTTTCATATACTCTCGGCGGGAATATGGCTAGGGCGGCTTTAAGCAGGTAAAAGGGCAATCAGCTGATTAATGGGGGGCGGGTTGATGCTGAGGGGCTACCTTTACCTGTTCCTCCCACCGTAGGTGCGTCCGGCCGAATGCCTAAGCCTTTCGAGCCAGAGAATCGCGGTACGCTTATCGGCCACGCCAGTTCTACCCGAGCTTACGAATTTATGACACCAGCAAAATTGATTGAGCTGGCTCTTGTGGAGCTTTCTGGAGCGTTTAAAGACGCAACAGTGACAAAGTACAGGAATTTCTTTTTGGAGGTGAGCCGGGCGTGGCGCTCGAGGGTTTATGTTCACAACCTTTGGAATATGACATTTCGATATCTCGCGGGCTGAAACAGCGCCTCGTAACGGCAGCGCATTTGATGAAGATGGAAGTGGATGATCTTGGGCGTCTGAGGACGACTTGCTAGGCGTTGATTCCGCCGTGCCAGCGCACATCTCCAGTGTGTGAAGTGGGGGCATCAGCAAAAGCGGCAGTCGCAAACGGCCTAGCGGCCGGAGACGCCTTCGACGCCGGGGCCAAAGACCCCGCCGGCGTTGTCGAGTTCGCTCCCAATCCGACTCCAAGTGGCTCGGCAAAGAGGTCAATCCAGCACAAGAACGCGTGCAAGAGCAGTAGCGCCAGCATGGGTATTAGCGGGTCCATTGGCTGCTAGCAGAACGGCTGGACGGTGGAACTGCGCGCTTCGGTCGGGCGCGGTAACGCTAACGGCAAGGACGCAAGCCGGACCAACACGACCGTCACCACCGGCAATGTGCTGGAGATCCAGTTCGGCGGCGACACCATGCGTAAGGGCGCCTCGGGCAAGGCCGCACAAACCGGCGTGGCTTTGGAGATGTTGTGCTCCCAGCTTCCGGGATATGAAATTCCCGTCTCACACTATGGTGAATCAGTGCCTCGTCATGGCAGCGAAAATAATGAAAATGAATCTGGATGACCTTGATAGACTTAGGCCGATCTTTGACGAGCAGATGCAGGCGAGCTCTGAAATCCCGTCGGCGTCCAAGGCTATAAAACATTCGCCCAGTGTTTAATTTAAAAAATGACTACTTCATTTGACTTATACGGCTTCAAAGGGGCGACAATTCATTCCGCGCGCAAATATGTGGAAGGTATTTTTGGTGTTTCTCTTGTTGAGAAGGAGAGTACGTACCACGGAGGTGTTTATTACGTTCTGAAAACGAGTGAATCCGAGAATCTCGTCCTAAAAGAAAATGCTGATCCGTTCGACGGAGGCGCAGTGGAACAAAATTTTCCAGATTTTCTGATTCTGCTGTATGTCAATGGAACGAGCAGATCTTCCGAGCTAAAGGTGCTTTTGCAGAATGAGGGGGAAGCTTTCTTGCTAAGGCACGAGATGCTTTGATAACGGCGAATTGCCGCAACTGCAGCATCTTTGGCGACGTCAACAGTCAGGGCAGATTCGTGCGATCAATATGAATTATTACGAAATACCTTCGCTTGCTAATATTTATCTAGAGGATAGCTACGTCTTGGCTATTGTCGAGGTCGCGGATTCCTTGGCTTTTGAGCTAGAAGCCGTTCTTACTGAAAAACATGCTAAATATGAGAAGCCAAGAGACGGGGAGCATTATTGCTATCGAAGAGTTTCATTGCAATTTTTGAATATTGGTTATTTTGAATGGTGTGATAGACGATTTGTGGTTTCCTCGGACTCCGATGGTGAGTTGGATTATGGAAATATAGATACCTTTAATGGTGGTGACGGTTGGTATGCACTATCGGGTGATTGGGGCAGGGTGGTGCTGAGAGGGAAAAATATAGGAGTTTCGGTCGTTGAAGAGTAACGACTAAATAGCCTGTTTTGCCAAAACACTTGATTCGACGACTGCTGCCAAACTTGCTAATCCGAGCCAATTAAATTCGTCGGTTGAAGAAAATGTTGATGTCGCTACTAATTTTTCTGAATATGGCGTGTAGGGTGGGATAGATGGTCCAGGTAAAATTACCGCTCGCGAATACAGCTCGCCATTCCTGAAGCCACGACTACTCAATGGGAAATCAATAGAGCCATTGAATATGGTCAGAGCAAAGGCGTCACCGAAGAAATTACCACGGTGAATTAAGATGAATGATGTCGTGAGAACAGCCTGGGTCGATGCAGGAGTCAATAAGGATTTTATTTACGTTAAAAGTTATTCCGGATACCGGAGCAGTCGAGCTGATCCGTTGGGTGTCGAGCATCACGCCAGCCCTGAAATCATTGATCAAGAGTTAGGTGTTATGGTATTGGATGCGCTGGCCCATAGCCGAATTGTGCTTCCCAAGCCGCGTGAGGATGTTTGGATTCATCCTGAAGCTACGTTTGATATGGATTTGTACGACTACGACTTGACCAGTCAACGATATGATCATTGGGTTAGCAGTACTTTGGAGCACTATGGCTATAAGACAAAGCGGGCATTATTTAAAGATATGAAAAAATGCAGTATCGAAAGTAAGATGGGCCAGATAACTATTCGTCCTAGCCATCACGGAAAGCTAGAAGCCTAGGTGGTAAGGAACTAAGTGATAGTGACTATGTAATTATCCCCAGCGGTAGTGGTCCTTCTGATTTGGGCGCGGCTTTACGCTTGGCCTTTAGCCGGTGCACCTAATGTGTATAGGTTTCGAGTTGATCTGAGACCGGCCTCGTGCCGGTGTGTCTCCGTCGCTACTCGTCTTGAAAGCGCTACGGCTATCGGCGCATCCATATTCTGCTTCGCCGTGAAGGCTAGCAGACAAATCACAAGCGGACCTGGCGGCTTTACAGCCAAGCCAGCTTGAGCGTTCGTAAGCGTCGCCGCAAGCGCATCGCTCCCGCAGCACGGGTAGTTTGTCCCGTTGCGACGGCGGCGAATCAGAGTTGGTCGATGGACTTCGTGTCCGACGGTCTGGCCTATGGCCGCAGGTTCCGGTGCTTGAGCATCGTCGATGACTACACGCGCGAGTGTCTTGCCATCGAGGTCGATACCTCACTGCCGGGACTGCGGGTGGCGCAAGTGCTGCAACGGCTTGCGGAACTGCGTGGATTGCCCAAGTCCATTACCGTGGACAACGGCCCGGCGTTTGCCGGCAGGGCCTTAGGCGCTTGGGCCTACCAGGTCGGCGTGAAGCTGTCGTTCTTCAGACCCGGCAAGCCCGTGGAGAATGCATACATCCAGAGCTTCAACGGAAAATTCCGCGATGAATGCCTGAATGAGCATTGGTTCATGTCGCTGCGCCAAGCCAAATCCCTGATCGAAGACTGGTGCGTCGAGCACAACACCGAACGCCCGCATAGCGCCCTGGGATACTTAACGCCGGAGCAGTTTGCTCAGGCGCATCGGCAACAACGGTTTTTAACCCTCGACTCTATGTCGGTGCCGTACTAAGACTCTATGTCGGTGCCGTACTAAGTCTGGGGCAGGTCTAGAAGCAGTCAGCTCGGTACAAGATTGGTGTACTCCGATGACGGACTTTTATACATAACGACGGATCACTATAAGACGGTCACGTCAATCGAGAAATGGAGGTAAACGTGATGGAAATAAAGATAAACGGTATTAAAGTTCTTTCAGATAAGGACTTTCACTCTCAATTGGCCAAAGAGCTCGGCGTGCAGCAATTCTATGGCCAAAACTTGGCCGCGTTGTGGGATCTTTTGTCCGTCGGTGTGGAACGGCCGCTGGTGTTGATATGGAAGGACCACGCTCAATATAAACGTCGTTCGGAAAGCAACTACGCGAAGATCATTGAGGTTTTGGATAGAGTGATGGCGCAAGATGAGCGCCTGAAATTAAATGAAAAGTTCACGTATCTTCTAGACTAAATATTTTGATTGGTGGTCGGAATTTCATCCTTTTTATTGCAAAATGAGGGGGATTCTCTCCAGTAAGGACATGTTCACGATGCAGGAACGGTCATAGGGACTAATTCCGCAGGTGTCCCGCCTTCCTCAATTAAGGTGAATGTTCGCGGTGGGGTGGTTCAGACGGCGTGTCCATTCTAATGAGTGAATTAATTATGGCTAACGGTGGGTCTCTAATGGAGCAATTCATCTCTCAGGAATTGAACGCTAGTGTGCGCTCTGTTTTGAATGGGGCGCTTGACGAGAGGGTACTCTCGGATGACGTATTGCTCAGGGAGTTTGAATTTAATTGTTTTGACGTTGTTCTTGGTTTTAAGAGAGGGGTGGTGAGGTTGCCGCTCTATGCTCGCGCCGGATGCTCAATGGCATATAGCGTGGTTCGTGATAATTGGCAAATGCGGACGAACTGAAATGCTGGTCGCTGCGAAACTTGAGGCGTCGTGCGGAACTCATCGTAAGTCACCGTATGCCGAAACAGCAAATGGAGTTGAGGCGAAGAGTGGCATCCTACCGCCACCGCAATCGGTGCCGCCGCGAGAACGAAAATTATGTTTGGCGCTTTGTAGTTTGTTAAATTAGCTGTACATTGATGAGCCATTCTTCCGCGATGCGAACTCAAGTTCCGGAGAAAAAATTGGTGTTAGATCTTGTTTTGGATGGCCTCGACACGTACATGGCAGAATACGGCGATCATCAAATTTTGCCTCAAGAAATAAAAATTTATGTCGAGGGAGGGCTTGGGGTTCCGGAAGAATTGCGAGATATGTTTCCACGAAGGTACATTTGTGATCCGTGGAAAAGAACCAAGTACAGCGAATGGAAATTCGATGAAAATGGACTTTTTCAGGCCCGGGTAGAAGGCTCGGAGAGTGAGTGGGTGGTCTACGATGATAAATGGACTGGGCGCGAGCTCCCGAGATACGAATATGTTGGAGGTTGTTGGTTTGTGTTTAAAGGGGTGAAATATTGGAAATATTGCGTCGAAAAAGAAAATAGTGAGTCTGTCTTAATGTCATCGTCAGATTCTGAGACGCCGATCACGGTGACGAAAGGCGCGGAGGAGTCCTATACCCTTCACGGTGCTTTGACGGTTTCTCCAGATTCGGGCTGGATTTCCTGGGTGATCTCGGCACAAAAGTTCCATGTTGAAATCTAACGAATTGGGAGGGGCGCTGTAATTCAGTTGGCTACACGACGGCAAGCCCACAGTTTTGGCAAGACGAGTCACGGATTTTTTGAAACGACTCGGACATGATTAAAAAACAAAAGCTAAATGAGATATTCTCTTAGGGTGCATTATCAGCGTCAGCTGGTTTGGGCGGGGCTGGATGATTTTTCACCAAGTTCCGTATTTCCTAATTACCTGGGGGGAGAGTATGGGAAGGATGCCGCTCTATGGAGCCATGCAGTGGCAAATTTTCTTGATCTCGGAGTTCGACACGGACTTCTGGAAGTCATGAACTGGGAAAATTTGTTCTCGAATTCACCTTTAGTAAGTGTCAGTGAAGCGTTATTGCCTCGCTATCCCTCGGACGGTTGTATCGTGGAAAAGGCAATTGTGTGGAATTCGTTATATTTTACGGGGACGGATAGCTTGCTCGAAGACTTGGACAGGTTTGGACTGCGCGTATGGAGTGCCCTGTCAGCGACGGAAAACTTGGAATTCTTGCAGTGTATTCAACGACGATATCGGCTCGAGCTCGGATTTTAAGAGAGATGGAACGCAGCTGTCGCGGATCATTATTGTCAATGGCGAGATATTTGCGTTCCCGATTTTCGCTCCAACCCCGGGAGGCTGAGGTGCTTGGTGGCGTGCGGAATTTCGTTAAGAATTCTCCATTAGGCTGAAGATTGCGTACATTAGTTGCCCACCGCGGACGCCGCGCAAAGATTGGGCCGTTTGTGGTGGGAGGGCTTGCGACATGCAAAACTCATTGATTGAGATGTGATGGATGCATTAATTGAATTTGTGAATAAATTTCGCCAGTACGAATTTATTCGACGTGGATTGAATGAGGAAATAAATTATTGGGGGGAGGGTGTTCCCATGATGTTGCTGTTCTCAAGAATAGGAACAGAAATAGCCGAAAATTTCGATTCGATTTCTCCTGCTGCGCGGATGGATATTCTTTCGCTTATAGAGAGCGGAGTGTCAAGCGGCGACTCAATACTTCCTGATTACGTTGCAACGGGTCTATTAGAGGCTCTGGACGGTTCGGTGAGGAGAGCGGGAGGCGGGAGAAGAAGCGAGGTTTTTCTCCTGTTGGGAGAGCAGTCGAGGCACTATTTACTTGAATGGGACAAATTGTGGGGTGTCTCTGAGAATTAGCTGCGGAAATTTCCCGCGGTGACAGGGAGTGAAAGATATGGTCTGACCGCGCGCTGTTGGACTCTGAGGGTAAGGTCCAGCGCAAGGCGGTGACGATTGGGTCGGTATCACGCGATGGATCAAGTCGCAGCAGGCGTGCGCATGACGCCCGCGATGCAGGATAGCGCTCCGGCTCCGGGGCAAATGGTGCTTGGTTTCACCTACCAACTTGACCCGAGATGACGATGAGCAGGCTACGGCCGGATTCTCAAATTTGAATCTGGATGCGGGATTGTTTTCATCGCAATGCAAGTGCCTTGCATGACCCGATATCGTCTGATGCTCGGCAGTGTGATGGCTGGCGTGTGAACAGCCCGCGCAATTTCATAATGCTCTGATTCTGCCCATCCGTGGCACGGTCTACAAAGGCGGCGCGAGCGCTCATTGTTCGGACGGAGCCGCACCAACCCTCTCTCTTGTCCAGTCGCCTCACCTATCGCCGCTGCTGCGCGCAGCTTGCGAAAGAAAATCTGGCTGGGCTGCTCGTGAATCTTCCATCCTATGCATGCGAATTGCCACCGCATTCATTCACGAGTGTCCATATGAAAAAACTGCTTTCGATCGCTGTGATTTTTTTGAGCGGATGTGCGATCCACCAGCCTACGCCGAAATACCAATTGGATAAGCTGGCCAATCGAGCCGCTATTCAGTCAGGACTGCCGGTCGAAATCTTTTATCACCCAGATGAGTACGTGATCATGGACCTTGGCGGTTCGCAGTCGCTTGGCGTGCTGGGAATCTTGGGCCCGGTGGGACTATTGATGGCGGTCACGGCGGACGCTGCGCATAAGGTGGACATGAAGTCGCGCACTGAGCGACGTTCGAAGGAATTCTCCGAACTGGTCTCCAAGAGATTTCCCGACCAGAGCTTCAACCAGGCGTTCGCGCACCAAATCGGCGATTTGCTCGTCAAAGATGGGCGTGCGGTAAAAGTCACGAAAGTGGTGCGGCCCTCAGGTAGTGATGACTTGGCATCGAGCGTTTCTGAGGACCTCGTGCCTACTACCGGGTACATGCAGCTACTGCTGCGCCTGGGCACCGGATATGGCGCGGCGTCCGCGACAGACTCGTACAAGCCAATGACCATCATCGAGTATGCGTTGAAGGACGCTGATGGAAATGCGCTGATGTCGCGCAGTTTTTCTCGGGTCTACGGGAAATCCGAC